>WNGE01000947.1_pt1 | contig 37742 bp, 30 predicted proteins | sample 5400651 | NCBI WGS metagenome assembly WNGE01 (sample SAMN13153370, study PRJNA577476) | soil metagenome | isolation source: 60 cm soil or saprolite under grassland replicate 2 | place: USA:California | collected 2016-06-15
CCGGCCAGCCACCCGACGACACCCCGACCGCTGTGTTGCGCCAACCGCCACACCACACACCCCCGAACAGCCAGACAGGCAGCGCCACGGCCCGCGGCCGACGACCAGCACAGCCGGCCCAATTCAGCGGGCTCCTAGCCGGTGGAGTCCGAGCTCGCCGCCCTGGCCGAGCGTTTCGACCTGCATCCGCTGGCCGTCGAGGATGCGGTCTCGGCTCACCAGCGACCGAAGCTGGACCGGTACGACGACATGCCCTTCACCGTGCTGAAGACCGTGCAGCACGTGCACTCGGATGAGCCGAACGCCGACGTCGAGGTCGTGGACACCGGCGAGATCACGGTCTTCCTGGGCCGGGACTACGTCATCACGGTGAGCACGGTGGGCTGCATGGGCTGCGCCGCCGGTTGGAGGCCCGACCCCGAGCGGCTGGCGCTGGGGCCGTCCGCCGTGCTCCACGCGATCATGGACCGGGTGATGGACGACTACCTCACCGCCGCGGCCGAGCTGCGAGAGGACGTGGACGCGGTGGAGAACGCCGTGCTTGTTCGGCACGCCTGGCGGCTCGAGGTCACGGGACGCGGAGCGGATTTACGTGCTGAAGCGCGAGGTGCTGGAGATGCGCCGGGCAGTGGGCCCGCTGAGCGGTCCGCCGCGGATGCCCGCCGAACGGCCGATGCTGCTGATCGCCCCGGACATCCGGGAGTACTTCCGCGACGTCGACGACCACCTGTCCCGGGTCAACGAGCAGATCGCGTTGTTCGACGAGCTGCTCACCACGATCGTCCAAGCGAACCTGGCCCGGGTCACCGTCGAGCAGAACGAAGACATCCGGACGATCTCGGCCTGACGATCCTCGCGGTGCCCACCGCGGTGGCCGGCATCTACGGGATGAACTTCGACCACATGCTCGAGCTGCACTGGCGGTACGGGTACCCGTTGATCGCATTGGTCACCCTGGCGCTGTGCCTTGCCCCGCACCGCGGCTTCCACCGCAATGGCTGGTTGTAGCACAGTCACGGTAACCTCGACCCGGGCGGGACGATCCTCGCTGTCCCGCGTCGCCGGGGACTGGATCGGTGGCCCAGCGGGTCGGGATGCCGTGGCCTGGCGCTCGAGCCAGCAACTGCTCCTCTCCGGTCCCCGGTGAGAGACTCAACGTCAACTCGAACCTGAGCGAGTCGTCGGCGTCACGCCGCGGCTCGAACGCCAGGTGCGCGACCGGCGCGACCGGCGTGGCCGCCGCGGCCGCTTCGCCGAGCATCGAACGGATCGCGCTGCGCTCGTCCCGATCCAGGTACTGCCAGACGACTGAGTGCCAGACGACTGTCACCGTCCCGGGTCGGGACGCGGCGAGCTGCGCCGGCAGCCAGGCCGCCGCTCTCGCTCGATCCACCGGAGGAGGGGTGGGCGCGGCGACCCGCAGCGCCGCGCGCAGCCGGTCGATCCGCTCTGCCCAGTCCGCCCAGACGTACGACGTCAGCGTGAGCTGCCCGTCGGTGGTGGTCGGGTCGACCGGCCGCGGGTCGCACCCGCGCCGCTCGACCAGTCGTAGCGGCTGGTCCAGGCTGGCCGGCGGGGTGCCGGTCCACGGCTGGTCGAAGCGCAGCGCGCTGTCCGGGTCGCCGAGCACCCGCTCACCGATCGCGTACCGGTAGCGGTCCACCAGCAGGGTGAGCCGGCGCTGGAGCCGATCTCGAGCAGCCGGATTGGCAACCCAGTGCGCTCGGCGACGACCAGCAGGCCACCGAACAGTAGGCTGGCCCGGCCCGGCTCGTTCGTCTGTACGGTCTGGTCGACGAGCAGATGCATGTCAGCCAGATGCTCCCGCATGGCGGCGGCAGCGGCGGGCCAGGCGGCGCCCGCCAGAGCGGCACCTCCGACGCTCGGATAGAACGAGCTGAGGGCCGGCGCTCGACCTTCCAGCACGAGCCGGTGCAGCGCCGCCAGCATCCGTAGCGGCAGCACGGTGCCCGGTCGATCGCCTTCGTGCCCGGCTACCGCCTTGGCCGTCACCCCACCCGCGTCAAGGTCGTCAGCCATCGCGGAGAGCAGCGCAGCCGAGAGCGGCGAAGCAGGCAGGCACCCCTCCGCCTGCTCGCGGAACCGAGCCGCCTGCGGGTGGTGGCTCACCCGCCCAACATCCCTCCCGTCACCCTGCGCCGTCGGTGCGTTGAGACGCCGGTGGCTCCCGGCAGGACCGTGGGAGCCACCGGTGCCGAATGTGTCAGGTGCTGAACGAACGAGCGATCTGCTCCTCCGCCTGGGCGTAGGACTGGCCGGCGGCGCCGAGGAGCTGAGAGATGCCTTCCAGCGCCTGGTTGAGCTTTGCCGCGCTGGTATCGAAGTCGGTGTACAGCTGCTGGAACCGGCCCGACGCGGTGCCCTGCCAGTCGGCCCCGAACAGCGGACTGAGCTGGCCCTTGAGCGCTTGGTGAATGCCCCCGATCTCGCCGGCGGTCCGTGCAATGGTGCCGGAGAGTGCCTCCAGCTGTGCCGCAGTGACGACTAGTCCAGCCATCGTGACTACCTCCGTCTGTCCGTCTGTCGCTCTGTCGCTTCGAACGTCGGTGCATACCCGTCGGTAGGCGGGTCTGGGGAACGGTCAGATACCAAACGCAGCTTCGGGTAAAATGGGAGTCTTGCCCAGGATTCTTCCTTACCTCCGTTCTATCCGAGATCTACAGGTAAGACCGGAGCTCCCACAGCTCCGGATAGAACTGCAGCCCCACGCGTTTGCGCAGGTAGGGCGCGCCGGTCGAGCCACCGGTGCCCGACTTGGTGCCGATCTGGCGCTCGACCATCAGAACGTGCTCGGCACGCCACCGGGCGAAGAGCTCGTCGTGCTCGATGAGCGCCTCGGCGAGATCCCACAGCGCGCCGTACGACGCACGGTCCCGGCTCACCTCGATCAGCGCCGAGCGGCGCGACTCGACGCTCTGCGTGTCGAAGCCGGACTTGTCGAGCAGCGCGACGTATCCGTCCCAGAGCGTTGGCTCCCCCAACCGGCGTCGCAGCCGGTCCCGCTCGGCGTCGCTGGCGTGGCCCAGCCGGGTGACATACGCCGGATCCTTGGCACCGGACAGGAACTCGATCTCCCGGTACTGCACCGACTGGAACCCGCTGGCCGGCGCCAGCAGCGCCCGGAAGGCGAGAAAGTCCTGCGGGGTCATGGTCTCCAGCACGTCGATCTGCTCCAGCAGCACGTGCTCCACCGTGTGCGCCCGCTGCAACCGAAGCCGCGGCAGGTAGTCCTCGCCGGCGAGCATCCGGTCGCGGGCGTCGCCGAGCTCGTACAACAGCAGCTTGAACCACAGCTCGTAGACCTGGTGGATGGTGATGAAGAGCAGCTCGTCATGCGCGGCCGGACGGTCGCCCCGACCGTCGGCCCCGCCGGATTGCGGCTGCTGCTGGTCGAGCAGCGTGGACAGCCGGAGGTAGCTGCCATACGACAGCAACGCCCCTTCTTCGCCGAACCTTCGGTCCCTCACGAGGCTGCACACTACGGGTACCGGACGACAGCCGGCGTCCGTTGTCCACAGGCCGATCGGTTGTCCACAGATCTGGGTCGGCTACGGCGCGGGGGGTCTCCGGCCGGCGAGACTTTTCGGCATGGAGATCACCCTGACCCTCCAGCCGACGGGTGCACCGGCCACCGACGCGCGGATGCGAGCGGCCCCGGGCACGACGCTCGCCGCGGTCCACGAGGCCCTCGGGCGGCTGGCCGGCCGACCCGGCGCCGCGCTGTACGCCGGCTCGCGCCGGCTGCCCGCGGAGGCCGTGCTTGGCGGGCCTGGGCTGCAGCCCGGTGACGTCGTTGGAGTCGGCTCACCCGGTCCTCGCGCGGCGGACCGGGGCGGGGTGCTCGAGCTTGGCGTGGTCGGCGGTCCGGACGCCGGCGGCAGCGATCCGCTGCCGCGCGGCGAGGTGCTGGTCGGCCGGGGGCCCTCGGCGGATGTCCGGGTTCGCGACCCCGACGTGTCGCGCCGGCATGCGCTGGTCGTGGTGTCCTCCGCGGGCGCGACGGTCCGCGATCTTGCCTCGACCAACGGCACTCGCCTGGACGGTGTCCGGGTTGGACCCGACCCGGTCCCGCTGCGGGTTGACCAGCTGTTGCGGGTCGGCGAGACCACGCTCGCGCTGGCCGTGCCGAGCGAGCCGCCGGCGTCGGTACGAGCGATCGGCGATGGCACCGTCGCAGTGCACCGTCCACCACGGCTCACCACTCCGCAGGACGATGTCGAGGTCGAGGTGCCCGCAGAGCCGCACGCCAACGAGCGGGCCGGCGCGCCGGTCCTCGCCAGTCTCGTTCCGTTTGCGACTGCGGCCCTCGCTGGGGCGTTCCTGCACGGCGGTCTTTTCGTGGCGCTCGGCATCGTGTCCCCGGCCCTGTTCGTGGCCGGAGCGTTGGTTCAGCGCCGCACCCAGGGCCGGCGCCGGGCGCGGGAGCTCGTCACGTACCGGTTGGTGTTGGCAGAGGCCGAGGTTGCCCTCGCCGCTGCCGTCCAGGAGGAGATACGGCAGCGGCGCGCTGCCGATCCCGATCCGGCTGCGGTGCGCCGGATCGCCCGTGGTCCGACTTCCCGCATATGGGAGCGCCGCCCGAGCGACCCGGACTTCTGCCGCATCCGGCTCGGCACCGCAGACCTTCCTGCTCAGGTGCGGCGGCGGTCCAGCGGCCAGGGCCCGGGTCGGCCGGAGACTGCGGCCTCGGTCCCGGTGACCGTCTCGTTGCCGGCCGTCGGAGTGCTCGGAGTGGCCGGCCCGCTGCGACCGACCGCGGCCACGGCTCGGTTCGTGTTGGCGGCGCTGGCGACCCTGCACGGGCCGAGGGACGTCGCGATCGCCCTGTTCGCCGGCCGGTCTGTCGTCGATGACTGGAGCTGGGCGCGCTGGCTGCCGCATCTCGCCGACGACCGCGGCTCGCGCTCGGCCAGGGTCGGCCTCGCCCATGAACGGCAATGCGAGCTCCTGTCCGAATTGGTCCGCGAGCTGGAGGCCAGGCAGGCACGGTGGGTTGGCTCATCGCCCTGGTGCGGCCCGTGCACGGTGACGGTGCTCGACCGGTGGAGCGAGCTGCGGCAGCTACCCGGTCTCGGCCGGCTGCTCGCCGACGGCCCAGCCGTCGGGATGTTCGCGGTATGTCTCGACGCCTCACCCGAGTTGCTGCCGGTCTGCTGCGGAGCGGTCGCGGAGGTGACCGGCGAGATCGGCACCAGGCTGCGGATCCGGGTGAGTGGGCAGGCGTCCGTCGAGGACGTGATCGCCGACGGCGTGTCGCAGCGCTGGTCCGAGGGCGTCGCCCGGGCGCTGGCGCCGCTCCGCGACGACAGCACGGACACACCGGGTGCGCCACCGGCATCCTGCCGGCTGTTGGATGTGGTGGGGTTGGAGCCGCCGGAGCCGGCCGGCGTGCTGGCCGGCTGGCAGCGGGCCGGGCGTGCCACCTACGCCCCGATCGGCGCGGCCGCCGAGGGCCCCTTCGGCGTCGACCTGAAAAAGGACGGCCCACACGCCCTGGTCGCCGGCACCACCGGCGCCGGCAAGTCCGAACTCCTGCAAACCCTCATCGCCAGCCTCGCAGTCGCCAACCGACCCGACGCGATGACCTTCGTCCTGATCGACTACAAAGGCGGCGCCGCGTTCAACGACGCCACCCACCTCCCGCACACCCTTGGCATGGTCACCGACCTCGACCCACACCTCACCGAACGCGCCCTGCAATCCCTCAACGCCGAGCTCAAACGCCGCGAACACCTGCTCGCGGCCGCCGCCGCCAAAGACATCGAAGACTACTGGGACACCCAACACACCCACCCCACCCGCGCACCAACCGACCCCCTCCCCCGACTCCTACTGATCATCGACGAGTTCGCCACCCTGGTCGAAGAGCTCCCCGACTTCGTCACCGGCCTGATCGGCATCGCGATGCGCGGCCGCTCCCTCGGCGTCCACCTCATCCTGGCCACCCAACGCCCCACCGGCATCGTCTCCCCCGTCATCCGCGCCAATACCAACCTCCGCATCGCCCTACGCGTCACCGACGACACCGAATCCCACGACGTCATCGACGCCAACGACGCCGCCCGCATCAACAAGAACACCCCCGGACGCGGCTTTCTGCGCGTCGTCGGCGCAGCTCCGGTCGAGTTCCAGACCGCCCGGGTCGGTGGGCGACCGACCGCCGGCGCCGCTCGGCCGCCCGAGGTGACAGCGGTGCTCTGGAGGGCGTTCGGCTGCCCTGAGCCAGTGGTTGAGGACGAACCTGGCGACGGCCCTACGGACCTGCAGCGGCTGGTGGCGGCGGTCTGTGCCGCCGCAGCGGCGGGTGGGTTCGGGCCACCGTCCAGCCCGTGGCTGCCGCCGCTGCCACCGGTGCTGACGCTCGACGACCTCGACTGCGGCACCCCGGTCGGCGGCCGGCCCGGGTCAGCCGAGGGAGGCGGGCGCCCCGTGGTGCCGCTCGGGCTCGCCGACCATCCGGCCGAGCAGCGCCAGGTTCGGTATGCCGTGGATGTCGCGGACGGCGGTTCGGTGCTGGTCGCCGGTGCCCCCCGCAGCGGCCGGTCCACCGTGTTGCGCACGCTCGCCGGGAGCATCGCGCAGCGGTGGCCGGTCGACGACATCCACCTATACGCGCTCGATTGCGGTAGCGGGGCACTGCACCTGCTCGCCGACCTGCCGCACTGTGGGGCAGTGGTCAGGCGCGACCAGGTCGCCCGCGGTGTCCGGGTTCTAGCGTTGCTGCTCGAGGAGGTACGACGTCGGCAAGACCGGCTGGCCCGCGAGGGCTTCGGTTCGGTGGCCGAGCAGCGCGGCTCGGCGGCCCCCGACGACCGACTGCCCTGGCTGATGTTGTTCGTCGACGGGTGGGAGGGATTCGTCGCCGGCTACGAGACCGTCGATCACGGCCGGCCGATAGACATGCTGCTGGGGTTGGCTCGGGAGGGTCCCGCCGTCGGACTCAAGGTCGTGGTTACCAGCGACCGCCAGGGCCTGCTGACCCGGCTCAGTGCGGCATTCGGAGAGAGGCTGCTGCTACGGCTCAGCGACCGACTTGACTACGCGTTGGCCGGTATCCCGGCGCGCTGCGTGCCGGAGCACATGCCGGCCGGCCGAGGTCTGCTCGCCGCCGCCGCCACCGAGGTGCAGGTCGCCCTGCTGGATCGCGATCCAAGCGGACCAGCCCAGGCGGCGGCACTCGCCCGGATAGCAGCCTCGGCGACCGACCTGGCCGCCGCCGATCCGCCCCGGCACGCTCCGTTCCGCGTTCGACCCCTCCCCAGGCTGGTGCGACTCGCCGACCTAGCCAGCAACGCGCCTCGCGCTCCGTCCACGACAGCCGCGGCCGACCCCGGAGACCAGCCCCGCCCGGTCGCGCCACCCGCCACCGGTCCGGCGACCCGTCCCAGCTCGACCGAGCACACCACCGACCCCGGAGCCCACCCTCGCCCGGTCGCGACGCCCACCACCGGTCCCGCCACCCGCCCCGGCCCAGCCGAGATCACCACCGACCACGGAGACCGACCCGGCCCAGCATCGGCCCCGGAGGCGGACGGATCTCCCGCGGCGCCCGCTCGCGGTTCGCCACCGGGGCGCTTGCCCTCACCGCTCGCCGCGACCGGCCTTACCGGCGGGCCCACTACTCTTCCGGCGAAGGACCGTCCGTTTTCGACGCTCCTTGGGGTGGGCAGAGACGACGCCGGACCAGTCGGCATCGACCTGGCCGAGGCCGGGCCGGGCTTCCTGGTGGCCGGGCCGCCGCGCTGTGGGCGATCCACCGCGCTCATCACCTTGGCATGCGGCCTCTTGGCCAGGGGCACGCCGATCGTGCTGGTCGCGCCGCGGCCGGAGGTCACGTCGTTGGGCGGCGGCAGCGTCGCCGTGCTTGGCCCTGCGGACGGTCCGAGGCTGTCCGCGGCTCTGGCCTCAGGTCCCACCGCCGTGCTGGTCGACGATGTCACGGCGCTCGTCGACGCGGCAGTGGATCAGGTGCTGGCCGACCTGCTCAGGACCGGTGGCGGCGGCCACGTGGTGGTGGCGGCGGGTCGCAACGATGAGCTTGCCACCACGTTCCGCGGAGTCGCCACGGAGGTTCGGCGGTCTCGAGCGGGGCTGCTGCTGTGTCCGACCTGGACTGACGGGGAGCTGCTGGGCACGCGGCTGCCCCGCGGCGATCCGGAGACGATCCCAGGGCGCGGCCTGCTGATCGGAGGGGGCCTCCAGACGCCGGTGCAGGTCGCAGTCGCCGTCGCGGCAACCGCGCCGGTGCAGGGCGGGTTGTAGCGCCTAGCGCGGTGTCCACCAACGCCGGCCGGATGGCCCGGCCCGGGGACCAGCGCGGACGTCGGCTCTGGGCCCGGCGAACGTTCGTGGGCAGAGCACTAGGCCATATGGGGGTAACGATGGTCACTCGGCGGAACGAAGGTCTCCTTCACGGTGCGCGGCGAGGTCCACCGCAGCAGGTTGAGCGGGGATCCCGCCTTGTCGTTGGTCCCGCTCGCCCTGGCGCCGCCGAACGGCTGTTGCCCGACCACGGCACCAGTCGGCTTGTCGTTGACGTAGAAGTTGCCCGCGGAGAACCGCAACACCCGGCTGGCCTCCTCGATGGCAGCGCGGTCGGTGGCGAAGACGGCTCCGGTCAGGGCGTAGGGGGCGACGTCGGCAGCCTGCGCCAGCATGTCGGCCCAGTTGGCGTCGTCATAGACGAAGACGCCGAGGACAGGCCCGAAGTATTCCTTCCTGAAGATCTCATGTTCCGGATCGCTGCCGACGACAACGGTGGGCCGCACGAAGAAGCCATCGGTGTCGTCCACGCTTCCACCGACCAGCACCGAGGTGGACGGATCGGACCGGATGAGTTCGAGGACGCCGGCGAGCCTGGCGAAAGCCCGCCGGTCGATGACCGCTCCACCGAAGTTGGCGAAGTCGGTGATGTCGCCGTAGGTCAAGCTCTCCACGGTCTGCGCGAGCGAGTCGCGCACGCCGCCGTCCCAGAGCGAGCGTGGCAGGTACGCGCGGGAGGCCGCCGAGCACTTCTGACCCTGGAACTCGAACGCACCTCGGACCAGCGCGGTGACCAGGCTCGCCGGATCCGCGCTGGGATGCGCGACGACGAAGTCCTTCCCGCCTGTCTCGCCGACCAGTCGCGGATAGGAGTGGTAGTCGGCGATGTGGGCGCCGACCGTCGACCACAGGTGCTGGAACGTCGCGGTCGACCCGGTGAAATGAATGCCGGCGAGGCTCGGATGGGTCAGCGCGACCTCGGAGACCGCGTGCCCGTCACCAGTGACCAGGTTCACGACGCCAGGCGGCAGCCCGGCAGCCTCGAACAGCCGCATCAGGTGATGCGAGGCCAACTGCTGGGTGGGCGACGGCTTCCAGACCACCGTGTTGCCCATCAAGGCCGGCGCCATCGGCAGGTTGCCGGCGATCGAGGTGAAGTTGAACGGTGTGATCGCCAGTACGAATCCCTCCAGCGGCCGGTATTCCATCCGGTTCCAGGCGCCGGGCGCGGACTGGGGCTGCTGTGCCAGGATCGAGCGTCCGAAGTGGACGTTGAATCGGAAGAAGTCGATCAGCTCGCAGGCCGCGTCGATCTCGGCCTGGAAGCTGGTCTTCGACTGGCCGAGCATCGTCGCGCCGTTGACCGTGTCGCGCCAGGGGCCGGCGAGCAGGTCGGCGGCACGCAGCAGCACTGCCGCGCGCTCGTCGAACGGCAGGTCGCGCCACGCCGGCGCCGCGGCCAGCGCTGCGTCGACCGAGGCCGCTACATCGTCGGTGGTGGCCTGGGCGCTGACGCCCAGAACGGAGCTGTGCCTGTGGGGCTGCACCACGTCGAAGCGGTCACCACCGGCCATCCGTTGGCGGCCACCCACGGTCATCGTGAGCTCGACCTGGTCACCGGCCATCTCCTTAAGGCGAGCCTCCAGACTCGCTCGCTCCGGGCTCCCCGGGGCGTAGCTGTGCACGGGCTCGTTGACGGGGACTGGCGGCTGGGTGATGGCGTCCATGGCATCTCTCCCGAGGTGCGACGACGGACCGCGGATCCCCCCATCCTCGCACTCGACGCCACAGGCCCGTTGCGTTCGGCCGGGCCGGGCCGGAGTGGCCGTCAGCCGACGCGAGTCGGCCGGGTGTCCGCGCCGGTGACCCGCCGGCAACGGCGCAGCGGTGTCCGCACGCGCCGAGCAGGAGCGCGGGTGTGAGCGCGAGACCGGCCAGGCGGCCGGACCAATCCCGTACTCGCGCCGGCACCCTACTAATCACTGCGTCGTACGGTCTACCAGATGGCTCGACCGGAATGCCGCTGTTGGCTCCTTCACCGACCGCGACTCGGCGTTCGCCGGGGGCGTTCAGAGCAGCTCCAGCAGCGGCGCGACCTCCTGGCTCGCGTACCAGAGCAGCTCGTGACCCTCCGCCCCGTCGACCAGGAACTGAGCGTCCTGTCCGCCGAGGTCCGCCTCCAGGATCGCGTCGGCAGCGGCGGCCACCGCAGGCTCGGCGTCCGGTCCGTCCACATGCACCGCCGCGACCAGCCCCATGGATACCGGGGCGGTGACCCGCACAGCCGCCCGGTCGAGGTCAGGGCGGACGGCGACCGCGCCTTCCGGCAGTTCAGCGGCGACCACGACCCGGCGGCGGGGCGCAGCCCGGTCCTCGTCCAGCAGCCGCAGCGAACCCCGGGCGGCCTCCAGCATCGCCGCGTACTCCAACTCCTCCGCGTCGTCGTCGAGGTACCACTCGCGCAGCTCCGGCGTCACGGCGAAGGCGGTGAGCGGCGCCCCGAGCTCACCCGAGTCCACGAGCGCCCGCAAGGTCCGGACGGTGCCCGGCAGGTAGACCCTCACTGGGCGGCGAGCTCGGTTCCAGACGCGATCAGCTCCACGCCCGGGCCCTCCCGGCGCAGCGCGGCGGCACTGGTCCGCAGCGAAGTGGCGAGCACGTCGTTCCGCCGCCTGGGATCCATCAGGTTGGCGCCCATGACCTGCAAGTCCTCCGGGCCTGGCCCGAGCATGGTCACAGCTGTCCCCGACGCGTGCAGGCGAGTGGCCTCCACCAGAACTCGGCGTGTCGACACCCGCCGGAACCGTCGCTCGACCCGAGCAACCGGCGATCGCGGCCGGTCGGCCGCGAAGGACACCATCGGTGCCAGCACCCAGACCTCGTCTAGTTCAGCGTCGACCAGGACGTCTGCCGAGGCCGGCGAGCAGGCGCCACCATCGACGTACGGGTGGCCCTCGATGATCACCGGCGCGTACCAGCCCGGGATGGCGCAGGAGGCTTGCACCGCCACCGAGATCGACGCAGGCGGAGCTCCGGCCCTACCGAACACGACGCGGTCACCCCCGCGGTAGTCCATCGCGATGATCCAGGTCTGCGGCGCTCGCGGCCATGGGCGGGCGCCAGTCGCTGGGCCGACGTCGTTCCGGTCGTCGAGCAGCGCGACGGCCAGACCCTCGATCATCCGGCGCACCGGCTCCAGCGTGCCGCGCCCTCGGGGGAGGAGCGCGCTCGCCGCGACCAATGGGGGCACCTGAAGGGGATGCCGGGCCGCCTGACGAAGCAGATCAGGAGATCCGAGCCCAAAGGTGGGTCGGGGCGGAAGCGCGCCACCGGTGTCGGTGTCGTGATCCCAGTCGATGCGTGGGTCGGCAGGCAGCGGGATGCCCTGCTGGTGGCGAAGAATCGCGTCGACGCCGACCTGCATCCCGATCAGTGCGGCGAGGATGGATCCAGCCGACGTCCCGACGCAGACCTCGACGTCCCGGACGTCGAACCCTTCTTCCTCCTCCAGCGCGCGCAGCGCACCGACCGTCCAGGCGAAGCCGAGGACGCCTCCGCCGCCCAGCACCAACCCGCGGCGCGGTGTTGCGGCCGACCCACGGGCAAGCTGGCCCGCTCCGGCCCTCCCATCGCCCGCCGTCAGCAAGCCAGCCGGGTCCGGTGGCAAACTCGGCCAGCTCGAGTCGAGCCCGTGCGGCTCCGCTCCGGTCCCGTCAACGCGCGGGTCCGGAGCGCCGGCCGCGCCGGCCGCGGTCATCGCACCGTGTCCACGAGCTCGGCTAGCGACTCTTCTATCAGCGAGCCGACCACGTCGACGTCGGGCATGACGTCCCGGTCAGCATTCAGCCCATAGAAGACGCCACCGTTGTACGAGGTGAGGCCGATGCACAGGCCCTGCCCCTTGGCCAGCGGCACGACCGGAAACATCTCGAGCATCTGCGCCCCGCCGGCGTACAGCGGAAACTGCGGACCCGGCACATTCGTGATGACGACATTGAAGAGGCGGCGACTGATCCCGTTGGCGACCCTGGCGCCCAGCGCGTGCAGAGTCGGCGGCGCGAAGCCGGACAACGCGACGATCGCGTCGGCACCGACCGACTGCCCGGACTCCTTGTGCGCCTTCATCGCGAAGCTGACCTGGGACAGCCGGACGACCGGGTCTGGCTCGCCGACTGGCAGGTCCACCAGGTACGACGAGACACGGTTGCCGAGCGCGCCCGGCTCCTGCCCGGTCCGCACTGACACCGGCACCATTGCTCGGATCGTGGTCCGCGCCGTCACCGACTCGCCACGCGAGAGCAGCCAGTTGCGCACGGCTCCGGCGACGGTGGCGAGAACGACGTCGTTGACGGTGCCGCCGTGCGCCTTGCGGACGCGCTTGTAGTCGTCGAGCTCGGTGCGGGCGACGCCGAATCGGCGCTGCTCGCCGATGGGCACGTTGAGCAGACTGTCCGGCGCTGGCCGAGCCGCGATGCGCGCTGCTGCCGCGAGACCGCCGACTGCGCCGAGCACCTTGCCGGCGGTCGCCCGAGCATCGAGTATTCCGATCCGGACACTGTCCAGCACCGCGGTCGGTCGACGAACGACCTCGGCGACGGCATCGACGAGCAGACCGATCGAGCCCGGCTCCGGGCGAGGCATCCACAGATCGGCGGGCACCTCCCGCGGCGTCGGTGTCACGTCGAGAATCACCTGGCCGATGTCGACTGCGCTGATCCCGTCCACCATCGCGTGGTGGGTCTTGGTGATCACCGCGATCCGGCCGCGCTCGAGTCCCTCCACGAGGTACATCTCCCACAGCGGACGGCTGCGATCGAGTCGGCGGGACATCAGCCGCCCGACGAGCTCGCGCAGCTGCGCGTCGGAACCGGGGCGCGGCAACGCCGATCGGCGCACGTGGAAAGTCACGTCGAAGTCTGCGTCGTCGACCCAGACCGGACTCGCGAGATGCCCTGGCACCCACTTGATCTTCTGTCGATACCGTGGCACAAGGTTGATCCGCTTTTCGATCAGCGCGACCAGCACGTCGTAGTCGAAGCCATCCTCGGGCGGCTGAAACACCGCCACCCCGCCAACGTGCATCGGAGTGGTCGGCTCCTCGAGGTAGAGGAAGGACACGTCCAGTGCACTGAGCCGGTCGCTCATCCTCGACGCACCTCCTCGGACGCCTCGTCCTGCCGCGCAACGGCGCGGTCGAATCTCTCCATCGTGACATGGCAGGACCGACGCCGCCCGGATTAACGATCAGGTAGCCGGCGACCCTCTCCGGTAGCGAAGACCTTCACACCTCGCGGTCACCGACCAGCCGGCCGGCACGCGGCTCCCGGCCGACCCGTGGCCGGCAATCGGGTCCGGCACCCCGCTCGCTGAAGCGCGCAGCGACGGTGTCGTAACCATCAGTGATCGCCGTCTCTCACGCATGGCGAGCCCCAACCCGCCGGCGACCGCCGGCCGCCGCCGACACGGGGACCCCGGCAAGCCGTTGAGCCAGCTCCACGATGCTCCTTCGGAGCACGCTGTCCGGAGCAACGTCGGCCAGCGTCTTGCCGGTCCCTAGGGCGGCGTCGACTGCGGCGCCATCGTGCGGCAGGAAGACCGGGTCGCGGACGGCCGCGTAGCGGGCCAGCGCGGTGGCGATCTCTCGTCGCGGACTCCCCGGCACGACCACCTTGCGCACTCGATTGACTACAACAAGCGGTAAGCGGCCATCCGTCAGCTCCTGTAGATCGGTGATCGCGCGGATGAGCCGCTGCAATGCCACCGGGTCAGCGCCGCCGACGCAGACAATCGTGTCTGCAGAACGCAGCACGGCCAGCGTCGCACCGTTGCGGCGTGGTGCCGCCGTGTCGAACGCAACCTCTTCGTCTCGCTCGAGACTGAAGCCGCAGTCGACCACTGTGAGCCGGGCAAGCTGTCGTGCCTTACCGAGCACCACGTCCAGCGACGACGGGCGCAGCTCGGTCCACCGGTCGGCCCGGGCGACACCGGTAAGCACGCGAAGCTTCGGCCGCACCGTCCAGGCAAGACGAGCGAGCCCGGACGGATCCAGCTGGCCGTGGCCCGCAATCCGGCAGGCAGCCGGGAGCCCCGGCGCCTCGTCGAGCAGACCGAGCAACTGAGCAATCGCTCCGCCGTACGTGTCCGCATCAATGAGCAGAGTGGACACACCCAGCCGGGCCGCCTCATCAGCGACACCGACCGCAACCGTGCTGCGACCCGGGGCACCGGTCGGACCCCATACCGCGACGAGCCGACCGTGCCCTGCGGTGGGAGGTGGCGGCGGGATCCGCGGACCGAGCTCGGGCAGAGCCGCTCGCGGGTCGGCGATCGCGTCAGGAGTCCACACGTCCTGCACACCGGCAACGGCGAGCATGACCGCCGCCGAGATCTTCTTCGCGCCGGCGTCTGCGGCCAGCACGGAGGTCACGCCAAGTTGGCGTAGCCGCCGCTCCGCGTCCTCGTCGCCCGGGTTCACGAGTCCCACGACGGCGACTCCGGAGGCAGTGAGCCGACTCACCGCGTATCGATCCAGTCGGCGAAGGTCGGCCGAGAGTAGAGCGGCGCGGGCGGTGCCGGCCGCGGCGGCGGACAGCAGCTCGGCCAGGTCGACGCACCTCCGCACCACCGTCACGCCGTGGTCCGCGCGACCCAGCTCGGAAACCAGCTCCGCCTCCCAAGCCGCGCCGGTGACGGCGGTGAGGACTGGCACGGCCATCAGCGCCTCCGGCTCGTCGGCGTCGACGATGGAGGCGGAGATGGAGATGGAGTCGGCGCGTCTGTACTCGCCGGCGGGCCGGGCGCATTGGGTTGGGCGGCCGGCCGGGAGGGCGCGGCGGGCTCGGCGGTCGGCGAGGACCGGTATGGCGAGCCTGCCGCGCTGATCGGTACGCACCTGTCCACCGCGGTCTTCGGGGCTGCAGACAGGGGCAGGTCGCCGTCGAGCACGACGAGGCGGATCGTGCTCTCGCTGCCGAGCGCCGTGACCACCCGCCTGGCTTCCGCCGGGGCGACCCGGACGATCACCTGCGTGGAGGCCGCATCGACTGAGAGGCCGCCGCCTCCCTCGTGGATCTCCTGTACGGGGACCCGAGACAGGACCTGGACCGGAGCACATCCCTTGGCGGTCGACCAGACATCGATCAGCTCGCCGCGAGCCAGGCCCGGAGCATTTCCGAGCTGGACCGGAATGCTGACAATTGCCCCCGGTGGCGTGACGATGACCGCAGACCGGGGCAGCAACTCGCCGGCATGCAGCGTACGGGTGACCGTCCGGCCTGCCGGTGACTGCGGCACTCGCAGGTACGCCGCTGCACTGTCGAACAGCCGAACCCGTGCTGGCCGCAGATCTGCGACCGCGAGGATCGTTCCCGCCGAGACGTCGTGGGTCAACGCCCAGACCTGTACTGACCGATCGGCGGCGGCGACCACCTTGGCGCCGAGCAACACAGAGACCAGCACGAGCAGGACACCCGTGATCAACCGCAGATCCAGCCACGACGGTTGGCGCAGGCGGCGGGCAGGTGGCGACGCAGGATGCTCGGCGACCACGGAGGCTCCTCGGGAAGGGACTACTCGGACGTGACCGGCGCATCCTTGCGCATTCCGCCTGAGACCTGCCGAGGTTGTCCACAGCCAGACCCAAGAGGGTGGGGTGATCCGCGGCGCCCTGTGGATGACGGCCGCGCCCTGGCCGCCGCCGATGCCACACTGACGCCCACCGGGGCAGAACTGTCCCGGCCGCAGATCTCAGCTGGAGCGAGAGGACGCGATGGCCGACGACCGCTTCCTGACGCTCACCGACGTTGCGGAGATTCTCAACATCTCGGCATCGCAGACGTACGCGCTCGTCCGCTCGGGCGCGTTGCCGGCGATCAAGATCGGCGGCCGCGGACAGTGGCGGATCGAGCGCGCCCAGCTTGAGGCGTACATAGAGCGGATGTACGACGAGACGCGACGGTTTGTCGAGACGCACCCGCTCGGACGCGACGAGCCGGTACCGCCGGACTGACATTCCTGCCTGGGGTTCAGCGTGCGGCGACACGTCCTTACCGACCGTCCCGCAGCCGGGCGTCTCGTCGGCGACCGAGCCACCAACTGGGACCCGCTGGCCGGAGCGGCCGGACTCAGCCAGTCCTGACCAAGGCGAGGGCCGCAAGCGGCAGAGTCCGGACGCGCTGCACAGCAGTCGACCGACGCGGCTCACCGCGCGGATGCTCGGCCACTTCCACGAAGTCGGCGCCGACACGATCGAGAGTGCCGTCGAACCCGGTGCCGTCCACAAGCAGGACCTGGACGGGGGCACGGTCTCGGACGATGCGGCGCAGCGCATGCCGAAGATCCAGCCGAGAGCCGACCCTGCCCTCGCTCCCAGGCGTGGCCGAGAGCGCCCCGAGCCCGACGAGGGACAAGACGGCATCGAGCGGAATGAGGGCCTCCCGCCCGGGACTCTCGGTGAGGAGCAGCCATCCGGAGCCGACCTGGTCGAGATCACCGCACACGAGGCCGGCGCCGAGGCAGGAGACCTGGACGGGGTGCCCGGTGGCGGCTCTGAGGCGGTCGACCAAGCGGAGCTTGCCAATCTCGATGCGGGTCCGCTCGGCGACCTCGCCCTCGAAGTCCCTCGTGGCCAGTTCCTCGGCCTGAGCCTCCAGGTCCGAGAACAACCGCTGCCAGCGCACAGCGTGCCTCCAGCCTCTCTCTGACCACCTCGACCACCTCCGCCACCGTCCAGCAGGCCACCCCTAGCCGTCAAACAGAGGGGCTTGATACGACGCCATCGACAGTGTACAAAGACAAACGTAAGCAAACAACAGTGAAGGAGGGAAGTTATGAGAGTCCACCGGCGTACGGCGGTCTGCCTCGCGCTCGACCTCTTGCTGATCCTCGTGCTGGTCCGGACCGGTCCTGGAGCGGCCGTTGCACACGACGCACTCCTGGACCCAGGGCGGTGGTTTGTCCAGGTCAGCCCGGATGCGGCGGTCGTCACAGTCCTGGGAGTCCTGTGCTGGTTTGCGTTGCTGTGGATCGCAGTCGGCTTACTGCTGGTCTCTGTTGCCACCACGCCCGGTGCGGCAGGACGGCTCGCGGATGCCCTCGCCACGCAGGTGGTGCCACTGGCCCTTGGCCTCTCCGTGGGAACGGCGGCGGTCGCGGGCACGGTCGCCGGCCCAGCGATGGCCGGCGCCGCGCTCGCCGGTACGGCGGGCGCCGGCACATCGGGAGCCGACACAGCGGTCACCGGCCCAGCGGTCACCAAGCTCGCCCGGGTCACGTCCGCGCGCGCCGCGGCGACGGTGCCGACCCGGCACGCTGCGACCGACCACCGGCCGCAGCCTGCCGGGTCGGCCCCACCCGGTGTGGATTGGCCGCTCGAGGCAGCTCCCGCAGGCACGGCGCCGGTCGCCAGCCGTCACGCGGCCACACCTTCTTCGGCGAGTCCACCGGGCAGCGGCGGGTCTGCGGCCTCCCGCGGAGCAGCGCCGTCATCCCATCCGCCGGGGTTCTCGGGCGGCCGGACCAGACCGGGAGCCGCGCCTGGCGAGCCACGCTCGTCCAAGTCGGCGGCACAGGAGATCCCGACCCGACAGGGACGTCCAATCGCCACGACGGATCAGGCCGCCGGCTCCGCGCCGGTCAGGCTGCCTGGGGACGGGACGGCCGAGGCCGATTCGGTAGTCGTTCGACTCGGGGATTGCCTCTGGCTGATCGCCGCGCGGCGGCTTGGACCGCAAGCCGGCTCTGCCGAGATCGCGCACGAGTGGCCGCGGTGGTACGCGACGAATCGACGCGTCATCGGCGACAACCCGAGCGTCATCCTGCCGGGCCAGGCGTTGGCCGCTCCATCGGACCGCGATTCGGACCGGCCAGTCAGGCCGGCCAGGCGGGGTGCCCACTAGGCCGCCGGGCCGCGTCTCACGACGACAGTCCCAGCGTTGATCCGCGCCTGACGGTCGCGGACGCCGCGGCTGGTGCGCCGGCCCTGCACTCACTGCCATGTCTGATTCCCAGTTCGGAGGGTTCCGTGACCGCTCCTGCTGTCGCCGATGGGTCCACCGCCTCCGCCGGCCCGGTGGCGGCCGCGCCGAGGGTGCTGGTGCCCAGGGTTCGCAGAGCACCTCGGCTCGAGCCGCCGTACGACGACGAGATCCAGGGACCTCGGCTCTGGCTCGTGCCGGCGCAACCGGAGCTGCCGTTCGACGAGCCCGCGCCGCGGCGCTTCGAGCGGCCCGTCGACTTCTTCGACCCTCAGCCGACCTCACGCTTCAATCTGCCGGAGCCCGAGCCCTGGGCTGCCCGGTTCGTCCAGGCCGTGTTGGAGATGCTGGTGGGTCGCCGGCCGGCGGCGCAGCTTCAGGAGTGGACGAGTCCGCCGGTGCTTGCCGGGCTCACCGTCGCCGCCGGGCGGCGGCGTTGGTCGGCTCCAGGGCTGCCGCCCCCGATCGTGCGTTCGGTCCGCGTCGGCGAGCCAGCCGATGGCGTCGCCGAGGTATGCGCCGTGGTCCAACGAGGGCGGCGCTACCTCGCAGCAGCCGCGCGGCTCGAGGGGTTCGACGGCCGGTGGCGGTGTGTCGCGCTCCACCTCGGATGATCATGGCAGATCACGGGCGCGCACGGATCTCGCCGCCCGGCGCGCCCGACTCAGCGCGCTCCTTGCGGTGCACCGTGGCAACGCTTGTACTTCTTCCCCGAGCCACAAGGGCAGGGTGCGTTGCGGCCCGGTTCGTTGCTCGCCGTGGCCTGCGCTGATGTCGAGGTCCGTTGGCGGTCCGCCGAATCCAGCGTCGGCGCCGAGTACTGCAGGTTGTCCATCCGCGGGCGCTGCTCCTGGGACAGCGCTGCTGACGGCGGCGCGGTGGCTCCGGGAACGGCGGCATGCCGCCCGCCCGTCCGCTTGCCTCGACCGTCGGATGTGGCAGCAGCGGCGGCACGACCGGCGGGCTGGGTTCCGTCCACGCGGCCGTCCTCGACCCTCCCCTGCTCGTCCTCGGGCTCAGTGGGCGCCGGTTGCTGGATCTCGGCGTGGAAGAGGAGAGTGACGGACTCCTCCTTGATCCCGTCGAGCATCGCGTTGAACATCTCGAAGCCCTCCCGCTGGTATTCCACCAGTGGGTCGCGCTGCGCCATCGCCCGCAGACCGATGCCCGCGTGCAGGTAGTCCATCTCGTAGAGGTGTTCGCGCCACTTGCGGTCGAGCACCGTGAGGACGAGGTGACGCTCCAACTCCCGCATCATCTCAGAGCCGAACTCGGCCTCCCGAGCGTCGTACGCCGACTGCGCGTCCGCGCGGACCTCCTCGAGCAGCAGCTCGGCGGACAGCGCGTTCAAATCGCCACCGTTTTCAGCGATGAGGTCCTCGACGGTCAACGAAACCGGATACAGCGTCCGCAGCGCTTTCCACAGCCCGTCGAGATCCCAGTCCTCTGGATATCCCTCGGCGGTCGCGCCCTCGACGTACGCGGTGACCACGTCGTTGATCATGTGCCGTACCTGCTCGTGCAGGTCGGCGCCCTCCAGGACCCGGCGGCGCTCGGTGTAGATCACCTCGCGCTGCTTGTTCATGACCTCGTCGTACTTGAGCACGTCCTTGCGGATCTCGAAGTTCTGCTGCTCGACCTGCGTCTGCGCGGACTTGATAGCCCGCGACACCATCTTCGACTCGATGGGCTCGTCCTCGGGAATGTTGAGTCGAGTCATGATTGCCTCGACGGCGTTGGCGTTGAAACGCTTCATGAGGTCGTCCCCGAGAGACAGGTAGAACCGAGATTCCCCAGGGTCGCCCTGCCGCCCGGACCGCCCGCGGAGCTGGTTGTCGATCCGGCGTGACTCGTGCCGCTCGGTGCCCAACACATACAGTCCGCCGGCCTCGACGACGACGTCATGCTCCTTCGCCACCCGCGACTTCGCGTCCTCGACCTCCGGCTCCCAGGCCGCCTCGTATTCGTCGGGCGTCTCCGCGGGCGACAGACCGCCCTCCCGTAGCTCGAGGTCGGCCATGAACTCCGGGTTGCCGCCGAGCATGATGTCCGTGCCGCGGCCGGCCATGTTGGTCGCGACCGTCACCGCACCGCGCCGGCCCGCCTGGGCGACGATCGCCGCCTCCTTCTCGTGGTATTTCGCGTTCAGCACCTCATGCGGAATGCCACGACGCAGCAGCATGGCGGAAAGCAGCTCGGACTTTTCTACGCTTGCGGTACCGACGAGCACCGGCTGGCCAGCGTGGTGCCGGTCGGCGATGTCATTGACCACCGCGTCGAACTTCGCTGGCTCGGTCTTGTAGACGACGTCCGATCGGTCGGCCCGGATCATCGGCATGTTTGTCGGAATCGGCACGACCCCGAGCTTGTAGATCTGGTGCAGCTCGGCCGCCTCCGTCTGCGCGGTGCCCGTCATCCCGGCTAGCTTCTCGTAGAGGCGGAAGTAGTTTTGCAGCGTGATCGTGGCGAGCGTCTGGTTCTCGTCCTTGATCGGCACGCCTTCCTTGGCCTCGATGGCCTGATGCATTCCCTCGTTGTAGCGCCGACCGTGCAGGACGCGGCCGGTGAACTCGTCGACGATGAGCACCTCGCCGTTCGCGACGATATAGTCGCGGTCGCGCTTGAACAGCTCCTTCGCCTTGAGCGCATTGTTGAGGTAGCCGACCAGCGGAGTGTTGACCGCCTCGTACAGATTCTCGATGCCGAGCTGGTCCTCGACCTTCTCCACGCCCTGCTCGGTAATGGCTACGGTCCGCTTTCCTTCCTCGACGTCGTAGTCGGCGTCGCGCCGCAGCATCGGCGCAAGTCGAGCGAACTCGGTGTACCATCTCGCACTCTGCTCCGCCGGGCCGCTGATGATCAGCGGAGTACGCGCCTCGTCGATCAGGATGGAGTCAACCTCGTCGACGATCGCGTAATGGTGGCCGCGCTGCACCAGTTCGTCGCGGCTCCAGGCCATGTTGTCGCGGAGATAGTCGAAGCCGAACTCGTTGTTCGTCCCGTAGGTGATGTCGGCGGCATACGCACGGCGCCGGTCGTTCGGCTGCATCTGGGAGAGGATGACGCCGACGTCCAGACCGAGGTAGCGATGGACCCGGCCCATCCACTCGGAGTCGCGCTTGGCCAGGTAGTCGTTCACGGTGACGATGTGCACGCCGTGGCCGGCGAGCGCGTTCAGGTACGCGGGCAGGGTGCTGACCAGGGTCTTGCCCTCACCAGTCTTCATCTCGGCGATGCTGCCCATGTGCATCGCGGCCCCACCCATGAGCTGCACGTCGAAATGCCGCTGGCCGAGTGTTCGCTTGGCGGCCTCGCGGACGACCGCGAACGCTTCGGGCAGGAGGTGGTCCGGCGTCTCGCCGGCAGCCAGCCGCTCCCGAAAGGCGTCGGTCTGCGCCTTGAGCTCCCCCTCGGTCATCTCGACGTAGTCGGGCTCGAGCGTGTTGATGTGGTCGGCGATGGCCCGCAGCCGACGGAGGATCTTTCCCTCGCCGGCGCGCAGGATCTTCTGGAATACCACGGTGGAACCAGCTCCTCGGGACGACTCACTGTCATCGTAGGCGGCGCCACACCCTGAGCGTGAACGTACAGGTGCCCGCCGATGTGCCTGGCGGCCCGGCACCGGACCGCCGGGACGAACCAAAACCGGTCGAAGCTGGCCGGCCGGACGAGGCACGATGCGGATGTGGAGGTTGTCGCGATCGCAGGGGCGCGCTGCACCTGCGCCCGTTCCGTCCCGCTGACGCGCCCGACGTGCACGCTGCCGGCTGGGGAGTTGCGCCGTCCGGGTGAACGCCCGGATCGGTTCGTTGCTGAGGGGTGAAGTGCTGACATGAGTCGTTCGGCCGCTCACCGCACCAGCCTCGACGGCACGACCGGCAGGCCGCCGCCCTGGACCGACGATCGGGTCGAGACCCAGCGCCTGCTGCTGCGGCCGTGGATCTCGGACGACGCCGCCGGGGTCCACGCCGCGTGCCGAGACCCACAGACGCAGCGCTGGCTCCCGCTGCCCTCGCCGTACACACGCGCAGACGCGGAGCGGTGGGTGACCGAGGGCGGTCATGTCCTGCGTCGGGCAGGTGACGGCATGGAGTGCGCGGTGGTGGAGCGGTCGACCGAACACCTGGCCGGGTCGATCCAGCTGCGCCTGCACCCGACGCTGCGGACCTGTGCCGAGATCGGCTATTGGATGGCCCCGTGGGCGCGGGGTCGCCGGTATGCCGCGGAGGCGGTCGACGCACTGTGCCGGTGGGCGTACCAGCACGGCGTACTTCGAGTAGAATTGCGCGCTGCCGTGAGGAACGTCCCATCCCAGCGGGTCGCCCTCCGCGCCGGATTCGTCCGGGAGGGCCTGGCTCGCTTGGCGGTGCCGGTCGAAGGCGGGCACGCCGACGCCGTCGTCTTCTCCCGGCTAGCGACCGACCCCGGCACGCCAGCCCCGCGTCCGCTGCCCGACCTCGACGAGATCGGCGACGGGGTGGTGTCGATCCGCCCGCTGCGGGAGGGCGACGAAGACGGGATCATCGAAGAGCGGTCCGACCCTGAGGTCCAGCGATGGTCGACGGGCAATCGCACCTGGACCCGAGCCGACGTCGAACACCTCGTGCAGTCCACCGCATCGGTGTGGCTTGGCGGTGGCGAGGCCCGATTCGCGGTCGTGGATGCCGCCAGCGGGAAGTACGTCGGGTCAATTGGATTGCGGGTCACCGTACCGGCGTTCGGCGTGGCCGAATTGGGATATGCGATGCGGCCGGGTTGGCGCCGCCGGGGCTACATGGCCCGGGCGCTGGGGCTGGTCCGGGCGTGGGCATTCGACCGGGCGGGCCTAGCTCGGCTGGAGCTGGGCACGGCGGCCGGGAACCGGGCGTCGCAGCGGACGGCGGAGCGGGCTGGCTTCATGCGCGACGGGGTCGCGTCGCTGCGGCTGCCGACACCGGACGGCCGGCGGGTGGACGAGGTGCGCTACGGCCTGACCCGGCCCGGGCTCGGGTAACGCCGCCGTGCACGGCCCCGCGGCCGGTCCGACTGCCTGTCCGCCAGGCGCCCGGCCACCGGGCCACCGGGCGACTGAATCTTCACGAATCAGGTCAACTGCCGCGCCATTCCGGGTCGCTGGCAGGACCTGTCAGCTGATGTCCAGCAGCTTCTCGCGTACCGCATACACCACGGCCTCCATGCGGGAATGCAGCTGGAGCTTCTCCAGGATGTTGCGGACGTGGTTCTTGACCGTGTTCTCGCTGATGAACAGCTCACGGGCGATGTCCCGGTTGTTCATCCCCCGAGCGACCAGCCGCAGGACCTCCATCTCCCGGGCGGTCAGCCGCGGGTGCGGCACCGCCTGGGCGGTCTCGCCTCGCTTGACCATCGCGGCGAACTCGGTGAGCAGCTTCGAGGCCAACGTCGGACTGATCAGCGACTGTCCGGTATGGACAGCCCGAATCGACGACGCCACCTCGTCGATGGGCAGATCCTTGAGCAGATAGCCGCTGGCCCCGGCCTTGATCGCCTCGTACAGGTCGCCCTCGTCCTCGCTCATCGTCAGCATGAGGATCTTGGCCGACGGCACCGCCTCCTTGATCGCCGAACACGCCTGGATGCCGTCATGTCGGGGCATCCGGACGTCCATGAGGATGACGTCTGGCAGCGTCTCGGCCGCGCGGTCGAGCGCCTCGCGGCCGTCGCCGCACTCGCCCACCACGACCATGCCGGGCTCCAGGTCGAGAGTCGCCTGCAGGCCCCTGCGGAATAGCGCATGATCGTCCACCAGCAGGACCCGGATGGGGTCGCCCTGCTCGGCCGCGACAGGCGCGCCATGCTCGGTCACGCTAGGTCCCCCGTACTGCCCTGCCTGGGCTATCCAGGCGCTCGGCACCCACGCGAGCAGTGTGCCAGAGCCGTCGCGCTTCGTGACCAGTGTGCGCAATGTAGGGCGTGGCCGCCGGCGCCGCGGGTCACGTCAAGAGCTCAGCCGGATCACGCCGTAGTCGTAACCCTTGCGGCGATAGACCACGCTCGGCTGACCGGAGTCGGCGTCCGAGAAGAGGTAGAAGTCGTGCCCGACCAGCTCCATCTCGAACAACGCCTGGTCGATGGTCATGGGTTTGGCGGGGTGTTCCTTCTCCCGGACGATGCGTCCGGGCCCCTCGTCCGCGGGGTTGTCCAGTCCGCCCAGCACCGCGGTCGGGAGCGTGCTCTCGGCGGCCGAAGCGCCGTTGATTCCTGCCGGAGGGGTGGCGTCCCCGGCTGCGATGGCGCCCGTGGCGACCGCGACCGAGGTCGGTGTGCGCGTGCCGTGGTGGACCCGTCGGCGGTCCGCGGAGCGCCGCAAGCGGCTCTCGATCTTGGCCACCGACAGGTCGAGGGCGCTGTAGAAGTCCGCAGCGCAGGCTTCTGACCTGATGACCGGCCCGCGCGACTTGCAGGTGATCTCTACCCGCTGGCAGGAACCGGACTGGCGTGGGTTGCGCTCGTGATACAGCTCGACGTCGACGCGGATGATCTTGTGGTCGTAGCGTTCGACTCGGTGCAACTTCTCCGCGACATGCAGCCGGAAATGATCCGGCACCTCGACATTGCGACCCCTCACAATAATGTCCACACGACCTCCCTAGCGATGATCGGCTTCCGCCAGCCGCTGCCCGGCGGAGTCGCCGCGGAGACGCGGGCAGTGCCTCCCGGCGATGGACGTCGCCCCGCCCTCAGGGCGGTGCTGACGGGCCGCCTCCTCTCCCTGGGTGTCTGTTGACGCTAGCCGAGTCGACGCATTCCGCACAGCCCCGTCTGGACCAGCGTTGGCATACAGAGGTCGCCCGATGGAGGGACCGATCGCGCGCCTGCGCGCCCGCAAGGGCGGCGGCCGACCCGACCCCGGTTGGCGCCGAACGTCAGGGTGGTCGCCGCCGCAGGGTGGCCGCGAGCGCCGCGCCGGCCGACACCGGCAGCGCGGCGGCGCCCATCGAGCGGGTGGCTTCGGCCATGGTGCTGCCGGTGGTGACGACGTCGTCCACCACGACGACCGCGGTGCCCGGTTGGAGATCGATCGTGACGGCGGTCGCAAATGCTCCGCGCAGGTTGTCAGCCCGCTCGCCAGCGGTCAGCCCGGTGGCGTCCAGCGGTCGGGTGGCGAGCCGGAGCATCGGCACGACCTGGACGTCGACGATGGCCGGTCGGAGCCGCGCGGCGGCGATGAGCGCGAGCCGACGAACGTGATCCCCGCCACGAAGCCGCGCGGCACGTGGCCGGGACGGCACCGGCACGAGGACCAGCCTGGCCGGAGCCAGCACCCGGACGATCCCGAGCAGTACCTGGGCGAGCGCGTCGCCGAGCAATCGGGCGAGGTCACGGCGGCCACGCTCCTTGTAGGCCAGGATCGCCGCGCGCACCGCCCCGTCGTACCGGCCGGCCACCCACAACGGCGGCAGGCCCGCCGGCGGCGGCACCGGGGCGTACTGGAACGGGTCGCCGAACGAGCGCCGGCAGTCGCCACACAGGCCAGGAGCGCTGGCATGACACGCCACACAGCCGGCCGGCAGCACGAGGTCGAGGAGGGCAGAAACCATGCCCCGACGCTGCCTCCACCCGGCGCAGGCCGGAAGGGGTCGCAGCCAATCTGTGGATAACCGGTTGCCTGTGGATGACGGGTTGAGTCATCTGCGATCAGCGGGTACCCATGCAGGACGACATCGCTGACCGGGAGGAGGAGGCCCGCCATGCGAGACCTTGGAGAGGGCCACTGTGCCGCGGTATCAGCCCGGGTATGCAGGCGCCTCCAGCGCCACGCTCCCCGGCGGCAACACCCCGGTCCAGCCCGCCCGCGGGTCGCGCAGGCTCCATATGCCGCCATCGGCGGCGACCACCGTGGACTGGCCGGGCGCGGCGGCGAGCGCAGTGGGCGCCTTCGGCAGACCGTAGGAGGTCAGCATCTGCGACAGCGAGCCGTCGACGCCCATCGAGTACATGGTCGCCGCGCCGGCGCGCCCGGCGTTGAGAACGACGAGGGAGTCGGCGGACGCCCAGGCGATGTCCACGACGTTGGAGAGTCCGGGTGCGATCGACCGGAGTCCGGTCAGCACCGAGCCGGATGCGCTCACGGTCCCGAGATAGAGCACCTGGTGTCCGGCCGGTCCGACGGTGAGCGCGGCCCGACTGCCGTCACGCGAGAGTCGGAGCTGGCCGATCCGCTGCGTCCGGTCCAGCTCCGGCACCCGCACCAGCATCACCGGACCACGCGATGGCACTTCGACGATGTCGGTGTGGTTGCGCACGGTCCACACCTGGTCGGTCGATGGGTCCCAGCTCGGCGGGCTCAACGACAAGGCATCCAACCGTGCACTCAGCGGACCACGGATTGGGCCGCGGTAGAGGGCCATGCCCCGAGGCACCCGACCGACAACCGCGAGCCGGGCCAGGTCGGGCGAGGCGCCGACCGACAGGGCCGCGTAGCTGCCCCCGCCGGCCGGACCAGGGGTCGGCTTGCCCTCTGTAGTCCAGACGGCCCCATTACGGACGATATAGCACGGACTAGACAACGACAGGCTGTCTGGGTCATACGTCCGCCAGTCGAAGCTCTCGCCGCCCACCGCCTGCGGGACCAGCGGCTGCCCGTCGTTGTAGATCTCGATGCGCGGCAGACCGAGCTGACTCAGCGTCCAGATGATCTGCGCCGAGGCGGCCGCCTGTCCCGTAGCGCCGAGTCCGGCCAGGCCGGAGAGGAAGACCCGGACCCGGTCGGTCTCCGGCACGACATTGCTGGTCAGCGAGACGTGGTTGGCCAGTTCGGTCGTCACCGCATCCGCAAGGCTCCCGGCTGGGCCATCCAGCAACGCCTTGAGCAGGAGGTTCGGCAGCGCGTCATGGGACGCCGCGAACCACCGCGGGTCGGGGGCGACGCGCGTCTCCTTCCTGGCCAGGAAGTAGACGTTGAGGCGGCGGTACGCCTGATAGAAGGTGGGTGCGGTCAAGATCACGCCGGGTGGCGGGTTGACGATCCGCCACTCTCCCTCGACCCGAACGAGTTGCAAGCGGCTCCGGTACGGCAGGCCATCACCCGAGGCCGGGGTGTACGAGCCGACAGGATCGAGGCTCGCCACCTGCTTCCCGCTGAGGCTGACCCGGGCTCCGCCCGCCTCCTGCACGACCTCGGGAGCCGGAGCCAGCACCACGACACCGGCGTCGTCCCGCCACCTGGTGGCGGCGGACGGCGTCAGGAACTGTCGGGCGACTCCGTGCTGCCGCTCCGGGCTGCCCTCGGCCTCCAGAAAGCCCTTGACCACCTGCTCAGCGGTCTGGCCCGGCTGGGGCGGTCTCGGCTGGAACCGGACGTCCGGCTCTTCGGTCACTCCGGTGCTCGGCACCGCCTCGATGATCCGTGGTGCCGAGGTCTCCGGGATCCCGGCGCAGCCTGCGAGGAGGAGGCAGCCGGCCAGCCAGGCAGCGGTCCACATCGCGGCACGGGGGTGACTGCTGGGCATCAGCCACCGTCCCGACCGAGGGCCGGCCGGCCGGCCAGCCGTGGCTGGATCGCGTTGTCAGGCTCGATCGGCAGCGGCGAGGAGACCAGCGGCGCGGCGCTGCGCACCGGCAGCGTGAGCCGAAACTGGGCGCCCTGGCCGGGTCGTCCCCAGGCGTGCAGCCAGCCGCCGTGCAGCCGGGCATCCTCCAAGCTGATCGCAAGGCCGAGGCCGGTGCCGCCGGTTCGGCGGTCCCGGGACGGGTCGGCCCGCCAGAACCGGTCGAACACCAGCCCGGCCTCGCCCGGGCGGAGGCCGACGCCATGATCACGTACGGTCACGGCGGCGGCCTCGGCGTTCCCGAGCAGGCGCACCTCGACCGGCCTCCCCTCGCCGTGCTCGATCGCGTTGACGAGGAGGTTGCGCAGGATGCGCTCCACCCGCCGGGCGTCGACATCGGCTATCACCGGCTCGTCCGGCAGGTCGACCATCACCATGCTGCCCTGCTGGTCGGCGATTGCCGTGGTGGCCTCGACCACGCCCCGGACGAGTGGACGCAGATCGACCGGCTCCGCCTCCAGCACTGCCACCCGCGCGTCGTACCGGCTGATCTCCAGCAAGTCCACGAGCAGCGCCTCGAACCGGTCGAGCTCGTTCTGCAGCAGCTCGGCGGAGCGAGCCACCTCGGGCGGGAAGTCTGCGCGGCTGCTGTAGTAGAGAACGTCCGCCGCCATCCGCACTGTGGTCAAAGGCGTGCGGAGCTCGTGCGACACGTCGCTGGTGAACCGGCGCTGCAAGCGCGACAAGTCCTCGAGTTTCCTGATCTGACGCTGCAGGCTGTCGGCCATCCCGTTGAACGCCGAGGCCAACATGGCCAGTTCGTCCTTTCCGTGCACATGCATCCGCTGCTCGAACCGGCCGCCGGCGAACCGTTCGGCGATCTGCGCGGCCGCCCGGACCGGGCGCACCACCTGCCGGGTCACCAGCGCGGCGATGCCACCGAGGAGGAGAACCAGCAGGATGCCGGTGAGCGCCACGGTCTGCCGGACCAGCACGATCGTGCGCTCCTCGGCCTGCAGCGGGAACATGTAGAACAGCCGGAACGACCCGGCGGGAGCGGGCACCGGCGTGCCGACGATCAAGCCCTTGCTGGCCCGGCCGTCGTTGAAGACGATCTGCGAGTACTGGTACGCGAGCTGGCCGTGGTCGACCGACCGGCGCAGCTCGTCCGGAATGCTGACCGGCTGCACGTCCCCGGAGTACCAGGTCTGCCGTTCCTCGGCTTCGGACACGACGGCGATCGAGAACAGGCCGGCGTTCGTCCCGCGACCAGCCAGGTCCTCGGTCAACGCAAACAGTGTCGTGCGCAGGTTGTCGGGATCGCTGCTGCTGACCACCACGGAGAGCTGGCGCTCCGCGATGCGCAGGCCGTTCCTTGTCTCGGCCGAGGCGGCCGCCTGCTTGGCATCCAGGATGCGGGCGGTGATCGTGTTGACCAGCAGGACGCCGACGACCGCGACCACGACGGTCGAGACGGCCAGAGTGGTGGTCGCGACCCGCAGCTGCAGCGAACGCCGCCACCGCTCGGAGGCCCAGGGGAGCGCCCAGACGCCGTACCTGCGGGCCGCACGCAGCACCCTCGTGACGGCGTCGATCGGCCCTGCGTGCTCGGTGCTGCTCGGAGGTCCGGCGCTGTCACCGTCCGGGGCTGCGCGTCGGGACGTCGCGGTAGCGCCGGCCGGCGTGTCCGACCCCTCCGCCAGCGGCCGGCCGTCCATGCCCTCGCCGCCGTCTTCCAGCACCGGCGTGTGCGACATCTACGGGAGCCCCGCCTTGTAACCGACACCGCGCACGGTCAGCACGATCTCCGGGTGCTCGGGATCGCGTTCGACCTTGGACCGCAGGCGCTGTACGTGGACGTTGACGAGGCGAGTGTCGGCGGCGTGCCGGTAGCCCCAGACCTGCTCCAGCAGTACCTCGCGGGTGAAGACCTGCCGCGGCTTGCGAGCGAGCGCCACGAGCAGGTCGAACTCGAGCGGGGTCAGGGCGATCGCCGTGCCGTTGCGGGACACCGAGTGCCCGGGCACGTCGATGCTGATGTCCCCGATGGTCAGCGTCTCGGCGGGTGGCTCGTCCGTGCGGCGGAGGCGGGCTCGCACCCGAGCCACCAACTCCTTGGGCTTGAACGGCTTGATGACGTAGTCGTCAGCGCCCGACTCCAGGCCGAGCACGACGTCGACCGTGTCACTCTTGGCGGTGAGCATAATGATCGGCACACCTGACTCGGCCCGCAGGGCCTTGCAGACGTCGATGCCACTCATGCCCGGCAACATCAGGTCGAGCAGCACGACGTCCGGGTGGAACTCGCGGAACATGGTCAGGGCTCGTGCGCCGTCGGCGACGAACGAGGGCTCGAACCCTTCGCCCCGCAACACGATCCCGAGCATCTCGGCGAGCGCGGGGTCATCGTCGACCACCAGCACACGTCCCTTCATAAGCACCATGGTGTCACCTGACCGGGGCACTGGTGGACCGGTCCGTGCAGCCGTGGCGAGCGCCCGACTGGCCGAAGGGCGAGCACGCTCCGCAGCAAGGCCGTGGCACGATGGTGACGACGGGCTGGCCGGCGACCTTGTGAATGCGGAGGGCGGGGACACGCCGATGAGCGAGGACCTGGGCCGCGCCCGCCTGGGCCCGACTTCATCAGGCTCTCCGGCCGATTTCGCCGACCGGCCATCCGACGACGCGGGACCAGCGCGCCCAGCCGGCGGAGAGCCACCACCTCCGCCGGGCAACCGACCCTGGGCGGTGCCCGGACCGCCGCCGAGCGGCGAGGGTCCACTTCCGGCCGCCGGCCACGCTGCCCTGGCGGCGCCAGCGGGTCCCCCGGGCCCGGACCAAGGCTGGGCCGCGCCGGCGGGACCCGACGCTCCCCCGGGACCGATAGTCGGCAGCCGGGTCGGCGCGCCCGTCGCACCCAGGCAGCCGACGGCGGCGCTGGGTCGCCCCGGCGGTATCCCGCTCCGCCCGATGGACGTCGGCGACATCCTGGACGGCACGTTCGGCGCGATCCGACGCAATCCGCGGACGGTAATCGGTCTGTCCGCTCTGTTGGTCGCCACCCAGCAAGTGCTCGCCGTTGCCGCCGAGATCGCCAGCGGCGACATACCGACCGTGTTCGGTGCCTTCTCCCGCAGCGCATCCCTGCAGGTCGTCGGCGGCATCGGAGCCATCGTCGGCCTGGTGCTCTCGACGCTGGCGAGCGCGTTGCTGACCGGCATGGTGGTCGTGGTCGTCTCCGAAGACATGTTCGGTCGTCGGGTCGGCGCCGGTGACGTGTGGCGCCGGGTGCGGCCGAGGCTCGGCGCGCTGGTGACAGCCTCGCTGATCGCCGGCCTGTCCCCGTTCGCCGGCCTGCTCTTCGTCGTCGTTCCCGGTGCCGGGGCGCTGCTCGCTGTGATCTTGCTGATCGTGCCCGGCGCGCTGCTCTGGGGCGCCTGGGCGCTGACCACGCCGGCACTCGTCCTGGAGCGGCTGGGTCCGATCCGCGCGCTGCGTCGCTCCTGGCGCCTCGCCTTCCCGGCGTTCTGGCGGGTGTGGGGCATCCGCTCCCTGTCGGTGCTGCTCGGCCTCGTGATGCAGAGCCTGTTGCTGCTCCCGTTCGCGGCCCTTGGCGCCCTGCTCGCGAACGTCGCCGGCTCCAGCGCGGGCGACCCGCTTCCGCTGATGGCGCTCATCTGTGTCGTCACCGGGTCGATCCTCGGCGGCACCATCGCCGAGCCGTTCCTAGCCGGCGTGCTGGCGCTGCTGTACGTCGACCGGCGGATGCGGGCAGAGGGTCTGGACCTCGTGCTCCAGCGGCGGGACCGGGCGGTGCGGTGGCCCGGCAAGGCCGGCCGGCCCAGCGGGCATTTACCTGCTGCCGGCACGATCGCGGTTGACCGGACCGGGCCATGATCGCGCTAGATCCGTTTCCGGTGTCGCTCGCGGCCGCCCTCGACCCGATCGTCCGCGACACCGCGCGTGAGGCGGCGCAGCGTGAGTTGTCGAAGGGCGTCTACCACGCCGACGACCCAGGCCTGTTCGAGCGCATGCTCAACGGGATCGTCGACTGGCTGGACCGGTTGACCTCCCGAGCCGATTCGGCCTTTGGCCGGAGCTGGGGGCTGCTTGCCCTGCTAGTCCTCCTGCTGACCGCGGTCGCGCTGATTGTCTGGCGCACCGGGTGGCTGCGCCGGACGGTGGCCCGACCCGACTCCGAGCTCGACGTGTCGCCAGCGCTCACCGCGGACGAGCACCGCCGTCGAGCGGACAGCTACGCGCAGGACGGCCGATATGCCGATGCAGTCCGGGAACGGATGCGGGCGATCGTGCGCGGGCTGGAGGACCGGGGCGTGCTGGAGCCGCGCCCGGGTCGCACCGCGCACGAGGTGGCTCGGGACGCCGGGAACATCGTGCCCGCGGTCGCCGGCGACCTGCGATCGGCGGCGCGGGTGTTCGACGAGATCTGGTACGGGGCCCGCCCAGCCACCGCCGGCTCCGACGCCGCGATGCGCGAGGCCGACCAACGGGTGCGGGCCGCGCAGCTCGCTGTCGCGGCGGTCCCGGGCGCTCCCGCGTCACCCGGATACCAGGTGCCGCGATGAGCCGGCCCGGCACCGCCGAAGGCGGGCAGCCCGACCGGCCCTGGAGCGGCGACGGCGAGAGGGGACCGGCCGGTTCGCCGGTCGGCGTCGTCGACCGGGTTGCCGCCGCGCCGACCGGGCGCCGACCGGGACTACTGGACCGCGAGCTCGAGTCGACGGCGGCCGGCCCATCGGCCGGAGCGCTCTGGCGCCGTCACCGGGTGCCGCTGCTCGTGGTCGTCACCTTGCTCCTGGTCGCGGCCGGGATCGGTGTGGTCAGCCGGCGCGGCGTCGGCGGCGTGCTCGACCCGCGCGCCGCCGACCCGGACGGCAGCCGGGCGCTGGCCGTGCTGCTCGGCGACCGGGGCGTCGAGGTCAGCCGGAACACCAGCCTGGACGCGGCGATCGAGGCGACCACCAGCCGGGATTCCGTGCTCGTCGCCTTTCCCGACCTGCTGCCCGGTGATGCGCTCCGCCGGCTCGCCAACGCGACGGTCGCGCGGGTGATCCTGGTCGGGCCGCACGCCGAGGCGCTCGCCGCGGTCACCGACGAGATCGAGGTCGCTGGCGACAGCCCGGTGAGCGCCCGCCCGCCCGACTGTGGCGACGAGGCGGCAAACGCGGCCGGTGTGGTCGAGATCGGCGGTGTCAGCTACCGGGCGACCGGCGGCGGGACCGGCTGCTACCCCGCGGACAGCGGCAGCGCGCTGGTGCTGGCTCGCACTCGAGGGGGAAGCGACCTGGTCGTGCTCGGGGCCGGTGACCCGCTCACCAACCGGCGACTCGGCGAGCAGGGCAACGCCGCGCTCGGTCTGAACCTGCTCGGCGCCGATGGCAGCGCCGACCGGGTGCGCTGGTTGGTGCCCACCCCGGGCTCGGCGGTGAGCCAAGACCACCAGCTCTCGCTCTCCGACATCCTGCCGTACTGGGTCGTGCCGGCCGCCGTGCAACTACTCCTGGCGGCGGTGCTTGCCGGGCTGTGGCGGGCGCGCCGGCTGGGGCCGCCGGTGACCGAGCCGCTGCCCGTTGTCGTTCGGGCGGCCGAGAGCGTGGAGGGACGGGCTCGGCTCTATCGTCGCGCCCAGGCGCGGGATCGCGCGGTCGAGGCGCTGCGCGCCGGCGCGCTGGCTCGACTGGTGCCGCGGCTTGGCCTCGACCCCAGCACGGGCGGTGAGCCGGCTCCGACCGCCGTGGTCCAGGCGGTCACGGAGCGCAGCGGTATTCCCGAGGCGGAGGTGAGCGCATCGCTATACGGGCCGGTCCCCATCGACGACGCCGGGCTGGTCCGGCTGGCCGACCTTCTCGACACGATCCTTCGGAGCACGCTCGACTCGGAGGTACGCCGCTCGTGACGCAACACCCCGCGGTGCCGACGCCGCATCCACCGGTTCCGCCGTCCGACGGCTCAGCCGGTTCCGCGTCGACGAGCGCCGCGCATCAGGCCGGTGACGCGCTGGCGGAGTCCCGGCGTCCAGAGCCCGGCCATGCGGAGGCACAGCCCGGCCAGCCACCGGCCGGCGACCGAGCCGGTGGGCATTCGACCGCACACCCGCCAGCCCAGGCTCCCCATCCCGCGGAGCCGCCGCCCGCCAACGCCTGGGCCGGTGTGCCCGTCGCCGGCCAGGCCGGCTACCGCCCACCCGCCCCCGAACACGGCGTTAGCGGCCCAACCGGGCCCCCAGACGCCGGTCAGCGGGGCTACCAGGGACCGGCTCCGGCCGGCAGTCCGCTGGGTTCGCCGGAGGCGGAGGCCGCGCGCGCCGCGCTGAACCGGCTGCGCACCGAGGTCGCGAAGGTCGTCGTCGGCCAGGACTCCGCGGTCACCGGCCTGGTCATCGCGCTCCTCTGCCGCGGCCACGTCCTGCTCGAGGGGGTGCCCGGCGTCGCCAAGACGCTGATGGTACGTGCGCTCGCCGCCGGGCTGACCTTGGACCACAAGCGGCTGCAGTTCACGCCCGACCTGATGCCCGGCGACGTGACCGGCTCACTGGTCTACGACGCGCGCACGACCGAGTTCTCGTTCCGGCAGGGACCGGTGTTCACCAACCTGCTGCTCGCCGACGAGATCAACCGGACCCCGCCGAAGACGCAGGCGTCGCTGCTGGAAGCCATGGAGGAGCGCCAGGTGTCGGTGGACGGCGAGCCCCGCCGGCTGCCCGACCCGTTCGTGGTGGTCGCCACTCAGAACCCGGTCGAGTACGAGGGCACCTACCCGTTGCCGGAGGCGCAGCTCGACCGGTTCCTGCTGAAGCTCACCGTGCCGTTGCCGAGCCGGGACGACGAGTTCCGGGTGCTCAACGCGCACCACCGCGGCTTCGACCCGCGCGACCTCCGTGCGGCCGGGGTCGCCGCGGTGGCCGGAGCGGCCGAGCTGGTCGCCGGGCGGGTGGCGGTCCGCTCGGTCCAGGCGGCCTCCGAGGTGCTCGCCTACGTCGTCGACCTGTGTCGGGCCACCCGGCAGTCGCCGTCCCTGTCGCTGGGCGCCTCGCCACGCGGTGCGACCGCCCTGCTGGCGACCGCCAAGGCCTGGGCGTGGCTAACCGGGCGTGACTACGTGACGCCCGACGACGTGAAGGCGCTGGCCAGGCCGACGCTGCGGCACCGGGTCGCGGTGCGCCCGGAGGCCGAGCTCGAGGGCGTGACCGCGGACGGGGTGCTCGACAGCGTGCTGGCCTCCGTGCCCGCGCCACGCTGAGGCCGAGCCGGGTACGGGCGGGCCGGCGATGGCACTGACCGGTCGGGCTGCGCTGGCCGCCGCGGCCGGCGCGGTGCTCGCTCCGCTTGGCAGTCGCTGGCTGTGGGGCGTGGAGGGGGTGCTACTGGTTGCCGTCCTAGTCGACCTCGCACTGGCCGGGCGGGTGGGAGACCTGCGGCTGCACCGTTCTGGCGCCACCAGCACCCGGCTCGGCGAGCCGGTCCAGGTCGTGCTCGCGGTGACCAATGCCGGCCGGCGCCGGGTGCGTGGCCTGATCCGGGACGCGTGGCTCCCCTCGGCCGGCGCCAGCCCGCGCATCCAGCGGCTGGACATCCCGCCGGGTGAGCGCCGGCGGATCACCACGACGCTCGCCCCGACCCGGCGCGGCGACCGCACCGCCGCGCACGTCACGATCCGCTCGCTCGGACCTCTGCGCGTCGCCGCTAGGCAGCGGCGGCACCTGGTGCCGTGGGCGATCCGGGTTCTGCCGCCGTTCGGCTCTCGCCGCTTCCTGCCGGAGAAGCTGGCCAGGCTTCGCCAGCTCGACGGGTCGGTGACGCTCAGCCGCCGCGGTCAGGGGACCGAGTTCGACTCGCTCCGGGAGTACGTCGACGGCGACGACGTGCGGTCGATCGACTGGCGGGCGACGGCCCGCCGCGGCGACGTGGTCGTGCGCACCTGGCGGCCGGAGCGCGACCGGCGGCTGGTCTGCGTGCTGGACACCGGCCGCACCTCGGCCGCCCGGGTCGGCGACATCCCGCGGCTCGACGCCGCCATGGACGCGTGCCTGCTGCTCGCCGCCGTCGCCGCGAAGGCCGGAGACCGGGTGGACCTGCTAGCGGCCGACGCGGTGGTGCGGGCGTCCGTGGAGGGGGCGACCCGGAACGAGGTGCTGCCGAAGCTGGTGCAGGCGATGGCGCCGCTGGAGCCGGCGCTGGTCGAGTCCGACGCCGAGCTGGTCGTCGCCGAAGTGCTCCGCCGGGAGCGCAAGCGCTGCCTGATCGTGCTGTTCACGGCGTTGGACGCGGCGCCAGTGGAGCACGGCCTGCTCCCGGTCCTCGGCAGCCTCACCTCCCGGCACACCGTGGTGCTCGCGGCGGTCGGCGACCCCCGGGTCGCCGAGCTGGCCGGCGGGCGGGGTGACGCAGCGGCGGTCTACGAGGCGGCCGCGGCGGAGCGGACGCTGGCCGAGCGGCGACGGGTGACCGCCACGCTGCGCCGGCGCGGCGTGACGGTCATCGACGAGCCGGCGGACGTCTTTGCCTCCCGGGTCGCGGACACCTACCTTTCCCTCAAGGCCGCCGGCCGGCTGTGAGCCCGAGCCGATCAGGCCACCGGCGCGACATCCCCGCGCAACCCGACGCCGAGGTCGCCGCTCTCGCCGGCCCGGACCGCGCGCCGGCCGTAGTGCAGCACGTAGCCGAGGAACGCTGCCTCGGCCAGCCCGCCGATCCCGATCCGTGCCCATGTCGGCAGCGGTGACGGGGTGACGAACGCCTCGATCGCCCCACTCACCGCGAGCACCACGACCAGCCCGAGCGTCACTGTGATCGCCGCCCGGCCCTGCTCGGCAAGGGCACGGGCCCTGGGCAGCGGTCCTGGGTCGATCCAGGACCAGCCGAGCCGCAGCCCGGCGCCGGCCGCCACGAACACGGCGGTGAGCTCCAGGATCCCGTGCGGGCTGATCAGTCCGAAGAACACGTTGGCGTGCCCGGTCCCGACCATCAGCCCGCCGTAGACGCCGACCCGTACCGCGTTGTCAAGCAGCAGGTAGGCGGCGCCGAGCAGGGTGATGCCGAGCACCAGGGTGCCGGCAGCGACCAGCGCGTTGTGCGTCCACACCTCGAACGCGAACGACTGAGCCGGGTTCTCCGAGTAGTAGCTGGCGAAGTCGTTGTCCACCAGCTGCTTGATCTGTTCCGGCGTCGCGATCCGCGCCTGCACATCCGGGTGCGCGCCGATGTACCCGATCAGTCCGAACGCGACCACCGAGAACGCGGCCGCCACGCCGGTCCACCAGGGCCAGGCGCGGTACACGGCCGCGGGGAACGTCACTCGGAAGAAGCGGTTCACCTCGCTCCAGGCCGGCGCCGAGCCGCCAGCTACGGCGCTCCTGGCCCGGGCGACCAGGGTGGACAGCCGGCCGACCAGCGCCGGGTCCGGCGACCTGGTACGGATCATCGACAGGTGGGTCGCCGTCCGCTGGTAGAGCGCGACGAGCTCGTCCGCCTCGTCCCCCGTGAGCCGGCGCCGCGCGACCAGGTCCTCCAGGCGGCGCCACTCGGCGGAATGCCGGGCGACGAACGCATCGATGTCCACGCCCGCTCCCTTCCGTCGTCGCCGGGGCCAGGACCCGCACAGGAGGGTACGCACTGGCGTGGCGCGCCAGCCCCGGCCGCGGACCCGGGGGACCGAGGAGCAGGGGCCGGGGAGCAGGGGCCGGGGAGCAGGGATCCGGGCACCCGGGGCCGCAGACCGGAGGCAGCGGACCGGGGGGCACAGACCGGAGGCAGCGGACCGGGGGGCACAGACCGGAGGCCGCGGACCGGGGGCCGCAGACCGGAGGCCGCGGACCGGGGGCCGCAGACCGGAGGCCGCAGACCGGGGGCCGCAGACCGGAGGCCGCAGACCGGAGGCCGCAGACCGGAGGCCGCAGACCGGAGGCCGCAGACCGGAGGCCGCAGACCGGAGGCCGCAGACCGGAGGCCGCAGACCG
>WNGE01001237.1_pt1 | contig 37725 bp, 35 predicted proteins | sample 5400651 | NCBI WGS metagenome assembly WNGE01 (sample SAMN13153370, study PRJNA577476) | soil metagenome | isolation source: 60 cm soil or saprolite under grassland replicate 2 | place: USA:California | collected 2016-06-15
CGCTCTCAATTAACTTCGGTCTGGCGAACACGATCGTGCAGGAACATGCGCCTTCTGAATTGCGTGGCAGGGTCTCGGCCGTTTTCGGGTTGAGCTTTTTTGGTTTGATGCCAATTGCCGGCCTGGTCGTCACGGGATTCTCCGATCTGATCGGCATGCGCACTGCGCTCGCGGTCGCATCGGTGACCTATGCGGTCGCCGCATTCTCGGTTTTGAGTCTTGCCGGTCGCCACGTTTGCGATCGCCCCGTTTCGCCCACTCCGGAACCGGAGCTCGAACCAGTAGTGTGATCTCTTCGCCAAGCTGATGATTGCGTTTTCCACCTGTTGGAACTCTCAACGCCACAAGGCCGGCGATGCAATGCTGCGCGAAATCAAAGAGAAGCTTGGATTCGATTTGATCGAGTTAGGCCATGGCATCCGTATCTCGCTGATGCCTGGAATTCAAAAAATGTTCGATGCCGGCAAGGTTCGCTTCAGCAGTTTACACAATTTTTGTCCTTTGCCCGTCGAAGTGATGGTGGCTTCTCCAGACTGCTACAAATTTTCGGCTGCGCACCCGGACGAGCGTGAGCGCGCGATCAAACAAACGTTCCAGACAATTGATTTCGCTGAGCGGCTGGGCGCGCCATTTGTGGTGTTGCATCTCGGTGAAGTGAACATGCGCCCAGTGACCGATCCGCTGATTGGGCTGGCGAAAGCCGGCAAATATCTCTCGCGCAGATACGTGAGACTCAAGCTAAGGGCCGTGCAAAAACGCGAGAGCGTTGCACCCATTTACCTGCAGCGCGTGAAAGATTGTCTGCGCCGCATCGTCGATCACGCTGCTTCGAAAAATATCAAAGTGGGGCTCGAATGCCGTCGCGGCTACGAAGAAATCCCAACCGAGCGCGAATTGCCGGTGTTGCTTGATGAGATGGGATCGCCGCAACTCGGCTACTGGCATGATTTCGGCCACGCTCAAATCAAAGAAAACCTGGCGTTTCTTGATCATGCCGAGTGGTTGCGAGCGATTGGCCCGCGCACCTTCGGCTGTCATGTGCAAGACTGCATCTGGCCTGCGCAAGATCATCAACCGCCTTTTACCGGCGATGTCGATCTTGAGAAACTTGTTCCGCTCCTTCCCGCAAACTGCTTATTTGTCTGGGAAATGCACCCACGCAAGAAAGCCGCTCAAATCCGGCGGTCGGTGCAAGCTTGGAAAGAACGCTTCGGTGAATGAAAAAAATTCTGATCACGCTTTTTCAGCTCACGGTCACCATTGCAGTGCTGTATTGGGTTTATCACGACCCCAACAGGCGCGCTCAGATGGCGGAGGCGATCCGAAACGCGCAATATCGCTGGGTCGTGATCAGCATCCTAGCGTACGGTATCGTAGAAATCTCCGCCGCCATTCGCTGGCACGTTTTACTAAAGGTCCAAAAGATTCATCTGACTCTTCCGCGTCTATCGGGCTTGTTCTTAATCGGCATGTTTTACAACCAGTTCCTGCCGGGCGGCACCGGTGGCGACATCATTAAGAGCTATTTTCTGCTCAAAGAAACGCCAGACAAGAAAGCGGGCGCATTGCTCGCCGTAGTATTCGACCGCCTTATCGGTCTTGTTGCGCTGGTCGCCATCACCGGGACGCTCATCGCTTTACGCTATGATTTCCTCTCGCAAACGACCGAGACGCGTCAACTGCTGTGGTTTTTGCTTTTCCTCCTCGGGTCTTCAATCCTGTTTCTGCTCTCCACCTTTGTTATCAGCGGCTTTAATCTGTTTCATTGGTTGCCCGAAAAATTTCCCGGCCGTGAAAAATTGATCGAAATCTCCGCCGCCTATCATCTTTACGCGCATCATTGGCGCGCAACACTCGTCGCGTTCAGCGTATCGATCGTCGCTCACCTTGCCACTTTCGCCACTTTTCTCTGTGCCGCTTACGCGTTGGGCGCTGCCGTGCCGCTGTTGGATTTCTTTGCGGTGATGCCGGTTGAGCGAACCATTTCCGCGCTGCCCATCAGTTTTGCGGGAATTGGGCTTCGGGAAAAAATCCTGCAAATCATGTTAAACGGCCTTTGTGGAGTACCGGAAGCAAAAGCCATCCTTATCGGCTCGCTCAGTTTTCTCATCATTCTTGTCTGCTGTATTCCTGGCGCGGTTGTTTATCTCTTTTACAAACCGAGCGGCGCAGTTGCACACGTCAGATTGCGCGAAATGCAGAAAGAGGTCGCGACGCTGGAACACGAAATCAGCGAAACGGAGTGAAGAGTCCTTTCAACGTCCAACGCTCAAGGGCCAATACCGAACGCTCAATTCAGACAGTTGGACGCTGGATGTTGGAGGTTGGGCGTTGAGCTGTTTTCTGTGGAATGAAACGAAAACCTAAGCGCCCCTTTGTTGCCGCCACTTTCGCGATCACGGTGGACGGAAAGATTACGACCAGGAATTTTTCGCCGGTCGATTTCACCTCGCGCGAAGATAAACTGCACTTGTTTCGCCAGCGCGCCCTGGCCGATGCGGTCCTGATCGGGCACACGAGTTTGAAGCGCGACAATGTGCGGCTCGGCCTCCCTATTGCGCTGCAACAAGCGCGACTCAAGCGGAAGCAAACTCCAGTGCCGCTGCGCGTGATCGTTTCCAACAAAGGCAGGATCGACAGCCGATTGAAGATTTTTCAATCCACCAGCTCGCCCATTCTCGTTTTTTCCACCGTGCGAATGCCCAGGAAAACTCAAGCCGCGCTCGGAGAGAAAGCCACCTTGCATCTTGCTAGATGGGATCATGTCGATCTTGCCGAAATGTTGCGAATTCTGCGCAGCCAATACCATGTTCGGACGGTCGCGTGCGAAGGCGGTCCGACGCTGTTTCGATCGTTGCTGGAACGCGGTCTGGTCGATCAACTCAATCTCACCGTTGCTCCCTACATGTTTGGCGGAGCGAAGGCCCCGACTTTGACGGGACTGAACAAGGAATTTTTGCCGGCCAGTGTCCATTGCCGTTTGATCCAAATGCACGTCGTCGACGAGGAATGTTTCCTGACTTATCGAATCAAACACCAGCGGCAGCGCTGGAACTAGACCGCTCTCCACGACGCGGCCGTCGCACCAGTTCGCCCCCGCAGTTTGGACAGATACCGTTTATTTGCTCGGCGCAATTCGCGCAATATGTGCATTCGTAACTGCAAATGTACGCTACTCCATCCGGCGTAAGCATTACTCCGCATTTTTCGCACGCTCTTTTGAGTTCTAATGCTATTTTTTCTCGTTTCTATTTTGAAGGATGTTCCCGAAACTAGCGTATTTCGATCAGAAGACGCAACATCGCTGAACGACGTGGGTTACCATCTTATCCCCATCATCACGATGCGCAGACTGGCCGGGTTTAACACACTTGTAGCGCTTCTTCCCATTTCCGTCCTGGCGCAGGCGACCGTCGAAGGACGGGTAGAGCTTCCGAAATCGCATTCGGCACCAGTGCAAGCGAAACGCTACGAGATTGTCACCAAAGGCGGGGTCCTCTCCACCCAGCCGCCCCTGGCTGTGGTCTATTTCGATGGCGTATTCCCACGACCAGCTTCGCTGCCGGTGAAACAAGTTACGCAAAAGGATTTGACGTTCATTCCATCGCTCCTTCCGGTGCGGGTCGGGACGAAGATTGAATTCCCCAACCTCGACGATACCTACCATAGCATTTTTTCGTATTCGCCCGCGAAACGATTTGATCTTGGCCGCTATCGTCCGGATGAAAGGCCGATCCCCTCGGAGGTTTTTGACACGCCCGGGCTGGTGACACTCCGCTGTGACATTCATGAACACATGCGCGGGCTCATTCTGGTTCTGGACACGCCATATTTCGTGATGACCGATACCGATGGACGATTTCGATTGCGCGGCCTTCCTTCGGGCCGCTACACGCTTAAGGCCTGGATCAACAGCAAGACTACGCGCGAACATCCTGTGGAACTGAGGAATGGCGAAACGCTGCACGTCGATTTCCGATGATCTCCGCAAGACAGCCAAACAAACCCAGGGTAACACGTTTCCGTACCAAGCTCCTCGTCGCGATGATGCTTGTTGTTTCTGGGTTAATGGCATTGGCGCTTTATCTTGCTCAACGCCATGTCGCGGCAGCGGCGCAAAGCAATTTGCAACAGAACTTTCAAGCCGAACTTTTATCACTCGATAAGGTGCGGGAAATGCGCAACGCGGCGCTCGCGGAACGCTGCGGCGCGCTGGCGTCGAGGTCGCGAATCCATGCCGCGCTGGAGGACAACGCTCTCGATCTGCTGTACCCGAGCGCGAAAGATGAATTGCGCGACTTAATGGAAACTGCGCAGCCATCGCAAACCCAGCTCTTTCTTCGTGCAAAATTCTATCGCTTTCTGGACCCGGCCGGCGAGGTACTCTCGCCGCCGAATCCCAAAGACGTCGGGGAGTTAAGCCCTAAAGCGGAAACGCAACTGGCCTTGAAGAAATTACCCGAGACACAACAAATCGGTTATATCCTGGAAACTCCTGATGCCACCGATGAGATTGTTGATGAAATAGTGGCGGCGCCGATTTTTTCGACCGAGACAGGCGATGTGATCTCGGCCCTTGCCGTCGGATTCAAGCCATTCGAGCTAATCGGGAAAGCCGCTGGGACTGGAATGAAAAGTGGCATTTGGCTAGATGGCCAATTGCACATGCCGTCGCTTTCAAAATCTTCGCAAGCTGCTTTGGGCAGCGAAATCGCAAAAGCGACCACGAATTCTGATCGCGTGCAAAACAACTTTCGCGTCAACATCGATGACGCGCCGCAGCTCTTATTTTATAGGCGACTCAATCCAACCTCGCTGTTTCCGCCTGCTTATGAAATTTGCGTTTATCCTCTCGCCGATTCAATCGCGCACCTTAATCGGCTTCGGTGGCAAATTGGCTCTGTGGGTGTGTTGCTGTTGCTCGGTGGTTTCGTGGCCAGCCAATTCGTTGCGGCTCGCCTCTCACTGCCGGTTGAAAAGCTCGCGGTGGATTCGGAAAAGGATCGTGCGCAGCGAAAACGCGCCGAGGCCGCACTCGCTTCGACCAGCGAGGAGTTGAAAAGATCCGCTCGCTATTCGGCCGACGCTTCGCATCAGTTAAAGAGTCCGGTCACGGTTCTTCGGGTAGGTGTCGAAAAGTTGTTAGAGCGCGAAGATTTCAAGCCCGACGTCTACGAGGAGCTCTCTGCGCTTCTTCACCAGACGCACCGATTGACCGGTGTGATTGATGATTTGCTTCTTTTGTCACGCATGGATGCTGGTCATCTTCAAATCGCATCTGCGCCAGTAGATGTTAGCCAGCTCGTCGATGAGTGGCTCGATGACCTTGGCGCGCTCCCCGATTCACCGGACGTGAAGATCGAGAAGGAATTCCCTGCCGGCCTGTTTGTGGCCGGCGAAAAACGGTACACGTCGCTCATCGTGCAAAATCTCCTGGAGAACGCGCGAAAGTACAATCGTCCCGGCGGGCGGATCAGGGTAAAGCGGTTTCATCACAGCTCGACTCCCTCGGCCGCTTCTGGTCACGGAATCGGGTTGAATTTGGCGCGTCAACTCGCCCGGCTGCACGGTGGCAATTTGCGCCTGGTTCGCTCCGAAGATGATTGGACCGAATTTGAAGTGCGCTTTCCTGCTGCGGATGGTTTTAATGCAGTTACATGAAGTTGCACGCTTTCAGCCTGTGCGTTTTTGCCTGCACGGCGTACGCTTTCGATGTTGATGATCTTCTCGACCAGCTCGACACCGCGCTTACGATCTCCGCATTTCAAGATAATCTACGCGCACGATTGAGCGGCACGCTCGATTTGGAAATCTATCACTTCGATCAGCCCGCGCCCGGTCTCATCAACAGCAGCGTCGACACTCTTTTCAATCCGCGTTTAACTCTTTTTCTGGATACGCAAATCGGCTCGCAGATTTATTTCTTCGCGCAGTCGCGGCTCGATCGCGGTTTTGACCCGAGCAATCACGGCGCTCAAATTCGGCTCGACGAATACGCATTGCGCATTACGCCGTGGGAAGATGGTCGATTGACCGTGCAAATCGGCAAGTTCGCCACGGTCGTAGGCAATTGGGTCCCGCGGCATCTTTCCTGGGACAATCCATTCATCAACGCGCCGCTAATTTATGAAAACGTCACGCCAATTCAGGACAAATCGGCTCCATCTTCACCACTCGATTTTGTCTCCGGGTTGTACCACTACGGAAAGTACAGGTTCAATCCGGTAATTTGGGGACCCAGTTATGCGAGTGGCATTTCTCTATCCGGTCGGCTCGGTCGATTTGATTACGCCGTTGAAATGAAGAATGCGTCGCTCTCATCGCGTCCGGAATCGTGGAGCGTTACCGAGAATGGTTTCGAGCACCCGGCTTTCAATGCGCGCCTCGGTTTTCGGCCCAACCAAGCGTGGAATTTTGGTCTGTCCGGGAGCGAGGGACCATATTTTCGGCCTGAGGCCGAATCCACGCTGCCGCCTGGACGCGGCATCGGCGATTATCGCGAGTTTGTTCTCGGACAGGATGTCAGCTTCGCCTGGCGTCATTTGCAACTTTGGGCCGAATTTTACGAAGCGCGCTTCGAAGTGCCGCGAGTAGGAGACGCAGACACATTCGCCTACTACGTCGAAGCGAAATACAAATTTACGCCGCAACTATTCGGCGCGATTCGCTGGAACCAACAACTTTTCGGCAACATCAGCAATTCCTACGGTCAAAGCGTTCGCTGGAGTGAAGACCTCGGCAGAATCGACATCGCCGCAGTTTATCGTTTTACGCCACACGCGCAGCTAAAAGTGCAGTATGGTTTTCAACATGAAACCACCGGTCCTGGTGCCGATAATCACTTGGTCGCAGCCCAATTCACGATACGGTTTTAAGTTCGGTCCTCTTTTGAAAACCCATGCGAGTCCTGGTGGTTGAAGATGACGTTCGATTAGCTCGGCAAATTGCATCGGCGCTCACTGAGGCCGGGCACGATGCAGTTGCCGTGCACGATGGTGTAGGAGCTTTGGATAAAGCTACGGTGACGCCGTTCGACTTGATCCTACTGGATGTTGTTCTGCCAGGAATGGACGGGTTTGACGTCCTCCGGCATCTGCGTGCGCAACATCTCGCCAGCCGTGTGCTGATGCTGACTGCCCGCGGCGAAGTCAAGGATCGTATCACCGGGCTGCAACTTGGCGCTGATGATTATTTGCCAAAGCCGTTTGCCATGGGGGAATTGGTGGCGCGCGCAAACGCTCTTGGCCGACGTTATCCGGAGGAACCGGCAGTCAATCTTCGAGTTGGCGATCTCGCACTGGATCTTGTCAACCACCAGGTCTATCGGGGCTCGCGCCGAATTGAATTGTCTGTGCGCGAACTGATGCTGTTAAAGGTCCTCATGCGCGAGCCGGGCCGCGTTTTTACACGCACCGAACTTTGCGAACGCGTCTGGGAACACGAGCACGAATATGACACAAAGCTTGTTGAAGTTTTCATCGGGCGCTTGCGGAGAAAAATCGGCAATCCACCGCTGATTCACACGGTGCGCTATGTTGGTTACTCGATTGGCGAACCGGGGAAAAGTTAGTGGACCCACGAAATAGACGAATTGAGCCGCAAGCACTGAGTTCTCGCCCCTAGCCCTGAAATTTCGTCAACGCAGGCGCGTAGCCGCTTCGCTATGCGAGACGCCGCGCCTCAGCCACGCCCAAGGTAACAACGGCGTTACTTTTCCGGTGCAGCGCGTAACGGGAATTGCTGCGATTCTACAGGCATGAAAGCAATAAGTAATCCTACAGCAAATGGCTCTAGTGGGAGCGAGAGTCGCCCTCTAGAGGATAACTCGGAGAAGAGAATCAAACCCCGGAAACGGTACATCAGCCGCCGTTCCTTCCTGGGCAATACGATCGCCCTGGGAGCGGGAACCATGGGCGCTGGATTGTTGGCCAGCATCCGAACCGCAGAAGCAAGTGGCGGTCTTTCCCCGGGAGACGCGGCACTGCTTCGCTTCCCAGCGGCGCTGGAGTTACTCGAGGCCGACTTTTGGATTCAATACAACGAACTCGGCGGCGTCCAGGATGCCGAAGTCCCCGGCGGAAGCGGGAATCCCGCCTATACCGCGGCGATTCAAGTCATGGATGACGAGATGGATCAATACATCCATGACAACACCGATGATGAGATCACTCATCACGAGTTCCTCAACGCCTATCTGGTCTCCAAGGGAGCGGCGCCGGCAAATCTCGATGCGTTTCGCACTCTGATGGGCAGCACCGCGACGGGAGTCAATCCGAACTTGATCGGACACCGGCTCACCAACCTGACGCAACTTACCATCGATACCAGCTGGTGGACGCGCTATCGCGACGACAGGCATAACCCGGATCTTGATCCAAACTTTGTCTTCAAGCAGGCCGTCCCGACCTTAGGTGTAAACCAGCACACGGCCATTCCTCGAACCGACGCCGATACAAGCGATCCCAATTTCCTGCAGGCGATCGCGAATACGGCGGGTTTCCACTTCCCAACCATTGAACAGGGTGGCAGCAGTCTTTACCCGTCGCTGGCGCAAAGGGCCACCAATGTGGAAGTGCTGCGTATCCTGATGAGCATTGGCCCGACCGAGACCATGCACTTTCAAACATGGTCGGACACGGCCGGTAATGCGCCTCCTCTGACTGCCGTCGATCCGGTGACCGGAGTGTCGGTGACATTTCGTGACCTTGAGGTGGAGAACGAGCTCTTCGACAAGGCCCTGATCATGCCCGAGCCATGTCCGTTCCTAGATCGAAGCCTCCCGATTGTTTCGATCATTCGGCCAACGAACACGGAAGGTGCCGCCACGGGGGCTCTCGCATTCCTCACCGCCATGGGCCTTTTCATCGGCCAATCGCAGGCGTTTTTTGTGTACATGAAGCAACTCGCGCAAGACGCAGACGCCGCCAGACGCGATCGTGATTAAGCCGTATGACCGTCCGGATCAGATAGATAACAAAAAAGTCACGAACGGTCGCACGCGAAGTTGCGGCGTCCGGCGAGTGCCAGGGGTTCCGCAGTCTCCTCCCTGCCCGCCGGAGCCGCAACCGCCGGATTTCAATATCCCGCGGCCTTAAGCGGATCGGTAATCTTTTAAGCAACGATTTTCCCTGAAAATTGTTCGCCATGCGAGACACCGCCCTTAGTCACGCCCAAAAGTAACAACCGTGTTACTTTTTTCGATACGGCCTTGGACGCCGTTCGCCGCGATACTGATCATACAAAACCAATAAAACCTATGAAAACAATTCACACGTTGATAAAAACCGCGCTGCTCGTGGTAGCAGGGACAGTTCTGACGGCCGCCGTTGCGCGAGCCGATACTTACAGTTGGGAAAACCTTCAGTCCGATATCGCCGGTGTGGCCGCGCATGTCGATCCGAACCTCGTTAATTCGTGGGGTATGGCGGCGGGGTCAACCGGTGTCATCTGGGTCAGTGACAATGGCACCGGCGTTTCCACGCTTTACAACCAAGACGGGACCGCGGTCCCGCTTGTGGTGGCGATCCCAGCGAAAGAACCGCACAAGGCCGGCAATCCGACCGGTATCGTCTTCAACAGCACAACGTTCTTCAAGGTCACGAAAAATGGGAGTTCAGAGCCCAGCATATTCATTTTCGTGAACGAAGACGGAACAATCTCCGGCTGGAACCCCGCGCTCGACGCCACGAACGCGATTGTCGCCGTGAGTGGCAGCGGCAATAATGTCTACAAAGCCGCGACCCTCGGCGTAGCCAATGGTCATAATTTTCTTTACGCGACCAATTTTCATACCGGACGAGTGGATACCTTCGACGAGAATTTCAATCGGGTGAACCCGAATGGCTTCGTCGATCCAGATCTGCCGACGCGGTTTGCACCTTTTGGTATCCGTAATTTTAATGGCGAAATTTTTGTGACTTACGCAAAGCAGGCGCCGGGCGGGCGCGACGACGAACCGGGACCGGGCAACGGTGTCATCAACGTCTTCGATACGAGCGGCAATTTGCTCAGACGGCTTGTCTCCCAGGGACATCTCAATTCTCCGTGGGGACTTGCCCTCGTGGAGGGGGACGAGCTTTGGGTTGGCAATTTTGGAGACGGGCAAATCAATAATTACGATCCGGAGACCGGCGCCTTTATTGAAACGCTCGTCACAGCAGATGGAACGCCGCTCGAGTTCGATGGGTTATGGGATCTTCTGCCTCTCGGCGAGGGAGTTTATTTCACTGCCGGAATTGCCGATGAGGAACACGGCCTTTTCGGCCTCATTACTGAAGATTAAGATCGATATCGCCCGGGGAGCGCACTGCCTGCTCTGAGAGAAGGTCTTGGCCTGATCGAAGCCGAACAGGTCGAACGGGCGCTCTCGTCCAGCGCCTGCGGGAGCGATGACGCCATCGCGAACTTTCTAAAATGGATAAGCCCGGTGTCGTGAAGACCAGAGAAAAGTTTGCCACGATGACGCCCATTCGGCTTTGCTGAGGGTAGTCAGTGTGCCGAAGACAATCGGAACTCACACGTCGAGCGGACAAATCCACACGTATAAAGTAAGCTTGCAGCAACCCGGATGCATAAAACGAATTCAATCACCATGCGCGCACCCAGGAAGTCGATCTTCGTAACAGCGGCGAACCTGGAACTGTGGCCAAAAATTTTGCCACATTATCGCTACATTCGTTATCTCGAGCGTAGCCCGGATCGCAATGTAGTCGTGATGGCAGCGACGCGCTCAGGCATCCCGATTTCCTGGACCTCCGAGCAGATCATCGACCGGGACCGCCTTGAAATCCGCTTTCACCATTTGAAGGCATTCACGAAAGGCATGCAGGTGCTCTGGACATTCAACGAAACTCAAAATGGCGTCCTGGTGGAGATCGCGCATGACCTTCGATTTCGCGTAGGTTTCCTGGCGCCAATCGCGGACAAAATCATCGGCGATTTCTTCATTCACAACATTGCAAATAAGACGTTGCGCTGTATGAAGGCGTATGTCGAAGGCCAGGCCAAACCAGTGACCGCATGAGCCGACGACGTGCCGTCATCACCGGGATTGGGCCCATTACTTGCATCGGACGTGGCCGGGTAGACTTTTGGAAAGGGATTCTCGCCGAGAAGAGCGGAATCAACAGTATCGCCAGCTTCGATCCCGGCGCGTTCCGCGTCCGTTGCGCCGGCGAGATTCGAGATTGGGATGCGGAGGAGTTTTTTCCGGCGCACCGTTTGAAACGGCTCGATCGCTATGCACAGTTCGCCGTCGCGTCGGCGAAGCTGGCACTGGATGACGCGCACTTTGATTATTCGCGTGAAAGGCCGCAACATCGCGTGGGCGTCAGTTTTGGCACAGCCCTTGGCGGGGTTTGCAAGGCCGAAGACCAATACATCCGATTTCTGAAAAAGGGCGCGCGCGGAGTTCAGCCAACGCTCGCCGTCCAGGTATTTGGTGGCTCAGCCCATTCGAACATCGCGATTGATTTTGGTTTTCGCGGCGTCGGCACCACTAACTCGAATAGTTGCGCGAGCGGCACTGTGTCAGTGGGCGAGGCGCTACGTTATATCCGGGATGATTTTGCGGACGTGATTGTCGCCGGCGGCGCAGAAGCGCCTCTCACGACAATTACGATCGGCGCATTCGACATCATAAAAACAATGAGCCGCTGGCCGGGCGATCCCGCTCGGGCTTGCCGTCCGTTCGACCTGTCTCGCGATGGATTCGTCATGGGCGAAGGCGCTGCCTCGCTCATCATTGAAGAGCTCGAGCACGCCCGGGCCCGCGGCGCACGCATCTATGCCGAAGTGCTCGGATACAGTCTCAACAACGATGCTTTCCATATGACATCGCCTCTCCCGAGCGGCGAATCGTGCGTGCGTGCCATGCGTGACGCGCTCGCCGATGCGCGGCTTGCGCCCGAGCAGATCGATTATATCAACGCGCACGCCAGCTCGACACAGCTGAATGACAGCGCCGAAACGATGTCGATCAAACAAGTGTTTGGCGAACATGCAAAGCGGATCCCGGTCAGTGGAACAAAAGGTTATTACGCGCATCCGCTCGGCGCGACCGGAGCGATTGAGGCGGCCCTATGCGCGCTAGCCGTAGATCGGCAATGGATTCCGCCGACGATCAACTACCAGAATCCCGATCCGGCGTGTGATCTCGATGTAGTTCCAAATCACGGACGCGAAGCGAAGTTGGATTACATTATGAGCAATTCATTTGGATTCGGCGGCATTAATGCCTGTGTAGTGTTGGGTCGCGTGGCGTGATTTTTGAGGAGCGCGTAACTATTTGCGCAACAAATCCGGCCGATTTTCGCGTGTACGCTTGATCGCCTGCTCTTTTCGCCACTTTTCGATTTCGGCATGATTTCCGGAAAGCAAAACGTCGGGGACTTTCCAGCCGCGAAACTCCGCCGGGCGCGTGTATTGCGGAGCTTCCAGTAATTCGCGACTGAAACTATCGTCCACTGCCGATTGCTCGTGACCAAGAGCACCCGGCATCAAACGCACGACTGCATCGACAAGCACGACGGCGGCAATCGCACCGTTGGTGAGCACGTAATCGCCAATGGAAATTTCGAGATCGACCAGGTGCTCGATCACGCGATGATCCACTCCCTCGTAATGCCCGCAAACGATGATGAGGTGTGATTCGCCCGAAAGTTGTGCCGCCATCTGTTGGTCGAACCGGCGGCCAGCAGGCGACATCAGCACAACTTTGGATGTTTGATTTCGGAGCTCTTCGACCGCCGCAAAAATCGGTTCCGGCTTCATTACCATCCCCTGCCCTCCCCCAAACGGCGCATCATCAGCAACGTGATGTTTGTCCGTCGTCCAATCGCGTAGGTTATGAATGTAGAGATCGACAATTCCGTTCTTCTGCGCGCGTTTCATGATGCTTTCGTTAAGCGGCGCGCGGCAGATTTCCGGGAACAGAGTGACGATGTCGATCTTCATTGGTAGGGGCGGTTCACCCGAACCGCCTAGACCGTAGGTGGAATACTCAAACGCCGGGCGATTGAGGTCAATCGCCCTTACCTATTCTACAATTTCGAGCGTGGCGCGTTGGCCATGGCGCGCGGCCGAGCTGGCAAGCAACGCCCGGATGGCGTGGATGGTTTGCCCGCTGCGGCCAATCACGCGGCCGACATCACGTTGGCGAAGCTGGAGTTTGAAAATGGTTGTTCTGCCGCCCGGAATTTCCGTGAGCACCATGTCGTCCGGATATTCGATCAATTGCCGAATGACGAACTCGAGAAATTCTCTCATCACAGAAGACTAACCACGAATCCGCCTTCGCACAACGCTACGGCGCGACAGGTGCACACGAATCGACAGGAATTTCTGCCGGAATCAAAAACCCAGGCGATCCATGCAGACGCCGCTACGTCCGCGGCGGTCACAGACCGCCGCTACAACTCAGGGACTTTTTCGATTATCGATTTAGCTCTCCGTCGGTTCCTCAGCTGCCCTCTCTGCGACGGAAGGCTCCGGCGACGCCGGCGGTGGCGTTGTTTCCGCAGGCGAAGGTCGAACAGGCGGCTCAGGCGTAGCTTCCGCCGAGGGGCTGGCGACCTGCTTTTTATTTTTCTTAATCAAACTGCGGACGGTGTCGGACGCTTGCGCGCCTTTACTAACCCAATATTCGGCGCGATCGAGTTTCAACGTGCTGTTGTGGCCAGGCTTTTTTGGATCGTAGGTGCCAATTATCTCAATGAATTTTCCGTCGCGCGGGCTGCGGCTATCGGCCACCACGACTTTGTAATAAGGGCGATTCTTCGTTCCTTCTCTGCGTAATCTAATTGAAACAGCCATGTTAAGTTCTCATTCGTGCCATTTGCGCCATCATCTTCTTCATTTTGCCCGCGCTTTTCATCATCTTGCGCATCTGACCAAAGCGCCGCAGCAAATCGTTCACCTCCGTGACGGTGCAGCCGCTGCCACGCGCGATGCGCTGACGACGCCGCGCATTCAGAATGTCCGGGCGCGTCCGCTCTTCGCTCGTCATCGAAAGCACGATGGCTTCCGTGCGCTTGAGCTGTTTCTCATCAACGGAGGGACCCTGCACGTTACCCATGCCCGGCAACATGCCAAGAATATTCTCCAGCGGCCCCATCTTCCGCATCATTTTGAATTGCCCCAGGAAATCGTTGAAATCGAAGGAAGCCGTGCGCAGCTTGCGCTCCAGTCGGGCGGCTTCCTCTTCATCGACCGCCTCGGCCGCTTTTTCGACCAGACCAACGACGTCGCCCATTCCCAATATCCGGCCCGCCAGCCGCTCCGGAACGAAAAGCTCGAACTGGTCGAGCTTTTCGCCTGTGCCGGCAAATTTGATTGGCTGCCGCGTCACTTCACGCATCGACAATGCCGCGCCGCCACGCGCGTCTCCGTCGATTTTCGTCAAAATGATTCCGGTGATTTCCAGAGCGTCGTTGAAATGGGTCGCCACGCTGACCGCTTGTTGTCCGGTCGCAGCATCGACCACGAGCAAAGTTTCCTGCGGCTGCAGAAATTCCTTGAGCTCTTTCAATTCCTGAATCAACGCGTCATCGATTTCTTGGCGGCCGGCCGTATCGAAGATGTCGATGTTTGGCGCGCCCCCGCCACGGTGGGCAAGCTCAGGTCGCGCCCTACCAAGCGCGGCGGCCGCCGCGCGTAGAACATTCTTCTCATTCGGGTCGGGAGTATAGGCGGGGACTTCAATTTGCCGCGCCAGGGTTGCGAGCTGTTCAATCGCCGCCGGCCGTTGCAAATCGCACGCGATCAGAGCCGGGGTATGACCCTGCTTTTTTAAAAACAGCGCGAGCTTCGCCGAGGACGTGGTTTTACCGGAGCCATTGAGGCCGACGATTAATATTCGGCCCGATTTCTCTAGATGGAGCGGCGCAGCGTCGCCTCCGAGCAAAGCGGAGAGCTCATCGTGAAAAATTTTCACGATCTGCTGCCCGGGCGTGATACTGCGAAGCACGGCTTCTCCGAGCGCCTGTTCTTTTACCCGGGCAATAAATTTCTTCGCGACTTGAAAATCGACATCCGCTTCTAATAAGGCCAGACGCACCTGACGCAGCGCGGCGTCGATATTCGATTCGCTGATCGTGCCGTGGCCGCGCAGCTCTTTGAAAATCTCCTGAAGCTTATCGCTGAGTTGTGAAAACATAAATTTTGCTTCGAAATTCGAAAGGTGGATCGAGCAGTCCCTTGCTCGATGATAAATTCAGGCGGCGAAGCCGCGACTATCTAGCATCGCGCGACGGAGCGCTCGATCCACCTTATTTCTTCGGCGTCGGCGCTGCCGGCACTGCCGCGCCCTCTTCGATTCCGAACGTCCAGTGTGCTTCCACTTTTTTGCCTTCTGACTTCGCAGTCAGAATCACAGTGCAACTCCTATCGCGCAGTTTTTGCGTAACCTGATATGACACAGTCCCGGTCTTCGGATCGTAACTGGCGGGCACAACGCCGAGTCCGCTGACGCGCAATTGCACACTGCCGGGCTCTATTTGCCCAATCCCGCTCAGGTTCGCCTTAATCAAGGGCAGCGGTGTTCGCACTGTCTCGCCGTCTGCTGGTTGTGTCGCGAGATCTTTCGCGCCTACTTCTGCCACCGCTGCTGCGCCTCCAGTCGAGGTGCCGATCATCTTAACCGCGTCAACGAACACTTTCGGCTTGTTCGCTTCAATCGCGTAACGACCGATCGAATCGAGCGGCGAAGTAAAGGTGATAGGCTGACCGTAAACGGTGAACATTGCTTCGTAGCCGGCATTTCGCGCAAGTTCTTTCACATGCTCGTTGTAATTGCCGAAGGGCACGGCGAAACAATTCACTTTGATCCCAAGCCGCTGCTCAAGCAGTTGCTTGGAGCCGACGACTTCGTTCTGGACCCATTCCTCGTATTGGGGCCCGGTCAATTTCGTCTTCGTCCTCTTCCCGCCGGAGGCAGCCAGCATGATGTTATGCCCTTCGCGCGAGTCTTGATGCGTTGCGGCGCGCGCCTGGATATCTACTCCGTTGTCACGCATGTCGGCGAGTTGTTCCCACGTGATCGCCTCCCCGCCGCCCAAGCTACCTCCGCGGACGCCTTCCGTATAAATGAACATCGTGAAGGGGTATCCAAATTTTTTCATGATCGGCCACCCGACCTCATATTGAGATTTCCAGCCATCATCGAATGTAATAACCGCGCATCGCGGCGGTATATTTTTTTCGCCACGCTTCCAGGCGAGCAAATCTTGCATGCTGATTACGGTGATCCCGGCATCCTTGAGTTGTTGCATCTCCGCTTCAAACGCGGCCGGTGTGATCTCGGTGCCTGGATAGCGAATCTTGTCGACCAAACGATGATAACAAAAGATGATCGTCTGCGCCGTCTGATCGACTACTGGCTTGGAGATCTTCGCGGGCAAAACCGCTGTAGCAGGGCCGCCGCCAGCAGCCGTTTCACCCGCTGCCGGCGATGGAGAAACGGGCTGGGGTTTTGGAGAAGCACTTTCGTTTCTCTTACACATTGAAAGGTTCAGTGCCAGGAGCAGAGGGAGAATCGCTAATCGGATCATCATAAAAAGAGGTAAAGGCTTTAAGTGCGACTGAATAAAAAACAAGTGCTTTTTCCATGCAATCGCCGAAAAATGCATAGCGGGGCGGCGCAATTGCGAACTTTTTCCCCAAGAATGTTTCGGCGGGGGCGCCGAAACCAACACGCGAGGCGCGTGTGCTCCCCAATCTAAGGCGCGCGTGTCACCAGCGAAAACCTTTTGGTGGAAAACGCATTTTGCGCTATAAAATCAGAATGCCGCGACCAATCAGCCTTGCTCTCGCCATCGCTTTGCTGGCTTCACTTGGCGCGTGCGCCACGCAAACCGGCGGAGTCAAAAACACGACCAAAACTTTTACCACCGTAGTAGTGGACGCTGGCCATGGCGGCAAAGACAGCGGCGCGTATCGCCGCTCCGGGCCGCCTGAAAAAGTAGTTGCGCTCGATGTGGCCCAACGCCTCGAGCGCAAGCTGCGCGAATCGCAATTGAAAACCGTCATGATTCGATCGTCCGACGTATTCATTCCGCTGGATGAACGCGTCGCGATCGAGAATTCGCAGAAGAATGCCATCTTCGTCAGCATCCATTTCAACGATTCACGGAAACGCGGGATTCGTGGTGTTGAGACTTATTATCATTCCGGTGCCTCATCGGAGCTGGCCAATCGGATCCAAGCCAAGCTGATGACCATCCCACACTCCGGCGACCGTGGTGTGCACACGGCAAATTTCCGCGTCCTGCGGATGGCGAGTTACCCGGCAGTGCTGGTGGAGTGCGGATTCTTAAGCAATCGCGCCGATGGCAAACAGGCGCGCGATTGGGAATATCGCGAACTGCTGGCGGATAGAATTGCCGAAGCGATTGTCGAACAACGTTACGGCCCAGGCGTTTATCAACCATCGGGCCGGCTCGCATTGCAGTTGCAACCTGCGAGCACTGGCCCGGCAGGGTCAACGCCAGCGGCTCATTAAAATCCGTTCCCTGTTCTGGGCTGCGCGTGCCATTGGCGTGGACGCTTTCGCCCATCCTTCGATAATAACCCAGCGTTTTAACGCTGGGGAAAACGATTTTGTAAGCGAATGAGTCCCGCCAGGGACGAAAGAATGCTTCAATGGATATGGGTGTAGCGGTGCTTGTATCAAGCATCCAAACCAAGATTGGACGTTTGGCACAAACGCCTCTACAACGTAACGCCAGATCAAACATCAAACATCATCTATTCGTGTTCATTCGTGGTTAAAGGCGATTTCTAAAATTCTTTGCCTCGCTCTTCACGTCCGGTTGCGGCGAGCACGATGATGGCGATGAACACGACGCATTCCACCAGCGCCATGGTCAACGCGTAATTCGGGCTGCCACTCGCGGTCCGAAATCTTTCCGCCAGCCAGGCTTGCTGCTGTGCGGCGTAGGCGGCTGCGAAATTTCCCAGTTGATATGCCAGACCCGGGAAAGTCCCGCGAACATCGTCGGGAGAAATCTCATTCAAATGCACCGGTACAACGCCCCATGCGCCTTGCACCATGAATTGCATCAGAAACCCTCCCACGATAAGAAGCGCTGTTCCCGGCGCGAAAACCCACGCCGGAATCAGGAGCATTCCACAGACCGCGCAAAAAATGATGGCGCGCCGGCGTCCCCAGCGTTGTGAGAAAAATCCGATGACGGCCCCGCCGCAGATCGCGCCAATGGCGTAGATGATGGCGATCATCGATTTTTCACCGACTCCGAAGCCACGCTGTCTCTCGAGAAATGTGGCATAAAGGTCCTGGGTGCCGTGCGACATGTAGTTGAACGCCGTCATCAACAACACGACATGGATAAAGAGCGTGCCGTGTTGTTTGATGAATCCGCGAATATCGAGCGGCAGATGTTGTTTCCGCTCCTTATTGCGTTGCCAAACGGGCGATTCCGGAACGTGTGCCCGGATGTACAACACCAGGAGGGCTGGCAGCGCGCCGGCCACAAACAGTCCGCGCCAGCCAAAAAGTGGGAACACGATCCAGTAAACAACGGCGGCGAGCAGATAACCAACCGCATAACCTTGTTGCAAAATTCCGGAGAACAGACCGCGCGTCGCAGTGGGGAGCGATTCCATCGCGAGTGAGGCGCCCAACCCCCATTCGCCGCCCATTCCCACGCCGAAGAGCGCGCGCAAAATCAGAAAGACCGTAAAATTCGGCGCGAACGCCGTGAGCAGTTCGATGACGGAATAAAAAATAATGTCGGCCATCAGCGGAATGCGGCGGCCAAATTTGTCCCCGAGCAAACCAAAGATGAACGCGCCCAGGGGGCGCATCATTAACGTCAGCGTAATTCCAAAGGCGACTTCGGGAATCGTCCGGCCGAACTCATGCGCAACCGGCACGAGCACGAAGGTTAGCAGAAAAAAGTCGAACGCATCCAGCGCCCAACCGAGGAAGCAAGCCATGAACGTCCTGCGCTGATCGTGGTTGAGTGACTTGAAAAGTCGGACCGCTTCCACCACGTGATTCAACTAATTTCAGCAACCACGAATCAACACTAATAAACACGAATAGATCGGGTTTGGGAGCGCACATCAGGGCGGACAGGCAGTGTGCTCCCCAATCCAATACGCGTTCGTCACGCGCGACAATTTAACGCTTCAACGCTTTAACCCTTCAACGAGGGCGAAGCCCAAAAGAGGACACGACGTGCGGGGACGCCGTCGGATAGACGGGAAGCCCGAGAAGGGTGAGCGATCGGGAGATCGCGAATCAAAGCGCCGGGAGGATTTCTCCTCCCGGCGCTGGTATCTCTGGCGTCAGAGCTGTCTGTGGGGTTACTTAAACTTAAAGTTCGCGAGATATGTGTTTCCGTCTGCCAAAGTGACCTGCAGTTGCCTGCAAGTTCCGGCCCAGGACTTTAGCGTCTGCCAATTGAAGATGAATTGCGTGCCGTCGCACCGGAGCACTGTTCCACCAGGAGGCACCACCTCTTCGATATTGTCAATCGGGTCATGGCTCTCGCAAGTAATCGCTATCGATTGCATCGAAACAACTGTACTCAAGTCACAGATGATGTTACCTGCGGAATCCTTCAACTGCCACTTGACTGGGATAACCTGCCCGGCTTTTGCCTGGTTGAGGACCGGTAAGTTGTCAACCGGCGGCAGGAAGCCGATGAAGGTATAATTCACGTGTTGTGTGATAGCAGCGGATGTGCTGGCGTTGAAGTTGCTGTTGCCGACATACGTCGCCGTGATGCTGTGGCTGCCGGCGGTCAGACTCGAAGTTGAAAACGTCGCGGTGTTTGGGTTGAGGCCATTCAACGTTCCGGTCCCAAGCAGGGCTGCGCCATCGTAGAACTGCACATTCCCACCAGGCGTACACGGAGTCGGAGGAGTTACGGTAGCCGTGAAGGTCACGTTCTGGCCTATGATCGACGGATTCGGGCTCGAACTGACCGACGTTGTGGTGTTAGCCTTGTTGATCTGGTCGTTAACCGTGCCATTAGTGCTGTTGTAGTTTGCATTCCCGGCAAAGCTCCACGCATCACCGTTGTAGGTGGCCGCGTTGGTATGCGTCGTGGCGCTCAGGTTCAACAGGCCGCTGAGATTTTCGCTGCATACACCTGTGGCCGTGCCAGTGGCAGTATGGGCGTTGCAGTCATAGGTCACCGTGTAAGGCGTAACGTTGATCGTGGCATTCGCCTTATCGATTTGGTCGTTCACAGTGCCATTGGCGGCGTTGTAATCCCCATTCCCGGCGAAACTCCACGCATCTCCAGTGTAAGTCCCGGCATTGGTATGAGCCGTACCGCTGAGGTTCAGCAGGCCGCTGAGATTATCACTGCACACCCCGGTGGCTGTGCCCGTAGCCGTGTGCGCGTTGCAGTCATAGGTCACATGGTAAGGCGTGACATTGACCGTCGCATTGGCCTTGTCGATCTGATCGTTCACCGTGCCGCTGGTCGCGTTGTAGTCAGCGTTTCCAGCAAAGCTCCAGGAATCGCCTGTGTATGTCCCGGCATGTGTATGGCTGGTGCCGCTGAAGTTGAGCAGGCCACTCAAATCATCACTGCACACACCAGTGGCTGTGCCCGTGGCCATGTGCGCGTTGCAGTCATAGGTCACATGGTAAGGCGTCACATTGACCGTCGCGTTGGCCTTGTCGATCTGGTCGTTAACGGTTCCGCTGTCCGCGTTGTAGTTACCGTTCCCGTCAAATGTCCACGAATCGCTCGTGTAATCCCCAGCGTGCGTGTGGCTGGTTCCGCCGAGGTGCAGGAGACTGTTCAGATCATCGCTGCACACGCCAGTGGCGTTGCCCGTGGCCATGTGCGCGTTGCAGTTATAGGTCACGTGATAAGGCGTAACGTTGATCGTGGCGTTGGCCTTGTCGATCTGGTTATGCACCGTGCCGCTGGTCGCGTTGTAGTTGCCATTGCCATCAAACATCCACGAATCGCTCGTGTAATCACCGGCATCGGTATGGCTGGCGGGCAGATGCAGCAGACTGTTCAGATCATCGCTGCACACGCCAGTGGCGTTGCCCGTACTTGTATGCGCCGCGCAGTCATAGGTCACATGATAAGGCGTAACGTTGATCGTGGCGTTGGCCTTGTCGATCTGGTTATGAACGGTGCCGCTGGCGCTGTTGAAGTTAGCGTTCCCGTCAAATGTCCAGGAATCGGCCGCGTAATCTCCGGCGCCAGTATGTGACGTGCCGCTAAGATGTAGCAGGCTGCTCATATCGCCGTCGCACCCAGTGGCGCTGCCAGTAGACATGTGCGCCGCGCAGTCGTAGGTCACATGGTAAGGGTTGACCGTAATCGAGGCGTCGGCCTTACCGATCTGGTCGTGAACGGTGCCGCTGGCACTGTTGTAGTTCGGATTGGTGTTACCGCTGTTGAAGCTCCACGAATCGCTCGGGTAATCCCCGGCATTCGTGTGCGAGGTGCCGCTGAAGTCGAACAGACTGCTCAAGTCTTCGCTGTTAACCCCGGTAGCCGTGCCCGTGGCTGTGTGCGCACTGCAGTCATAGGTGGTGCTGTAGGGCGTCACGCTAATTGTGGCGTCGGCCTTGTCGATCTGATCGGTGATCGTCGTAGCCGCGATGTCGTTGTAGTTGGCCGTGCCCGTAAAGCTCCAAGAGTCGGTGTTATAGGTCCCGGCGTTCGTGTGCGTGGTGCTCAGCGTGACAGTGCCGACGGTGGCTCCGGTCTCGCCGCATACACCGGTGATCGTCGAGACGGTCGCCGTGTGCGGGCTGCCGTCATAGGTCACGCTGTACGGCGTCACTGTAAACGTCGCAGTGGCTTTCCCAACGGTCAGCGAATTGCTTCCGCTGCTGCCGGCATAAGAGCCGTCACCGGCGAAGCTGGCAGCGACACCCGATGGATACGAGCCGGCGTTATATGAACTCCCGCAAAGTGGGTTTACGGTAACTGTTGCCACGCCGCTGCCATCGGTGACCCCATTTCCGGCAGCATTTCCGTTTAGAGTGAAGCTAACGGTCTTGCCGATAACTGGGGACGAGTTGGACGTAAGGGTTGCCGAAAGATTGACCGAACCGCCATAAGTGCTCGAAGCTGTGGCCACGGTGAGGGTTGTCGCGGGCGTCGGTGTAGGTGTGGGTGTGGGCGTAGGTGTTGGGGTTGCCGTAGGTGTGGGCGTCGGCGTAGGCGTGCCGCATGTCGGTGCGGTCGCTGGAAGAATCTCGATCGTAAGGGTTCCCCACTGAGCGCTGGCGCTAAGTGAACCGCTTACAGACAAGGCAGACGGACCACCAAAGTAGTTCACCAAACGGTGACTTCGCGCCGGGTTCGCCTCACTCTCGAGAAAGCTGTCAACCTGAGTAAATAGGGCTGGGAGGGTGGTGGACCATGTGGGAGGCGTGATCGTAAAGTTCGTTGTATCGCCAAATAGCAGCATCGAGCTGCCTGGAGTCAAAGTTCCGCTGAGAACCCAATTCGGCGTGCTGCTGTTACCCGCGTTGATTTCGGTCAGGCCGATGGGCGTGGATGTGTTGTTGCCGGAGAGCGCAATCACGTCGATGGCAGCATTCTTAACCGCTGTGCTGAAAGTCACCGTTACTGTACCAGAGGTTCCCGTGGCCGTGCCGCGGAAAGCGTACATAAAGAAACAATCTGACCCGCTGCAGACCCAGGGATTGCTTGATGCGGCGTTGGTGGTAATCAGGGCTGCTGAGCCTCCTGATAGCGGGTTTGCACCGCTGGTGTTGGCGACAGTTGCCGGCCGCGCCTGGCCACTACCGCTGTCGTCCTCCGCAGTAACGAGAATGAGTAGTGTCTGCCCGGCCGTTGCTGTGACGGGGTTACTCGTAAGCGACGTCAAATTCCCAGCGCTGTTACCAAAGGCTGCGGCGGCCAACTTGGCGCTCATGCCGTCGAAGACGAGCGGACTTGACCCGACTTGTGTGAGCGTACAGCCGCCGCCGTTTTGACACGTGCTGGTCGTGAACGTGTAAGCACCCTGAGTGCACGGCGCGGTGACCGCAGCACCTGCGCCGACGCCGTAAGTGAGGTTAAATCCGTTACCGGTCCCACCGGGTGCGGTGAAAGGCACTGTGATGGTCCAGGGTCCACTACCAGTAACTGTGATCGCGCCCACGGTCGAGCCTATGCCAACTGCCGAAGCACCGACGAAGCCGGGTTGACCTGAAGTCGTAGTAGGCATCGTCCAACCGGCTGGAACCACGACAGTGGCAAATGATCCCGCACCGTAAGCATTCCCCACTCCGTTAATATTGCGAAACTGGAAGGTGAAACCGTTGTTGGTGCTGCCCAGTGACACGCTCGTGGGTGAAACCGTCATAGTGCCACTACCGCTTGCATCCGTGAATGTGGCCGAGGCGGTGAGCTGGGAGGATTCGCCGGTGGCGGTCGCCTGCAAGGTCGCGCCAATAAAATCTGAGGAGAAGATGTACCAGCTGGTGTAGATTTCGCCGCTCTCGTCGGCCACGACGTCCCACGGTTCGAACGACTGTTGGACGGGGTCTAATTCGACCACAATCATGTTGACCGTTTCGCCGGGCTGAAAGCCCGTGCCGTGAAAATAGACATAGGAATATGGCGGGTAATCTTCCTGATCCGCGGTAAGAGTCGCCTCGTTAGGCATCTCGCCCTCTTGCATTGATTGTTGGGCTGACTGTCGGGCTGATTCGGCACGGCTGGTCGCCAGACTGAACACCTGCGAGGCGCGCGGTCCGTATACCTTGTTCGCAAAGACAGCCGAAGCACGCAGGTCGCTTCGGTCGGTCACCGGTGCGGCTTGGGCGGGTGCGACCTGGGGCGTCGCACTCATCTCTGATCCGGCCGGAGCCTTGACGGCCTGCTGCGGTCCACTGGCGAAGGGCGCCATCAAGCCTATCAATGTTAAAGCTGTTAGTTGCAGCGCCACGATCAGGGCGGCGCCGATTTCTTTTTTCGTGCCTGCGGTACGTCGAATTAGTTTGCTCATATTTTTTCTAATGATTGTGGGGTGAGTTTGGGTCGTGCTTTCGAGGTGCTTTCTTCCTTTGGGGGAATGTCTGGGGGGAGTTACTGGGGTTCGTTAAAGGGTTCGGGGGGAACGGGGGTTGTCTTAAGGTTCTGGGGAAAGGAATTGGTTAGGCTTGATTGACCAGGTGGTTTTTGTAGGGCGTTTGACTCGTTTGCTCCCGTTCTCTCGCCCACATGGGCTGCCCGTCCATGTCGCTCGCGTCCCCGCGGCTCCATTCTGTGAAACGCCGATCCGATTCTGGCGCGTGGCGCCAAGGAGATTATTTGGCGCTGGTTCCATTGGCATGGCGTTTCCATTTCCAGTTACTATTCCGGAAACGGCGGGGCGAAGTTCGCGAAAAGATTCGGCTTCTGCCAGAAATTCGAACGAATCGGTTGTAGTTCGAGCACGCGCGTGTTCAATTAAAGCGCGGAGTGTTACTGTTCCCGATTAGTTTGTAAAGAGATTATGCATCGGGGAGAGTCCCTGATCTTTCAGGAAGGAATCCCCTAGACCTTTAGTATGTACTCTCGTAGCCGACAGATTAATGGGATCTGCCTTTAGGCTAACAACGGCGGACACGGATGGACTAACCACTAATGAACGCCAGTTAGCACGAATAAATCGGATGATGCGGATTTCCGGGACGCTCTATTCTATGAGACGCCGAATTTTGAATTGGCGTCTGACACAGACGCACTACAACATCTGCGCTATCCGTGTCATCCGTGGTTAAAATCCAATCAGGCGGCCCGGAACGGGACGACTTTCTTTCTCTTCACGATTGAGAGCTCGTTCTTTTGCAGCGGCAGTAAGTTTTCCATTACCCAGGCTGCGGCCCGCTCGGTCAGTTCGGCGCCGCTGCGCAAACCGAGCTTAGCCTTAATGTTTTCGCGGTGGGTCTCGATCGTTTTCACGCTCACAGTCAAGGCGTGGGCGATTTTCTTTGTGCCAAGTCCGGAGCCGATCAACTGAAAAACATGCATCTCACGGTCGGACAGATTGTCGATCGTGGGGAGGTTTATTGCAGCACGATTTTGTTGCGCGGTTTCCAGCGATTTTTGGAAGGCGCGCATGGCCAAATCCCGGCTGACATAAATCTGACCGCGCAGGACATCGCGAATGGCGGCCAGCATCTCTTCCTTCGCAGCCTTTTTCATCAGGTAACCGTTCGCGCCCGCGCGCAGGGCCCGCGCGGCGAAAATGCCTTCCTCAAACGCTGAGTACACCAGGATCAGCAACTCGGGGTATTGCGCCTTGAGCGCCTTGACAAATTCCAAGCTATCACCAGTGCCGAGCCGTAACCCGATCACGAGCAGGTGCGGCCGGCATTCCGCTACCCTGCTCCGCCCGTCCGGGATGCAGTCGGCTTCGCCGCAGGCAATCATGTCCGGCTGGCCATTGATGAAAGCGACGATTCCGTGGCGAAGCATCGGATGCTCGTCCACGACCAGGATTCGCGTTTTTCCAATATTCTTTCCCGGAATAATTCTGCCGGATGGGTGAGTTTTCGGAATATCCATTAGAAAAGGATTGTGACTAACAACGAGGATGCGTGTGTGAAGCGGCTGTAGAGTTCACGCGCCTTCATTGGTTCGATCTCGCGCCAGCTTTTTTGGCCGGAAGCAAATCGATTGTAAAGCAAAAATATTAATTTTTGCTTTTTGGGAAAGAAACCGCGGACCACGCGGATTTGAGCAGTCCGGGGAGCGCACAGCCTGCCCGCCGTGCGCGGGGGCTCCTGCGTGCTGGTGACCGCGCCCTCGCGATCACCAACTTTTGGTCTTAAACACGTATGGACACCAATACACACCAAGTAATTTTAGAAGCCCGCGAACCACACGAATAGACGTGAATGGCTTCGCCCTCGTTAAATTGCTGAAGCGTTGCATCGTTGAATCGGATTTCGAAAATGATTCGCGTTAATTCGCGTGATTAGGGGGCGGATCTGGTTTCTTTCCATCCGTGAAATCCGTGTCATCCATGGTCCGATCTGATCCTCCTTCGTGTTTATTCGTGTCCATTCGCGGTGACTCCGAAATCCAACCTCGAAATAAACATTGACATCCAAAGCGCCGGACCGCATAAGCGCGCTTCGCTCGACACACAAACACAAAAATTATCCAAGGAAAATCATCATGAAATCAGTCATCGCTATTCTCGCAACCACATTACTTATCCTGTCGTCTGCGCCGTTCGTTCAGGCTCAAACAGCAACGCCTTCTGCCACTGGGAAGATCGCCGCGCCCGCCGGAGCCGGCAAACGCACAGACGTTTACCATGTCCACTTCGCCAAGGCGGCCTTGGGTAAAGCCGTTCAGTTGGGCGACTGGCTCAAAACGCCGGACCCAAATAATCCGATGCCAGAACACTTTGTTGTCCTTCGCCATCAGGAGGGCGATGCCTGGGATTACGTCGTCATTACCCATATCGGCCCGAAAGCGACGGTGGAAGCTGCCGGGACAGCGGTGCCTCCAGACAAACGCGACTTGGGTGATTGGCATACCGACACGTTTGTTAACGGTCCATCATGGGAAGAGTTCACCAGTGCCATGGGCATTGGCGGCGATTCCAAAACCAAGAGCGCGGGCTCGGTTTATGTTGTATCAGTTTATCGTCCTGCTCCCGGTCATCGCGACGGATTGGAGAAAATGCTCAGTGAAGCGCCGCAATCACCTGACACCAGCGCGGGCAACGTATTAATGCAGCATTTGGAAGGCGCTGCGTGGACCTTTCTCACCATCGCTCGCTACAATTCGTGGGAAGATTTTGCCACGAGCGAGAAAAACAGTGCGGCCCAGACGAGCAAGAAGGACAGTGGCTGGGTCAGTTTGCGCGACCACGCCGCTTACCACACCGACACGATAACCGATCGTCTCGCGCCATAGACGGCAGGGTGTTTGGCTGGTTTGCTCCCGCGCGGTCGGCTCACTATTCCCGGCTGCGACATTTCCGGGGAGCGCACCCGTCCCGGGTGTTGGCGAAGGTGTCAAGCCTTCGCGAGCTTCCCATTAATCAAAGTCCGTCGTCGCGAGACGCAACGACGCACACGCGAGACGCGTATGCTCCCCAATCCGAATGCGCACGCTGCTCACGCACAGATCTCCTCTTCCTGATTTGGGCTTCGGGCTTCCTTCGTCATTGGCTGTCGCGGAAACGTGACCAAATATTCCGATGCTTGAGTCGATTACGAGCAGGAGCAAGAGTAGGATTCAAAACACATCTACGCATCATGATGCGTCAATTTGTTGCTTGATCCCCGAAATAAACGCAGTTTAGTCCCGGGACAATCATGTCGTCGGATCTTCATCCTCTGGAAGCTCTTCTGCGCGAACGCATCGTCGTGCTCGACGGCGCCATGGGCACAATGATCCAGCGATACAAATTGTCCGAGGCCGATTATCGGGGGAACCGGTTCGAAAATTGGAAAGGCAAGGATCTCAAAGGCAGTCTCGAGTTGCTCCTTCTCACCAAGCCCGAAGTCATCGAGGAAATTCATGCGCGATACCTCGAAGCCGGCGCCGATATCATCGAGACCAACACGTTCAGCGCCACTACGGTCGGATTGCACGATTTTCTTTTTTCCGGTGAACGGCCGCGCGACCGCAAAGATCAGGAATTTTTCCAGCGCGTCGTGGGCGATCCCGACCTTTGCGCGCTCGTGCACGAAATGAATCTGGCGGCAGCTAAAATTGCACGCCGGGCAGCGGACCGCGCTGCAAATGAAACCGGAACGCGTCGGTTCGTTGCGGGATCGATGGGTCCCCTCCCCGTGACTGGATCGATTTCCCCGGATGTAAACGATCCCGCTTTCCGCGCGGTCACGTTCGATCAACTCAAGCAGACCTATTTCGATCAGGCAAAGGCGCTAGTGGAAGGAGATGTCGATCTTTTGATTGTGGAAACCATCTTCGACACCCTCAACGCAAAAGCGGCGCTTTTTGCTATTGCGGAAGTTTTTGAGGAAACGGGAAAGAGAATCCCGCTGATGATTTCCGGAACAGTGACGGACCGCTCGGGACGAACGTTGAGCGGTCAAACTGTGGAAGCGTTTCTCATTTCGATCGCGCACGCGCAGCCGCTCGTTATCGGGCTGAATTGCGCGTTAGGCCCGGATGAGATGGAACCGTATGTCGAAGAGCTGGCACGCATTTCGCCCTACTTTATGAGCGCGTACCCTAACGCGGGTTTGCCCGATCCGTTATCGGAGACCGGTTTTCCGGAAACATCACAAACATTTGCTCCCAAGGTCGTAAAATGGGCGGAGAATGGCTGGTTGAATCTGGTGGGCGGCTGTTGCGGCACAACACCTGAACACGTCCGCGCGATTGTGAAGGCGGTGCGCGATTGCAAACCGCGGACAATTTCATCTCGAAATGGAGCGTAATAACTTAACGCTCCAACTTTCCGGGCTCGAGCCGCTCAGGATTACCCCGGAGTTTGGATTCGCGGTGATTGGTGAGCGGACCAATATCACCGGCTCGCCCAAGTTTTCGAAATTGATCCTGGCGGACGATTTCGAAGGCGCGTTGGCAGTGGCCCGTCAACAGGTCCAAGGCGGCGCAAACCTTCTCGACGTGAATATGGACGAGGGAATGATCGATTCTGAAGCGGCTATGACACGCTTCCTGAACCTGATTGGCAGCGAACCAGAAATCGCGCGCATTCCGTTGGTGATCGACAGCTCGAAGTGGAGCGTGATCGAAGCGGGACTCAAATGCGTGCAGGGCAAAGCGGTCGTCAATTCCATCAGCTTGAAAAACGGCGAGGAGGAATTTCTCCGCCAGGCGCGACTGATCCGGCGTTATGGCGCTGCTGTCATCGTAATGGCATTCGATGAGCGCGGCCAGGCTGACAACTTCGAGCGCAAGACCGAAATTTGCTCGCGCGCTTATAAATTACTGATCGAGCAAGCCGGATTTCCCGCCAGCGATATTATCTTTGATCCAAACATTCTGACGGTCGCGACCGGCCTCGAAGAACATCGCAATTACGCGGTCGATTTCATCGAAGCGACGGACTGGGTCAAAAAGAATCTTCCCGGCGCGCGGGTGAGCGGCGGCGTGAGCAATATTTCGTTTTCGTTTCGCGGCAACAATACCGTGCGCGAAGCGATGCATGCCGCGTTTCTTTTTCACGCGATCCGCGCCGGTCTCGACATGGGAATCGTCAACGCAGGACAGCTCGCGGTTTACGAAGAGATCGAGCCGGAACTGCGGGAGCGGGTCGAAGACGTGCTGTTGAACCGGCGCGATGACGCGACCGAACGGCTGGTCGATTTCGCAGAGAGAGTAAAGGCAAAAGGCAAAACGCCGATCAAAGACGAAGCGTGGCGTGCGGAACCCGTAGAAGAACGCCTCAAACACGCACTGGTGAAAGGCATCGTCGATTACATCGACATCGACACGGAAGAGGCGCGGCAAAAATGCAGGCGACCGCTCGAAGTAATCGAGGGTCCGCTCATGGCCGGGATGGGCGTGGTGGGAGATCTGTTTGGCGCAGGCAAAATGTTTCTGCCGCAAGTAGTGAAGAGTGCGCGCGTAATGAAGAAAGCTGTCGCCTATCTGATGCCGTTCATGGAGGCGGAAAAATCCGCGGGTGCGAAACCGCAGGGCCGCATCGTGATGGCAACGGTGAAAGGCGACGTGCACGACATCGGCAAAAACATTGTTGGCGTCGTGCTGCAATGTAACAACTACGACGTCATCGATCTTGGGGTGATGGTGCCGGCGGCGCAAATTTTGGAAATGGCGCGGGAGAAAAAAGCGGATGTAATTGGCCTGAGCGGGCTAATCACACCTTCGCTGGATGAGATGGTGCACGTGGCGCAGGAAATGGAGCGCGAGCGATTTCAGCTGCCATTATTGATCGGTGGGGCAACTACGAGCCGCGCACACACGGCGGTAAAAATCGCGCCGCATTATCATGCCAGCACTGTGCACGTGCTCGATGCCTCTCGCGCGGTGGGCGTGGTCAATTCGCTGTTGAATCAGCAATTGAAATCGGAGTTCGATGCGAAAACGCGCCATGATTACGCGCGATTGCGCGAGGAACACTCAGCGAAAACGCGCGAGAAAAAGTTCCTCAAACTGGAAGAGGCGCGCGCAAATCGGACACCGATCGACTGGAGCACGTACACTCCACCGAAACCAGCATTTTCAGGAGTGCGTGTGTTCAGCAGTGCGTTGGGTAGCGCACGCGTCTCGCGTGTTGGCGACGGTGTCTCGCCGTCGCGAACTTTTCCTTCGGATTCGAAAGTCAAACAAGAGCGATGCGTCAAGGAAAGCGTGTTTCGGCGCGACACCCCTTCGGCTACGCTCAGGACAGGCTCCACCAGCACGCGGGACGCGCGCGCTACCCAGAACATTTCGTTGCGCAGCCTCGCGGATTTCATCGATTGGTCGCCCTTCTTTCATGTCTGGGAATTGCGCGGCCGTTACCCGGCGATCCTGGACGACCCTGTTGTTGGCAAACAGGCACGCGAACTTTTTGCTGACGCGCAAGAACTCCTCAAACAGATCGCCGCCAAGAACTCGCTCGTCGCGCGCGGCGTTTATGCTTTTTGGCCCGCGAACTCAGCTGGTGATGATGTCGATCTTTACGTTGATGACGCGCGGACGAAGAAGCTCGCGACCTTTTATTTTTTGCGTCAGCAAATGCAAAAACCGGCCGGGCAATGGAACCACTGCCTGGCCGACTTCGTTGCGCCGGTAAACTCTCAACTATCAACTCTCAACTCCCAGCCTGCCGATTACCTCGGTGGCTTTGCCGTTTCGATTCACGGCGCCGACAAACTCGCGGAAGAATTCAAGGATCAGCATGATGACTACAACGCGATCCTGACGAAGGCGCTCGCCGACCGTTTGGCGGAAGCATTCGCGGAATACTTACATAAACAGGCCCGAATCGCGTGGGGGTTCGGCCGCGGTGAAAAGCTGTCCAATGTCGATCTAATCCGCGAAAAATATCGCGGTATTCGGCCGGCCGCCGGTTATCCAGCCTGCCCCGATCATGCGGAGAAACGAACATTATTCGATTTGCTCGATGCGGAGAACAACGCGGGCATCAGATTGACGGAATCGTTTGCCATGCATCCGGGCGCGAGTGTGAGCGGACTTTATTTTTCGCATCCCGACGCAAAATATTTCGGCGTCGGCCAGATCGGGCGGGATCAGGTGATCGATTATGCTTCGCGGAGAGGCGAGACGATCGCCACAGTGGAGAAGCGACTGGCGCCCAATTTAGGCTACGAGGCCTAAGCCATTGTAGGGCGTTTCTGTGAAACGCCATGCGCAATTGGCGTCTGACACAGACGCCCTACAGAATTTTCGGCTTCTTGGACAGGCCAGACGACTTTCCAGGCAAGGCCGCACTTCTCGAGCATCCAGATGACGTAACGCGTGAGGTCGAATTCCCACCAGCGCAGTCCGTGTGCCGCGCAACGCGGTTGGGCATGATGATTATTATGATAGCCCTCGCCGAACCCAAGGACGCCGATCCAAAAATTGTTTCGGCTTTGGTCGGAAGTATCGAAGCTGCGATAACCGAACTGACGCATGTGGCAGATTGAGTTGACCGACCAGGTGACATTATAAATCACGAGCATCGGCACATAGAGGCACCAAAGCATCCCGGCTAACCCAAGTGTGAAATACAGCGTCAACGCCAGAGCAAGATGCGGCAGGATATAGAGCAAAGAGTTCTCCCACAGGCGGCAGTACCAAATTCTGCTTACATCGGCCGCGTAACGCTTCGAACGCTCACGAAATGCGGGCGGCTTCCGGATCAGCCACATCATATGGGCGTAGGGAAAGCCGTGCACCGGACTGTGAATGTCTTCGTCGGTATCTGATTTAAGATGATGGTAACGATGATCCCCAACCCACGTGACGGGATCGCCAGCAAGCGTCACGGCAGAGCCGGTCGCGAACACAAATTTGAGCCATTCCGGCATCTCGAATCCGCGATGGGTCAGATAACGATGCAGATAAAGTGTCGTGCTAATTCCGCCCCAGAGAAAGAGCGGCAGCATGATCGAGAGATAGAAAAGGTGAAAGCGCGTCAGGAGTCCGATTACTCCGAGCACTTGCAGCACGACCAGGACAATAAAAATGAGAAGATTGAGCTTTTCGTGCCTAAACATGCGGCGAGGTGGGCGAGGACGGAGCAGCCAACCGGGCCGCAGTTAAATCCAGAACGTTGCAATGTCGCACGCTAGGGAGGCAATATCAAACCGCTATTTCGGAAACGTTTCCGCTTCTGCAGCAGCAGTTCGGCGAGAGCGCCGAAACCTGCACGCGAGGTGTGCGCGCTCCCCGGAAACTACAAAGTCTTTTGGCTCCGCGAAGCCTGACGACAAAACATTCTTGAACCACCGGTAGCTCACGTCGGGGCGAGAGGATTTGAACCTCCGACCTCGTGGTCCCAAACCACGCGCTCTACCAAGCTAAGCTACGCCCCGGATCCGGCGTGATTCTTTATCATGGATCGCGCCTTCCCGCATCCGGAAATTCGGTTACATTGGGGCGAAAACCGGGAATGAAGATAAAAGGGTTAATTTTCACCGCATTGCTAGGCGGGACGACACTGCTATTACGTGGGCAGGATGCCGCGCCTCCGGCTGTCGATCTTTATGGTACGGAGGAAAAGCCGGAGATTACAGCCACGCCTTTTCCGCAACCCAATGGGCCCGAGTTGCCCGAGTTATCGCAGCTTGACGAAGCTTTTAAACAAAGGTCAGTGGGCAAACAGGTTGATGAACGCCGGCTGCATATCGAATGGAGACAACTGAAAAATCGGGTGGCGAACGACCCGGAACTGCGCGCGGCAAAAGCCACCGCGCAAGCTGCCCGGACTGACTTGGAAAAGCGCAATCGACTGCGCGATTACTACAATGTCTATTATGAGCGAATGTCGGCTCTGGCTCCGAGCGCAGAAATGAAACTGGCATTGCAAGGATTTCAAGCTGCGCACGTGGGTCAGCTATCGCAGCCGCGAGTGCGGCCCTCGCCGGGCGCTCCCCCGCCGGCGCCAAAACCAACGCCTGCGGGGAAACATAAGAAAAAAAAGCACGTAAAATAGTGTTGCGCAGCCGGCTTGCCAGGCCATACGCAATGCAGTTATTCTATGCACATTCGATTCACGGCGCGTTCGTCTAGTGGTTAGGACACAGCCCTCTCAAGGCTGGTGCACGGGTTCGACTCCCGTACGCGCTGCTAACCTATTTTCATAGGTGAAATCCGGTAGAAGTGGTCGCAAACTATAGGCTTTCATGACAGTTTCATGACAGTTGTTCGCCCGTAAGCCTTCGAATCCGATAACCCGCTAATCGCCCGCGAATTGCACGTCTCCAAAGAAAATTAGGTGGGGGATAAAAAAAAAGATTTGCATGTGTAAATTTTGCGTATTATCTGTGTAGCCATGAAAACAGAGCCAAGCGTCCGGCTTGAAAAAAACAAACAAAACACACACTTCCCGACAGAAGGCAGTTTATTGCCTTCCGTCATGTGGTGCGGACGCCGGAATCATGTCGGTGCTGGCTACAGGTTGCCGCGCCAACATGTTTCTGAAGAACATGAAAACAAAAAACGAAATCCACAAAGCAATTGACGTGCCTATGATATACATCCAACCCACCCTCGTCCCGTGTGCCCGCCCTAAACCTGAGGGCGCATTCGGCCATCACTTGGACGGCAGGGGCAACATGATGACGATGCATGAGTAGCTTGCTCGCCCTCGGTTTGCTTCAGCTGCCGGCCTTCGTGTTGCATCTGCAACCGAAAGCCCGCAGAAATGAAGGAACCGAAAACCAAAACTGAACTTTCCGTTACAGAGCGCTTCATTCAGCTCTCAGAGATCTATGCCGGAATTACCGGGCAGATTTACAAGAGCGATGTCGAGAAGCCCCACAAAGCACTATATGCGATATGTTACCCAACAGCGCTTGGCTTCGGTCTTCTTGCGCTATTCAAGGGACCTTGGTTTGGCTACGCATTTTTCGCCTTGGTTATGGGATTTTACGCATTGATCATCACCGTATGGAATGGCCGCAATAAAAGGCGCAGAAAAAGTCAGGCTGAATCTTGAGCTAAATAGCATTGCGCGAGATCAGCTCGAACGCGTTCAAAAGAGAACCCACTCGCCTTCGATAACGGAAATTATCCGCCGAGCTCTGGCACTTTTTGATCTGTTCACCGAGCACACTGCACGCGGTGGTGAAATCGTCTTCAAGCATCCAGATGGAGCAGAGGAGAAATTACATATTTTGGGTTAAAGCATTTTCGTTCATCGAGCCGGATGCAGTCAGCAATGCAATCCGCTACGCAAAGTTTTACAGCCGTTCACATGATGCTGTGATTCGCGTTTACGATGAAGCCGGCAACGTGATCGAGACGCACGAGCACGCCGGCGATTTCGTAGACTTTTAGCAGGTCGGAGGCAGCATAATGAAGTTGTTTTCAGAGCGAAAGGCGATTGAACCGCCAAAAGTGGTCCAATCAAATGACATGGACCAGCCATTGCGCAATAAGCTCTGGTCGGTGTTTTATGATCATTTCTTTCGACATTGGCCTAATCTTTTGGAAGGGTTTCCTGGAGTTTCAGAGTTTGTGCGTGCGCAACTGCGCTGGCTTTGGGTAAATTTACTTAATCACACAAGTGATTCATACCCGGGCAACGCAGAATGCGTGCACGCCCTGCGCCAAGTCTTTGTCGGCGGCCGCTGGGATAAGGTCTACTCCGCTGTCGAAGTTTGTCTCACCCGTATTCCGGCCAGCCGATATCCCAAACTCATACCGGCCGCAAATGCGGTCCTAGAGCAAGAGAATGCTGGATACCGCATCCTAGCGGGAAAAGTGACAGATATCATTTCGCCGCAGGAAATTCACGAAGTCGACCAAACCGCGTCTGCCGCCCCGCCGCCGGTGCGCACGCACTTAGATGCGGCTGTCCGGTATTTAAGTATCGCTGAGAAGCGGGATTACCGGAACTCGATCAAAGAATCCATCTCCGCTGTCGAGTCTCTCTGTCGGCTCGCGGGAGGGGTCTCATTGGAAGAGGGTCTCAGACAACTAAAGAAAAAAATAAAGGTTCATCCCGCTCTCGAACAAGCTTTCATAAACTTTATGGCTATACAAGTAACCGAGGTGGTGTGCGACACGCACTAACCGAGGAGCAAACCGTTTCCAGTGCAGAGGCACGTTTTATGTTGGTTTGTTGCTCAGCTTTCATTAATTACGTTCTGGCCAGCCTCGCCGATGCAGGCGAAACCTTGAAGTGATTGCGTTTCCCCTTCTGTTGGTTATGCAACCAACGCCAACGATCCCTTCGAAGCTCCTCGATCCGGGTTCGTTTCCTGGCGCGCTCTTTTTGCAGGTAGTCGCCGGACTGTTGTTACTAGCCGCGATCGCCGTGCTGGGCTGGCTCTTTGGCCCATTAAAGTGGTGGTGGAGAAGCACGACGCTGCGCAACCTAATTCTCAGACGACGGGACTTCATATTGGTTTACCAACCCCAGGCGGGCTATAGCAAACGCGTATTATTCCTTGATAACGGGCAGATCGGAGACGGCAGAAAATGACAACGAGGATACGTGGCGAATTAGACGGGGCTGCTTGGAATTCCTTGCCGATGACGGGAAGGTCTACAGCCGCTTCAGGCTCGATAAGACCAGTGGTCGGTTGGCGTGCACCAACGACCCGGATCTGCGTTCGCTATTTAACCAGTATTTAACCCCTCAGTATTGATCGAGACCGGCTTCGACGTGCGTAATGTCTTTGACGGGCAATCCTGCTGCTACCCGCAACTTTTTTCTGGCCCCTTTAGGTAAGCTCGCGCCTAGCGACGCCGCTAAACTCGACGCAGGTATCTCCCCACACCGCATAATCTTTAGTGGTCGCGCCAATTTTCCACTGACGACTCTTCACGCCCTCACCACCGCGCGTGCTAGGCGCGGCAGCGGCAGGTTCAGGGGCGGCTGGACATCCAGGGCTTCCGCGTAAGCACCGATGTAGTGAGCGAGGACCTGCGGTGCCACTAGATCCCAGAAGGCACGCCGATTGGCGTTCGCTATTTGTGCGATTTTCGCCGCCGTCGTATCGTCGGTTCCAGGATGGATGCATCGCGAAATCCAGGTCTTTTCGACATGACCAGCGATTGTATCGGCAAGCTGTCCTGCAGTGTTGTTCGTGTCTTTCATCGTGGGTTAGATTTCTCCGGCTGACCGATCAAGCCGGCGGCTTCCACGAGATAATGCGCGGTGAAATTTGGGGCGTGATCGACCGCTCCGCGCTTAAAGATTGGTAGATCGTATTCGACCATCGAACGCAGGCGCAGTAGCGGGTATCTGACGGCGTTCCAGAAGTCACCGTTTAATGGGATCCCCCATCGGGCGGCCACTTCGACTTTTGGCAGCTCTGCGAGCTGGTCGTCAATCGCTTTTGTCAGATTCACGCAGAGCTGAGCGCAGACAGGAAACAACCTCTTCAGGAGCTCGCCGCGCTGCCTTTGAATCCTATCGGAAATGATCGGCGAGCGCTCCCGGAATTCCCGCAGTTCTCGCACCTTGTTTGCCGCGGTTTGCGCGGGCACCGAGAAATCGTTGAGCAGTTCAATCTCTTGCTGCTTGCTAGCCTCAAGGGCATTAGCGGAGCAGAACTGCTCGTATTCGGCTTCCAGTTTTTTATCTTCGGTGATCAGCGCTTGGAGTTCCTTTCGTTCCTCTTTGCCGATTTCCGATCCGATTTCACGAAGCACATTTGCTGGGCTGGCCGGAGAAGTTCGCGCCCAAGGAGCATTATTGTTTTGTAGCATGGTTCTTTAGTTTGGGTGTTTGGTTTCCTTTTAGAATTTCCGAGCGCCCGGTTAAATCGAAGCCCAGCGCCGCGACAATGGCAGCGGCGCGCTCGGGAGCCATTGCCTGTTCGCGAATGATATCCTCGTGGCGCTGCTTCAACGCGATGACGCGCGCCTTGACTGACTCGCACTCAACAAGAGCGACGTTGTATTGTGCTTGCGCGTCTGCAACCTGGCGAGACAAGGCTGCGATCTCGATTTCCTTGGCATGGATTTCTTTGGCGTGGATCATCTCTATATCGTCCGAATGAAGTCTTGCGACTACTCGCTGGACGATGCTCGACTTCGGAGCGCTCTGGATAATTCGGCTGCGTTCCTCGGGCGACCTGGCGCGGAGCCAACGTTCAACTAACGCTGTGCGCGCTTTGCGAATAGCATCGGGAATGTCTTTTAATTTCACGACGGTTTTGGTTTGGAGCGGGATCGTGCAAGTGACTCAGCCGACAGAGTTCGGAGGCTTGCGCGTGCAGCACTTCGATGGGCTTTGCGCACGGTCTCTGAAAAACTAGACTTCGATGACATCTGCATAGATCTGACTAACTCGCTGAGCCGCGGTTACGTAATCCACTGCGCGCAATTGGGGACCGATCACGCGCAGCAAGTCTTCTAGCCGATCGCCTGGGATTACATGCACGCGGCCGATTTGCTCGACAAACGGCAGCCGTCCGGAGCGGTGGGCGTAGTAAATCGGCTGCGCCGAAGGGAGTCCCAGAAACTTCGCTGCCGCTGCGATTGAAAATAGCCGCCTCATTTCATTAGACGGCGCATGTCAAATCGCGTGTCGCGTCGACTTTCTGGCGCTCCATCCGCACAAACAACGGACGCAGCGCATTTTATTTTGCGTCACTCAAATTATTCAGATGTATTTCCTGATGCGATTGCCGGT
>WNGE01001803.1_pt1 | contig 37723 bp, 25 predicted proteins | sample 5400651 | NCBI WGS metagenome assembly WNGE01 (sample SAMN13153370, study PRJNA577476) | soil metagenome | isolation source: 60 cm soil or saprolite under grassland replicate 2 | place: USA:California | collected 2016-06-15
CCATGCTGCGACCTGGCTCACATGGCCTAAGGATCCTGAAACATGGCCCAATCGTGTACCACAGGTGCAAGAGATCTTCCTGCAAATGATGGCCGCGCTGGCACCGCATGAAAATGTGAATTTGCTCGTGGATGACGAATCAACAGAACAGGACGTACGCCGACTTTGTCAGTTTCCAGCCGCTAAGAATATCCGCTTTCAACGAATTGCAACGGTCGATTCCTGGGTTCGCGACTATGGTCCAAACTTCCTTATAAACCCCCAGTCGCAACTCGCCTACAACGATTGGATCTTTAATGCGTGGGGCAACAAATATGAAGAGCTTGAGCGCGACGACTCCATCCCCCAAAAACTCCAAAGCGTCCTGAATGTGCCTCGTTTTGAGCCTGGGATTGTACTGGAGGGTGGCTCGATTGAGGTTAACGGAGCCGGCTGCGTTCTGACCACCGAACAATGCCTGCTAAACCCAAATCGCAATCCGGACCTCTCCCGTGGTGGAATTGAAAAATACCTGAAGGAGTATTTGGGGGCAAAGAAAATTCTCTGGCTTGGCGAAGGGATTGTAGGTGATGATACGGACGGACACATCGATGACATCGCCAGGTTCGTCGGTCCTAACGTAATTTTATGTGCAGTGGAGGAAGACCCGCAAGACGCGAACTACAAACCGTTGCAGGATAATCTGGAAAGATTGCGTAACATGACAGATCTCAACGGTCGTCCTTTTGAAATTGTCACTGTGCCGATGCCGGGGATCGTCGGTGGCTCGAGTACCGCGAGTCGAGATCTCGAACGATTGCCTGCCAGCTACGCCAACTTTTACATTGCCAACGATGTCGTATTGGTTCCCGTCTTCGGCCGCGTGAACGACAATCGCGCGACGGAGATAATTCAACGCGTTTTTCATTCTCGGCACGTCGTAGCAATTGACTGTGAGCCTTTGGTCTGGGGCATGGGCACTATTCATTGCGTTACCCAACAGCAACCCGCGACGTAAGCCACAGATTCCACAGCGCGGCCTTTGCCGCAAACCAAACCTAAAGCATGATCCACGCGAATCACACGAAGTAACGGTACAACACTTCGTGTCAGTTCGTGTCTTTCTTCGTGTAGTTTCGTGGATCGATTGTTTACTCAAAAAAACTGCTCAAGAAAACAAGAAGTTGACGGTTTGTTTCACAGCGCGGCCTTTGCAGCAACCAAAAACATTGAAGCTAACTGAACACAGTGCGTTTTCACTCCACTAGAACTCTGTCGGAAAAGCTGAATCGCTGGGTACGTGAACCCGCTTCCTGGGCTGCAAGATCTTATTGATGACGACCTTTCTTCACTCTCTAGGAGTGAGATGTTTATAGACCGTGACACCATGAACGACCTCACGCCGTTCGGAGGGGCGGAATGAGACCAGGTTAGTACTTGTCAAGTTGAGTTCCGCCCCTCCGAACGGCGCCGGAGGTTCTCGGTCCTTTGAGCTATAAACATGTCACCCCTACAGGGTGACACCTGTGATTCTTTGCGCAGCGACAATTACGTCAATCCAAGCTATTTTCCGACAGACTCCTGAGTGAAACTTACTCCTATGGAGTGAAAAACGTGGTAATCAATAAAACCACTTCAGTCATCGATAGATAAGAGTCTTCTTGCTGCAGATTTAGCCTGCTCGACAGTCTGGACTCGTCCATCTAGCTGCATCTCGTAAACTGCGCGCGTAATCGCGCCAATTTGCGGTCCGGGCTCAGCTCCCATTTCCAACAAGTGACGGCCCATCAAAAGTGCTACGGGCGGGTGTTTCTCAACCTCTAATTCTTTCGCTCGATTTATGAACCATTCCTGGGCTTTCGCGTCATACCACCTGTCACGCGGCACCGAATCCGCATTCCGGCCTAGCGAGTCTGCTCGCGCTACGCGATATAGCAGGTCGAGCTCACATTTTCGCGCGAGACGACGAAAGGCCCCATCACCGACCTCGTCGCGTTTCTTGAAAAACTCGCCAGGCTTTAAGTGCTCCCGGACCAACGCAACGGTTTGCGCACGTACGTCGTAGCCGTTCAAGGTGTGAATCTTCAAACGGTCGAGCAGACTTTTCGTGGGTAAGACTCCCGCTTCCTCATGACCACGCGATCGCCAACGACCTTCGAGGAACTGGGTGGTCGATGGCTTGCCAAAGTCGTGACACAGAGCAGAGAGCATGACCGTTACCTGCCTGGCATGATCAAGATCATCGATTAACTCTCGCGCCCGATCCAGCACCAGCTTGGTGTGGACAAAGACGTCGCCTTCCGGATGCCATTCATCATCCTGAGGAACACCTATCAAGTTGTGAAGCTCGGGAAAGATAGACTCAATCGCCCCAAGATCTCGGAGCCACTGCAGTCCGATTGACGGCTGCTTTGCGCCCAACAGGAGCTTTTCGACCTCACCCCAAATTCGTTCCCCTGGCAGGTCAGTCAAATCGATTGTGCGACAGAGAGCCACGGTTTCCGGCGCAATTTCAAACTCAAAGCGCGCCGCAAATTGGGCCGCGCGCAACACTCGCAAACTATCTTCGCCAAAGGTCTCGGTCGATACCGCACGAAGGGTTTTCTCACGAATGTCCAATTCGCCATTGAAAGGATCGATGATTTCGCCGCTGAGCGGATCTTCCAGAATCGCGTTGGCGGTAAAATCCCTTCGGCGGGCAGCTTCAATGAAAGTCATTAAAGGATCGCCGTCTATGAAAAACCCCCGATGCCCCTGACCAACTTTGCGCTCGCGCCGTGGGACAGAGACATCGAGGTATGGCCCAAGCTTGTAAACTGTAAAGGCTTCACCAACGACATTTACCTGGCCAAATCTTTCCAGCAGTTCGCGCAACCTGCCTGGCTCGACGCCATAGACTTCCACATCCCAATCCTTAGGATCGTGCCCCATCAGTCGGTCACGCACACAACCCCCCACCAGCAAGGCCCGGCCACCCTCTGCATGGATCGTTTGCGCGACTTGTAAGATTCTTTCTGGCACCTCAGACATCTGATCAAATGTCCAACGTCCAATGTACAAAATTGGACTATTCCTCAGGCGAGTCGACGACGATTTTTACGCCGCGCGTGGATGGCAGACAACTCAGGACCTGCGCTCTCTCGATTCTTGTCATTTCCGTTCCGGCGGAGTGCCATATCTTCACCCAAAAACTTCTGGTGACTCCGTGAATCGCAAAGGTGGAGCCATCATTCATTACCGGCACCGGCTCAGCTACTGTGCCGGCGCGGAGCTCGTCGAGGAGTTCTGAGAGGTAAGGCTTGAACTTCTCAAATTGGACCAGGACACCGTTGTCCGAGATCTCGGCCGGAGGCAACTCGACCGGCTCATTGGACTCCAAAAGCAACCGAGTCTCTGTTTGTTGATTTCGCTTCTTAACAACTGCCATAGGATCAAGACTCGTGGTTAGGCTCTTAGTCTGATTTGTAAGTGCTCAGGCAGATCTGAAACCTTTACGCGTTCCTGTTCCCAAGTGTCTCTGTCGCGCACTGTCACTGCCTCATCTTCAAGCGACTGATGATCCACGGTTACGCAAAACGGTGTGCCAATCTCATCCTGCCTTGCATACAACTTTCCGATGCCACCGGTGTCGTCATATACCGCGCGCAAAACCGGTTGCAGGGATCGCTTGATGGCCTTTGCCATGCCAACGATCTCAGGTTTGTTCTTGGCCAACGGTAGGATTGCGGCCTTTATTGGCGCCAAGTGCGAACGAAGCTTAAGAATAACCCTCTTTTCACCTTTATCGTTCGTCTTCTCAGAGTAGGCGTCCATCAGTATTGCCAACACAGTGCGATTGACGCCAGCCGCAGGCTCAATAACGTGAGGGTAATATCGTTCCTTGAGCGCATCATCAAAAAATGAAAGGTCGTCCGTTGAATCCGGATTGATGCGCTTACCTTCTGAATCGCTGGGCTTGTTTGAGTGTGAACGCAAATCGAAGTCGGTCCGATAAGCAATGCCCATCAATTCCTCCCATTGACGCTCTTCTTCCGGTCGCTCGGGAAAGTAGCGATACAGGATGTCCACTGTACGTTTAGAGTAGTGGGCCAGCTCTTCGTTCGGAACTTCGTGCAAATGCAGATTAGCCCGGTCCAGGCCGAGGCTCGAAAACCATTCGAGGTATTGCTCAACCCACTCATCGACAAGTTTGAGGTGTTCGGCATCGGGCCTGACGAAATACTCCATCTCCATCTGCTCAAATTCACGGGTGCGAAGAATGAAATTTCCCGGTGTGATCTCATTGCGGAAAGACTTACCGATCTGAGCGATGCCAAATGGAATCTTCCGGCGCATCGTGGTTTGCACATTGACGAAGTTAATGAAGATCCCCTGGGCCGTCTCTGGGCGTAAGTACGCCAGTGCTGTGGGATCGTCTTCATCCGCTGCCGCACCGAGCCGGGTGCGAAACATCATGTTGAATAGGCGTGGCTCAGTTAAATCGGTCGATCCGCAATTCGGACATTTCACCCGCTTCTGGAGTATCGATTCAGCAATGTCGCCACCTTTGGGCGCGGCCGATTCTCCGGTGAACTCCAATTTGTCGGCCCTCAGGCGAGTCTTACATTCCCTGCAGTCGACTAAAGGGTCGTGGAAGGTTGCTTCGTGCCCCGAATACTGCCAAACGAGGCGGTTCAAGATGATGGAAGAATCAACCCCTTCGATGTCATCTCGCTCATGGACCATCCAACGCCACCAGACCTGCTTGACGTTATTGCATAGTTCGACACCGAGCGGCCCATAGTCCCAGGCGCTGCCAAGTCCGCCATAAACCTCGGAAGAGGGAAAGACAAATCCTCGCCGCTTTGCCAGCGAGACAATGGTTTCAATGTTAGGTGCGGCCATTATTGTTAAATCGTACGGTAAGTGATAGGCGCCGGCAAAATGTTTCGTCGCGGGCGAGTAAATACTCAAACGGCAAACCGCAGAACTGATGAACCGGACTCTTGGTATTTGTCGTTAAAACAAGCATTGGTTAGCGTCAAACCCCATAGATCGAAAAGGGGTTCGGTCGCTCGAACCCCTTCCGTTTTGCTGATGATTGAACTGCGTTTAGTCGATATCGCTGGCGCTCGTCGCCTCGGCCTTTCGGCCTTCGTCTCTCAACACCGCCTTTCGCGAAAGCTTGATCTTGTTACCTTCGCGACCGATGCACTTGACCATGATTTGCTGTCCCTCTTTGAGCTCATCCCGTACGTCCTTCACTCGACGGTCAGCGATCTCGGAGATGTGCAGTAAACCGTCGGTGCCCGGAAAGATTTCAACAAAAGCGCCGAAGTCTACAATCCGCGAAACAGTACCGAGATAGTTCTGGCCGATTTCTGCCTCGGCCGTTAGACCGCGGATTCGGTTAACCGCAGCATCCGCGGCTTCTCCACTCGCGGTAGCGATCGATATGGTGCCATCGTCCGCCACATCAATCTTGGCTCCTGTTTCTTCCACCAGGGCACGAATGATTTTTCCTCCTGGTCCAATCACGTCGCGAATCTTATCCGGATTAATCTTGATCTGGATAATCCTCGGAGCATAACTGGATATGGCCTGTCGCGGCTCAGCAATCGTCTGCTCCATAACACCCAGGATATACAGCCTGCCCTTCTTGGCCTGCTCCAGAGCTTCCGCCATGATTTGCGCATTGATGCCGCCAATCTTGATATCCATCTGAAGGGCCGTGATGCCCTCTTTGGTGCCGGCGACTTTAAAATCCATGTCGCCATAGTGGTCTTCGGCGCCGGCAATGTCCGTCAGAATGGCATACTTGTTCCCTTCCATCACCAAGCCCATAGCCACACCTGCAACCGGCGCTTTCAAAGGGACACCCGCATCCATTAACGAAAGGGTTCCTCCACAAACTGAAGCCATCGACGACGAACCGTTAGATTCTGTAATGTCTGAAACGATTCGGAGTGTATAGGGAAAGACCGAATCATCAGGCAACACAGACTCTAACGCCCGGCGCGCCAAGGCGCCATGGCCTATTTCACGCCGACTTGAGGAACCAAAACGACCGACTTCACCAACTGAGTACTGCGGAAAGTTGTAATGCAGGAGGAAGCGACGTTTCACTTCGCCTTTCTCCAAATCATCCATGAACTGCTCATCTTCTTTAGTACCTAGCGTCGTGCTCACCATCGCCTGCGTTTCGCCACGAGTGAACAGCGCAGAACCGTGAACACGCGGAAGCCAACCAATCTCGCAGGTGATTGGGCGTATTTCTGAGAACCGACGCCCGTCTGGTCTGCGACGCTTATTGAGAATATCGTCGCGGAAAATGGTCTCTTTCAAATTATCAAAGATGACCTTGGCCATCTGCCGCTGCTCGATTTGGTCTGCTGGGTAGCCCTCCACGACCTCCTTCTTCAAAGCGTCGACGGCCGCATAACTTTCCAGTTTGTCTTTGTTCGTACTATCAAGGGCCTCACGCAAACGCTCGGCATAATTTCGCGAAATTTCAGCAAGCATTTCTTCGTTCAGCTGTGCGGGAACTACCTCCCGCTTTTGAATATCCAAAGCCTTGTTTAGCTGTTTCTGCCAGCGACACAGCCGGTTGATCTCTTTGTGGGCGAGCGTCAGGGCTTCGAGCATGATCTCTTCGGAGACCTCTTTTGCGCCAGCTTCGACCATGACGATGGCCTCTTCGGTTCCGGCTACGATCAGGTTCAATCGGGAATCACGAACTTCGTCGTAAGTTGGATTCACAATGTAACGCCCCTCAATCAGGCCAATGCGGACACCGGCAATAGGCTCGAGAAACGGGATGTCCGAAAGATAAAGAGCGCAGGATGCTCCGGTGATTGCTATTACGTCAGGGTTGTTGTCGGGATCGGCCGATATCACGCTGGCGACGACCTGCGTTTCATTGCGATAGCCCTCAGCAAACAGCGGCCGACACGGCCGATCGATCAAACGACTGGTTAATACTTCTTTCTCGTTAGGCCGTCCTTCCCGCCTGAAATAGTTTCCGGGGATGCGCCCGGCCGCATAGTTCGATTCACGATATTCCACCGTGAGGGGAAAGAAATCGATACCTTCGCGTGGGACATTAGCGCCAACTGCCGCTACCAGCAGCATCGTGTCTCCATAGCTGATGACGACGGAACCATTGGCCTGCTTGGCCACACGGCCGCTTTCAACGGTCAATTCCTTGTCTCCCAGCTTGATCGATTCTTTAAGGTACTTCTTGACTGCCATATCTTTGTCTCCTTCAGACAACTCGCTTGAAAGCTCAAGCGGGCGGGCGTCTCATCCGCCGCGCATTTGTTAAATTGCTCTTTACTTCGGCTGCCCACGCTACATGAAGCGGTGGGGACACGAAATCTTCAAATAGAAAAGGCGGCACGAGCCACATAACCGTGAAGCTCAGGCCGCCTTTACTGTGTTACCAGGGGCTAACGCGTCTGCTTGCTTCCAGTTTAATCGCCGTCACGTTCGGCACTGCCGCAAGCTCTTCGGTAGACGCGGGCTAAAGAAAATGTTTGGGATTCGAAGAGATCCCGCTTTGCGATTCTGGACCCGGGCTTTAAAGCCTCGCGGTCCACGGTACGATCTGAAGTTTCCCAATCTAAAAGCCAGGATCTGCGATTCCAGATCTTAGACTGAGATCTGAAATTTTAGACCTGAACTCTTAAACCACTATCGACGCAGGCCTAGACGATTCACCACCTCATGGTAGCGCTCAATGTCTGTGCGCTTCAGATAATCCAGCAAGCTCCGGCGCTGAGAGACCATCTTAAGCAAACCGCGCCGCGAATGGTTGTCCTTTTTGTGGAGCTTGAAATGTTCAGTCAATTCATTGATTCTCTTGCTGAGTAAAGCGATCTGAACCTGGGGAGATCCCGTGTCTGCGTCGTGCACTCGGAATTCCGTAACTATCGTTTCCTTTGTTTGTTTTGCTAACGCCACTGCTTAGATGATCCTCCTCGACAGCAGTAAGTCCGCTACCGGACGGTAACCGCTAAAATCAAAAGACAGTTCAATTTAACACGCTGCTCTGGAACCTGTCCAGCGGCAGTTCTGGCACGTCTGGCACGAACAAACGGTAAACAGCTATCGTTCAACCGCCTAAGTCTCAACTAATGTGATCATTCAGCCGGTTTGTTACTATCTCCGGAGATTATTCAACCACCTGGTTCGAGGAGGCAATGCCAATGGCTGACACTAGAATAGTAATAGTCGGCGGAGGTTTCGGGGGACTCTTTACGGCCCTGAACCTTGAAGGCTCGGGCCAAATCACCCTCATTACCGACGAGGACCATTTTCTGTTTTCGCCTATGCTCTACGAATACCTCAGCGGCGAAGTCGAAGAATGGCACATTGCACCGAAATATACCGAACTGGTCGATGAAAAAGTCGGACTGGTCAGTGGCGCGACCCGGCAGATTGACCTTGCCGCCCAAAAAGTCACCGTTGAAGGCCACAACGAGCCGTTCGAATACGATGTTCTGGTCCTTGCCGTTGGTGGAACGACAAACTATCGAGGCGTCGAGGGCGCTGAACAATTCTCCCTTCCCTTTCGCAAGATCCGTCATGCTGCTGCTTTGCGAAGCCGGATGGTGGACGCCCTTGATCGCGTAGCTCCAGATCTGCCGCCTCAGGACGCACGCGAAGCTCTCACATTCGCTGTCGTGGGCGGAGGCGCCAGCGGCGTTGAATTGTCCACTAAAATGGCCGACCTCCTTCGTGACGCGTTCAAGCGGCGGGCGCTTCCGGGTGAACCAAGGGTACTCGTCATTGAGATGGGCGATAGAGTCGTGCCCGGTATGGGCGAACAGATTCGTGAAGTTGTGGAAAAGGCACTACTGGAGTCGCATGTAGAAGTGCACACCCTGACGCGCGTTGTCCGAGTAGGTGAACACGCCATAATAGTTGAGCACAACGACGTTCAGACCGAAATAGATACCGCTGCCGTGGTTTGGGTTGGTGGAGTCAAAGTGAATCCTTTGGTCGAAAACCTTGAGGTGCCAAAAACACGAAACAATCTGATCCGAGTCGCTCAGACTCTGCAAATTCCCTCGTTCCAAAATGTCTTTGCTCTCGGCGATATTGCTTTCTACGAATCCGCCACTCCCACGTTGGCCGGAACTGCTCAGCTTGCCTATCAGGAAGCCGGTCTTGCCGCTCGCAACGTGCAAGCGTGGTTGAAGGGAGAGAAGTTGCAAACAAAGTATTTCGAGGAACTTGGCGAGGCAATGAGTCTGGGCACCGAACGCGCTGCAGTCCTCACTGCCGGCAAAGCTTTTGGCGGACCGCTGGCGCGGCAGGCACGGTTTGCTATGTATACCGGCCGTCTACCGACATGGCATCATCGCTTGCGTGTTGGAGCCAGTTGGTTCTTCGAAGGAACCGTACCTCGACCGCTTCTGCCCCTGGGAATTGAAAGGAACCGCTAGACCACGAGTTACGTCGAATGGCTATCTCCACACGAGGACCATTTCTTGCCGTCTTTCTCGTCCTTGTTTTGTCGGTCAGTACTCTGGTGTGGCTACTGCAGAGACGGTCGCAAAATCCTGGACCCATCGCCCGTCCTATCAATAAACCAGAACAACCCGTCACTAGTACGAGTCCGTCAGTCGTGTCACAGCCATCTCCGCCTGCGTCCCCTTCGCCGGAATTGACTCCATCAGCCCCATCTCCGCAAGTCGTCACAACGGTCGTTCCAACCCCTCCAGCGTCAGCGGAAGAGCCCCAACCCCAACCCCCTGCAACAACGGAACCAGGTTATGTCGGCAAACTCAACCTCATCATTCCGGTTAGTGGAGTGAAGCCCGCACAACTGCACGACACTTTTACGGATGCTCGTTCAGAGGGGCGCGTGCACGATGCGATTGACATAGCTGCACCGCAGGGCACGCCGGTCATCGCCGCCGCTGACGGCGAGATCATCAAACTGTTTGAGAGCGAGCGCGGTGGTACCACGATCTACCAATTAAGTACAGATAAGAAACTCGTTTATTACTATGCTCACCTTCAGCGGTATGCCGATGGCCTGGCCGCAGGAAAGCTGGTCCACCAGGGTGTGATAATTGCCTATGTCGGCGATACTGGAAACGCGGGAGCCGGAAACTACCACTTACATTTTTCGATCGCGATTGTTTCTGATCCCAGCCGCTACTGGGAAGGCACAAACATCAATCCCTATCCTTTGTTGCATAAATAGCGAGGCTTCGCATAGCGACTCGTGCGGAGGATGCGACCGTGTTCCAATTTAGAGATCTGCGAGCGCAAGCGTTCGCTTATCGTCCAAAGCAACCGCTTTTCTTGGCAGGATTTGGTGGTTGACCTTACAAGCTTCTGTGGGAACACCCATTGCTGTGAATAAGGCAATAAGAGCACCCTAAGTGTGTAAGATTAATTAAGATAGGACGGATAATGAGAAGACTAGCACAATCTCTGGCTCTGATTTTTGTCAGCGCATTCACTTTTAGCGGACCTGGCTGCACAACCGGGCCGGTAAGTAATTCCAACACTACCACCCCGGTAACAGCACCGTCACCCTCGCCGACAATCGCTGAGAAGACCGAGACGGCGTCGCTGCCTGTGACCTTGCCCGTTTTGAATGCATTGTTTTCTGACCAGGCCTTCAAGACGGAGTTGAAATCCAAGGTACAGCTCACTGATGAGCAAATCGGTAACTTGCAAAAGAGCGCCGCAGACGAGATCGCCCGCTTACGCCAAACCAACGCCGAGCAGCAAGAGGGCAGTGCCTCCGAAGCTCGCGATCGGTCCGCTGCCGCCGTACGCGCTGCTGTAGGCGAGCAAAAGGCCAGGGAAATCTTCTCTCTAGCAAACGAGCACTGGGTTAGAGGGAGCGAAGAGCTCGAGGCGACCAATGCCAAGCCACGCGAAACCGCGATGCTGCCTGGACCAAATGCTGTTCCCAGGGATTCGCGTATCGTTGTAAACATCCCAGCTTTTCGAATGGATGTCTTTAAGGATGGTTCATTATTGAAGTCGTACAAGATCGGTATCGGTTATCCGGAATTTCCTCTGCCTACGGGTTTACGGAAGGCTCAGCAGATCATTTTTAACCCAACGTGGACACCACCCGACGAACCGTGGGTTGCATCCATGAAAGAGATCAAGGTCGGTGAAAGGGTTGAAGCGGGAAGTAAGCTTAACCCTTTGGGTCCAGTGAAAATTCCCATTGGCCTTCCCTCGTTAATTCACGGCGGGAAGTCTGTGGCCAAGCTGGGAACCTTTGCATCACATGGCTGCGTGGGGCTGACTAATGCTCAGGTGAAAGACTTTGCCAGACTGCTGGCCCAAACCGCCGGAACCGCGATCTCAGACAAGGCGATCGAGACTTATCTCCAGGACAAGACAAAAACAAAAGTTGTCAAGCTGGACAAGATCGTGCCCGTCGAGCTTCGTTACGAGACCATTGTGCTTGAGGACGGCAAACTACACATCTACAAGGATGTCTATGATCAGGATTCAAACACCGAAGAAAATCTACGGGCGGTGTTAGATGCAAATGGTCTAAAGCTGGAAGATCTGTCCGAAGCAGAACGCGCCGAAGTGCTCGAGGGTCTAAACGCGATGTCGGCTCATCCTAAGAAGTTGCCACCTCAGAAACCCTCGAACACGAACATGTCGTCTGCTAATGTAAATCAGACGGTTAATACAAACGAACCAGCCAAAGCGGGTGAAAAGAAACGTAAGCCCGAAAAGAAAGCGCCGAAAAATCAGAAGGAGAGGGTGATTGAGATAGCCGCGTTAGGTGGTAAAGGTTATCCGGCGCCAGTTGATCTCGATACAGGTACTGGAAAGCCCAGTTCAAAGACTGCTGCGATATCCTCCGAGCCTAATAAGAAGGTGCACTGAAGAGAGTGGGTAGGTAACTCATGTGGTTGAATTGAACAAGTTGGGAAGGGGGCAAGCGGAGATTCAGGCTTGTGGCGGTAATGAATTCCAGCGCGCCCCCGCCTGTGTGCAGCCATTCGCCTTATCGGTATGCTAGGTGAGCTTTGAATTCTGGGTTGCTGCTAGCGAAGCGCAGCGGGGGCGCGCTCGGCATCGATTTGGTTGGATACCTCTTTTGTCGCTTGCCCCCTTCCCAACTTGTTCAATTCAACCAGCCACGCCTACAAGGCGGCTTCACAGGAATCAAGAAGCGGCTCTTCTTCGATTCTCGCTCCCGCCTCGCCAAAATAGGGCTGGCCGGTCTCAATGGCTTCAAAGTATTCTGCGATTCGCGAAAGAATCTCGTCGACAGAGTGTGAATGATAAATCGAGGTGCGGAACAGTGCTCCGCCTTGGAGGCCGCGCGTAAACTGGCCCGCCAGCTGTTTCATCCGATTTATAGCCGGAGTTTCCGGCATGTCTTCCCGCAGCATGTCAAAATATTCGAGCAGGATTGCCCGCTTATCCGCCAGCGCTGGTTGAAAGACTTCCCTGCCCGCCATCGCATCTTCAATTTGTCGAAATATCCAGGGGTTAGCCATGGCGCCCCGGCCAATCAAAACACCGTCGCAATTTGTCTCGTTGAAGCGGGCAAACGCACCCTCTATGGTATTAACGTCACCACTTCCTGAAACAGGAACGCTAACAACTTCTTTAATTTGACGCACCAGATCCCAATTCGCCAGACCGCGGTAGCCCTGCTCTTTGGTGCGCCCATGCAAAGCGATATGCTCAACTCCACATGCTTCAGCCAGCTTCGCGGTCTCGACGGCATTGATCGTATGGTCGTAGAAACCAGCTCTTATCTTGATTGTCAGCGGAATCGTAACGGCCTTCTTGACCTCTTCGAGAATCGTTACAAGCCGCTGATGGTCCTTCAGCAGACCCGAGCCACCTCCGTGCTTCACAACCTTCGGCGCCGGACATCCACAGTTAATGTCGAGGATGTCGGCGCCAACCTCTTCCGCCATCTCTGCGGCCATGCGCATGCGTTCCGGTTGACCGCCGAAGATCTGCACAGCAAACGGCTGCTCATCCGGGTAAAACCGCATCTGTCTCTTGGACTTTGGGTTGCTACGCGTCAGACCCTCTACGGAAATAAACTCCGAGACGGTTAGGCCTACACCACCACGTCTCTTTATCAAGCGTCGAAAAGACACGTCGGTTACTCCCGCCATCGGGGAAAGGATCAGCGGCGGGTTGATCTCGATATTGCGAATCTTGAATGGCTTGATTGTTCTAGTCACAACTATTCGCACTCCAGGACTTCTTCGCGTACCAACTCAAAGAGAGCGGATGCTTCTTTTCGTGAAGTCTGACGGCTTTCTGGAACGGTTTTCACACGAACCGTGGTCACCCGGTCACGACGCGAAATTGTTATCTCATCACCTGGCTTAATCGCGTGCGCAGACTTAACGACCTTATCGCCGACCGACACCAAACCTGCATCGCAGAGCTTTTGCGCAACGGTGCGCCTCGGACAAAGACGACTGGCTTTGAGGAACAGATCGAGGCGCATGAAAAAATCTGGAGTCGGGAGTCGGGAGTCTGGAGTCGGGAGTAGCCTGGCTGGGTCACAAGTAACGCTCGCAACCTAAGATTCTTACAACTTCCGAGTCCAACCGCTCCTCAAGAATACGAAGACTCGCGACTCCAGACTCCAGACTCCAGACTATTGTTAGGGTTTTTTATTCTTGTCGTCCTTCTTATTTTTCTGAGAGTCATTCGTTTTCGCCGCAGTGGGCGCTGTGAGTTTTAGCAATGGTTCGACTGAGGCTCGGTAGTTTTCCGCAACCTTAACGTAACCCTCGTTCCGCAGAGTTTGAAGATAGTTATCACGCTCTTTGGGTGACCGCTCGATAGTGATCGCCTCACGCACACGGTTTTCGTTGAAGGTCACGACATCGCTTGCAGCTGTCCGTTCGTCCACGCGGAAGATGTGAAAGCCATCAGGTCCTAACAGGGGATCGCTGATTCCGCCGGCCTTGAGATTCTTGATAGACCCTGCCACGTCTTCTCGCAACGATGGTACTTCGAAGGTTCCAACTTCGCCTTTGTCCTGTGGCCCGGTACGAACGCCATTCTGCTCACGTTCTGAGTTTGCGGCTGCCACTGCCTTAAAGTCCGCTCCCGCCCGCAATTGAGTAACCAACTCCACCGCTCTCGCTTTTACGTCTGCTTCGTTCTTGCCGGTAACGCCCAAAAATATTTCCGAGATTTTCACACTCTCAGGCTTACGAAAGCTGTCGCGATGAGTATCGAAATACTTTTTCAGTTCGTCCATCGAGAGGCTGAAGAATATCTTGCGATCAACTTCCTGCTGAATCACCATCTGCTTCATGATCTCAGTGCGTAGCGTTTGCCGAATGACCGTTGGATCCTGCTGATTTTGGCGCAGCGCTTCGTCTAATTTCTCAATAGTTTGAATACCCTGCTCCTTGGCAACCTCGAACATGCGACGATTGACCTCATCCTCGACATCTTTCGCTAAGTCGAGTTCCTTGCCTTTTTGTAGCAGCAACTGCTCGTTGATCAGGGTAGCAATTAGTTCAGGCTGTCGCTTTGTGACCTCTGCGATGGCCTGCTGCTCGGGCATTCCGCCCTGCTTCAGAGTATCAATTCGTTCTTTCGACTCGCGCCTCAACATTGACAACGTGATCACATCGTCGTTGACTTGGGCGATCACTTCGTCAACGACCTGCAGTTCTCCCTCCTGAGCAAAAGTCCTGGATGGCGTGACCACCAAAATTGCGACCACGAAAAGACTCGCGGCTACGAGCGACGTAACTTTAGAATTCACGGAAATACTCCTAAATTAGTTTGAATCAAGTTGTTTTGCTTTTCCCAAGCCCAACGGCTGAGCAGAAAAGCAACAATAGTGACAAAACCGGGGAGTGGGTGAGTCTGATTATGAAAGTTTAGAGTTCAACCTTTAGGTTGCTGTTTTGCGGCCACAACTAAAAGTTTGAACTCTAACTGACCCACTACCAAAACCGGGGACTTATTCTAATCGTTCGCCCGAAGTTGCAGCAATGACTGACGTGAAACGCCAAGCCCGTCATCGACCTCGTCATCACTGAGGCTCAAACGCAGCACTCCACTGGGCGTGAATGTGGCACCTTCCCTTTGCCCCAGGAACTCAGCCAATTTTTCAGGCGAGATACGCGCTTTTTCACTGAATTTGATGGCGATGCCATCGGGAGTCTTGTCAATCGAAACGACCCCCACTTCTTCTGCCAGCCGTCGCAAGCTGGCATAATAAAACAGCCGTTCCACGGACTGAGGCAATCGGCCATAACGATCCTGAGTTTCGGTCCTGATGCTCGAGAGCGTTTGCTCATCTCTCGCAGAGGATACGCGCTTGTAAGTCCGCAGGCGCTGACCCATGTCGGTGATGTAGCCGTCGGGAATCGCCACATCTACTCCCAGGTTCAAGGAAACGCTGGTTTCGTCTTCAACGGCCTCGCCCCTCAATTCAGCAACCGTCCGCTCGAGCATCTGGGTATACAGGTCAAATCCAAGCGAATCCATGTGGCCTGACTGTTCGCCCCCCAGGAAGTTACCTGCACCCCGCAATTCAAGATCGAGGGCGGCGATACGGAAGCCGGCGCCCAGGTCCGAAAACTCCCGAATAGCTGCCAGCCGCCGCCGCGCAATTGGCGAGAGCTCTTGTTCCCCGGGAATCAAAAGATAGGCGTACGCACGCCGGTTTGAGCGGCCCACTCGCCCGCGGAGTTGATAAAGCTGAGAAAGACCGTAACCATCGGCGCGGTTTATGATGATGGTGTTCGCACGGGGGATGTCTATCCCGTTCTCGATGATCGTAGTTGCCACCAAAACATCATATTTATAGTCGATAAAATCGAGCATTACCCGCTCCATGTCCTTCTCGTTCATCTGACCATGGCCTATCGCCATGCGGGCCTGGGGCACCAGGCGTTTTACCAGTGCCGCAACAGTCTCGATTGTCTCAACCCGATTATGGATGAAAAAGACTTGTCCGCCGCGCGCCAGTTCCAGCTCAATTGCCGATTTGATAACGTTTTCAGAAAACTGAACTACCTGCGTTTGGATCGCTAGTCGATCTCGGGGCGGCGTTTCGATCAACGACATGTCACGCAATCCGCTGAGAGACATATTCAGCGTGCGGGGTATGGGAGTTGCCGAAAGCGTCAGCACGTCGACCCGCTTCTTAAGTTGCTTCAAACGCTCCTTGTGGGCCACGCCAAATCGTTGTTCTTCATCCACTACGACGATGCCGAGATCCTTGAAGCGCACATCCTTTGACAACATTCGGTGCGTGCCAATGATCACATCGACGTCGCCCGACTCAACTCGCTTCACAACTTCTTTCTGTTCTTTGGCGGAACGAAAGCGCGACAACAACTCCACTTTGATGGGAAACGGAGCAAAGCGACTGCGGAAGGTGTCGTAGTGCTGGTAGGCCAGAACGGTGGTCGGAGTAAGAACTGCTGCCTGCTTTCCTTCCATGACAGCCTTAAAGGCGGCACGCATCGCCACCTCGGTTTTGCCATATCCAACATCACCGCAAAGAAGACGATCCATGGGCACCATCTCTTCCATGTCCTTCTTAATGTCTTCGATGGCAGTTTCTTGATCAGGGGTAAGCACGTATTGAAATCCATCCTCAAACTCGTGCTGCCAGGGAGTGTCCGCGGCGAAAGCATAGCCACCCACGAGTTTGCGCTCAGCGTAGAGGCGCAACAGCTCGTCAGCCATGTCGCGCATCGCCCGCTTCGCTTTGGCCTTAGTCTTCTGCCATCCCAACCCGCCGAGACGATCTAACTGAGGTTGGTGGCCTTCGGCGCTCGAATATCTTTGGACGAGATCGAGGCGCTCGACTGGAACGTAAAGCTTGGCGTCGTCAGCATAGTAAAGCAGCATGAACTCACCGCTTCGTGGTCCAAGCTCGAGGGTCTGCAAACCACCAAATCGCGAGATCCCGTGATCGATATGGACCACGTAGTCGCCTGGCCGGAGATCGCGAAAATCCGAAAGAAAAGCTGCAGTCTTTGACCTGGGTTTTTTTCCGTCCTTCTGCCGCCTTCCTTCACTTACCGCACCGCGTCGCTCAACAGGATCGCTGGCCTCATCGAACACGTCTGTCTCAACGTGCACGAGCAGACGGGCCTGAGGCAGTTCGAAGCCGCTACTCAAACGGCCGACCGTCGCGATCACCGGTGAGTCAACGGGAGTTTCGATGTTTTCCCCTGGAAGCGTGAGCTGCGCGTCGACCGCGTACTCAGCCAGAATCTCGACTAACCGCTCCGCCGTTCCACGCCCCGGCATCACAAAGAGAGTTGCAGTGTCTTCATCCCGCGCCCGTTTGACACGATCAGCAAGATCGGAGAGCCGACCGTGATAACGCATCACTGACTGGGCTTGCCACTCCACCTCCGTCGCCGGGCCAACGATGGGAAACAAGAACATCGGATATCGAAGTCCTCGACTACGACCAATTTGTACCTGCGGTGCTTCCGCATCGAGGGCCAAGGCTTGATCGACTTCGGCCGCCGCACGACCCAGGGTGCGAATTTCCACACGCTGCCGCTCGTCAATCTTGGTGCGAAGCTCTTCAGCTGAGAGGTAGAGTTGGGTTGGCGCCGGCGCTATCTCATCTGCTGCGTCGATCTCCGCAAAGCGTTCCTCCAGCGATTGATAAACTTCCCCCAGATATAACTCGATCGTCGACGGCTCATCGATCACAAGTACAGAATCTTTGAGGTAATCGAAGATCGTCGAGTTGGTTTCGCGGACCAGGTCTATAAGCCATTCCCAACCCGGGAAGGCTTCTCCCTCATCAGCGAAGGCAGTGCGGTCGCGGAGCGCGCGCGCGTACCGGTCTTCGCTCCAACGTTCTCTTGCTCGCTCGGCCCACTCGCGAAAATCGTGACTATTAACTCTGAGCTCACGCATCGGCGGGAACTCGGCTTCGCTCAAGGGTCCGGTTGAGAGTTGCGTCTCAGGATCAAATTCACGAAGCGAGTCAACCGTGTCGCCGAAAAACTCGATTCTCACGGGCGCTTCACGTCCCGGAGGCCATATATCAACGATGCCGCCACGGATGGAAAACTCACCAATACCGCCAACTGGATCTTCACGCATGTAGCCGGTCGCAAATAGCTTTTCAACCAACTCGTCAGGCGAAAACTCCTGGTCCCTTTTCAATGTCGTTCCCGTGCGGCGAACTTCATCGGGACCGACCATCCTTCTGGCGAGTGCACGCGCGGTTAACAAAACAAAATCGTGCGAATGTTGTATCAAACGCCAAAGCGTCAAAGCCCTCTTTTCCAGTGTCTCTGCGTGCGGTGAGAACCCTGCATAAGGATCAGTCTCAGACGCCGGCAGCACCAGCACTTCGTTATCGCAGCCTTCCTTGCCTGCCAGTGCACAATACCAAAAGCGCAGGTCCCGTTCCCACGGTTCGAGATCTCGCGTTGCCGGCGCCACAATGGCAAACCGCTTTCCGGTTTCCTTCTGGAGTGCGGCGAGCACAAGAGCACGAGCCGAAAGAGTGACGAGTCCGCTGATCGAAATAACACGAGCGCCTCGGCGTAGCTCTCCCAACACTTGGTGGTACTGCGGCGTCTGCGAGACACGCTGTAATGTGGCTTGCAACGCGGGCGTGCTGTTGATCGTAGTGCTCATTACTTATTATTTATTTTCATCCGTTCGATAATCGCGCTTGTCGAGGCACCGGGGACGAACGGCAGCGCCACCACTTTCCCACCGGCGGCTTCCACCTCCTCGCGGCCATGGATTTCATCCAAGCCGTAATCACCGCCTTTCACAAGCACATCAGGCAACAGCCGGGCAATCAACGAACGGGGCGAAGTATCGTCGAAGATCGTGACGCAATCCACCTGTCCCAAGGCGGCAAGAATCTCCGCACGCTCGTTTTCAATGACCACCGGCCGGCCGGCGCCTTTTAACTCGCGCACTCTTCGGTCGCTGTTGATTCCGACCATGAGCACCTCTCCGAGAGCTCGTGCCGCCGCCAGATACCGAACATGTCCGACATGCAACAAGTCGAAAACCCCGTTTGTAAAGACGACACGCTGCCCCAGTGAGCGCAGACGTTCGCGCTCTCCGAGCAGTTCGGCCAGGCTCAGAATCTTCCCACTCATGTTCCGGAAAGAATCTAACATGGCCGCTCGGGGATGAGTAAATGCAGTCGTTGCGAGCAGTTGCCATTTGATTCCAGTCCAGCAGAAAACCTTTCAAGCGCCGGCACGGCTTTGCCATTCAAGTAGCTTTCTCAGCGCCGGCAAACAAGCCAGCAGAAAACCTTTCAAGCGCCGGCACGGCTTTGCCGCCCGATGTGAGGCGGTGGCTCAGCCCCGCCGGTCAGCTTCCGTTAAGACTTGGGCTATGCCCCTGGTGCGGGCTTCGCCCCTTGGCTTAACGGTGGTGCTGTAATTTCCGAGACGTGCGCTTCGAATCGACTCTTCTATGCAGTAGCAATCTTACAGCGTCAGTCGAGGGTCGAGCCCCGAACCAGGGGCACAGCCCCAAGGTGGTACGGGCAGTTGACCGGCGGGGCAAAGCCACCGCCTCATATCAGGCGGCAAAGCCGTCGCAGCCACAACAAACCTATTTTCGCGCTTAATGTGAAACTGAACCAGTACCTGGTCGGACCCTAACGTCTAAACAGGCGTTTGCGCTCGATCGCAGCGGTCTCTATAATTCGCGGCTACATTTGGAGTTACATTGTCCATACCTTTCATTGAAGAGAATGATCAAACGCTGGCGCGCCACGAGCACCTGGAGGAACTCGAGCGTCTGGTCGGGAATGTCTACCCAAACAAGTTCGAACGTAGTCAGGTGGTCCAAGCTGGCCGCGAAGATACGATTAGCTCGGTTGTTGAAAAATTCCGCTCTTTTGAACCTAAGGTTGCAGAAGGAGGACGTCCGGATGCGGATGAGATCGAGGTTGCTAACCAGGAGCTAAATAAAATCACAGTTCGCGTGGCCGGCCGCATTGCCTCGCCGCCACGCGTCATGGGCAAAGCCGCCTTCCTACATCTGTCTGATGGTGTTTCGCGCTTGCAACTTTATGTGCGCCGTTCAGACGTGATGGGTGTGTGCAATGACGGTAGTAGCGATTCGGTCGATGGTTGGTCGTTATTTGAGTTGCTCGATCACGGAGATTTGATTGGAGTTGAAGGCTATTTGTTTGTTACCAAGACCGGCGAGTTGTCGGTGCACGCTCAGAAGTTGCAGTTCCTGGCCAAGGCGCTGTTGCCGCTGCCCGACAAGATGCACGGCATCAACGATCCGGAGATTCGTCAGCGCCAGCGCTATGCGGATCTGATTGCGGGTAGTTTGAAGCTCGAACGCGAAGAAGGCGAGCTTACACCCCGAGAAGTTTTCGAGCGCCGTTCAGCGGTCATTCGCGAGCTGCGTCGGATACTAGACGATCACGGTTACATTGAAGTTGAAACGCCAATGCTTACACCGCTGGCCACCGGAGCTGCGGCGCGCCCGTTCAAGACCCATCATAACGCTCTGGGTATTGATCTCTATGCGCGCATTGCCCCCGAACTTTACCTTAAACGATTGTTGGTGGGCGGCTTTGAAAAGGTGTATGAGCTGAACCGAAACTTCCGTAATGAAGGCATCTCGACGCGACACAATCCAGAATTTACGATGCTGGAGTTTTATTGGGCTTACGCAGATGTAAACCAGATGATGGATTTCTGCGAGGAAATGCTGACGTCCACAGTCTTCACGGTGCTGAGTCACACCCACGTGCGCCTGGGCGATCGCGACATTGACTTCTCCAAGCCATTCGAGCGGTTGACGATGAGACAGTCTGTCGCAAAGTTCTATGCTGCAGACAAAATTACCGACGAGAATTTGCTCGAGCTTTTTGAGAACCATGTCGAGCCGAACCTGGTGCAGCCAACTTTTATCACAGATTTCCCCAAGGCAATCTCGCCACTGTCCAAAGCATCGCCTAAGGATCCGACGGTTGCCGAGCGCTTTGAACTTTTCATCGCTGGTATGGAGTGCGCTAACGGTTTTTCGGAATTAAACGACCCGGCAGAGCAATATCAGCGCTTTAAGGATCAGGTGGCCCAGCGCGAACGTGGCGATGAAGAGGCGATGGTGATGGATGAAGACTACATTCGCGCCCTCTCGTATGGCATGCCCCCGGCCGCCGGCATAGGTATTGGCATCGATCGTTTCGTAATGCTGGTTACTAACAGACAGTCCATTCGTGACGTGATACTATTTCCGCACTTACGACCCGAACGGAAGATCCAAGATCCTGAGGAGGAACAACAATGACTCGAAGACTATTTACCCTGGGTATGATATTCATCCTGTCCGCGCTGGTTTATGCGCAAGACAAGAATTCAGTCAAGCTGAATGGCTATCTAATCGATAACGCCTGCGCGGGCGCACACGCCAAGGATGCGACGTTCAAAGACAGGGTCAAGAAGCACTCCACTTCCTGTGCTTTGATGCCGAACTGCGCGAAGGCCGGCTACGCGCTCTTCACCGCTGACGGCCAACTTTACAAATTCGATGAGCCCGGAAATAAAAGCGTGGAAGCGTTGCTCAAGGAAACCGAAACCAAAGCCGGCGTTTCCGTTGCGGTTGAAGGTACGCTCGAAGGCGACACAATCCACGTTACTAAAATAGCCGAGGTAAAAGCCGAGGCGGGGCAGTAACGAACGGAGGAAAAAGGGGGAAAAGGGGAAGAGGAAAAAAGGGATTTTAAAAGGAAAAGAAAAGAGTGTTTTCCTCTTCCCCTGTTTCCCTCTTCCCCTCTTCCCCTCTTCTCCTCTCCCTTGTCTCGCTATTGCTTTGGTTGGGATCCGGAGAGTTTTTGCCTGAGCGCTGCGAGTCGCTGTTCGGACCAGTCAGGCTTCACCCCTTGTCGCTCCACCGCAATAAGGTATTCTTCCATAGCCGTGAGCGCGCCTTTGTAGTCACCACGCTTTTCGCGTACGCGGCTGATGTCGAGCAGAAACTGAGGGTTTACTCCCTTGTATCGCTCTGACGCTTGCTCATAGGCTTCTTCCGCCAGATCAAGTTGGTTCTTGATCTCATATATCCGCGCCAGGTGATAGTAACTAATCGGATAACGCGAACCATCTCGGGCTGTTACCGGCCGGAGATATGTCAGCGCCTCATCAGGCTGCTTCATACCGATCAGGATGTAGCTTAATTCGAGGTTTGCCGGACCAAAATAACCACCCATGCGGGAAATGACGTTGCGATAACTTGTGATCGCCTCTTGATCTTTTCCGCGCTCGCGAGCGTCCCGCGCGCGTTGCAATTGATTGTACGTAACTTGATCTACCGTCAAGGTCCGCGTCATCGATGCGGAGGAACTGCGCTCCGGAGTGGCAACTTTAACGTTGGCAACGCTTGCCTTCGGTTGCGGTGAAGTGTCAGCGCGTTTCATTTCTCGCTTGTCCGTAGCGGGCTTAGCCCCCACTGTGATCCGGCCATCAAAGCTCGCCCTTGCGATTGCCTGAGCCGCTGCTTTGTGGTCGGGATCCACCGTGAGGGCGCGGTGCCACTCGCGGATCGCCAAATCGATTTCCCCCTGGGCTGCGTATAGACGTCCGAGATTGTAACTGGCCTCAGCGTAGCGGAAACTTTCCAACTTGAGTGCCGTACTGAATGCCTCGTTAGCTTCTTCCCAACGGCCCTGTCGCATGAGTACCACACCGAGGTTGTTCAATGCGCGCGAATACCTGCCTTTGCGTTGCTCGATCGCCTTGCGGTACGTGGTTACGGCTCCATTAGAGTCCCCAAGACGAGCCAATGCGTTGCCGATGTTGTAGAACGTCTGCGGATCGAAGCGATCTTCGGCGGCCATTAAGTGTAGCTCGTTAACCGCGTCCTGCTTCTTACCAGCCAATACAAGTTCGTCGACCAGTTTTAGTTGCAAGACAACTCTCTCCTGATCGCTGGGAGCGGTATCAATCTGTTCACGCAAGCTGGTTAGCGGATCAGAAGCAGTAACCGGTTGCTTGGGCTGTGTCGAACCCGGCTCCACTGTGACGTTAGGGCTACCGTCCGCAGATTTGTTGGGCTTTTCCACTGAAACGGCCTGGCGAGCGCGCGTCTTATTGTCAGCTGGGATTGCTGGTCGCTGCTGACTCGAGCCACTTCCCGGTTCCATTTGAGCTGCCACCGAGCCCACGCACATGATGAGGGCACAGACAAGACCAGCTACGATTCGAAATATTCGTGTTTGCTTTTCTTTTTTCAAGGCTAATTTCTCTCTTGATTATCTGCGAATGACTGGGGCTTCGGTGCGCACTAAAGTGACCAGAGTGCCGCCGAACCCTACTGCCCAGCCGTGAGTGCGATCGGTTAAGAAAACTCGTTCAAGGGGATGCTCAACACCAGTGGACTCGACGGTCCAACGCTGCCCGCCATCGTTCGTGTAAACGATGGTTCCCTCCGCACCGACGGCCCACCCTTCGGCGGCGTCAAGGAACTTCACGTCGTAAAGGTCTGCCTTCACACCTGAAGTTTGGAGTTGCCAAGTGCGACCCCCATTCATTGTCCGATAGATGATGCCATTAGTACCGACAGCCCAGCCGGTTCGATTATCAACAAACGATGCCGCTGAAAAACGAACGTCATCCGCGTCGCTTAGTCTTGACAAGTGCCAGGTTTCCCCTCCGTCCGAGGTTTGCAAGATAGTCGCACCGGCGCCGACAATCCAACCGCGATCGTCATCGATGAATATGCCGCCGAGAAGCAGATGGCGCGTGGGTACCTGAAGACGAGTCCAATTCGCTCCTGAGTCACGGGTGGAAAAGATCGCTCCGCCCTCGCCAAAAGCCCAACCGCGGCCGCCGCGACTAAACACAGCTCGAACCAAACGAACGTCGGCACTGTTGCGTCCAATATTTACTCGTTGCCAGTGGTCACCCCCATCCGTTGTTTGCATGAGATATGTGCGCGGATCATCTTTCGTTCTCAGCTCGTAGACGTTTCGCTCACACATCAGCCAACCGTTCTCTTCGTCGGCGAAATAAACATCGCGTAGTACATCGGCAGCGGGCCGTGGTCTGGATTGCCATGTTTTGCCGCCATCAATGGTCGCAAGCAATGTACCTTTGCTGCCCACGACCCATCCTCGGTTTTGGTCGAGAAAATAAATCGAGTGCAACCATGCGAGCGTTCCGGAACGTTGGCGGATCCAGCCACTCGTTTGACCATGGGCTCGATCTGAAAAAGCCGTTAGACCAACCAGAAAAAGTAGGAGCGTTAATCCGGCAGTTAAGACGCGTTGAACTTGAGCAGCCTGCCGCTTATAAGCGAAAGTAGTGCAGTTGCGAGCGAACTGCCAGGCAACCGGGTGCGGGCTCTTGGGCTGTACCGATACGGACATGGGTTGGGCCAGCGCCTCCAGGCAGGCTACTAAAAAAGGAAGACAAAGACCCGATCCACGAACCCACACGAACTAAATACTAAATTCGTTCATTATTTCGTGAAATTTCCTGGATCATCCTGTTGTCGTTGTTTCCAAAACTTCCAAAAACAAAGCGAGTGCTGCAAACAGTCCCTTTTTCAGCAGCCTGCTAGTACGGAACTGCGCCGCCCGTGAAGATCCGCGCGAAGCTTAGAATGGGGCTGAAACTCATAATCTTCTGCAGCGTTTTCAGCCTGTTGCCGGGCACAACGATCTGATCACCCGGAACGAGATAGGTTGAATCCGGGAGTTCGCCCTTATAGATCTTGGAAGCGTTCACAGCGATCGGCGCCAGCATTCCATTATTCTGCCGGCGCAAAACGACAATCTTGCTCTTGTTACCGGTGGACAAGACGCCGCCGGCCTCAGCCAGCGCTTCCGTAACGGTCATGCGGTGGCTCATGAGTTTAATCCCTGGCTGACCCACGTCGCCGAGTATGCTGTAGCGGTAAGACGAAGCCTTATCCAGCGAGACAGTAACCTGTGGGTCGACGATGTACTCGTCGTAGCGCTTCGTTATTATCGCAGCCACTTCCTCGACAGTCTTGCCATTAACGAATACGCCATTGGGAATTAGCGCCAGCGAGACGCGTCCGCTCGGCGGAATTGTAATTCCTGGGCGGGAGTAACGCTCCTGTCCGAAGACACTAACTGAAATGATATCCTCGGGACCAAGGCGATACGTGTTGAAAAAGTTGTTATAGAAAGGCTCTACCGCGGCTTCTTCAGACATCTGCTCCTGCCGATTTGCCAGCGTTTCATCTGGAACATCAGCTGGAGTGCGAGACGTTTCGTCTGGTTCAAGGCGATCTCCAGAGGCCCCTTGTTTGGTCGGCTTCTGGGTTGTGGTTTTGTTGGCGTTCTTATCCTGGGGAGTCGTTGTGGCCGTCCGCTGCCGGGTCTTTTGCGCCTCTGAACCCTGAGTCTGCGCGAGAATTCCTGTCGCACTAATCGTCGTAAACAGTGCGAGCGCGATTACCTTGTTCGCTTCCTTCATTGTAACCTCCAAAAAACCTGCATTAGCTCAGTGAGCTCCTCGACCAAACAGGATGATTTTGATCGTTTCAAATATTATGATGGCATCGAGAATCAAACTCTGGTTCTTGATGTAAAAAAGATCATATTGAAGCTTTTGCCTGGCGTCCTCAACCGAAGCTCCATATGCATATTTGATCTGGGCCCAACCTGTCAGGCCAGGCGCGATCAAATGACGTTGTTTGTAATAGGGTATTTCCTGGGCCAGCTGCGCCACAAAGTGTTCGCGCTCAGGGCGGGGGCCAACGAAGTTCATGTCACCTCGCAGGATATTCCAGAACTGGGGGATCTCGTCTATCCGGAGCTTACGGATGACCCGTCCCACTCGTGTAGCGCGATCATCGTCCTTGGTGGCCCAAACTGGACCTTCTTGTTCCGCATCTACACGCATCGAGCGAAACTTTACCAAAACGAAGTTGCGACCATTCTTGCCCACGCGTTCCTGGCGATAGAAAACCGGGCCGGTTGACTCTAACTTAATCAGGAGCGCCGTCACGATTGCCAGGGGAGCCGAGAGGATGGCGCCGATTAGCGCGACGAACCGATGGACGATACTGCGCGTTATCCCGGCGAGGCGGGCTTGCCGGCCGCGACCTGAGAAGATCAGCCATGAAGGTCGAATCATATTCAAGGAAACGCGACCCGTAACCCGCTCGTAAAAAGACGCGCCTTCTTCGATCGAAACCTTGCCTGTTAGACTCAGCTGTAACAATTTATCAGTTGGCAACGCGCCGCGCCGCTCGCCCATTGCAACGACAATGCGATCAATATCCTCCCGTGTAACGATTGAATCGAGATCGGATGTCAATCCGATCACTCTCGGGTTAATCAAACTCTTGCCCAAAAGTTCTGAATCTGTGCCTACGAATCCAACAATGCGATAGCCCGCATCGGGCCTGTTCAGTACCTCTTGCGCCAACTCGACTGCCAAATTGCCGGAGCCGACGATAAGAATCCGTTCACCGATGCCGGGGTGGCCCATTAGCCAGTGGATTGAAATCCGCCAGCCTACCATTAACGTCACGGCAAGGGGCAGAGCAATCAGCGAGATTCCACGACCTAGCCTTAACGTGGGGAACGCATAATAAGCCAGGGCCAGTGCAATCCAGGCCAGGCCGAGCGCTTGGACCAGGCGCAGCACCAACTCGCGCCGGTCATACATCACAATAAAGTCGTAAAGATCGAAGAGATAGAATGCGGTCAGGCAAAAAACCGTCGCCAGACCCGCCTTCAGAAATCCATAGTTCTCGGTTAACTCGGATTGCGCATCTTCAATGCCGAACCTTAGATACACGGCGAGTATGATCGCCCCGAAAACCACCGCGGCCTCGGCGAGAAGCAATTCAGCGGAAATTTCTTTCGTCTCAGGCGTGGGGAGCGCCTTTCGATTGTAATAGCGGTGATTATAATAAGCGCTCGTTCCAATCTCCTCGTCACTGCGATTCAGCACGACACCCAACACACGCTCTCGGGGGAGCTGATCCAAGAGCTTGTCTACTATGGTGTAGCGAGTTTTGCCGGCCCGCACGACCAGCAGCGCGCCGTCAGCTCTGCTGATCAAGACGTTGGCGTCCGTGAATATCCCGAGCGGCGGAGCATCGATGATTATATAGTCAAACATTCGACGGACGTCGGTAAGGAGTCGCGCGTAGGTTGGCCCACCCAACAACTCAGCTACGTCATCACGGGCGCCGCCACCTGGCAAAAGATAAAGTCCCGCAGGATCAACCCGGACAATCGCATTTTCTAATCGAGCCTGGCCACCGAGGACCTCGGACAAGCCTATGGGAAGGTCAAGTCCCAGATATTCAGCAGCACAGGGCTGGCGAAGGTCGCTGTCGATCACGAGCGCACGAATACCTTCTGACTGCGCAAGCAGCCACGCGAGGTTTAAAGCAGTTAAAGTCTTGCCTTCCCCTATGCCGGCGCTGGTGATTACAAACGCACGCATCTGCAGACGTTCTCCTGCCTGAAGCACTCGCGTACGAAGAGAGCGAAACTGTTCACAATAGGCCGACCGAGGCTGGTTGATAGCCACCAAGTGAGGTTCGACGCGCGCAGGAGAAATGTCATAAGAGACAAATCCTCCTGCACGCGCCGCCCCGGCAGCGCCCAAAGTTGCCCCAACATCACGCGAAGCCATTCCGCCGGGGAGTGCCGACCCGTCGGGTACATCCGCCGTGTGCGCAGTGGACGCTGAACTTCTCGCCGCATCTTCGGAAATAGACATGATCGAAGAGCCACTAAGCAGCTCCTCTTCAATCTGCCTGGCAGAGCGCAGGTCAGCCTGGGCTGGACCTGGCGCTCCATCGCGACGACTTGAATCTGAATGTTCCTTGGACGCACCACTCTTCGGAGTAGTATTGGCGCGTCGGAGTGCTTCGAAGACTCTTCCCATCAGTTCACCTCACGGTAATCCTGTACGTCATTTCAAACTAACTTTTCCTTAGTTTCGCTCAACAGTGACCGGCGTAACCGGTTCGGCATCAGGCTCGGCTGGGGTTGTTCCAGCTGCCCACAGTTCCGCACGTCCCGAAGCCGAAAAGATTCTTGCGGGGGCCTCTCGCTCTTCGCCGGGCTGCATCCCACTATTCGAGCGCGGCAACATGTCAAAGGTTTCAGCAATCTCTTCGATTACTGAACGGCCCAGGGTCAGCTGACCTGAGGCATACCCGGCCAGGAGCGCGTTATCGCAAAGGTTATTGACGTTGCGCGGGATGCCCTCGGAGCAACGGAAGATGTAGTCAATGGCCCCGGGGGAAAATATGTCTGTGCGTTCGGCCCCTGCTACCAGCAGACGCGAAGTAATGTAGCGATCGGTTTCTTCAACATTCGGCAGTGGCTTAATTACGCAACGCAGGGCCACTCTCTGCTTGAGCTGACGCAAGTCGGGATTGTTCAAGATGTCCCGCAATTCCGGTTGACCCGTAAGAACAATTTGCAGCTGCTTGGCCGTATCCGATTCAAAATTGGAAAGCAGCCGAATCTCCTCCAGCACGTGCGGTGACAGTCCCTGAGCTTCATCTATGATGAGAACTGTACGCAGTCCTCTCGAATGGCGTGACTCGAGCGCGCGTCCCAGTTCAATCAACAACTCGGATTTTGTTTCCCACTTTTGAACGTCCAGAAGCGTGGCTACATGCTGATAGAACTCGGCAACTGAGAGTCGCGGATTAAAAATGTAGGCGACCAGCACAGTGCGATCCAATCGTTGCATCATCCAGCGCAAGATAGTTGTCTTGCCGGTGCCTACTTCGCCCGTAACCACCACCAGGCCCTTGCCGCTTTCTATACCATAGTGAAGGTTAGCCATAACTTCGGTATGCGACGGCGTGAAGTAGATAAAGCGCGGATCGGGTGTCAGCGCAAATGGCAATTCCTTTAACCCGTAGAATTCTGCGTACACTCTTTGAACCTCCCTGTGAGACCGAAAGCGGCCCGCCAAACCTCTCTCAAGCTCGTCCTGCCGCCAAGAACTCGAAAATATGCGTTGCCCTCAACGCCAGGGCGAGCAGTGGAATGCTAATCACTGTTGCCGCAAGCCCGGCCGCGAGGAGCAGCCTGCGACGTCGCGGGATAGCCCTTGACTCCTGGTGTGTCCACAACTGCGGCACAGAAACAAGTACAGGCAGCCCCGTATAATGGCGAGCGTCATCGCTTGTTTGGATAGTGAGCAACCGCGGAACCTCAATCATACCGGCGAAAAGAAATCCCAGACCCAACCCGAACGCCAAACCGAAGCCCAAAAGCATAGGACGTTTTGGCGCCACCGGTTGCGATGGCAGGTTCGCCGGATCGACCACCTCAATGCCTTCTCCCTGTTGCTGACTAGCGGCGTCGGCGCCCAGGTTAATTCTCAGTTGCTGGCCCAAGAGCGAATCGTAGGAGGCCTTCTTTGTTTGGTAATCTCGCTCGAGCGCTCCCAATGATACCTCTGCGCCCGGTACGTCATTGACGCGGCGCAACAGCTCATTGATCTGGGTCTCAGTGTCACCAAGCTGTTTCTGCTCTCGAACAATCTCGCCTTGCGTCAACTTGATCTCAGCTTCGAGCGACGCAATACTCAGGTCGGGACGATCCTTCAGCTTTTCCTGCTTCTGCTTTATGCGCTCGTCCCGCTCAGTGACCATCAGATCCATCTGTTCCTGAATAGATCGTATTTCAGCTTGCCTCGCGATGACGTCCGGATGTTTTGGCTTGAGTGTGGTCAGCATACTCTGCAACCCGGCTTCCAGATCTGCCTTGCGCTTTACGAGTTCTGCCCAGGCCACGGTTGTTTTGGGATCGGTGATATTCTCAGCCACATCGTCGCGAATCTGGTCAGACTGCTTCTTCAAAAGAGTCAACTGGCCGGTCAAAGCTGAGCGACGATCCTGCAGCCGGCCGACTTCGGAAATCAACGCCTTTTGCTGTTCTCGCAGACCACCCAACTGGCCAACCAGCGAAGCTGCTTCCGAAGGTAGATTGCCGACGTTTTTGGTCATAAACTCGACACGCTTTCTGTCGAGCTCATCGAGTTCGTCCTTAGTTTGTCTAACCTGATCGTCGATGAACCGTTTCGCAGCCCCAGTCGAATTAATCGTATTCTTCGTTTGCTCGCTCACATACTTGCCGGCTAGGTCAGCCGTCACGTGCTGAGTGATGCTGGGGTCCCGATAACGAAACGCTATATTGAAGCCGTTGGTAATATCGTTCCGGCTCGTATTCACCTCGACCTTAATATCTTTGCGCAACTTATCGATGACAGTTTCCATCGCCTCGCCCCGCGCCCTTTCGATTTTATACAGCTCATAGTTCTCTACTAGCGGCTCCAGTGAACTGCGGCTTGTGACGACCTGCGCAATGCTCGTCAACTGACGGGTCAGACTATCTTCGGTCACCGTCGGGACAACTCCTGTTGGAAGCGTTGAGGGCTTTACAACGACAAGCGTTGTGGACTCATAAACGTTAGGCAAGCGATAAACTACCCAGGCAACGGCGGTTGTTACCGCGATGGCCGGAAGGATAATCAACCACTTACGCTTCAAAACTATCTTTAGGTATTCACTTGGCCTTCGCTGGCGAAATTCAACACTCATAAAACACTCCTGTTATTGCTTATCACCCGTAGATTCTTTCTCAAGAACGACCCGCAGGGCGTCCTGCGAATTCGTTCGACTCTCAGCTTCCTTACAAGGTCGCCAGGGCCTTACGAGCTTCCTCGGAATCGGCGAAAGGCACTTTTTCTCCGAGTCGCAACGCGGCTTCCAGCTGACGCTTGGCTCCCTCGCGGTCACCTTTAGCCTTAAGAGCAGCGCCAAGGTGATAAGGGTAAGTGGGACTCTGCGTACCGCCCAATTTCTTTGCTGCCGCTTCGTCAAGACTAACCGCCTTCTGCAGTTGCTCAACAGCCGCACCATAAAGACCCTTTTTGTAATATACCCACCCAAGCGTATCCACAAACCCAGCTATGTTAGGGTTCTTCTGAACTACCCCCTGCGCCAGGCGCACAGCTTCGTCCATATTTCCTTTTTCGTAAACGGCATAGAGGTAGGCAAGATTGTTTGCGGCAATCGCCGAACCTTGATCCAGCTCAAGGGCCTTCTTATAGTTTTGTGTGGCGGCATCGTAATTCTTGCGCCCGTCTTCGAGCATACCGATCAAGGTATATGCGCCGACGGCATCGGGCTGGCGTTCCAGAACCTTTCGATATTCCGCGATTGCTCGATCCTCCTGGTGGGAATTAACGAAGAGTGCCGCAAGCGAGTAGTAAGCATTTATGTAATTTGAATCCAGCTGCAGGGCCTTACTCAACTCCGCCTCAGCCCCTGCCGCATTGCGTTGAACCCCGTAAATCTGTGCCTTCAAGAAGTGCAGAGAGGCATTGTTTGGATATGATGCCAAAGCGCGATCAATCCGCGAATGCGCTTTATCAAGCTCGTTCTGTCGCGCGTAGAGGCTAATAAGGCCGTTTAGAGCACCGTAGTTTACGGCATCAATAGACAATGCATTCTCGTAAAATCCGACTGCTTCCTCTCCTTTGTTTTCGGACTGAGCAACGGCTGCGAGGTTATTGTAAACATCGCTATCATTCGGCGCGATCTCACGTGCAGCCATGAAGTCCTGCCTGGCGCCGGCCAGGTTGTTCAACTGGCCTTGTGCAATGCCACGTGTAAGGTAGGTTCGCTCTCGCATCTCAGCTATCAGTTGAGGCGTCGTATCCCGATCAGGAGCTGTCTTTGTCAGGCGGTCGAGTAGATCTGAGGACAGCCTTAAAGCTGATTTGGGATCTCCGGACGCAAGGGCGATCTGAACTTGAAGCAATTTCGCGGGAAGATACTGTGGATAATTCTTTTCCACATCAGCCGCGAAAGCACGAGCCTGATCCATCACTCCCATACTAAGTTGAAGCTGAGCCATCGAGTACAGCGCGCCGCGGGAATTCGGTTCTTGCCGCAACACCTCAACTAAGTCCGCCAGGGCGCCTTTATACTGGCTTTGCCCCGCTTGGATTTGAAGTCGTGCGCGCAGGAGGAGAGCTTGTCGGTCGTGCTGATCCTTTTTGAGCACCTCTTCCAGTTGAGTGGCCGCGCCCTCACGATTGCCTCGCGCCATCATTATCTCGGCAAGACGGTACCGCCCTTGAGTGTATTCAGGAGACTTGGTCAAGATGGCTTGATAGATCCGAATCGCATCGTCAGGCCTGTTAGCCAACGCGTAGAAATCGCCCAGGACTGCCTGGCTTTGCGGTTTGTCTTTATCAAGATCAGCAAGTGCCTTATAGGCTTCTTCCGCTTTGTCAAACTGTTTGTTAACAAGATAAAAGCTGGCCAGCACAAAACGAGCCGTTCGGTCAGTGGCGTTAACTTCAACAGCCTTTCTCAGTTCAGCTTCCGCTTCAACCTGCTTGCCAACCCCCACCAAAAACTTGCCATACTCTGTATGCGCCAAAGAAGAGTTGTTGTTAATCGCGATCGCGCGTTTGTAAGTTTCGTCGGCCTTCGCCTGATCATTTGTAACCAAATAAAAGGTTGCGAGGCTCAGGTAGGATTCAACCCTCTGAGGATCCAGTTGCACCGCATTGTTTAACTCTTCAAACGCCTTGTCCTTCAGGTTCTGCGCGAAGAGCACGCTGCCCATTAAAATGTGACCTTCGATATTTTTGGGATCCTTTTGGATGACTTGCTTGGCCAGGCGCTCAGCCTCCGCTATTAATTTCTCCGCTTCTACTTTAGGTTGTCCTTTGCTGCCGGCGATATATATGTTGCCCAGCTTTAAGCTAGCGTCCAGGTTATTCTGATCAAGTTGCACGGTCCGCTTTAACTCCTCAAGCATTTCCGGAAACCGTTGCAGCCCCTCAAACGCCCTGGCGAGCCCCCAGTGTGCGCTGGCGAGCTTGTCATCAATCTGAATAGCGTTGCGAAATTCAAGCGACGCTTCCTGAAATTTTGAATCTTTCAGAAAAGCTTCGCCCTTGGCAACATGCGCGGCTTTAGCTTTTTCTGGATTGGAACAACTGCCGAACGAAACCATGGCGGTTAAGAGAACAGACAATATGGCAGGATAGTAAAGGTATCGTGGACACTCAATTCTCATTTATTTACTCCGTCGCTATTTACTCCGTCGCAAATTAGCTTCTTCAAAGGTTACAGCACTCAGCACTCAGCACTATGTTCAATCAGGAACATACTGTGGCAACAAAACCGAAGCGTTCGCTGCAAAGTCCAAAGCCGTTTTCAACGCTGCCTCTTCGGAGCCGCTGACATCGACTACAATCCGCACCATCGCCGCATCTGAGCGCCGTAGCTTAATGCTGTCGAGAACGGTATAGACCTTTCCCCAGTATTCGCTCGCCTCGCGACGACCGCGTCCCTGGTACCAGTAAATCAGAACACTTTTATCCGAACCGCTTTCGACCAAGTATCGATTGGCTGCGAACGCGGGCCGGCCATCCACCGGAGTAATCGTGATCTGACTCGCATTGTTCATTACCCAACCCGAGCCTGGTAGACAGTTCAGAGGACTGTGATACGAAGCACCGTTGCGCTGACTCGCGTAGTAACCAACGTAGAAGTTTGCCGTTCTGCCATCGACGCTCTTGTAGTTGCGAAGAAGGTAGTCGCTCGCACGTAAAACAGTCATCGTCTCGCGGTCTATTTCCTGGTCGCTGCCGCTCCTCTGCCAGGAGCCCAACTGGGTAGGAAACTCTTTAAGCTCCTTACGAGCCACAGGGGTTTCACCGAGATAGGCCCACGCATTCGCGAGAGCGCCCCCCATCAGGATCGCGATTAATAAGATAGTGAACCGTAAGGAACCCTTCATATTCATTTTGTTCCTTCTGCCGAAGCAATCTGCGTCGTAGAGCCAACGTTTGTATTCTTGTTTTCGCTTGTTTCCATGTCTGGGGATATTCGTGGTTCCGGAGGCGAGCGCTTACCGCGAGCGGGATTGAATAGATCCAAAACCCAGCCGACAGCAAAGAGGAGCAAAAACGCGGCTACATAAATTACCCAGCCGGAAAATGAGTGGAAAAAGCCGTCTGCTATTTTCGTTCCGTAATAACGGGACAAGACTCCGGTGCCGCTGACTCTCAGGGCGTTTGTAAAAATCGCGATGGGGACCGCCGAAACCACCAGAATCAATGAGCGCCAAAACCCGTAGCTTCGCAACCAACCAAAACGGGTGCCACGACTTGACGGATCTTGAGGACCCGGATGCGTAAAGTAGGCAAAGACAAATGCCAGGGTCAGCAGCGTCATCAGTGAACGAATTCCGCTGCAGGCCTCTACTACTTCGAGCTTCTTGGTTTCAACCGAATTGAGCGGCAACAATTCAATGACATTCCCTTGTCGCAACACCGGAATGTTGAATAGAGTCATCGACCAGACGGCACAACGCGAGGCAAAGAGCTGTAATGGGAGAGCTATCTTGTTAAATACAATGACGGGAATTGGAAGAGCCAGAAACAATAAGGCGAGTGGTGCCAGCAGCAGGCGCAATAGCCGAAATCCCCAAAAGTATATTGTTATACCGATTAGAATGAGCAGGAATGATAGGCGTTGAATGTAAAGCTCGGCGCCCGCGATACCAGCCCACAAGGCGAAGAGCGAACACAGAACCGCAGCTCCACCCCAGAAGATCGATGGGGCCGAGACAGCACGGGCCAATCGCTCACGCTGAGTCCAAAGGATGTAGCCGATAGCAAATGGGATGAGGAGGCCGTGGGAATAATTGTCGTCGTGCCACCAGTCGTAACCAAGCTTCCTGAAGACGGAAGCGTAGGCAAAAATCAGAGCGGCAGAGATGGCGAGAACTCGCCAAAGACTCTTGGCTTGGACACTCATTAACGGTTTCCTTAAAGCTATTCTCGTAAGCAGAAGGGCAAGTTCGCTTACAAAAACGTACCAGCCTAAATTCCCAGCAAGATTATACTAACGTCGCAAAAGATACAATCCGAGATCTATCCATTCGCAATGTAACTAAATCAATAAAAGGCAGCTTTTTCCGGAATATTCGTTTCCAGCGAAAACCCTGAAGAAACCCGATCCGCAGTCGTAAAGACCAAATAGCCGTTTCAAGGCCCCAACAAAGGGTTCACCCCGTTAGGGGCGAGATGTTTATAGCACTGGAACGCGACCCCCCACCGGCTCCGTTCGGAGGAGCGGAGTGTGGCTTGAACAGTACGGTCTAGATTCGTTCCGCCCCTCCGAACGGGGCCTTAGATATCCTTGGTGCTGGATCACCGCTGTCCCAACATTAGTCGAATGGGATCAGTGACTTACCAACAGTCTTTAAAATTTTATTTGTAAGAGGCCACCACAAGCTTAGAAGAACTGAGGTTTTTCAACCTCACATGCCAACTATGATGGACCAAAATGTGTGGACCATAGGGGCATGCGCCCTGGGCGAAGCTTCGGCTTTTCTCACTCCTACCGTGGCTTTAGAGACTGTCCAAGGGCAAGAGGTCATCAGTACCGATCGACAAAAAGAGTCACCCTTTCGTTCGTATGTTGATCGTGAGCTTAAGCTGACGAACTACGGTCCGCACTCGGCGTTTGTGTGCGTCACGTTAGAACCGAAGCGAAGTTGGTATTCGGCAGAGGTGACAAAGGCGCAGACCATTCCTCGGTAGTTGTTTTGCTCGCTGGTGTTTAGGACACTCAACCAAAAACCATAGCCGCCCTGGTCCGGGTCGCGACGAAGGTAACCGAAGTATTGCATCAGCACAAACGCCCCGTTGTATTCCGACTGAACGAACGCGGGCGAATCAGCTACGAGTCGCACAATCCGAGCCCGGCTTTGATTAATATTCCAGTCGATGATCAAGGGAAGTTGCAGCGAGGACAAGTCAATGCCCGAGCTCTGCTGCGTCGTCTGCAACAATGCGTCGATGAACCGAGAACCACTCATGTCCGCAGGGTAATGTTGCATGAACTCTGGCCTCTGTACCCATGCATCAGCGAACGCTTGTTTGTTAGCTTCAAGATTGACATCGGCCACAATCTGGGCTCGGTCAGGCATAAATTCAGCAAAGCTGGGACGACGACCAAGCGATGATTTATAGAAGCGATAAACAAAGCTACCGGTATTCTGAAACTCGAGCTCGATGAAGAATGCGGCGCTGATGTTGATTCGTTTTGAACGGATGCACGCCGCATCGCTTGGCGCGCAACTCAATATCTGGTCAGCCCAATAACCCAATCCGCCCGAATCCGGCTCGCGATTGAGGAAATCGAGATAATGCTCACGCACAAAGGTTTGCGGATCATCTATAGGATTCCCTGTTGCTGTTGCGATCGTCTTGCCTGCCTCATCCCATGTCGCACGTCCACTATAAAGCGTAAATGCCATCCCGTTAATCTTCTTGCCTACGAGTCCTACCTGATTTGCTGGAACTTCCAATCGAACCCATTGGCCGGCTGCCGGTAAGGGACCCATATAGCGCTGGCTGTCAGTCCCGTCGATACCGAGCGCGATCGTATTGCTACCCCAGTACGCACGATGCAGCCATCCACTCTGGTCATCTTTCCACTGGAGCATAATTTCGTTGGGAACGTTGCTCGGGTCCACGTAGACGTACACGAACAATTTTTCCGCGCCGTTCAAGGTGAGCGTGTTGCTTGTACCTTCAAAATAATGTTGGTGGTAACCGCTGACCAGGCCTGACTGATGCGCAGCGATGCCGCCAAAGGGTCCAGGATTCGACGATATCCAATTCCAGGATTCGCGGTTGCCATTCAACTCTGCTCCGGCTGGAATACTGTCTTCTACCCAAATGAAATCTGCGGGTGCAGGAGTGGGATTTGGCGAGGGACTTGGTATGGGTATGGGAGTGGGTATGGGAGTGGGTATGGGACTAGGAGTTGGAGTGGGCGTCAGCGTAGGAGTTGGTGTGGGGGTTGGGACAGGAATCGATCCGTCCCAGACGCCCGATACAGTGCCGGCGGTGGCGGCATTCAGAGCGGCCGTGTCCACCCCAACGTCAGTGCCATCAGTGGCAGCATTCTTACCCGGATTCCCTGGCTGGAGTGTGAAGTCCCCGGCGCCGTAATTAACAAATACTCCTGTGTTCCACGTAGCTGACTGAATAATTGCGGCGGCCGGGTAGGTATGACCGTTGGTGTTCACGATTAAGTTTTTGTTCCAATTAGTCGAATTACCGGGAGGGAGGAACATTGTAATATTAGTGGCCGACTTGTCGGTGATGGAACTGAAGAACCCATATCCGCTATCTTGGTGTACGTTGTTTAGCCAGAGCGACTCATCGGCCCCGCCACTCTCAGGAGGACTACCACTGCCAAAATCTGAAATCTTCCGATTACTATTGCTCGGGCTACCGTTGTCATCCGTATTATGAACGAAGAAAATCCTCTTCATTCTTACGCTGTATGGATTCGCCATACCGAACAGTTCGTGCCCAGAGCAACAAGAGTCCCAATTAACACCAACATTCCAGAATAAGTTGTTGCGAAATGTCAGATCCGTTAGCAATTGTGAAGGATAGCCTTCCGCGTAGTCGCTTGCTGTTATTCTGACGCCCCCCGCTGCATTATGGACAATATTGTTCGTCCATTGTATGTCACGCAGCACGGATGCTGGTGAATAGCCCCCAGTCACATTGCGGGGCGAAATTTGCAGGGCGTAATTCTGGTCCGCAATCCAGGAATTCTCGAACACGTTCCCGTCATTCAGGATGTAGCGCCCTATCTTTGCCTCCCACAGGTTCTTTATCTGATAAGTAGTCCCATTCCAAGAAGGGTGGCGAGGAAACCATTTGAGAGGCTTGAACAGGTAATTGCGCCGAAACTCACAATATGA
>WNGE01002198.1_pt1 | contig 37720 bp, 28 predicted proteins | sample 5400651 | NCBI WGS metagenome assembly WNGE01 (sample SAMN13153370, study PRJNA577476) | soil metagenome | isolation source: 60 cm soil or saprolite under grassland replicate 2 | place: USA:California | collected 2016-06-15
CTCGCGCGCGACTCGCGCAGCTGCAGCCAGCGCTCGACTCCGCTATGGCGGAGCGCGAGCATGCAGTTGCGGAGCGCACAGCCGCCCAACAGCGCGTAGCCAGCACCGAGAGCCAGCTGGCCCAGCTCGAGCGCGAGCTGCACGCGGTCGAGGCCGCCGAAGCCGTCGAGCAAGCGCGCGCCGCCGATCGCGCGGCGCGGCTACTCGCGCTGGAGACGCAGCTCGCGGAGCTCACCCGCGATCAGACCACGCTCGGAGAGCAGGCGCAGGCTGCGCGAGCAACGGTCGAGCAGGCCAGCGAGCGGCATGCCCGCGCCAGCGAAGCCGAGCGCGCGGCGGCCGAGGCGCTACGGGACGCGAGCCAGCTGGCCGACCGGCTGCAGGGCGCGATCGGCGCCCTGGGGATTCCACGCGAGACCGAAGCAGCGCAGATGCCCAAGGAGTGGCACGCAGCGCTTACTGGCTTGCCAGTGGTCGGACTCGCCGGTGAGCTAGCGAGCCGCATTCAGCCCATCGATCGCCTCCTACGCGCGTACCTGCATCGCATCGTCGTGCTGCGCGACGATGCCGGCGCGCGCGAAGCGCACCGTCGTCTGGCGGCGGCGCTCACGGGTGGCGCGCCAGTGTGGGCAGTGCTGTCACTGGACGGGCTGATGCTGACGCCCGGTGGTGAGACGCCGCTCGAGGCCGCCGACGAGGGCTCCGGGCTGGCGGACTGGCGGCGTCAGGTGCGCCAGCTCGAAGCGGAGTTGGCAGCGGCCGAGTCCGCGCGCACAAACGCAACGCACGAGCATGCGGCGGCAGCCACTGAGCGCGAAGCCGCCGCCGCCGCCGACCGCGCCGCGCGTGACGCCCTTAACGCCGCCACTGCCGAGCTTGATCAGCGCCTGCGCACTAGGCGCGTCGTCGACTCGGAGCTGCAGGACCTGCGTGCGGAGCAGCAACGCGGCGCTGCCGCACTCGACCAGCGCTCCACGGAACGCACCACGCTTGGCGCCCGCGCAGACAGCGTGCGCGCCGAGTTGGCCAGGGCGCACAGCCAACGCGAGCAGTCGCTCGAGCGGTCCCACGAGCACGAGCAAACGGTGGCGGCGCTCCAGGAACAGCTCAATCAAGCGCACGCGGACATGGTCGCGCTGGAGGCAGCGCAGGTGCAGCGGCAGGTCGAGCGCGTCGCGCAGGAGGCGCTGCGCGAGCGTATCGTCGCGGAGATCGCCGCGGCCGAGGCCAACCGGGCGTTGACCACACACACACTTGACCTGATGACCGTCCAGGTCACAGAGTCGCTCGACCGCGAAGCCCAGCTGATGACGGAGCTGCAGGCGACGCTCCTCGAGCTGGCGCCGATGGAAGAGGAGTTTGCCCAAGCCGAGCTGCGCCGGGCTGAAGTGGTCAGCAATCGTCGAGGGGAAGAAGCGCTGCTCATGGAGCGACGCGGCGCCGAACGCCTGGCGCGCGAGGACCGCGAGGAAAGCCACGTCCACGCGCAGCGGGCAGCGGACGAGCTCGAGCGACTGAACGCCGAGATCGCCGAGACCGCCGAGCTCGAGAGCGAGACGACCGGCGGCGCGGAATGGGCAGAACAGCTCCGCCTGGGCCTCCTGGCTCCAGATAGCGCGGCACCGGCCGAGCAGGCAGTCGATCTCGACGCACTGCGGCGAAGGATCACCGTGCTCCAGCGCGAGCTGCGCGCGGTTGGCGGTGTGGCCGAATCCGTGGTCGACGAGTTCCGTGAGCTCAGCGAGCGCCACGACTTCCTCGCCAATCAGTCCGGCGATCTTCAAGCGGCGATGGCTGAGCTGCAGCACGCCGCGACCGAGCTCGAAGCCCACATGCGCGAGCGCTTCTCGGCGGTGTTCGAGGCCACACAGCAGGCCTTCCAGGAGTGCTTCACCCAATTGTTCGGCGGCGGCGAGGCGCGGCTGGTGTTGACCGAGCCGGATGACCTGCTCCGCACGGGCGTGGACATCGTCGCGCGACCGCCGGGCAAGAAACTGCAAGGTCTACTGTCGCTGAGCGGCGGTGAGCGTGCGCTCACGATCGTGGCGCTGCTCTTCGGGCTGCTGCGTGTGAACCCGACGCCGTTTTGCGTTCTCGACGAGGTGGACGCCGCGCTCGACGAAGCCAACGTCCAGCGCTTCGCCAATCTGCTGGCCGACTTCGCCCGAGGCATACAATTTGTCGTCGTCACCCACAACCGGGCGACCATGGACCGCGCCGACGCCCTGTACGGTGTGAGCATGGACGCCGACGGAATCTCGAAGATCTTCGCGATTCGACCGCAGGCGGTGGCGTCATTGGCATGATCCTGAGTCGCTGGTTCAAGCTCGACAAAGGTGCCGAGAAGTCGCGCGAAGGTGTGTTCGCACGCCTGGCCAGCGTCTTCGAGCAGCCGCGTCCCATCGACGATGACCTGTGGACCGAGCTCGAGGATTTGCTCCTGGAAGCCGATGTCGGCGTCAAGACCACCGATCAGCTGCTCGAGATCCTGAACAACGAGGTCGAGCTGGGCAACGCCACGACCAGCAAGGACCTGTACCGGGTACTGCAGGACGAGCTGGTGCTGAGCCTCGAGGAAGTTGCGCCGCGCGATCCTCAGGAGCTGTTGGCGCCGCCCGGCGAGCTGGGCGTGCTGCTTGTGGTAGGCGTGAACGGCGTGGGCAAGACGACCAGCATCGCCAAGCTGGCCGACTACTTCAAAGGCCAGGGCCAGCGGGTGATGCTGGCCGCGGCCGATACGTTCCGCGCCGCGGCGATCGACCAGCTCAAGCTGTGGGGCGAGCGCGTTGGGGTACCGGTGGTGGCGCAGAACCCTGGTTCAGACCCAGGGTCGGTCGTCTTCGATGCGGTGTCCTCGGCGCGCGGCAAAAACACCGACCTCCTGATCGTGGACACCGCGGGCCGGCTGCACACCAAGGTCAACTTGATGGAGGAGCTGAAGAAGATCCGCCGCGTGCTCGAGCGGCAGGGCGTGTCACACGTGCGCACGCTGCTGGTGCTGGACGCGTCCACCGGTCAGAACGCCATCGTGCAGGGTCGCGCTTTCAAGGAGGCGACCGGGCTCGATGGTCTGGTCCTGGCGAAGCTCGACGGCACCGCCAAAGGCGGCGTGGTCTTCGCGATCGTCGACGACCTCGAGGTGCCCGTGCTCTTCGTCGGCACCGGCGAGCGGCTGGGCGACCTCTCAGAATTCAACGCGAACGCTTTTGTTCGCGCGCTCTTCAAAGCCGCCTAGCGGGGCGTCACTCAGACTGGCTCGAAGTGCTCCGCCCGGGCCGCGCCGGCGAGCAGTTTGGGCACCTCGGGATCGTCCAGGATCCCGCTCGAGGTGAAGGCGTCGAGCGCAGACTGGCTCGCCCACCGCGAGACCACCGCGATCTCGTTGGCGGACTCGCGCACACTGCAGATCTGGATGCCGAAGCAGCCATCCATGGCGCGGATGCGGTCCGCGAACCGCTCCAGCATCGACACCAGTTGCTGCCGCTGGCCGCCCGCGACCGGAAAGTGGGCGACGCGAATGACGTTGGCGTGCTCAGCCACTGGGATAGGTCCTCCTGATTGGGATGTCAGCCTTTAGACTCTAAGCTCTACAAGCTGACACTCGGAACGTCGTGACCCCGCATCGCCGGCTTGCCCGCCGAGGGCGGATCGCTGCTGCAGCCAACAAACACGAGGGTGCGCTGCGCGAGCATTCCGCGGAGCGGTGGGGTGTAGCGGTCTAATGCAGGACAAACCCTAGCCAAACACCATGTTCGAATCGCTGTCCGAAAAGCTGCAAGCGGTCTTCGATCGGCTCGGCCGCAAGGGCCGGCTAGGCGAGGAAGACGTCGATCTGGCCCTCCGCGAAGTGCGGGTGGCGCTGCTCGAAGCGGACGTCTCGCTCAAGGTCGTCCGCCAGTTTGTCGCGGCGATCAAGGAGAAGGCGGTTGGGCAGGATGTCGTGCACAGCCTCACGCCGGCGCAGACGGTCATCAAGATCGTTCACGACCAGCTGGTGGAGTTGCTGGGCACCACACCGCCGCGGCTGACGATCGCGCCGAAGCCGCCGACCGTGGTCATGCTGGTCGGCTTGCAGGGCTCGGGCAAAACCACCACCGCCGCCAAGCTGGCGCTGCAGGTGCGCAAGATGGGCCACAAGCCGCTGCTCGTTGCCGCCGACCCATATCGACCAGCGGCGGTCACGCAGCTGCAGACGCTCGGGACACAGACGGAGGTGCCGGTCTTCCACGATCCGGCCAAGAAGCCGCCCGAGCTCGCCCAGGCGGCGGTACGCCACGCCGAGCAGAACGGCCTGGGAGTGGTGATCATCGATACGGCAGGCCGACTGCAAATCAACGAGGAGCTCATGCGCGAGCTCTCGGCGATCACTGCTCGAGTAGCACCGCACGAAACGCTGCTCGTCGCCGACGCCATGACTGGGCAGGAAGCGGTGCGTGTTGCCGAGGGATTCCGGGACCACGTCGAGCTGAGCGGCGTAGTGCTGACCAAGTTGGACGGCGATGCCCGCGGTGGCGCCGCGCTGTCGCTGCGCGAGGTAACCGGCGTGCCGATCAAGTACATCGGCACCGGCGAGAAGCTCGATGCTCTGGAGCCGTTCCATCCCGACCGTCTGGCGCAGCGCATCCTGGGCATGGGCGATGTGCTCAGCCTGATCGAACGTGCCCAGGAGCACGTGGATCAGGAGCAGGCGGTCAAGATGCAGTCGAAAGTTGTCCAGGGCGAGTTCGACCTGCAGGACTTTCTGGATCAGATGGTCCAGTTGCGGAAGATGGCCGGTGGCGGCGGCCTGATGGGCCTGGTCGAGATGATCCCGGGTGTCGGCCGCGCTATGAAGGAGGCCCGGTCCGCGGGCCAGAACCTCGACGAGCAGCAGTTCAAGCGGATCGAGGCCATCATCCAGTCGATGACGCCCGACGAGCGGCGGCGGCCCGACATCATTGGCGGCTCACGCAAGCGGCGCATCGCCGGCGGCTCGGGCACCTCAGCAGCCGAGATCAACCAGCTATTGAACCAGTTCCGCCAGATGCAGACGTTGATGAAGCAGCTCGGCCGCGGCGGCGGCTTGCCAGGCATGCCCGGCGGCATGAAGATGCCCAGTCTGGGGGGCCTCGGCAGTGGCCTGCCGAATGGCGTCCCCGCGATGAGCGCGCCCGCGGCCAGCACACCGCGCCATCCGCACAAGGACCGTAAGAAGAAGAAAAAGCGCCGCTGATAATCGCCTCATCCTGAGCGCAGCATTCGCTTCATCCTGAGCGCAGCATTCGCTTCATCCTGAGCGAAGCATTCACTTGATCCTGAGCGCAGCGTTCGCTTCATCCTGAGCGCAGCGTTCGCTTCATCCTGAGCGCAGCGTTCGCTTTCATCCTGAGCGCAGCGCTCGCTTCATCCTGAGCGCAGCGAAGGATCTACCGTCGCATCCGTAGATCCTTCGGCTCGCAAGCTCGCCTCAGGATGAAGCCCCTTTTGAGGATGAAGCCCCTTTTGAGGATGAAGCCCCTATTGAGGATGAAGGCCCTTTGCCCGGTACTTTCGGCTACCCGAATCCCCCCAGCCGGGCCCCTGACGAGTGGGCACGCGTTGTGCAAGGCTAAAGCGGTGGGAGTTACAGGGTATTGAGTATCGACGCTGACGAGCTACGCAGGCTGCTCGAGGACGCCGGGTTAGAGGGCGAGGCCGGCATCGACGAAGCCGCGACGGCGAATCAAGGCGCCTGGTCAGAAACCCACCAGTCCGCTACCGACGAGGTAGGCGGTCCCCAGCCCGAAGCGCCACCGGTTATCAAACGGACACCGACCGCTGGCGCCGAAGAGGCTCCACCGACCAACGCGGCCATTTACTTCCGCGACATCTCGGGTGTCGAGCTGCTCACCGCCGAAGAAGAGATCGAGCTGGCGCAGAAGATCGAAGCGGGCGAGGATTCGCGCCGCCAGCTGCACGATGGGACGCTGCTGCTGCACGATCATCGAGAAGAACTCGAAGACGTCGTCGCCCAAGGTGAGCACGCTCGCGGTCGGTTGACCGAAGCCAACTTGCGGCTGGTGGTCAGCGTTGCCCGCAAGTACCTGAACCGCGGCCTGCCGATGCTCGATCTGATCCAGGAGGGCAATATCGGCCTGGCCCGCGCCGTCGAGAAGTACGACTGGACCAAGGGATACCGCTTCAGCACGTACGCCTACTGGTGGATTCGCCAGGGCATGACGCGCGCGCTGTCGGAGCAGGCGCGCTCGATCCGTGTGCCAACGCACATGGTCTCGGCGATCGGAGACGTGTTCAAGGCCGCGCGCGACCTGCAGCAGGAGCTTGGCCGCGAACCGCGCGTGCAAGAGATCGCCGATCGACTCGAGCTGAGCAATGAGCGCGTGCAGGACATCATGCAGTCGTCACGCCAGCCGGTGTCGCTCGAGACCCCGCTCGGCAACGAGGATTCGGCGGGCACGCTGGGCGATCTGATCGCCGATCGGAGCGTGCGCACTCCGCACGAGATGGCCGCCCAGGGCATGCTCAAGCGGCACATGGAAGACGCCATGCAGGTGCTATCGCCGCGCGAACGGCAGGTCTTGAAGCTGCGCTACGGCCTGAGCGGCGGTCGCGAGCACACGCTGGGCGAGATCGCCGACCAGCTCGGCGTCACGAGCGAACGCGTACGGCAGATCGAGTCGGCCGCGCTGAGCAAACTGCGCCAGCCGAAGCTGAAGCATAAACTGCGCGAATATCTCGACGAATACGTCGCATAAGGCGTGAGCCGCACGCGGCTCGACCTCCTGCTGGTCCAGCGCGGCCTGGCGGAGACTCGTGAGCTCGCGCAGGCGCTGATCCTGAGTGGGAAGGTGACGGTCGACGCGCAGAGCGCGACTCGGCCTGCCCAGGCGGTCGGAGCGGACGCCAACGTCGCGGTGCGCGATACGGGTCCGGCGTATGTCAGCCGTGGCGCGCTGAAGCTCCAGGCAGCGCTTGACATGTGGGACATCGATCCAAGCGGCAAGATAGCCGTCGATATAGGCGCCTCCACCGGCGGCTTCACCGACCTGCTCTTGCAGCGTGGCGCGCAGCGCGTCTACGCGGTGGATGTGGGTTACGGGCAGCTGCACTACAAACTCAGGAACGACCCGCGGGTGGTGGTGATGGAGCGCACCAACGCTCGATACCTGGCGGAGCTGGCCGAACCGCCCGATCTGGCCGTGGTCGACGTGTCCTTCATTTCGCTGCGCCTGGTGCTCCCGCCAGTGTTCGCGCTGCTGAAGCACGATGCGCCGGTTATCGCGCTGGTCAAGCCGCAGTTCGAGGCCGGCCGCGCTCAAGTCGGCAAAGGCGGCGTCGTGCGCAGCAACGCCGTCCGCCTGGAGGTCCTGCGGCAGCTCCAGGAGTGGTCCGCAAGCCAGCCGTGGCAGCTCGAGGACACGCTCCAATCGCCGATCACGGGGCCGGCAGGCAATGTCGAATTCCTCAGCCTCTGGCATAGCCGGCGATAATCAGCGCTGGTGCTGCACCAGCTGACCATCCGTAATTTCGCCATCATCGACCAGCTACAGGTCGACTGGCAGCCCGGACTGAACGTGCTCACCGGCGAGACCGGCGCCGGCAAGTCGATCATCATCGACGCCGTCGGCGCGCTGCTAGGCGACCGCCTCGGCCCTGAAGTGGTGCGCAGCGGCGCGGACCGGGCGCTGATCGAAGGCGTCTTCGCGGTCGACGGCGACGGCGACCTGAAGCCAATGCTAGATGAGTACGGCCTCGAGCCCGAGGACGGCGCCCTGATCGTGAGCCGCGAAATCGCCGGCAGCGGCGGGCGGGGCAGCGCCCGCGTCAATGGCCGAAGCGTCCCGTTGGCGGTGCTACAAGAGCTCGGCGAGCGGCTGGTGGACGTCCACGGCCAGTCGCAGCACATGGCGTTGCTGCGACCGCGCGAGCAGCTCGAGTACCTGGATCGCTTCGCCGGTCTCATGGCCGAACGAGCGCAGCTCGTGGCGCTCTCGAAGTACCTGCGGACCACCCGCGAGGCTCAGCGGCGACTCCTTGCCGAAGATCGTGAAGCCGCTCGCCTGCAGGATGTCCTGCAACACGAGCTGTCGGAGATCGAACGTGCTGAGCTGCGGCCCGACGAAGAAGAGCAGCTGCTGGCGCTGCAAGGCCGTCTGGAGCACGTTGAACGCCTCCGCGAGTCGGCCGAGGCCGCGTACGTGGCCCTGAGCGGCCAGCAAGCCGAGGCCGGTGATCTGCCCGGCGCCATCGACCTGCTCGGCCAAGCCGTGAGCGCGTGCGGTGATGGCGCTCGGTTCGACCCGCTCCTGGGCAGCGAAGCCGAGGTGCTCAACGGCGCCCTGGCTCAAGCGGAGGAATCCGCGCGTACGCTGCGCGACTACCTGGAAAGCCTCGAGGCCGACCCCGCCGCCCTGGAGCGTACCGCCGAGCGGCTGTTTCGTATCGCCGATCTGAAGCGCAAATACGGCGACACCGTTTCAGACATCCTGGCCTACGCTGAGGATGCGCGACGGCGGCTGGACGAGCTCGAGCACCGCGCCGAGCGTGCCTCCGAGCTCGAAGCGCGGTGCGCCCAGCTGCTCGGGCAAGCGCGAGGTGTGGCCGAACACCTCTCGGCGAAGCGGCAAGCCGCCGCGGCTGACCTGGCGCGTCTGGTCGAGCATGAGCTCGAGGACCTGCGACTCGGCGGAGCGCGGTTCTGCGTCTTGGTCGAGGTCTCGGACGACCCCGAAGGCGTGCCGCGCGACGATGTGGAATTCCGCCTGGCGGCCAATGCCGAAGATGAGCCCAGGCCGATGTCCAGGGTGGCCTCGGGCGGTGAGCTGGCGCGCATCGCGCTCGCGCTCAAAACGACTCTCGCGCGGGCCGAGACCCGCCCCACGCTGATCTTCGACGAGATCGACATGGGCGTCGGCGGCCGCACCGCGCCGGTCGTGGGCGCAAAGCTGTGGCAGATCGCGGCCAGTGGTGCGCAGGTGCTGTGTGTGACGCACATGGCCCAGGTGGCGGCCTTCGCCGACCATCACCTGGTGGTTGCGAAGGCGGACGGCGCCACGCGCATCACGGCGCTCGACAAGGCCGCACGCATCGAGGAGTTGGCCGCGATGCTCGCCGGCACGGTCTCCGAAGCCGCCCGCGCCAGCGCGCGCGAGCTGTTGACCCACGCGCGCCAGACGAAAACTTCATCCTGAGCGCAGCAAACTTCATCCTGAGCGCAGCAAGCTTCATCCTGAGCGCAGCAAGCTTCATCCTGAGCGCAGCGAAGGATCTACGTCAGCAGACGAGATCCTTCGGCTCGCAGGCTCGCCTCAGGATGAGGCTGCGCCCTCAGTTAGGCTGCGCTTCAGTTCGGCGGGTCCTTCCGCTGCTGGCCGCCCGCGGCGATCTCGAACGCGGGCGCATCGGGCGGCGGGACATGGACGCCGTTGGAGTGGCCATTGGTGCGCTGCTCGGCCTTGGCGCATAGCTCGTACACCTCGTCGCCCATCAGCGCATGCTTTTCGATCAGCGCCTCGGCAACCGCGATCACGGAAGGGCGATTCTCATCGAGCAGCATCTTGACTCTCTTAAAATTCTGATCGAGCAGGCGGTCGACTTCGCGGCCACCGCCACCACCGCCGCCCATCATGCCGAACGGGCCGCCGCCGATCTGTCCGCCAACCGACATCAGCGAGCCGTTCATGCCGTACAGCTTGACCATCTGCTCGGCGATGCTGGTCGCGTGGGCGAGATCGCCCGATGCGCCGGCCATCTCCTCACCTGGCCCGAGGAAGATCTGCTCGGCTGCACGGCTTGCCAGCGACACCTGCATCGAGGCCAGCAGCTCTTCCTTGGTCAGCGTGTGGATCTCTTCAATCGGCTTGGGTGAGACCAGGGCAGCGGCGCCAATATCGTGGCGCGCTTCGATCGTGGCGCGAGCGACACGGTAGCGCTTGTACAGCTTGACCATGGCCACGGCGTGGCCCGCCTCGTGGTATGCCAGGCGCCGCTTGTCCGCGTAGGTCATACCCATTACGGGCACGCGCATGCCCCACTCGTAGGTCTCCAACGCCCAGCGAAAATCTGCGTAGTCGATCGCGTCGCGACCATTCCAGACCGCGTGCACGACCGCCTCGTTGACGATGTGCTTGATCTGCGCCGGCGTGTAGTTGACCGTCTCGGCCACCATCTGGTCGATCGGCAGATCGACGTGCTTGACCTTACCCAGGTAGTAGTCGAAGATCTCGCGCCGACCGTCGTACGACGGGGCACCGATCCGTAGCTGCCGGTCGAAGCGACCTGGCCGCAGCAGCGCCTGGTCGAGCACTGAGACCAGGTTGGTGGCGGCAATGGTCAGCACCGGCGGCTGGTCGGCCTTGCCCTTACGCAGGCCGAACATGCGCAGGATCTTGTCTTTGAAGCCGTCCTTCGGTAGCGGGTCCATCTGGTTGAGCAGCTCGTTCAGGGCGCCGCCACCACCACCCATCATCATGCCGCCAAAGCCGCCGGCGTTACCCACACCCGAGCGCGACTTGCCGATGGCGTCGATCTCGTCGATGAACAGGATGCACGCGCCGTGCTTGCGCGCGAGCTTGCGCGCCTTGTTGTAGAGGCTGAGCACGCGCAGGGTATCCATGCCCCAGAACATGCCCTGGATGCTCGGCGCTGACATGTAGCCGAACGGCAGCTGCGCCTCGGTGGCGATCGCCTGGCCGAGGTAGCTCTTGCCAGTACCTGGCGGGCCCTCGAGCAGCAGACCGCGGATGGGCTGGCCGCCCATCTGCTTGAAGCGCTTAACACCCTTGAGCAGCGTCACCACCTGCTGCGCCGATTCGAGGACCTCAGGATTGCCCTTGTAGTCCTTGAAGCCGACGCCCGTTTCACCTGGCATCAGCCAGTAGATGCGCGGTCGCCCGATGAACCAGAACAGCACGATGAACTGGAAGATCATCAGGAAGGCGACGTAGAAGAGCTGGAAGACCAGGTACAGACCCGTGGTGATGAATGGGCCGACCTCTTCCCAACGTGGGATGACGATGAACAGGCCGAGGAAGACGAGCACGCCGAGGATGAACAGCGTGCGCACCAGCATGCCCGCACGTCCGAGCGCGCGGTCGATCTTGCGGTCGAGCTCGTCGTGCGTGTCGATCCCCAGATCCGGACTGAGGGGTTCAGGTTTAGAGCTCATCCGCGACTCCTTATCGCCAATTACTGCACCTTAGCAATCTTGCCGTCCCGGTCAAGAGTGAACATGTATGGCTGGTAGTCAACGTCCGACCGGGATTGTTGGCGGACTCCGACCAGGTAGAACTGCATGCTCGTACCGTCGGGGAGCGTCTTGCCGCCCACGTACGAGACTTCGTCGAGATGAATCCCCTGCTGCCGGGCAGCCTCCATCTGCTGCTGCAGGCCCTCCAGTGAGCCACCCTGCGTCTGGAGTCGGTTTTGCGCATCATTGCTGAGACTCGACCACACCAGATCGGCGTTGTAGTCGCGGTTGCCGCGCAGGTAGTCCTCGGTTGACGTGTCGAAGGACGAAGTAGCGGATGAGACGGACGAGATTCCGTCGGAAGCCCCCCACGGTGTGGTACTCGTATGCCAACCCTAACAAGATTTTGGTTCAGCGCTCCGCAGCATGCTCCGCGAGCGCGCGGTGGTGAGCCGGCCAGAGGGTACCGTTTGGTGGGGCGCCCTACAACTAATACGGGCCGCGGAACAGGTGATCGAATCATAAACTATTCGCGTGCCTGCACCTGGACTACGACGGCCCGCATGTCCGTGGGCTGGTTTCCGCTTGTGACCAGCCTGACGATCACGATCACTGGCGCGGGCGCCACATGGGTGCGGGCCGGTTCGGGCTCGTGGCCAGGCATCGTGAGCGCCGTGATGGCAATGCATGCGTAGAGGGCCACGAACTTCGCACCCTTGACGATCTCCACTGCCTTAGCGACTCCGCCGAACATCTTCAACAACGCGCCGAGCGCCCGCTGCGCCCGCTTCTGACTGAGGTTGTTGCCCTCAGAGTTCATCCGCTACTCCCTGCCGTCCAGTTCCTGGACCTTCGCGATCTTGCCGTCCCGGTCGAGAGTGAACATATACGGCTGGTAGTCAACATCCGATCGGATTGTTGGCGGACACCCACCAGGTAAAACTGCATGCTCGTACCGTCGGGGAGCGGCTTGCCGCCCACGTACGAGACTTCGTCGAGATGAATCCCCTGCTGCCGGGCAGCTCCAGCTGCTGCAGGCCCAGAACATGCCCTGGATGCTCGGCGCCGACATGTAGCCGAACGGTAGTTGCGCCTCGGTGGCGATCGCCTGGCCGAGGTAGCTCTTGCCAGTACCTGGCGGGCCCTCGAGCAGCAGACCACGGATGGGCTGGCCGCCGCCCAACAGGCCGAGGAACACGAGCACGCCCGGGCGCGCCACCGGGCTAGAGGTTCTAACTTATCCTGGGAGCATGGCAGTGCCTGGGCGGCGGCTGCGCATCGGGGTGCTGTTTGGTGGGCGCTCGGGCGAGCATGAGGTGTCGCTGCAGTCCGCGAGGGCCGTGATGGCCGCGCTCAGCGAGGCCGGGCACGAGGTGATGCCTATTGGCATCACGCCGCAAGGCCGCTGGCTCGTCTCGGGTGATCCGATGCGGGCGTTGAGCTCCGGCCGCATCGCCGATGAGCATCTGGCGACCATGCTGCCCGAGCCTGGGCACACCGGCCTGATGTCGCTGCACGCGCCCGAGAACGGGCTCGAACGCGCATCCGTCGCGGAGCTGGACGTGGTCTTTCCCGTCTTGCACGGCACGTACGGCGAAGACGGCACCGTTCAGGGCCTGTTCGAGCTCGCCAGTGTTCCGTACGTGGGCTCGGGCGTCCTGGGCTCCGCGCTCGGCATGGACAAGGCGGTGCAGAAGACGCTGTGGCGGGGGCTGGGGCTGCCGGTGGTCGACTTCTTGAGCGTGTTGCGCCGCGACGCTGACCTGGAAGCCACCCTGGACAGGATCGAGCGCGAGCTCGGCTTCCCGTGCTTCGTGAAGCCCGCGAATCTGGGCTCGAGCGTCGGTGTGAGCAAGGCCCACGATCGCCCCGAGCTGGAGCTGGCACTGGACGAGGCTGCCCGTTATGACAGCAAGCTGCTGGTCGAACGCGGCGTCGACGCCCGCGAGCTGGAGGTCGCCGTGCTCGGCAACCACGACCCTCAGGCCTCGGTGGTGGGTGAGATCGTGCCGAGCGCGGAGTTCTACAGCTATCGCGCGAAGTACCTCGACGAGGGCTCGCAGGCGATCATCCCCGCCCAGGTGCCCGCGGAAACGAGCGCTGAGGTGCAGCGACTGGCGATTACCGCTTTCAAGGCGGTCGACGCGGCGGGGCTCGCGCGGGTCGACTTTTTCCTGGAGCGCGGGACGGGCCGCCTGTACCTGAACGAGATCAACACGATGCCAGGCTTCACCGAGATCAGCATGTACCCCAAGTTGTGGCAGGCCAGCGGCCTGTCCTTCGCGCAGCTGGTTGCGCGGCTGGTGGAGCTGGCGGAGGAGCGCTTCGCCGAGCGGTCGCGGAACGAAACGAGCTATCAGCCGGGGGGTGGGGGCTGAGGGGTGGGGGATGGGGGCCCAGCATGAGCACATGACCCGTCCCTCACCCCTCACCCCTCATCCCTCACTCCGCGAGCGCAGCGAGCCACTGCGCGTCCTGCTGGCCGGCGGCGGCTCCGGCGGCTCAGCCACGCCAGTGCTTGCTGTTGCCCAGGCGCTCCGCGAGCGCTGCCCGGACGTGCGTTTCCTCTACGTCGGCACTGCGCCGCGGGCAAGCTGCGCCGCTACCTCGACCTCCAGAACCTGGTCGACCCTGCGCGCGTGCTGGTCGGTGTTGGGCAGGCGTACGGGTTGGCGCGACGCTTCAGACCGCGCGTGGCGTTTGCCGCGGGCGGCTTCGGCGCCGTCCCGCCGATGCTGGCCGCTCGCCTGGTAGGCGCCCGCACGCTGATCCATCAACAAGACGTCGAGCCAGGGCTCGCCAATCGCCTGCTGGTGCCGATTGCGCAGCGGATCACGGTGAGCCTGCCGGCCTCGCTGGCGCACTTTCCTCGCTCGCGCTCCCTGGTCACGGGCAACCCCGTGCGGCGCGAGATCCTCGAGGCTGCCCCCGCTCACGCGTTTTCGCTGCTCGGTCTGGAGCCCGACGTGCCGTTGGTGGTGGCTACCGGTGGCGGCACCGGCGCGCTCGGCCTTAACAAACTGGTCGCTGCCGCCGCTCCAGCGCTTGTCCAGCACGTGCAGATGGTGCACCTGACAGGCCGCGGCCGCGGCGTCCCGTCCGCGACCGACTCACCACGCTACCGCGCGCATGAGTTCATGGTGGAGGAGTTGCCGCACCTGCTGGCGGCCGCCACGGTCATCGTGACACGGGCTGGCATGGGCACGCTGACCGAGCTGGCGGCGCTGGGGAAGCCGGCCCTGGTCGTGCCGCTGCCCAACTCCCACCAGTGGGCCAATGCCAGGGCCTTTGCCAGGCTCGCGGCCATCGAGGTTGCCGATCAGGAGGCGCTCACGCCCGACCTGCTGGCGCAGCGCATCCTGAGCCTGTGCCAGGACGCGGGCCGCCGCACCCAACTGGGCAGCGCGCTGCGGGCAAGCATGCCGCGCGATGCGGCGGAGCGGATCGCCGCCGAACTGCTCGCGCTAGCCGACTAATTACCCGGCAACAGCTACCTTGCGGTGCAAGGTACCTTGCTCTACTCTGTAGTTACCACACAGCATGGATACCTGGCTCGCGCAAGCACGCCGCGGCGTCGTCGAGCTGTGCGTCTTGCTGCTGATCGGGCAGCGGCCGCGCTACGGGTACGAACTGGCAACCAAGCTGGCGCAGTGGGAGCCGCTCAGTACCACCGAGGGCACTCTCTACCCGCTGCTGCGGCGGCTGCAGCGAGAGGGCGTGATCGCCGCGTTCTGGGAGGAATCCCAGGACGGCCCACCGCGCAAGTACTACAGCCTCACGAGCCTGGGCGCACAGCTCGTCGAGAGTCAAATCCGCGACTGGCAAAAACTCAGCGAAGCCGTCACCAACCTGCGCACTGAGACCAATGAGGACGAGGAGGTCCCCCATGGATCAGGATCCCAGCGCCAGCCAGCGCTACCTGGACGTTCTGCGCACGTGCCTCAGCCGGCTACCAGACGCTGACCGCGACGACGCTGTCCGCGAGATCGAGGCACACATCGCTCACGCGCGTACCGACGGACTGCCGCTGGCAGCTGTGCTGGCCCGCCTGGGTGATCCGCGCCGGCTCGGCCAGGCCTACGAGGCGAACTACCTGCTGGAGCAGCAGGCTCTCCAGCCTGAGGAGCCAGCGCCTAGCACGCCAGAGGGCCGCCTGGTCCGCATCGTCGGCCCCGTCCTCGACGTGCAGTTCGGTGCCGAGTTCGTGCCCGAGATCTACCACGCCCTCGAAGTCGACCTGGACGACGGCAAGGGCACGCTCACCCTCGAGGTCCAGCAGCTACTGGGCAACAACGTTGTCCGCGCCGTCGCCATGGGTTCCACTGATGGACTCAGACGCGGCATGCTGGCACACAACACCGCCGCGCCGATCACCGTGCCCGTCGGCCGCGGCACCCTCGGCCGCGTGCTCGACGTCCTCGGCCACCCGATCGACGGCAAGGGCGAGATCGACGCCGAGGCCTACTTTCCGATCCACCGCCCGGCACCGCCACTCACGGACCAGACCGTGCGGCCCAGCATGTTCGAGACCGGCATCAAGATCATCGATCTGATCGCGCCGTTCCCGAAGGGCGGCAAGATCGGTATCCTCGGCGGCGCCGGCGTCGGCAAGACCATCATCATCCAGGAGCTCATCAGGAGCGTCGCCGTCGAGCACGGCGGCTTCTCGGTATTCACGGGCGTCGGCGAGCGCACCCGCGAAGGCAACGACCTCTACCAGGACCTGGCCGAACGCGACGTGCTCGACAAAGTCGCCCTCGTCTTCGGCCAGATGAACGAGCCACCCGGCGCCCGACAGCGCGTTGCACTCACCGGTGTCACGCTGGCCGAGTTCTTTCGCGACGAGGGCCGCGACGTGCTGCTCTTCATCGACAACATCTTCCGCTTCACGCAGGCTGGCGCCGAGGTCTCTGCGCTCTTGGGGCGACTGCCCAGCGCGGTTGGCTACCAGCCAACGCTGGCCAACGAGATGGGCCAGTTGCAAGAACGCATCACCTCGACCAAACGGGGCTCGATCACCTCGCTCCAGGCGGTCTTCGTGCCCGCGGACGACTTCACCGACCCCGCACCCGCGACGACCTTCGCGCACCTGGACGCGGTGATCTCCCTCGAACGTTCGATCATGGAACGCGGCATTTTCCCTGCCGTCGACCCGCTGGCGTCCACGAGCCGCATTCTCGATCCCAACGCGGTCAGCCGCGAGCACTACACGATCGCGCGCGAGGTGCAGCGGGTCCTGCAGCGCAACAAGGAGCTGCAAGAGATCGTCGCGATTCTCGGCATGGATGAACTGTCCGAGGAGGACAAGCAGACGGTCTTCCGCGCCCGTCGACTCGAGCGCTTCCTGTCGCAGCCGATGTTCGTGGCCGAAGTGTTCACTGGCATAGCGGGTCAATATGTGCCCCTCGCCGAAACACTGCGCGGCGCGCGCGAGATCCTGGACGGCCGATGGGACCACGTGCCCGAAAGCGCGTTTCTGTACATCGGCAGCGTCGAAGAGGCCGCCGCGAAGGCCGGTCTCGCGTCAGTCGCAGCTTAGACCGCGGGCAGTCATGGTTCGACAGGCTCACCATGAGCGGGTATTTTGTCGCCCGCTCATCCTGAGCTTGTCGACAGGCTCACCATGAGCGGGTATTTTGTCGCCCGCTCATCCTGAGCTTGTCGAAGGACGACCGGACCTAGCCGATGGCTGCTTCGCGCACGTCGATCCGCAACCCGCCATCCTCGAGCACATCGACGAGCACGCGGTGCCCCTCGCGCACGACATCGAAATCGACCGCGTGCGAGCCGACGCGGAGCCGCCGCACACTCACGCGGCCAAGCCAGTTGGGTAGCTGTGGGCGCAGCCGCAGGCTGCCCGCACGCGCGTTGACCTCGAGCCCGAGCAGCGCCTGGAGCAGCATGAAAGCGCTCCCAGCAGCCCACGCCTGCGGGCTGCAGGACACGGGATACTGGGCAGGCGTCGAGTGATAGCGGCGATCTCTGGAAAAACCGCACCACAGCTCGGGTAGCCGCGCGGAGGGAAAGCGCAGTCCCGCTTCGAAGACCTGATTGGCGACTTCGAGCGCGGCGGCGTCCGCGCCAGCGCGCTTCATGCCCAGGGTAATCAGCCCGTTGTCGTGCGGCCAGATCGAGCCGTTGTGATAGCTCATCGGGTTGAAGCTGCGCGCGCGACTGGACAGCGTGCGCAGGCCCCAGCCGCACAGCATGTCGTCCTGAACGAGCCGCTCCGCCGTCATGCGCGCCTGTTCGCCGGTCAAGAGTCCCGTCCACAGCGCGTGCCCGGGGTTGGAGGTCACCGTTTCGATTGGCCGTTTGTCGCGATCCAGGCCCATCGCCCAGAACGGCCCGAGCTCATCGTCGAGGGCGAGTCGCTGGACGAAGAGCTGGCGGGTGCGCTCGGCAGCCGCTTGTAGCTCGCGCTCGCGCTCTGGCTGACCGAGCAGACCGAACAGGTCGGCCATCGCCTTGCGGGCGCCATACGCGTAGGCCTGCACCTCGGCGAGCGCGATGGGCGGCTCCGCGAGGGTGCCATCGCGGTGGCTGGCGGAGTCGAAAGAGTCCTTCCAGCCCTGGTTGCGCATGCCGGCGGTGCTGCGCGTCTGGTACTCGAGAAACCCGTCGTCGTCGAGATCGCCGTACTCGTCGATCCAGCGCAGTGCCGCCGCGGCATTCGGCAGCAGCTCGCGCACGAGCTCGAGATCGCCGGTCCAATCGACGTACTCGCCCAGCGTGATCAGAAAGAGTGGTGTCGAGTCGACACTGCCGTAGTAGCGGGTATGCGGGACGCGGCCGAGCTTGGACAGTTCGCCCATGCGCACCTCGTGCAGGATCTTGCCCGGCTCCTCGTCGCGAAAGTCGTTGCACTCCTTGCCCTGCAGGCTGGCCAGGAACCGCAGCGTGCTGGCAGCGACCTCGGGTCGCAGCGGCAACGCCTGCATCGACGTGATCAGGCTGTCGCGACCGAACGGCACCGCGAACCACGGGATACCGGCGGTCGGCACGAGATTGCCGTCGATGTCGTCGATGAGCAGCCGCAAGTCGTGCAGCGCGCGGCGAAGCAGCTGGTCGAACAGGTCGTGGTCGGTCTCGAACGAGGTCGCCGCCGAGCGCCACGAGGAGTACGAGTCGCGGATGCCGACGAAGGCCGCGTCCATTCCAGCGCGGGTCATCGGTGGATGCGTCGCCTCGCTGGGCACGATTTCCAGCGTGATCGAGCGCGACTCCATGGGCGGTAGGTCCAGGTCGAAAACGGCCGCGGCAATCGGTGGCACGACGCGACCCTCCGCGCGTGGATCGATCCACTCGTCGAGCCCTGGCAATTTCTCCGACGGGTTCAAGCGGCGCAGCCGGTCGTTCAAGATCTCGATGCTGCTCGGCGCTGGGCTGAACGAGACGCGCGTGTGGCGCTCGACGCCGTCGCGACCACGATAGCCGAGCAGCACGCCGTCGGGCTGGACATTCAGCGGCAGCAGCTCGCCGAACTCGGGCGTCTCGGAGGTGAAGTAGCCGCGCACCTCGAACATGTCGCGGAAGTCTGAGCCGAACGTCAGGCGCACCGTGACCCGCACCGGGTGCGGGTTGTAGTTCAGCAGTCCCAGGCGCTCGTGCAAGCCATCGTGCAGGAATCGATTGCGGCGAATGCTGATCGTGCGCGGCTCAGCCAGGACCTCGCCGCGCTGGCCGAGCAGGGTGTCGTTGGCGAACTGAAGATTGCTCATGAAGTTCAATTCGCCGGCTGCCGACAGCAGCGTCAGCCGCGTACCGGTGATGTCCATCTCGAACAGGCTCAAGTGGCGGGTGTCGCGGTAGTACAGCCCGTGGCCTTCGAGGTTGAGAGCTTTGATGTCGCCCGCGCGGTCCGTGACCAGAAAGATCTGGCCTTCCTTGAGCACGGCCCGCTCGAGCACGGAACCGGTCTGGATGGTTGCCATGGCAGTCTTCAGTCGACAGTGATCTGTGCAGACTGTAGAACGTGGCGCCATGACCGAGCCTGTGTTCACCAGCGAGGAGTACATGCGCGCGTCACGTATCGGTCCGCTGCGCCGGCAGCCTGGTCCGATTGTGCTGGTCGACTACGACGCCGCCTGGCCAGCGCTGTTCGAGCGCGAAGCCGAGCGGGTCCGCGCTGTCCTGGGCGACCGAGTGCTGCGCATCGAGCACGCCGGCTCGACCTCGGTGCCTGGGCTGTGCGCCAAACCTATCGTCGACATCGTGCTCGTGGTGGCGGACTCCTCGGATGAACCCGCGTACGTGCCGCGGCTCGAGAAGGCGGGCTACGTGCTACGCATCCGGGAGCCCGATTGGTTCGAGCATCGCCTGTTCAAGGGCCCGGACACCGACATCAACATGCACACGTTTTCGGCCGCGTGCAGCGAGGTCGAGCGCATGCTGCTGTTCCGCGACTGGCTGCGTGCCCAGCCTGCAGAGGCCGATCTGTACGCGCGAACAAAGCGCGAGCTTGCACAGCGGGAGTGGGACTACGTACAGCACTATGCCGACGCCAAGACTGCCGTCGTGCGCGAGATCATCGCTCGCGCTGAGGCGGTGGCCCAGGGCTGAGCCGAACGCATGTCACGCCGCGGTCAGCATTGTTTGACACTCCGATAACAGGTGCGTAACGTGGCGTGACCCGCACTACGTCTCAGACGGGAGTGAGCCATGGGCGTGTGCCGTCGATCTCTCGGCCGGGTCTTAGCCAGTTGTGTGCTCGCGTTGTCGAGCGTGGGGGCGACGCCCGCGCAACAGTCGCTCCCGGCGGGTGACGCCGCCGGACGCGAGTGGCTGACGTACGGCGGCAACCTCTTCAACCATCGTTACTCGTCGCTGAATCAGATCAACACGGGCAATGTCGCCCAGCTCAAGGGCGCCTGGACGTACCACACCGGGGCGTTCGGCGACGGCACGTCCTTTGAGGCGTCGCCGATCGTGTCGGGCGGGGTGATGTACCTGACCGGGCCGCAGAGTCAGGTCTACGCGGTCGACGCCAAGAGCGGGGCAGAGCTGTGGAAGTTCGTGCCCGACTACGGCGGGACGCAGATCGCCGGTGTCACCGGGGTGGGCGCGCTGCCGCTGTGCTGTGGGCAGGTCAATCGCGGCGTGGCGCTCGGCGACGGTCGCGTCTACGTGGCCCAGCTCGACGCAAAACTGACGGCGCTGGACGCCCGCACGGGCAATCAGCTGTGGAGCGTGCAGGTCGCCGACCCACGCGCCGGCTACTCCGAGACGATGGCGCCGCTCTTCTACAACGGCATGGTCATCGTGGGCATCTCGGGCGCCGAGTACGAGATTCGTGGGCATGTCACCGCCTACGACGCCGCGAGCGGCACCCAGATGTGGCGCTTTTTCACGATTCCGGCGCCCGGCGAGTTTGGCAACGAGACATGGCCGCAGGGCACCGACATGTGGCAGTTCGGCGGCGGCTCGATGTGGCAGACGCCCGCCCTCGATCCCGACCTGGGGATGCTGTACATCGCCGTTGGGAATCCCAGCCCCGACCTGGATGGCACCATCCGCGCCGGCGACAACCTGTTCACCGAGTCGATCGTCGCCCTGGACATCAAGTCCGGCCAACGCAAGTGGCACTACCAAACGGTCCACCACGACATCTGGGACTACGACTCGATCAGCCCCGACGTGCTGTTCGACGTGACCACGAACGGCAAGCCGGTCAAAGGTATCGGCCAGGCCGGCAAGACCGGCTGGGTCTACCTGCTCGATCGCACTACTGGCCAGCCGCTGGTTGGTATCGACGAGAAGCAGGTGCCACAGATTCGTAAGCAGAACACGGCCCTCACGCAGCCGTTCCCGATTGGCGACGCGTTCGTGCCGCAAGCGTGCACTCAGGACATCGGCAATTACCCGACCGGTGGGATCTTCACGCCGTTCCGCGACGATCCGGTGCTCATCTGTCCCGGCGCCAACGGCGGCACGGAGTGGTCCCCATCCTCTTACAGCCCCCAGACCAACCTGATGTACGTGTGCGGCATCGACCAGCCGCAGGTCTGGACGGCCAAGCCCGACAAGATCGAGCAGGGCACCCTGCGCCTCGGCAGCGCGTTCGTGACCCCACCTGGCGGCAGGACCTCGGGCACGTTCACCGCCATCGATGTGCGTACGAACCGCAAAGCGTGGCAAGCGCGCTGGGACCAGATGTGCATTGGTGGCTCGATGACGACCGCGGGTGGGTTGGTCTTCGCCGGTGAGGGCAACGGAAACTTCGATGCCTACGACGCGAAGACGGGCGATCGGCTGTGGCAGTTCCAGACCGGCGCTGGCGCCAACGCGCCGCCGGTGACGTACGAGGTCGATGGGCAGCAGTACGTCGCGGTCGCCTCGGGTGGCAACTTCCAGCTGAATTTCCCGAGAGGCGACACGCTGTGGGTCTTTTCACTCAACGGTGGACTGGGACCTGTAGCGGCGCCAACGATCGGCAGCGGGGCAGGCACGGGAACCGAGACGGCTATCGGCGCCAACACGACGCAGATCAAGGTGGTCGACTTCGGCTTCAGCCCGGGCAACGACCTGGTCCCACCAGGCACGACCATCACCTGGACCAATACCGGCCAGATCGGCCACACGGTGACCTCGGACGACGGCGTGTTCGATTCGGGTGACTTGCCCTCGGAAGCAGTGTTCTCATTCACGTTCGATCAGCCGGGCACCTATTGGTACTTCTGCCGACCGCATCCGTTCATGCGCGGTCGCATCGTCGTGGCGGCAAACGCGCCTGCACCGAGCGATGCCGAGTAGACCACGCCTGATCCGACTGGCCGCCATCGCTACGCTGTGCCTCGGCGTAGCGCTGGCCCCAGCGACCGGCTCGGCGCAGGCAGATGCCTCGAGCGCGTTATACGAAGCGGTCAGCTCCACGCTCAGCCTGGGCACCCACCGCGAAACGGGTCGCCTGCCAACCGTACGTGTCGATGCAGCTGGCGACGCGACCGTCGTGTTCGCGATTCGTGGCGAGGGCGATGACGCGCAGGCAACCCGTGCCGGTGCGTTGTCCGACACGCTGACCGTGCTGCGTACCGTGTATCAGGCGCCCGAGGGAAGCCAGGTGGCGACGCTGACCGTGCTGGGGACGTTTCCCTTCAAGAGCACTAAAGGCCGCGCGGTACGGGAGAATCCCGTGCTGCGCGCGGTGTTGACGGCCGAAACAGCGTCGCAGCTCAGCTGGTCCGACCTGACGCCGGATCAGATGCCAGCAGCGGTCGACGTGTGGTGGCTGCAGGGCGCATTCGCCGACGCCGGCAATGAGCTCGTCGAGACAGCCAGCGAGCCGACGCCGTTCGACATCGTCCAGGCGCACCTCGACGAGACTCTCAGCGCACTTGCGGAAGGCGATGTCCGTGTTGCGCGATCGCAGTTCAAGCAGTTCTTCGATGCCTGGGAAGACGTGGACTCGACCGTGCACGAGCAATTTCCGCTGCAATACGACGCGCTGGATACCCAGCTGGAGCGGGCCGAGATCGCGATCTTGCACAGCCAGCCCGAAGATATGGGCACGGCCCAGGACGCCCTGCGGAAGCTGCGCGGTTACCTGGTCGAGATCGCCGACGGTTACTAATCCATACCCGCTCATCCTGAGCCTGTCGAAGGACAAACGACCGGCCGCTCTGGTTCGACAAGCTCACCATGAGCGGCCCGACGACTACAGCTGAACGATTTCTTCGCGCGCTTCGCCGACGCCGATCAGCTGCACCGGTGCTTCGAGGAGCACTTCCAGTCTGCGCACGTATGCCTGGGCGTTGGCGGGGAGATCGTGCCAGCCGCGCGCGCCTCCGAGCGGCTCATCCCAGCCAGCGAACGTCTCGTACACCGGCCGGCAACGCTCCAGCGTTTCCACCTGGCTGGGGAAGTACTCCAGTCGCTGGCCCTCAACTTCGTACGCGACGCACACCTGCAGCTCGGCGAAGCCCGTCAGGAGATCGAGGCGTGTGAGGGCGATACCGTCGAAGGCGTTGACCCGCGAGGAGTGGCGGCCAGCGATGGCATCGAACCAACCGCATCGCCGTGGCCGGCCGGTGGTGGTGCCGTATTCGTGGCCGACCGTGCGGATGCGCTCGCCGAGCTCGTTGTCGAGCTCGGTCGGGAATGGGCCTTCGCCGACGCGACTGCAGTACGCCTTGTAGACGCCTATTCCTCGTGTGAGTCGCCGCGGCCCAACGCCTGAACCGTGCAGCAGGCCCGCGACGGTGCACGAGCTGCTCGTGACGTACGGGTAGGTGCCATGGTCCAGGTCGAGCAGCGTGGCGTGGGCGCCTTCCAGCACGACCTGCCGTCCGCGCGCCACCGCCTCGTCGACCATCGGCTGGGTCTCCGCGATGTATGGCAGGAGCCGCTCGGCGTACGTCAAGTACTCGTCAGCCACCTGGTGCGCTTCAGGCCGCCGCACGCCCACGGCCGCTAATTCATGCGCCTTGCGGTCCAGCACGAACTGCAGCTTCTCGCGGAACGATCGTGCGTCGAGCAAATCACCCACCCGAAGCCCGACCCGCCGCGACTTGTCGACGTAGGTTGGCCCGATGCCGCGGCCAGTGGTGCCCAGACGGCGTTCCTCGCGGGCATCGTCCTCGGCTCGATCGAGCATCTGGTGGTAGGGCATCACCAGATGCGCGGCGGTGCTGACACGCAGACCACTCACGTCGATCTCGCGTGCGCCTAGCTCGTCCAGCTCCTGTACGAGCAGACCTGGGTGTACGGCGACACCTGGCCCGATGATGCACAGCGCGCGTGGGTTGAAGATTCCCGCTGGCACGAGGTGGACGGCGAAGCGGCCCTGCTCGTTGACCACGGTGTGCCCGGCGTTGGCCCCGCCGTGGCCGCGGATCACCAGGTCTGCATCGCGCGCGAGCAGGTTGATGACTTTGCCCTTGCCCTCGTCGCCCCAATGGCCGCCGACGACCGCGGTTACGGGCATGCGCCAGTATGCTAGCGCCTTTCTCTAGACTTTCAGGTGGCCCGCACTGCGCAGGCGCCCACGGCACCATCGACGGCGGCTCCCGCGCTGCCCACCTGGGCGGTTTGGGCAAACCCGACCGCGGAGATCGTTCTGGCAGGCGCCAGCATCGCCGGCCTGTTGGCGCTACTGGTGTCGCAAGCGCCCGTCTGGAACGCAGAGCCGAAGTTGCCTCCGGGTCCGGGTCAGGCGGTGGCCAACTCGCTCGGTTGGCCCGCGATCGCGCTCAGTCTGGGCTTCCTGATCGCGCTGTGTTTGCCCTTTCGGCCGTACGCACTGGGCATCGCGGCCGCGAGACGCGCCCACTCAACTCGTGTCTTGCTCGGAGCCGCGGCCGCGGTCGCGGTGGTAGCGCTGCTCATGTATCCGGCCTATGGCAGCGACATGTTCATGTATGTCGCCTTCGAACGACTGTGGACCGTCTATGGCGAGAACCCGCTGGTGGCGCTGACCTCCGCACATCCTGGTGATTGGGCCTATGCCTTCGTATGGGTGACCAGCACTCCGAATCCATACGGCCCAGTGTGGGTACTGCTTAGCTGGCCGATCGTCCAGCTTGCTGGGACGTCAGCCCTCGGCCTCGTCGTCGGTTACAAGCTGATCGCGCTGTGCAGCTATCTCGCGTGCTGCGCACTCATCTGGTCGAGCCTACCGCCCGCCGAGCGCGCATCCCGTGTCGTGCTGTTCGCGTGGAGTCCACTGGTGCTGTTCGAAGGGTTGGGCAAGGCGCATAACGACCTGGTGCTCGCGGTGGCCGCCCTCGCGGCGGTGCGGCTGGGTGCCCGCGGCGGGATGCTCGCTGCGACGGCAGGTGCGCTCGTCAAACTCAGCGGACTGGCAGTGCTGCCGGCATTAGCCGTGCCGCTGGTCCGCGAGCGGCGTTGGGCCGCGCTCGCTGCTGGCGCTGGTGCGGCCGCGGCCCTCGCGACGCTCGCCTACGCGCCGTTCTGGGAAGGTCCGGGGACGCTGACCGCGGTCGGCATGCAGATCTCGTGGAACTGGTGGTCGCCGGCGGCGCTGGCGATCGCCGCTGGCCTGGATGCCGCGCTGGTTCGCATCACGTTGACCGCCGTATGCATCGGCGTCACGCTGCTGATCTTGCTGCGAGTTCGCGATCCGGCAACGGCCGCGGCCGGCGTCTATCTCGCCGCGTTGTTGCTGCTGACCAGCCATTTTTTCGCGCACTACCTGGTGCCGGTGGTCGCTCTCGCCGCGCTCTCGCCCAACCGAGCGCTGCAGCGCTCGGTGCTGGCGCTCTCACTTGGCGCCATGGCGGCATATGCCGTCGATCCACTGCAGCTGGCCATGCCAGCCGGGTGGGCAGGCTCGCCGGCTTACCAGATCCTCGGCAGCGTCGTACTGATCGGTCCGCTGGTGGCGCTGTGGGTCAGCGAAATGCGGAACGGTCGCCGTAGTTCCGCGCGTAGTAGGCCTGGTGGTGCTGCCCCTGCTTGATCGACCGCCACCACGTTGGATGCTCGGCGTACCACTGAACGGTCGCCTCTAGCCCCTCCCAGAACCGCCAGCGCGGCCGCCAGCCCAACGCGAACAGCTTCCCGACATCGACCCGGTACCGCCGGTCATGCGCCGGCCGATCCACGACGTGCTCCAACAAGCCTTCCGATTTACCGAGCAACGCCAGGATGCGGCGGCTCACGTCGAGATTGGGCGGCATCTCCGATTCGGGCTGGGGATTGCCCACGTTGTAGATCTCGCCAACCGTGCCCGACCGCAGCACGGTATCGATGCCAGTTGCGAAATCGGACACGTGGGTCCACTGTCGCCGCTGCTGGCCATCGCCATAGACCGGCAGCGGCTGGTCGTCGAGCGCGTTCGTGATGTGCAAGGGAATGAGCTTCTCGGGGTACTGGTACGGCCCGAACGCGTTGGCGCCGCGCACGATCAGCGCCGGCAGGCGATGGGTCTTGTAACTGGCCAGCACCAGCAGCTCGCCGCCGGCCTTCGATGCCGAGTACGGCGAGGTCGGATCGAGTCGGTCGGTTTCGACTGACGCACCTTCCGCGACCGCGCCGTACACCTCGTCGGTACTGACCTGCACGAACCGCTGCACGCTGGCCGCGCGCGCCGCTTCACTGAGCACCCACGTACCGTGCACGTCCGTGCGCACGAAGGCATCGGCGTCCAGGATGCTGCGGTCGACATGGGTCTCGGCGGCGAAGTTGACCACGGCGGCGACACCGTTGAGCACCTCGGCCACCAGCGCCGCGTCGTCGATATCGCCACTCACGAAGCGGTAGCGAGGGTTGCTGGCGACGAGCTCGAGGTTGTCCAGGTTGCCCGCATACGTGAGCTTGTCCAGGACGATGACCTCGTCGTCGGGATAGCCCTGCAGCGTCTGCCGCACGAACTCCGAGCCGATGAAGCCTGCCCCGCCCGTGATGAGGATGCGCACGGCTCAGGAGACTCCGACTGGCTCGGCGACGCGAGGATTGTTGAGCGGCTGATTCGCACCATGCGCGCGCACGAAATCGATGACCTGGTAGTAGACGTCGATCGACTCGCCGGCATCGCCCCAGAACCCGTGAATCACGTCGTACTCCATGTGCCCGCGGTCGATGTACGCGTTGTTGACGTCGGTGATTTCGAGCTCGCCGCGGCCGGACGGTGTGAGCGATTTCACGATGTCGAACACCGACTGGTCGTACATGTAGATGCCGATTACCGCGTACGGGCTGGGGGGCGTCTCGGGTTTCTCGCGGATGAACGTCAGGCGGTCGTCCTTGCCGAAGATGGGTACGCCCAGGTGGCGCAGGTGTGTGCGGTCCTCCATCTCTTTGAGGAGTAAGCGCGCACCCTCGTGTTGCCGCCCGAAGTTTTCGACGTACGGGGCGATGCTTTCGCCGAGGATGTTGTCGGCCAGCATGACCACCACCTTGTCACCGTCGACGAAGCTCTCGCACAGGCCGAGCGCCTCGGCGATGCCGCCAGCTTGGGCCTGATACGAGAACTGGAGCCGCTTCAGTCCAAATTCGGTGCCGTTGCCAAGCAGGGGGAGGAATTCACCCGCGTGGTTGCCGCCGGTCACTACCATCACTTCGTCGATGCCCGCGCCGACCAGCGTCTCGATCGGATAGAAGATCATCGGCTTGTCGTAGACGGGCAGGAGATGTTTGTTGGTGATCCGCGTCAGCGGATGCAGTCGGGAGCCGGTGCCGCCGGCGAGGATCACACCTTTCATTGGGCTCCTTCAGTAGCGGTACAGCTTGTCATCGACCCTGGCGTCGACGAGCACCACGCCGAGTACGTTCGCGTGCACACGCTCGAGCTGCTCGCGTGCGCGCCGCGCCAGGTCCCGCTTCGTGCGACCCGCGCTGACGACCAGCAGCACGCCACCCAGCCGCGGCGCGAGCACCGCCGCATCGGCCAGCACGCCGGCGGGCGCCGTGTCCACCAGCACGTACTCCGCTTGCGCGCTTGCCAGCGCCAGCGCTTGCTCCAACCTCGGCGACGCCAGCACTTCCAGCGGATTGCTCGGCAGCGGCCCACTGGTCAGCAGTCGCACACCCGGCGCATCGGTCTCCACCAGCGGCAGCTCCGAAGTCGCGCCGAGGAGCACCGACGACAACCCTTCCGCGGACGAGGCGCCGAACAGCTCGTGCAGGCCCGGCCGCCGCAGGTCGGCATCGATCGCGATCACCCGTCGACCACCCTCGGCCAGCGCAACCGCCAGATTGGCCACGGTGGTCGATTTACCCTCGCCCGCCGCGGCGCTCGTGATACCGATCGTTTGTAGCTGCCGATCGGTGCTCCAGAACTGGAGGTTCGCGGCCAGGCTGCGGTAGGCCTCGGCCGCGGCCGAGTGCGGCTCCGCCAGCATGGCCAGCGGCGACCCGGCGCTGCGCGAGGACAGTGCCCGTCCGTTGCGCGACAGCGGCGTCAGCGACCGTGGGGTGGTAGAGCTCATGGTGATACAGGTACCTCTGGTTGTGAGACCGATTGTTCAGTCGGCGCAGCCGCCGCGGACGAAGCCACGCCGCGGGCCGACACACGATAGCGGGGCACGATACCAAGCAGCGGCAGCTCGATGAAGCGCCCGACATCCTCGGCCGAGCGGATCGAGTCATCCAGGTACGCCATGCCGAGCAGCACCGCTGCAGCCGCCAGCAAACCCAGCGCAGCAGCGGTCGGCACCACGACACGCGTGAGTGGCCACGTCAGGATGGCCTGGTTTGGACGATCGAGCGTCGACAGGATCACCCGCTCTTCGCGCAGTTTGCCCTGCTCATCTGCGTTGTGCTGGCGGGTGTAGACGTCGGCTATCTCCAGACTGATCTGCTCCGCTCGCAGCGGGTCGGCATCCTCGTAGTCGATGCGAATCTGGCCGCTGTCCTGGACCGGCTCGGCCCGTGTGCGGTCGAGCATGCGCTCCGGCGGCAGGTCGGTGTGCAGGTTGCGATCGACCTCGCGCATGACGGCGAGCTGTCGGACCTGCTCGGCCAGCGGCCGCAACTCCTTCTCCAGTGCGAGGAAATTGCCATAGTCGAGGCGGCCGGTGGCCTGGATGAGCACCGAGGAGCGCCAGCGTGGCTCGACCCAGGGCAGCTTCACGTACACGTACGCCGCGGCGGCAGCCAGGACTGTGGCCGCGACCACGATCCACCAGCGCTCGCGCAGCGCCCGCAGTGCCTCCGCCGCGGTCACCAGATCAGCTCCAGCTCGTCCCGCTCGTCCTGAGTTGGATCAAGCCGCAGGACCACCTGGCTCAGCTCACGCTGCCGCGCCGCGGCGAGTGCGCGGAATCTCGCCCAGCACCGGCAGCCGCAGCACGTCCTCCGCTTCCTCGCGGCTGCGCACGCTGGGGTCGATGTAGTCAAGCAGGAAGGCCAGCCCGATGCCGACCAGCAGTCCAATCAGGGTCCGCAAGCCGACCTCGCTGATCAGTCCGGGGATCGTATTGCCGCGCCGCGTGTCAGGCGGAGTGATCACGCTCATCTGCGTGTTGTAGGCGGTCAGCGCCTTGAGATAGGTCGCCAGACGTGCCGGGTCGCCCATGATGCGGCTGATCGACCCCGCGATCGCCTGACCATCCTCGATCGTGGCGGTCGTGACGGTGACGTCGATGAACCGGTGCGTCTTCTTGGTACGCGTGGTGTTGACGATTGTGTCGATGTCGTAGTCGAGGTTCTTGGCAGTCTTGAGCTCGCGCTTGACCTCACCCGCGAACGCCGAGCTGTGCATGAATTCGCTCATGTCATCGGCCAGGTACTCGGAGTCGAGGTTCGAGTAATAGATCGGGTCGTATTGCAGCTGCTGGGTCGGATCGGCCACCGGCACGCTGCTCACCGCGATACGCATATCCGTTCGGAAGGCGGTCGCCCCGCGCAGACCCACAACGGAAGAGACCAGGAACGCGACCGCCGTCAGCGCGAGCGGTAGCCACCAGCGGCGGCGGACGATCGACCAGTATTCGCGTAGCTCCACGGTCGCGTGAACTATATCCCGTACTGTCATCCCGAGCTTGCGAGGGATCTCGGTTTCGAGCGTGAGATTCCTCGTGCCTCGGAATGACATTCGTCTAACGAACCGCGCTGAAGCGTGTCACACGTGCATCCAGGTGCTCCCTCAGGCAAGACCGGTCTCCTTCCCTTCGGGAGACGATGACCGGTCTCCCGTGCGCGGGCTCAAGCTTCGCGCGGGGTCGTCCGATGCTTGATGAGCGATTGCACCGCTATGCCCGCTCTACGACTCACGAGTACCCTCCGCTCGCCGGCTGGCCGCTGGCGACTGCGGACCGGCTTACTCCTTCCAGTCCTGATCCTGGTGCCACTCGTGCTCGCCGCGACGGCACTATCGTGGGAGTCGGTCACCCGCCGTGAGGCGGAAACTCTGGTAGCCCAGCGCCAGGCAACGGCCCTCGCCGGCCTGAACGCACGACTCAAGGAGCGCCAGCAAGCCAACGAGACGATCAGCTACCTGCTGTCGAAGCGTGACTCGATCGCCCAGGCCCTTGACGCCGGCAACACCCTGCGCGTCGCGCAAACGCTGGTGCTGCTACAGGCCACGCTCGACGTGAGCTACATCAACGTGTACGCCGCCAATGGTCAGCGCTTGCTGCAGCTGGGCGGCAACGGCGCCGAGCGCATCGATAGCCACCTGGTGGCTAACGCCATTCTGGGTATTCACAGCTCCGGCGTCGCCGTCGGCGAACGGGGCGTCGTCGTCGCCGCCGCTTCGACCGTCAGCGGCCAGGTCGGAACCGCCGGCGTGATCGTGGTCGGCACGATTCTCCCGGCCGAGTCGCTGCGCGACACATCGTCGGGCGAAGAAGTGGCAGTCTTCCGCTCCGGGCAACTGGTGGATACGTCGGCACCCGATCGCGCGGCGCTGGCCGAGCTGGCGCAACCGCTGGCCGGCGATCCCCTCGAGACATTCCTGCGCAACTTCAATTCGGCGCTGGTCCCGCTGCACGTGCGTGCCGCGGGCACCCGAGTGGATAGCGAGGGCGTGCTGCTGGCGCTCGTGCCGGTCACCGATCTCGAAGAGGCTTCGCTGGAACGCACGCGCGTGGTAGCGGGCGGAACGCTGGCGCTGCTGCTCACGCTCGTTGGTGTCGCGGTGTGTCTGGCGCGAGCCATCGCCAGACCGCTGGATAACTTGCTGGGTGTTGCCAGGGCGCTGGTTCGCGGCGAATACCGCTGGCGCGTCGCGCCGGTCGGCAACTACGAGCTGCACGAGCTCGGGCAGGCGGTGAACCACCTGGCCGGTGAGCTCGAGCGCAAAGTCGCCGAGCTCACCCATCAAGCGACTCACGATCCGCTCTCTGGCTTGCCCAACCGACTGCACTTCCTGCGCAATGTCGACGAGGCGCTGACCACGATTCCAGGCGGACACGCGGTCGCGGTGTTGTTCCTCGACCTCGACAACTTCAAGATTGTCAACGACAGCCTTGGCCACGCCGCGGGCGACCGCCTGATCGTTGGGGTCGCGGAGCGGCTGCGTCGCTGCGTGCCCGAGGGGTTGAGCACTGCTCGCCTCGGCGGCGATGAGTTCACCCTGATGCTGACCTGCCCCGAAGATGGCCAGGCAGCAGTAGACCTCGCGCAGCGGCTGCTCGGCGAGCTGCGGACGCCCATCCTGGTGGATGAGCACGAGCTGTTCATCTCGGGCAGCATCGGCATCGCGCTCAGTAGCGCCGGATCGATGGGTGCGGGCGATCTGCTGCGCGCCGCCGACGTCGCCATGTATCGCGCCAAGAGCAGCGGCCGCGGCACGTGCGTCGTGTATGACCGCACGATGGGTCGCCACGCCGCCGAACGCCTGGAGCTGGAGACGGAGCTACGTCGGGCCATCGAGCGCGGTGGCCTGGTCGTCCATTACCAACCGATCGTCGACCTGGACAGTGGCCGCGTGGTCGAGCTCGAAGCCCTGGTGCGCTGGCACCACCCGCGCCGCGGGCTCATGTCGCCGGCGGCCTTCATACCTCTGGCTGAGGAAACCGGGCTGATCGTGCCGCTTGGCCGCTGGGTCCTCGAACAGGCGTGTCTGCAGGGGCGACTGTGGCAGCAGCTGTACCCGTCGGATCCGCCGTTGATGGTCAGTGTCAATCTGTCGGCGCGCCAGCTGCAGCAGCCCGACCTGCCGTCCACCGTCAGCCGCATACTGCACTCAACCGGCCTGGCACCCACCAGTCTCAAGCTGGAGATTACCGAGAGCATGCTGATGCAGGACGCCGACGCGGCGCCCCTGGCTGCGCTCGCCGCCCTCGGCATCCACCTGGCCATCGACGACTTCGGCACCGGCTACTCGTCGTTGTCCTACCTAAGCCGACTGCCAATCGACACGCTGAAGGTCGACCGCTCGTTCGTGAGTCGGCTGGGCCAGGACCGCGAGAGCGACGCAGTGGTGCGCACGATCGTCGCTCTGGCCGACACGCTGAACATGAGCGTGACCGCTGAAGGCATCGAGGAGCCCGAGCAGGCCGCGCGGCTGCGCAGCCTGGGCTGCCACCGCGGTCAGGGCTACCTGTTCGCGCGCCCCGCGCCGCCGTCAGCGTTCAACCTCGCCGCCCCAGCGGCCGAACGCCGCGCGGCCTGATCTAGTTGACCGCGCGGACGAAGCGGTAGCCGTGCTCGACTGCTCGGGCGCCGCGTACTTCCAGCAGCCAGACGCTCACGCGCGGCTGCTCGCTCAGCACCACCTGCCGCGCGCCTGGAACCTCGTCCAGAATGACCACTTGCTCCGTGCCGGGCGGGAGCTCCGTGGTGGTGCGCGAATTGGGAAAATCGGGCACGTACTCGCTGTACAGCAGCTCTACATGGGTATCGGGTAAGTAGAACGCGAGCTGCCGCAGGATGTCATGCGCCAGCAACAGCGTCGTCGACGGCGGCTGCTGGCGCAGGAACTCCACCTGTGCGCTCGTGGTCGCGTCGTGCGCCCGCAGGTCTGGCAAGCGGCCGGGCCCGACTCCGCGCAGAAACGCCTGGACGTTCCAACCGAGGACCGCCACGGCTAGCACCGCCATTACCGACTTCTCGACGACCGCCCCGCGCGGCGCGCGCCAGCCCCTCGCTTGGAGGACTTCCGCGGCACGCCGACACTCCGCGCCGATGTCGACCATCGCCAGCGCGATGAGGATCGTTGCTTGCGGCGCTAGCGACAGCACGTAGCCGGGCTCGCCGAGGTGCGCGAACACGTACACCAGTAGCGGCGGCACCACCCACACCAGCAGGAAGCGACTGCGCTGGTCCGACGCCAGGCTGCTCGGTCCAAACCGCCGTCCAAACACGTACAGCACCAGCAACAGCCCAACGCCGAGCATCTGCCGCAGGTAATTGATCAGGAAGTTGAGGTTGTAGGTCGCCTGCGTCTCACCCCCACTGGCGAAATCGCCGACCACGTACGCCGATTGCGCGGACCACACCTGGAGATAGCTGGACAGTGCCTGCCGATAGACATCCCAGCCGCCCGTAAGCACGACCATCGGCACCGCCCACGCCACCACCACCCCTGCTCCAAGCGCCACCGAGGCCAGCCGCAACCGCCACCCCACACTTGCGAGCGCCCACAGCCACAGCGGCATGCAGAACACAGCCGCGTCCCAGCGCACTCCCGCCGCGATTCCCCACGCCAGACCGAACCAGACCACGTAGCCGCGATGGCCACGCAGCGTCGCCAACGCAAGCCAGGCCAGCACAGCCGTCTCGCCTGCCAGGGCCACGTACGGATAGGCGACCTCTCCGTAGCCCCAGAAGCCCACCGTGAACACCAGCAGCGTGGCTGCCAGCAGCCCGACAGCACGACCGAACAGCGCCTTGCCGAGCAACGCGGTAGTCACGACTGCCAGCACGCTCCAGGCGATGCCCTCGACGATCAGCGCGCGGTTCGCGTCGTTGAGCGCGAGATTGACGAAGCGGGCGATGCCCACGTACAGCGGGTAGCCAGGCGGGTGCGGCTGGTGGAAGGCCACGTTGTAGAAGTCGCGGACCGCCAGCGCGTAGTTGGCCGAATCGAACGCGTACAGCGTGCGCGTCATGAACGGCACCCGCGTGGCAACGACCGTTAGCCCCAAAAGCACCAGCGCGAACGCGAATCCCCGCTCGCTTGACCACCCCCACCTCGGAGAAGCTGCGCGTGCCGTGTGCTCCGTGGTGGGCTCGGCGGCAACGCGGACGCTCGTAGCCGCCACGATGGCTACGCGAAGCGCGTACCTGAGGCGTGGGCGGCGACGGAGTCGGCCACGAACTGCTGCAGCTGGTCACGGAACACGCCGCGATCGAAGCGGAACGCGTGCGCCCGCAAGTCGTCGGCGTTCCAGTCGGTGGCCTCAGCGCGCCGCACGGCTGCGATCAGGTGATCCACATCCTGGTGATCGAACAGCACGCCCGTTTGACCGTCGATCACCGTGTCCAGGGCGCCGCCGCCGGCATACGCGATGACCGGTCGGCCGCTGGCGTTCGCCTCGAGTGGGGCTATCCCAAAGTCCTCTTCACCGGGGAACACGTAGCCGCGCGAGCGCGCGTACAGCTCCTTCAGCTCCGCATCGGACACCGTGCCGACGAATTCAATATTGCGCCCTGCACGCGCGCGGAGAGATGGCAGGTCGCGACCACCGCTGCCAACGATCTTCAAGCGGATCCCGAGCCGCGAGAACGCATCCACGGCCAGGTCGATCCGCTTGTACGGGATCAGGCGCGAGACGATCAGGTAGTAGTCCTCGACCCGCGCGGGCTGAGGCGCAAACGCCGAACAGTTGATGGGTGGGTAGATGACGCTGGCATCGCGGCGGTAGTACTTCTTGACCCGCGCCGCCACCGTGTGCGAAATCGCCACGAAACGATCGACGTTTTGCGAAGTAGCCACGTCCCAGGCGCGCAGCTGGCTGATCGCGGCCGGCAAGATCAGCCGCGCGGCCGTGCCCAATCGCTCGCGCTCGATGTACGCGTGGTAGTTCCACACCCAGCGCATCGGCGTCAGGCAGTAACAGATGTGCAGTGTGCCTGGCGACGTCACCACGCCCTTGCAGAAGGCCGAGCTATTAGAGATGACGATGTCGTAGCCGGTCAGATCGAAGCTCTCGAACGCCAGCGGGTACAGCAGCAGGAATGGCTGATGGTTGCGGGTGACCCACGGCAGCCGCTGCATGAACGACGTACGCACGTCCAGGCCGCGGATGATCGGCGACATCTTCTGTGGCGCGTACATCGACGTGTACACCGGCGCACTCGGGAACAGCGCGTGTAGCTCCTCCAGCACCCGCTCCGCGCCGCCGTACTGGTTCAGGTAGTCGTGGACCAGCGCAACGCGAGGGGTCGGGGGACGGGGGTCGGGGGCCGGGAGGAGATCACCACCAGAAAGAGTCGCTGTGCCATTGCTGCCGGCGCCTACAGTTTGGCCGACCCCCGACCCCTGGCCCCCGACCCCCATCAGAACGCTCCTTTGCCGCTCAGGACAGCCGGCAGCGTGCGCAGCATGATCCGCAGGTCCAGCCCCAACGACCAGTTCTCGAGGTACATGATGTCCAGCAGCACCTGCTCCGAGAAGCCGAGCTCACTACGGCCGCTGACCTGCCAAAGCCCGGTAATGCCGGGCAGGGTCTCCAGCCGCTGACGCTGCCAGCCCTCGTATAGCGCCACCTCGCGCGGCGTGGCTGGTCGTGGCCCGACGATGCTCATGTCCCCCTTCAGCACGTTCCATAGCTGCGGCAGCTCGTCGACGCTCCAGCGGCGGATGAACGCGCCGATGAGCGTACGCCGCGGGTCATCGCGGATCTTGAAGATCGGGCCTTCGGCCTCGTTGTACTCCAACAATTGGTCGAGCTGTCGTTCGGCACCCGGCCGCATCGAACGGAACTTCCAGCAGCAGAACTTCTTGCCGCCGCGCCCGACTCGAATCTGGCCGAAGAACGGCGAGCCGCCGCGGTCCTCCAACCAGATCAGCAGCGCCAGGAGCAGGTACACCCACCAGAACAGCGCCACGAACACCAGCGACACCACCACGTCGATCACGCGCTTCAGCAGGAAGTTGAAGCCACGGATGGCATGCTCCTTCATGCCCATGAGCGGGATACCGCTGACCGTGTCGATGTCGAGTCGGCCAAGGCTCATCTCGTACAGGTCGGGCACCAGCCGAAACTGGACGCCATCCCGCCGACAGTGGTCGACGATCCGCATGATCGCCTCGTGTGACGCACTGGGCAGCGCGATCACGACGTGTCCAATCGCGTGCTGGTCGATCACGCGCTCCAGCTCGTCCGGTGTTCCCAGTCGGTGGAACCGCCCGAAGTCGCTGTCGCCATCGGTCCCGAGGAACCCGGCCACCTCGTAGCCGAGATGCGGCCGCGCGACGAGAGCTTGCATGATCATGCGCCCGACCGTGCTATCGCCCACGACCAGCGTGCGCGAGACGGCGATGCCACGCTGGTGCAGCAGCCCCAGCTGCCACAGGTAGATGGCTCGACCGAGGACGACCAGCCCCGTGATCAACGCCCAGGCGAAGATCAGCGTGAGCCGTGACTCGGCCGGGTAGCGCACGAACGTGGAGGCCGCGAACATCGTCATCAACGCCAGCCCGGCGGCGGTGAAGATGGTCGAAAAGTCGTCCAAGGCGCTGGCGGCGCGTGGCAGTCGGTACAGGCCGCGCAGCGCGAGGATGGCTACGAACACGACAGCCAGCGCCACCTGGAGCGGCACGTACCGCTCGTGCTCGACGTAATTCCCCGGATCAAGATCGAGCACCAGCCCCAACCGATAGCGCGCGAACCACGCCAGGTAGAAGGCGATGTTGACCATGCTGAAGTCGAGCGCGGCCAGCACGACCCACTGCAGCGTGCGCGCTGCGGCCGACGGTCTGCCGCGCTCCTCGGCTACCGCGGCGATCGCGGGTTTGACGATGAGCGTCTCGAGCGGAGACGGTGAAGTCGCCCTCACCCTGCCACCGCCTGCTTGTAGCTGGCGGCGGTCTGATCGGCCATCGCGCGCCAGCTGAAACGGGTCGACTGGATGCGGCCCGCCGCGCGCATCTCCAGCCGCAGCTGCTCGTCGTCGAGCACGCGCTGCATCTCGCGGGCAAGCTGCTCCGTGTCCTGGGGGGCCACTAGAACGACCGCTTTGCCGCCCACCTCGGGCAACGAGGCAGCGTTAGACGTGATCACCGGTGTGCCGCAGGCCATCGCCTCGAGAACAGGCAAGCCGAAGCCCTCATACAGGCTCGGGAAGACGAATAGCCGGGCGGCATTGTACCAGAGGGGTAGTTCATCTTCGGCCACGAAGCCTAAGAACGTCACCTGGTCGTGCAGCCCGAGACGCTGCACGGTGTCGAAAATGGGACTGAACCGCCACCCCGAGCCACCGCCAATAACGAGCGGTGGTCGCGGCCGCGGCAGTCGCGCATATGCCTCGACTAGACCGACCACATTCTTGCGTGGCTCGAGCGTTCCGAAGCCGAAGATGAACACCTCAGGCAGGCCACGTGCCCGCCGAAAGACCTCGATCTCATCGGCTGGCAGAACGCGAAAGCGTTCATCCGCGGCCGGGTACGTGACCACGACACGTTGTTCGGGCACGTTCAGCAGGCGCACGATATCACGTCGCGTGTGCTCCGAGATCGTGAAGACTGCTCGCGCGCGCTTCGTCGATGCCCGCGTCGCCGCTGTTAGATACACCCGATTGGTGACATTGAATGCGCGCGGAAAGCGCATGAAGCTCAGGTCGTACACAGACACCACGGTCGGTCCGCGCCACCCCGCGGGCAGCGCGTACGCCATCCCATGCAGCAGGTCTGGTTTCAGCGCGGCGAGCTGCCGCGGCAGGATGGCCTGCTCCCAGGCGATGCGCGCCACGGGTCGCTCTACCCCTGGGCCGGCCGTGATGTATCGCAGCCGGCCGTCAGCTGGCCGCTCGGGTACGAACGCGTCGAACGTGTGCCCACGCGTATCGCGGCCAAACTCGCTGAGGAGATGGAAGATGACGCGGCTGATACCGCCGCTGCGGTAGTTCTGCCCGCGCGCAAGAAGGAGAGCATTCAGCGCGACGTGCACGGCTCAGCGTCCATGCTATCTACTAGCTGGGTGTCAGGCTTTTCGGTGTCAGGTGTCAGGTGTCAGGTGTCAGGTGTCAGGTGTCAGGTGTCAGGTG
>WNGE01001094.1_pt1 | contig 37700 bp, 37 predicted proteins | sample 5400651 | NCBI WGS metagenome assembly WNGE01 (sample SAMN13153370, study PRJNA577476) | soil metagenome | isolation source: 60 cm soil or saprolite under grassland replicate 2 | place: USA:California | collected 2016-06-15
ATCCCGCAGGTCGGCGGCCATGATCCGGGACAGCGCCTCGCTGCCGGCACGCGACGGCCCGTAGGGCACGAACCCGGCTCGGTACATGGTCGACTCGCTCACCGAGATGTTGACGATCCGGCCGCCGCCGGCGGCCAGCATCCGGGGCGTGACCTCGCGCGCCACCAGGAAGTAGCCGGTCAGATTGGTCTCGATCACCGCACGGAAGCCGCCGACGGGCACCTCCCAGAAGCCCTGCGGGTGCGTCATGAAGCGCGGGTTGACCGTACGCATGCCGATCCCGGCGTTGTTCACCAGCAGGTCGATGCCGCCCAGCCGCGACCAGGCCTGGTCGACCGCCCTGGCCACCGACGACTCGTCTCGCACGTCCAGCTCGATGCCGACCGCCCCCGGCAGGTCGGCAGCGACCGAGCTGGCACGCCGGCCGGATCGGCCGGTCAGGCCCACCGTCGCTCCCGCCGCGGCCAGGGCGGAGGCCATGGCGAGTCCCAGTCCGCTCGTCCCGCCGGTCACCAGCACCTTCATCGGGATACCCCCGTCCCACCAACGCTCCGCCCGCGCGAACGTACGGCACCATTCCCGCCAGCGTAAGGACAGACCATGACCCACGGCGGCCTGAGCGCGGCCAACGCCCAACGCTTCATCCCGGGTACCCACGCGTTCCTCGGCCGCCTGGAAGCGCGCACCTGGCCGGTGCGGAAATCCCCAGCTGGAGCAGGTGCTGCGCGGAACTCGCCCGGCATACCGCTGAGGTCGGCGGCGAATCGACCGGCGCTGGTGCCCGCGTGGCTGCCACGCGGTCGCCCGGCGGCGCGATCGGGGCGGAGTGTGCGAGGCTGCGAGGGTGGATCACGTTGAGGCGGACCCGCGCGGGCTGCGCCGCGAAGACTTCACGGTCCTCCGCGAGCTGCCGACGCGATGGTCCGACGACGACGTCTATGGTCACGTCAACAATGTCGTCCACTACCTGATGTTCGACACCGCCGTCAACGGTTGGCTGATCGAGGCGAGCGGTACCGATATCCGGCGGCTGCCCGCGATCGGCGTTGTCGTGGAAACGTCCTGCCGGTACTTCGCTGAACTACGCTTCCCCGAGGTGGTGACCGCCGGCATCGGGCTGGAACGGTTGGGCACGACAAGCGTGGTATACCGGCTGGCACTGTTCTCCGCGCGCGGCCACGAGCCCGCCGCGGTCGGGCGCTTCGTTCACGTCTACGTCGACGCACAGTCGCGAAGGCCGGCCCCGGTACCGGACGAGATCCGCTCCGCACTACGTCAGTTGGAGGCGGCGACATGATCTCCGAGTCGGTCTTCACCTACGGCGCACCCGACCTGAAATTCGGTCCCGGTGCGGCGATGGAGATCGGGTACGACCTCGCCAGCCGTTGGGGAGCGCGCCGCGTCCTCATGGTGACCGACCCCGGTGTCACCGCCACCGGCTGGCCGGGTCGGGTGGCCGAGGCCATCCGGGCGTACGGGATCGAGGTGCAGGTCTTCGCCGAGGTACACATCGAGCCGACGGACGTGTCGCTGCGCTACGCCGTCGAGTCGGCGCGGGCATCCGGGCCGTGGGACGCTTTCGTCGCGGTCGGCGGTGGATCCAGCATCGACACCGCGAAGGCGGTCAACCTGCTCACCGGTAACCCGGGCGACCTGATGGACTACGTCAACGCTCCGATCGGCGGTGGACGGGCGCCGACCCAGCCACTCAAGGCGCTTGTCGCGCTACCCACCACCGCCGGCACCGGCTCGGAGAGCACCACCATCTGCGTCCTCGACGTGCTGGACCTGAAGGTGAAGACCGGGATCAGCCACACCCGGCTGCGGCCCGCGCTGGCCGTCGTCGACCCGCTGCTGACCGTGACCCAGCCACCAGCGGTCACCGCGGCGTGCGGCATGGACATCCTCTGCCATGCGTTGGAGAGCTACACCGCGTTGCCGTACACCGCGTTCTCCCGCAAGGCGCCGGACCAGCGGGTGCCCTACTGCGGGGCGAACCCGGTCGCGGACATGTGGTCGGAACGGGCGCTCGGGCTGCTCGGCCGGTCGTTGCGGGCCGCGGTGGCCGACGGCCAGAACCTCCAGGCGCGTACCGACATGGCCCTCGCGGCGACGTTCGCCGGGATGGGATTCGGCAACGCCGGGGTACACATCCCGCACGCCATCGCATACCCGATCGCCGGAGGCGTGCGAGACTTCCACCCGGACGGGTACCCGGCCGGCGAGCCGCTCGTGCCGCATGGCATCGCGGTCGCCCTGACCGCACCGGAGGCGTTCCGCTTCACGTTCCCGGCGTGCCCCGACCGCCACCTCTCGGCCGCCGGACTGCTCGCGCAGGCCGCATCGCCGACCTCGGTCGACACGCCGGGCGGGTCTGCCACCGCGATGGCCTCAGCCGCCGCGACGTCCTCAGCCGCCGCGACGTCCTCAGCCGCCGCGATGTCCTCGGCCGCCGCGCACCAGGAGCGACTGCCCGCCGTGCTGACCGAACTGATGCGCGACATCGGCATCCCGAACGGGATCAGCGCAGTCGGCTACACCGAGGACGACATCGACACCCTGGTGGTCGGGACGATGAAGCAGCAGCGACTGCTCGCGACGGCACCGCGACCGGCGACCGGCGAGGATATCGCGGCCATCCTGACCCGCTCATTCGTCCTCTGGTAGGCCGCGACGCTCGAACACCGGCCGGCCGGCACCGCGGGATTGCCTTGGCATCTTCCGCGGGCCATGATCATCTGGCCGAGCGGTGGCTCGCTGATCGGCAGTGCGGCGCCACTTCGAGGGCGGCGTGGCCGGCCGGGGGTCATCTGCCGGAATGCCACGAATAAGAACATCACGCGCCGAGCGCCGCGTAGGCTGTTAGCACCAGTCGCCATACGGCCGCTCAACCCAACGAAGCGACGAAAGGCTGCCCCGGGCGGCCGTGCTGGGTAGAGGAGCGTCGCGGGCGCTCGGAGGACGGTCGTTGGGCGCAACGCGACCGACAGGGCAGAGCAGGACATCGAGCAACGACCGTTGCCCGGAATTCCTGATCCGTTGAATCGACTCAAGTGTGTATGGCTGAGCTGTGCTAGGAGGATCTCCGATGCGCTATCGACTGAAGTTTATGCTGGTCGCTTTGTTGACGATGATCACCGGGCTTTTGACATTCGGCGCGACCCCGGCCACGGCGCAGGGCGCCCTCGCCCTCGATGTTACGATCGAAAGCGCCACGATCCAGCCGAAGACAGGCGAGGTGACCCTGGTCGGAACGGTTACCTGCGCCCAACCGTCTGATGTAGAGATCTGGGGAGAACTATCCCAGAACATAGGACGTAAGACAATCGTCACGGGCTTTTTCGGCTTCTTTACGTATTGTGCGGGACCTGACGGGACTGATTTCAGCGCTACGGTGACCCCGTATGCGAACAGATTCACCCCAGGTACCGCTACTCTTCTCGGGTATGCGTCCGCCCGTAGCTGTGACGACGTAGGCTGCCTCTACGAAGATATCCAGCTTGATATGATCGTGCGACTAACCTACGGGCCGTAGCAAGGGCCGGGCACGGCGGCCCGGGTGGCATGACACCGGATCGGTGCGGGTACACCGGTGACATGGCCTCATACTCGGTGAACAAGGACGCCGTCGCCTATGCCCGGCGGCTCATCGAGACTCGGCAGTACGTGCTGGACAGCGACTGGGGCGAGGTGCAACCCCGCGCGGACGCACAGAACGCCTACCTCGCCAGGCACTCGTGGGACGAGTACGCGAAGTGGCACCTGGGCCTGACCGACGGCGCGAACGACGAGACGAAAGCGCGGTACGCCTTCGTCTACGGCGACCTGCGCCGGCTGCACCGCACCGGGCTGATCGCCTGCGTGTACCGGGCGTCGGAATGGCGGCACAAGGACATCGAACTGGCCGCGCACGACCTGCTCCAGCTGCTCGACAAGACGACCGGCTAGGTGGCGTTCCTGACCGGCACCTTGGCTCAGCTGGAGTGCCCGGTGCGCGTGGACCTGGCCGAGATCACCCCCGGGCCCGCCCCGGCCGCCGCCGCGTAGGGCAGCAGCAGCGCGGACGGGTGCCGGGGGTCGTGGTACACCGCGAAGTCGACCGGCCGCAGCCGCGCGGCCGTACCCAGCGGCTCACCGGTACCGGGGTTGCGCGCGTACTTCGGGTGGGCGGCCCCGGCCAGCTGGACCCGGATCCGGCGGCCGGCGCGGAACACGTACCCGACCGGCCACAGCTCGACCTCCACCGCCCGGACCCCGTCGTCGGGCGGGAACATCCCGGGTGTCACCCGGACCAGCCCCTCGGAAATGTTCTCCGAGCGGCCGTCGGGCTCGACCTCGCACAGCCGCACGAACACGTCGAAGTACGCCGAGCTGGCTCGCAGGTGGACCAGCGCGGACAGCGGCCCGATCAGCTCCAGGTCCGCCTCCAGCGGCGCGCTCGTGTAGACGAGCACGTCGGAGCGGGCCTCGACGACCCGGTTGTCCACCCGGCCGGCTTCCCGGGTCAGCAGCGGGCCGCCCGGCGACGGCGTGGGGTCGGCCGGGTCGTAGCGGAACCGGTCGGGCTCGCTCGCCGCCGGCTGCTCCGGCCCGAGATCGCCGCCGGGTTGCAGGAACCAGCTGGTGGTACCGGTGTGCGGCGGCCACTCGGGCAGGTCCCGCCACTCGTCCCGGCCGCCGAGGTGGATGCGCGCGCCCCCGGTGGTACCGCCGGACAGCGCCGCCCGGAACCACCCGATTCCCTCCCGCATGGACACCCCGAGCAGCCCGAGGTCGGCATGCGTCCACGGACCGATGACCAGCCGCGGTTGCGCCCCGGCGGCCCGCAGGGTCGCGTAGTCCCGTAACTGCCAGGGCAGGAAAATGTCGTACCAGCCGCCGACCATGCACACCGGTGCCTTTACCTGTGCGACGTCCGGGTTACCGCGCAGGTCCCAGTACGGGTCGCCGGGTTCGTCATGGCGCAGCCACTCCTGGAAGAACCGGATCTCCTTCCCGGTCACCACACCGTCCACTTCGGACAGTGGCAGGTGGGTGAAGGCGCGGCGCAGCTTCGCCTGTACCCGGCTCTGCCGGTACATGAACGACAGCAACGAGCCGCCCTGGTTGTGGGTGATGCTCACCCAGTTGAGGATGGTGTCCAGCGAGTAGGACCCGCCGGCGTAGGTCGGGTCACGGAAGGCCGAGGCGGTGACCGCGGTCAGCATGCCCTTGAGCGCCGGGCCAGCCTCGGCGGCGATCGCCCACTGGGTGTACCCGAGGTAGCTCGGCCCGTAGGTGAACAGGTTCCCGTCGAACCAGGGCTGCCGCTCGATCCACGCGACGGTGTCCAGGCCGTCGTCGCGTTCGTGGCGCATCGGGTCGAACTCGCCGCCGGAGTCGAAGGTACCCCGGCAGCTTTGCAGCACGACGTGGAATCCGCGCTCGGCGAGCACCCGCCCGGACACCAGGCCGATCACGCCGCGGCGCCCGTACGGGGTTCGGGTCAGGATGGTCGGCGCCGGGCGCAGCCGTGGCTGCCAGAGGTCGGTGCGCAGGGCGATGCCGTCGCGAGCGCGTACCACGATCCCGCGGCGCACCCGGACCGCCCGGGTGACCGGCGGTGGCAGGTGGAACATCCGCTCGACGACACGGCTGGCCAGGCTCATGACTCGAAACGTTACCCGCGGGTACAGGTGCTCAAGCTTGCTGGCGGGGCTCCTGGTGATGCCGGTCGGAGTCATCCTCCCCGGTTCAGCCATGCACCGCGACCCGGCCTTCGGTTAAATGGCACCGGAGGGTGAGCGTAGCGCTCGGGGTCGCGGGACTCGCCGCGGCGACCGTCGCGCTGGTCGATCCCGAAAGCCGCTGAGAAATCGGGGGAATTTCAGGGTGGATCTGTGCTGGCCGGGCCCGGCATGATCGTGCCTGGGAGGGACAGATGGGCGCTGGCGGATCGGCGGGCGTTCCGGTTTCGGCTGAACGGACTCGATGTGTGGCGGGCGTTGTCGCGGCGATCGTGCTGGGGTTGTCGGCCACGTTCGGGTCGTGGTTCGGGTCGACGCACACGCCGGTGATGTCCACCGAGGAAGCCATGGTTGTCTCGCGAGCCGCGCTCGGCGATGTTTCACCGCCGGTCTCTGTCGAGCGGGTGAATAAGGCGCGTCCCTTCGCCTATCACGGCGATGTGGTCGTCGCGGGGTTAACCCTTTCCTCCTCGACGACCCCGCCTGTGACACCGTTGCGGCGACGAACCGTACAACCGCGGTGCAAATCGAAATCTGCGACGTCCCGGGACTGGGCGTCACCGTCACCAAAACTGTTTCCTCATGGCTTGTGCCGTTGACGTTGCTCTGTGGCTTGGTCGGTCTGGCGCTCGGCGGCCTGCTCGGGGCCGGTCCGATCGCCCGTCGGTTTGGCCGGGCCGCCCCGCCATATCGATGGTCCGGACTCGCATCCGGCGCACTGACGCTGGCCGGCCTGGCCCCCGGTGCGATCACCGGGCTGTTGGCCACGATTCCCTTTACCGGCGACCTGCGGTTTGCCACGCCGTTCTGGTTTGGCCCCGCCGAGATTCTGTCGAACGGTGAGCCGGCCACATTCGCGCTGGTGATCGGGTTGACCGGCTTTGTGGTGACCTGGTGGCGGGCCAACCCGCAGGCCCGAATTCGTAATCCCGCCTTGTCGACCTCGGATTGAAGGAAAGGCCCGTGCAGAGTGCCGATTTGCCCGTTGATTGGGTGGCCCCGAACGTCTGTTTTCTGATCATGTGATGCCGAGGAGCTTCAGGGGCCGGAAGGCGTCTCTGGCGTTGTGGCGTAACGTCTTGGCGATGGTGGTGTGGCCAGCGGCGCGGACGATGCCGATGGCGAGGTTCCTGAGGCTGGCCATGGCGTGGGGTGCGTTGCCGGTGCGGATCTGGGAAGCGTCCTCGGTGTAGGTGACGTCGCGGATGTGGTGGAGGACCTCGATAGACCAGTGGCCGCGAATGTAGTCGGCCAGATCGGCCGGGTTGGCCTGGCCGGCGTGAGGCTGGTGATGGCGTACACGGTGACGGTGCGCCACGTGCGGGTCTTCTGGTTACGGACCCGGCGGGTGATACGGATGGCCTGCGCGGCGTGGGGAAAGTCCAGCCGATCGCTGGAGCCGGCTGAGGGCGGTTCAGCTCGGCGGGTCGGTCAGGACGCGTGGGGTGGTGTCGCGCGGGGTTGGTGTCCAGGGATGCAGGCGCGGCCACCAGGCAGGTACGGCGCGTCGGTATTCCTCGTACTCGGCACCGAATTGGCGGGTGAGGGTGGGCTCCTCGTACCAGTGGACGAACGCCGCGGTGACCACCAACACCGCGGCCGCGTAGAGCAGGAGGCTGAACTGGCCGAACAGCAGTGCCTGGCCAACGATGACGATCAGGAGCCCGAGATACATCGGATTGCGGACGTAGCGGTTGAACCCGGTGACCACCAGCCGCGGGGTGGGGGCGAGTGGCATCGGCGTGCCGCCGGCCTTGGCGAACTGGACGAACGCATGGATCGGCGGGATGAGTCCCACGACGATCAAGAGGACGCCCACTGCCTGCGCGGCGACCCAATTCGGCAAGGGCTTGTGGACTTCCCAGTGTGTTATCAGCCAGGGGATCAGGCCCACGACGGTACCCGGGGCCACGACAAAGAACGCCGCGGTGCCTGTTGCGGCAGTTGACTTGTGCATTGCTACGACTCACCCTCCAGTTCGTCGACCGCCCGGGCGGGTGCGGGGCCGGTGCGAACCCGCCGCTGCCTCGGGAGGCGTCATCGCACGGAGGAAGGCGCCGGCGAACATCGCGCAGACCTCCTCCGCATCCGGAAGCTCCAACCTGACCCAGCCCCTGAAACGATGGGCGCTGGCCGGCATCAGGGAAGGTCGACGACCAGACCCGCGGTGGCGACACCGACCTCACCGTCATACTCGTCGCCGGCGGCGGCTCGCGCAGCCCCGGAGTCCGTGCCCGGCAACAGGTGGGTCAGCAGGAGGTGCCCGACACCGGCGGCCGTCGCGTGCCGACCTGCCTGGATCGCGCTCGACAGATAGCGTTGCGAGTCCTCCGGCACCTGGTCCACGTAGGTCGCCTCGGCCAGCAGCAGGTCAGCGTCGCGCGCCAGTTCCACGACGTCAGGGCCCGGGCCGCTGTCGCCGGTGTACGCCAACACCCGGCCACCAGCGGCCAGTCGCACGCCGGCGTTCGGCAACCAGTGCGGTAGCAGCCGGGTCTCAGCGTGGAACGGGCCGATGACCAGGCGGACGCCGGCGACGAACTCACGCCGGTCGCACGCGTCGTCAAGCATCCCCGGACGATCCAGCGCCAACACGGCGTCCAGCGCACCGGGTGGCGCATACACCGGCAGCGGTCCCGGCGGATCGGCCCGAAGCGCCCGCGCCCGCAGCAACGGGTTCAGGTCGGCGCAGTGGTCGGGATGCCCGTGGCTGATGAACACGGCGTCGACCTGATCCGCCTCGACAAGTTCCAGCAACCGCGGCACGGTCGCATAGCCCGCGTCGACGAGCAGCCGGTACCCGTCGTACTCAACGAGGTAACCGCTGCAGGCCTGGCTCGCCCCCGGCCATGCGCCGCACCCGCCGAGAACCGTAAGCCGCATCCGAAGAACTCTATCGGCCGGTGCGTGACAGCCGCGCCTTCCGACTCGTGGTGCATACCCGCACCCGGGCCAGGGCGAGGCGGCCGGCACCGCCTGCCAGCAGGGCAGGGCAGGGACTTCGACGCGGTGATGGCGGACGCCCGTCGCAGCGGCAGGTCTGGAGGGACGGAGAATTTTCGTATGGGCAGGGCACAGGTGGGCGGCCGTTACCGTCTTAGTGGTGTGACCTTCGAGGAGTTCGCGATGGCCCGCCTGCCCAGCCTCCTGCGTTACGCAGTCGTCCTGACCGGTGATCACAATCTGGCTCAGGACGTCGTGCAGGAGGTGCTGGCCCGGGCTCATGTCCGGTGGCGGCGGATCAGCGACTCGGAGTCGCCCGAGGCGTACGTGCGGCGCATGGTGCTCAACGAATACCTGTCCTGGCGCCGTACGTGGGCGGTGCGGCACGTACACGCCGTCGGCGAGCGGCTGGTCGACCTGGACGATGCCCGGGGCGGGGTCCGTGACCACGCCCAGGGCGTCGTCGACGCCGACGAGCTGTGGCGCCGGCTTGCGACGCTGGGACGCAAGCAGCGGGCCGTGCTCGTCCTGCGCTACTACGAGCAGATGGAGGACGAGGTGATCGCCGATCTCCTCGGCTGCTCCCAGGCGACCGTGCGCAGCCAGGCCTCGAAGGCACTAAGGACGCTCCGGCTCTTGTCGGAGCGGCAGGAGCGGATCCATGCTGAGGAGAAGTCGTGACCGACCACGGTGAGCAGCTGCGCGAAGCTTTCGAGACCCATGAGACCCTTGCTCCCGACCCGGCTGCGGTTTACGCCCGGGTGCAGGAGCTTTCCCGTACCTACCGGCGGCGTCGACGCGGTGCGCAGGCCGCCGGCACTGCGGTGCTGGGCGCCGGCCTGATCGCCGGGGCGATGCAGCTGCCCTCAATGCTGGCCGGGCCGTCTGGCGGTGCCGGGATCGCCGCCCCGCCGGGCGCACCGGCGTCCCCGGTCCCGTCGGTCGCCGCGTCGTACTCCCAGGCGGATCTGGACAAGGACTGGGCGGCATATTTCGCGGCCGGCTACGGGTACGACGACGCGGTGCGGCTCGCCGCGCTCTGGCACACCGAACAGAACATCGGCCTGGTCAAGGCCGAGGCCGGGCGGCGTCTGCTGGCCGGCCAGACCCTGCCGATCCCGCCACACCCCAACCCGGGCGTCCCCCCCAAGCCCGACTCCGCCGCGTCGGCCGCGCTGACAGCGTTCTTCCACGCGGGTTATGTCTGGGAGGACGCAGTCCAGCTCGCCGCGCTGTGGAAGATGTCGGACCCGTCGGAGGCGAAGGTCGCCGCGGGCGAGAAGCTGGAGGCGGGCCAGAAGTTGCCGATCGCGCCGAAGCCGGCGAACGTCGCGGCGGCGAAGACTGCGGCGGCCGTCGAGAAGTTCTTCGCGGCGGGCTACACCTACGAAGATGCGGTCGAGCTGGCCACGCTGTGGAAGCTCCCCGACGCGTATGCGGCGAAGGTCGCAGCCGGCGAGAAGCTGCTGGCGGGCCAGACCCTACCGATCAAACCGTGACCCCGCCGCTGCGCCGGCGCATCGGCTTCGAGGTCGAGCTGATGGCGCCGGCCGGCCTGAGCCGGCACAGCCTCGCGGTGGAGCTGGCCGGCCGTTGCGGCGGCCGGATCCGCCCGGTGTGGCACCACGACAGTGAACCCTCCCTGGTACCTGGGCTGGGGCGGTTCCTGCACCTGACCCAGGGTTTCGAGGTGCGCCGGGCCGACGGCTCACCACTGTGCACCCTGGTCGACGACGTCACCCTCGTCGCGGGGCTCGACCCGCGGGCGGGCCCGGCCCCGGGCTGGTTCCGTGTGCTCAGCGACGATCCGCGGCTGCTGCGGCTGCTCGCCGCGCACAGTGACCCGGCAGGTACGCTCTCCACCGCGCTCGACGGGCCTGCGCAGCTGTGGGGCACCCGGGTCGAGCAGATCGGCGACGTCTTCCGGCTCGACGACCCGGGCGGTGCGACCATCGCGCTGGCCGCGCCGCAGGTCGGGGAACGGGAACGCCCCTGCGAGGTGATCACCCCGCCGCTCACCAACGATCATCGAGCGGCGCTCGACGAACTGCTCGCGCCGGCCCGCAAGCTGGGCTTCACCGTACCCGCCGAGGCCGCCGTCCACCTGCACGTCGACGGCGCCCCGTTCCGGCACCCGCCTGCCCTGGCCAACCTCATCCGGCTCTTCGCACACTGGCGCGAGGCCCTGCATACGGTCTTCCGCACCAACCCCGCCTGCCGACGGCTGGCCGCGCTGCCGGCACCGCTGGTGGCCGCAGCCGACGCCGGCGCCGACACTGCCGCCCTGTGCCAGGCCGCCGACGACGGCAAGCTCAGCAAATTCTTCGACGTCAACCTCACCCAGGTACTGACCGACACGCCGCTGCGCGACACGGTGGAGATCCGCATCCTGCCCGGCTCGATCGACGCCGACGAGATCGTTCACCAGGCCGCGCTGGTCGAACTGCTGCTCGACCGCTGCCTCGAGGGGCAACCGTTCCCCGATCCACCCGCCGATCCGGCCGCCGCGGTCGACGGCCTGCTCTCGGTGGCCGCCGCCGTGCTCGCGAAACGAACGGGACCAGGCGGTCCGGCCAGCCGGCCGCAGATCCGCACGTCGCCGAAGGCCACCGCGGCACGCCCCGCCGGTACCGTGTCCCGACCGGTGAAGACACCGGGCAGCACCCACCGGTGATCGCGGAGCCGGTGAGCGTCACAGGTGCCGACCGCTCGGGCAACGCGGGGGGCGCTCAGTGTCTCGGACGTAGACCGTCAAGGATGAGTGCAAGCGTGCGTGCTGGAAGGTCAGGGTCACCGGCCACATGTTCAACCGCCCGTGACGCGCCGACGATAACCGCGACGAGCTCGGGGGTCTGGACGTCCGAGCGCACCGCGCCAGCTTGCTGAGCCCGGCTCAGCAGGGTACCGATGATCTGGAGCAGGTCCTGGCCGTCCTGCACGATTGCGCTTTCCACCTCGACTCCGGCGGCGGCGAGCGCTTCAACGAAGATGTTCTTGGTAACCGAGCGCCGGACCATCCGGGTGAGGAATCCGAAGAAGGCGGCCCCCGGGTCGATTGCTGTACGGAGGCTGTCCGCCTCCTCGACGAGGGCCTGTATCCGGGCGATGAGAACGGCCTCCAGCAGCGCCTCCTTGGTCGGGAAGTGCCGGAATACCGTACCGATGCCGACGCCGGCCGCGCGGGCGATCTCGTCGGTCGATGCCGAGATGCCCTTGGCGGCGAAGACCGCATCGGCCGCGTCGAGCACACGGCGGCGATTGCGGCGTGCGTCGGCGCGCAGGTGCCTGTCCGCCGTCATCACTTCACCATGTCCGGCGGGCCGTTGACAAACGGAGCGATGGGTCCGTATTCTCTTTCCGGAGTCACGGCTCCGATTGTACCTTCGATGATCCACCCGGACTGCCGCAGGCCGCAACTGCGCGAAGGAGGACGAGCCGGATGGTCCTTACACTTTCGCTCGCATTCGTCGCCGGGTTCTTCGCGGCCAACGGACTTCCCTACTTCGTCGCCGGAAGTCACGGCGAAGCGGTCAACCCTTCGCCGTTTCGCGACTCCGCTACCGTCAATGTCGTCGTGGGCTGGATCGGGATGGTTGTTGGCGCGGTCAGTTGGGCCTTCGCCCGGGTAAGCGAGCATCCCATCCCCGGCTACACCGCGGCGGCGCTCGGCGTGCTCGCGGTCGGCCTCATCCACGCCCGAATGTGGCGCACCAATCCCTGGCGCAAGCGGACCACCAGCTCTGCCCCGTCCTGAAAGACAGGCACAGCGCCGCCAGGTTGAGGAGCGGCTCGGGATGCCGTGCGAGCAGGCCGAGGCCCGTCGCCGGATGGCCTCGCTCAGCTGACCCACGTGGGCTCGAAGGTGTCCAGCGGATGCCGGGCTCCGGGCGCCTGGCCGCGACCTGCCCACCGATTGAAGATGGGCGGCCGCGGCCAGTGTCCCCCGCTACCACCAGGAGCGGACCCCCGCTACCTGGTGGGTGGTGGCTCGCAGTTGATCCTCAGTCCGCTGGAGTCCACGCAGATCGATCCGCCACCGCCCGGATCGTCCACGGCCATCGTCCCCCAGGTATCTCGATCAGCCGAACAACCCGAGCAGCCAGCTCAGCAGATGCGACTCCATGCCTGGTCACCTCCCTTCGCCTGTTGGTCACGACTGCCCCTACCCGGCCGTGACCGAACACTTGTACGTAAGCACGTATCCGATGCCGTCGCCACCATTCGGCTATGCCCTAAAGTTCCGCGAAGAACTGATCAACGGCTTCTGTCCAATGTGGACACACCCGGTAAAGATCGCCGTTCGGCGGCCGATTTCCTACCGCGCCGGTATGTCGCTCGCCGTCCCCTGGGGCGCGGTGCTCGCAAGGACAATGTTGTCCGCCAGGGCGGTGCGGCGATACAGCACCCGGCGCCCGGACCGCCACGAGGTCGCCAGCCCGCTCCGGCGCAGAATCCCGAGATGTTGACTGACCGCGGGCGCGCTGAGGCCCAGCCTGAGCGCAAGCTCGGTGGTGGACATCGGCAACGCAAGGCAGGACAGAACCGCTGCGCGGCCGCGGCCGAGCAGTGCCACCAACGGGTCGTCCGTTGCCTCGGAGGGTTTCGCGTGCGACCACAGGTTGGCCACGCCTCTGGCTGCGTACGTCAGGCTGCACGGGCCCCACTGGCCCCGACAGAAGATCACCGTGGGCCACGTGAAGACAGAAGGCACCAAGGTCATACCGTCGCCAGCGAGATCCTCTTCAATAGATGAACACTTATCGATGTGCAGGACGTCCCCGATCACGCTCACCGAGGGATGCAACCCGGCGAGCATCGCACCGAAGCCGCGCCTGGTGAGTTCGCTCGCCCGGTGGGCGACATCGTCGTCGAGTACCGCACGCATCGACCGCCAGTGCGGCTCAACCGCGACCGACCAGTGCTCCCAGAGAGCCTCAGCCAACTGTCCGGGCCCGCCAGGATCATCCAGCACCGCTCGTGCGGCCGGGGGGACCGGCTCCTCCTGCCAGACCGCTTCGACCTCATGCCGCAGCGCATCCACGGGTGTCTGGGCGATGATGGTCAGCTGGTCCTCGATCCGGGTGGCGGTGTCGACCACCCCGGCGAACAGGAAGTCGGCCATGAACCGTTTCGCCGGGACGATCGCGTTGAGCAATTCCAGATCCACCCGGCCCAGTTGGTCGCGAACCGCCAGGTACCAGGGCCGGAAAAGCAGACCCGTCCGCCCCAGGGCGATCATCTGGAGGCTCTCGGCGACTTCGGCCAACGGTGAATACCCGAATCTCATCGACTGCACGTCCGCTGTGCTCAACGGTACGGTGATCACAGCACCAGCCTAGCCACGAAACCGTCCTGACCTGGAAGATTAGGCGGTCGGCGAAATACCCACCGAAGTCATTCGTCGGTGACCAGTACGCCCATCGACCTGGCCGTGCCGGCGACCTGTCGCATCGCCGCCGCCAGGTCATCGGTGTTGAGATCCGGTAGCTTGCGTTCGGCGATCTCGCGCAACTGCCGGCGGGACATCTTCGCCACCGTCTGCGTGCCCGGCCTCGCCGCCCCTGCCGGCAACCCGAGCACCTTACGGATGAGGTACGCGGTCGGTGGTGTCTTGTACCGCAGCCCGAACGAACGGTCGTCAAAGACGGTGACCACAACCGGTACCACGTCCCCGCGCTGCGCGGCGGTGGCCGCGTCGTAGTCCAGCTTCACCTGTCGGGTGTTGATACCGGTCGGACCCAGCATCTTGCCGATGTCCACCATCGACGCGCTGCCGGCCTCGAGTTCGAGGGTGATCCGCCGGGCGACTTTCCGCTGCGTTGCCACGCCGGCAAGGCTATGGACTCACGTAACGTCAGGGTCAATCGACTGTCCATCGCCGGCGGCGCGGTCGCGGGTACGGTGAGTACGCATCGAACGGCGATGTCGGCAGGGCGGTCGCGGTCGGCGTCACCGACAGCGCCATCAACTACGGCGCCGGAGTGCTGGGAGGTATCGCAACCGACGCGCGCGAACTCGGTGATCAACAAGGTCGCGGACTTCTTCCACTGGTAGGGCGTAACGATGATCGTTTCGGTACTGGTCGGCCTGTACGGCATCGTCATGGGCACGGTGCTCCTACGGCGGGGAGTGGCCAGTTGGCGGCACCAGATGTCGTTCGCCCGGCGCCTGCGCGCCGTGCCGCTGGCCACCGCCGAGAAGGCCGGTCTGGAGCGGGCGTTCCTGACCGGCGGCGTGTTCCCCTACTTCCTCGCCGCTCTGATGGCCATCGTCGCCTACCTGTCCGTCGCACGAATGACGGCACCGGTGGCCATCCTCGCGCTGGTGGCGCTCGCGGGCGTCGTGATCAGCGGATGGTTGTGCATCACGATCAGCATGTTCAACCGGCCGCGCTTCCTGGTCCCGCCGCACCTGCGCGGCCAACCCGGGGCGCTGTCCCGCCGCTCGCCCGCGGAGGACCGGCGCGCCGTGCACCGCCGGAAGGCCGCCCGTGGGTGAGCAGGCCGAATCGGGGCCACCCGGAGCGCCTGTCATTGTGATCGAGCGCGATCGCGAGGGCTGGCGGGACGGTTCCGCGGTTGCCAGATGCATCGTCGCGCGCGACCGGTACATCTGGCTCGAGGTGGCCGATCCGGCCCAGTCCTAGAACGGTGGTTCGAGATCGTGGTCCCGCCGGGTGTCCACTGTGGCCAGTGCGGATCTCCGCCGGGTCCGCCAACTGAGGTATGCAAGAGCGGTGGCGGCGACGGCGGCGGACCACAGCAGGTATATGCCGGTCATCGCGAGCAACGCCAGGACGACGATGAGGGCGGCTCCGGCCGAGCGGCGCGACCAGCTCCGGTGCGGCAGCAGTCGCACGGCGGCGGCGGTGCCCAGCACGTACACCAGGACAAACGACCCCGTCGTGAGCAGCACGAGCGGGTGGGGACCGACACCGGCCACCGCCACCCCGGCGAGCGCGGCGGCGGAAAGGCCGGAGACCAGCGCGAGGCTGCGCCGGGGCACCTGACCCGCGCTGCTGCCCTGGGCGAGCCAGGTCGGCAGCGCGCCGTCACGGCCGAGTGCGGCGCCTAGCTTGGCGGCGCCGGCGTAGTAGGCGTTCATCGTGCCGAGCGTCAGCAGGACGGCCGCGGCCGCGGCGACGGGCTGCACGCTGCCACCGACGCCGATCGTCAGCAGGTCGGCCAGCGGTGCCGCGCTGGATTCCGCCGAGGGCCCAAGCACCAGCACGGTAATCGCCGCGAGGCCGAGGTTGAGCAGGCTGACCACGATCAGTGCAGTGGTGACAGCGCGCGGCAGGTCGCGCTCTGGACGGCGGAAGTCGCCCACGAGTGAGGTGATCGCCTCCCAACCTGCGCAACTCCAGACCAGCAGGGCCCCCGCCGACCCGATGGCCCACCATCCGTGCGGCGCGAACGGCTGAAGGTGCTCGACCCGCGCGTGCGGCAGGGCCGTGAACATGGCGGCGAGTAGCAGAAGAATGAGCAGACCGGCAAGCGTGACCTGCAACCAGCCGGAGGCGCGCAGCCCAAACCAGTTGGCCACAGTCACCACCGCCATGAGCATCGCGGCCGTCACAAGCACGGTGCGCAGACCGCCGCCTACGGCCGCCTCGACGTATGCGCCGCCAAACATCGCCGCCGCCGGTGCCCCTGGCGGTATCGCGAAGTAGAAGCACCAGCCGACGACCGCCGCGGCGCGCGAACCGAAAGCGGACCGAACGTAGGTCGAGACCCCACCGGCATCGGGATAGCGGGCACCAAGTGCGGCGAACGTCACCGCCAACAGCGTCGACAACAGCACCAGGCCCAGCCAGGCCAGTAGCGACGCCGGCCCCGCCGTCTGCGCGGCCAGTGCCGGCAGGGCGATGACACCGGTACCGAGCACGGCTCCGATGTAGAGGGCAATGCCCTGCGGCAAAGTAAGGCTGCCGCGCGCGGTCTCCGGCTCGGCCCCGGAAGCCGGCTCGATGACATCGCGCATGCAACAACGCTCGGCGATCACCGGGACCTCGCCCAGCGGCAGGAATGCCAACGTGCGATGGTTTTCTGCCGTGGTGAGCAATCCGGGACGACACGATTCCGGGCGACGGGCTGCGCCGCTGGCCGGTGTCCGCCTGCGCGCCGATAGTGGATGGGGAGAGCGGACGGGCCGCCCACGACGCGAGTTAGGGAGTTCACCATGACCGAGTCGAGCACCGGCAGATCAGGGTACGACGGGCAGCCCACCCGCCGCGCGTTTCTTGCCTCGATGGCCGGAGTGGGCCTGGCCGGCATTACCGGGCTGCCCAGGCAACGCAGCACGGCGAGCACCCGGCCGATGCCGGCGCCGGCGTTGACCAACCCGCAGTTGGCCGGGCAGCGTGTCATCTCCTCCTATCCGGGCCTGACGCCGCCGGCGAGCCTGTTCAACGACATCACCGCGGGAACTACCGCCGGCGTCATCTTCTTTGGCGAGAACATCTCCAGCGACGCCCAGATCGCCGACGTCATCACCCAGCTGCGGCAGGCGCAGGCGCAAAGCCCGATCCAGGTACCGCTGCTGCTGATGACCGACCAGGAGGGCGGATTGGTCCGGCGGCTGCCGGGCGAGCCGGTGCTGTCCGAGAAGCAGATCGGGCAGTCCGTCGACCCGGTGGGCGCGGCCACGACGGCGGGCACCGGCGCGGGGCTGAACCTCGCCAGCGTCGGCATGAACGTCAACCTCGCCCCGGTCCTCGACGTCTACTACAAATCCGGTAACTTCATCGACCAGTACCAGCGCTCCTACAGCAAGGACCCGAACGTCGTGTCGGCCTGCGGGCAGGCATTCATCACCGCCCAGCAGGCCACCGGGGTGGCCGCCACCGCGAAGCACTTCCCCGGCCTCGGCTCGGCGACCAGGAACCAGAACACCGACTCCAGGCCGGTGACCCTCAACCTCTCACTGACCAAGCTGCACACCATCGACGAGGTGCCCTACCCGGCCGCGGTGACCGCCGGTGTCAAGCTCGTGATGCTGTCCTGGGCGGTGTACCCGGCCCTGGACCCGATCCTGCCGGCTGGCCTGTCGGCCACGATCATCGGGCAGGAGTTGCGCGGCCGCAACGGCTTTACCGGCGTCACCATCACCGACGCCCTGGAGGCCGGCGCGCTCAACGGGTTCGGCAGCACCGGGCAGAAGGCTGTGACGGCGGCCGGTGCCGGCATGGACCTCCTCCTCTGCTCGGCCCGCGACGTCACCCAGGCTGAGGCCGCTACCTCAGCACTCGCCACGGCCCTCGGCAACGGCCAGCTCGACCCGACCGCGTTCAACGCCGCCGTCAACCGGGCGACCGCCCTGCGCGCCGGCCTGTTCTGATCGGCCGGTCGGGGTCCGGATCCGGGGCGCTCAACCGCGTCACACGCCACCACGGCCGACCCGCTGGCCACCGTCGGCGTAGTTCAATCACGGCGTTACCAACGAGTGAGGAACGGATCATGCCGAAGAACAATCGACCTTGGAATCTCGTCACCACAGCTGCCGGGAACCGCGCCTGCCGGTGTATTGTCCGCGCCCTTGCCATGGCGGGGATGGCCGCTGCTTTCCTGGCGACCGGCTGCTCGACCCAGGAGCGAATCTGCAGCTCTGGCGAGTACCCGGTCAAGGCTGTGGGAAACACCACCGGCCGCGCCTGCCAGCCCAACGGTAAGGAACCGCCGCCCGGCTATGTGCGCTATCCCGAGGGTAAGGTTCCGAAGTACGTCGGCGACGAGTGGGACAAATACTGGAGCACCGTCGTCGTCGACAGCAATGGCATCATCGTCAGTGGACCTTCGCCGTCACCTTGAGAGCCCGGTCCATGCGTCGCAACTGCTGGGCGCCCGCCCGGGTGAGGCTGACCACAGTGCCCCGGCACCCGCCTCGGCGAGATGGATCCGCACCGGGCCCTCGCTCGCCGCGATGTCCACGAACCGATGGGTGACACCTGGTACCGAAGGGAAATCGGCGTCCTCGAAGCCGGGGTTCCGCGCGGCCGGCATGTCAGCTCCTGCGACCGACGCCGGCGACCTGCCAACGCAGGGCGCCGCTCGGCTGGTCTGCTCCGGGCAGCGGTATGCCGCCGGGCAACGCGGGCGGCTGCCATTGCGGCAGGATGGCCAGGTAGCTGCCGGAAGCCATGCGTTCCCGCAGGCGCCCGCAGAATCCCGGTGGGATCGTCCTGGTCGCCGACGAAATGCAGGACCGCCAGGATCAGGATCGCCACCGGCCGATCGAAATCGATGAGCGCACGCACCCGGGGATGCTCGAGGATCGGCCCCGGCTGCCGCAGGTCTCCGCCGACGTAGTCGGTGTTCTCATGTACCGCGAGAAGTGCCTGAGCGTGGACGACGGCGATGGGATCGTGGACCACGTAGACGACCCGGCTGTCCGGCGCGGCGGCCTGGGCGACGTAGTCGTATATCCGGGCGACCACCCGCGCCCGACCGCCGGCGTCGTCCCACCTTCGGCGCGCGCCACCGCCGAGGTCACGGACCGCCGACGAGCTGCAGACCGCCCGTCGGTCGGATTCGGCCGCCGGCCGACCGGTGTGTCCCGCCTGCCGCCGGGTTCGTACTGGTCGGCGCCGGTTTCGGCATGAGGCGTTCCCCAACGTCGATGTCCCCGCCACCCTCGTATCGGTACGTTCCCGAACGACGAAGACAGGTGGCAGCCACATGACCAGCTCCGTCCTGCAACCAACCGCCTGCGCTTCGCCGGGGCGGACGCCGCTGGGGAAGCCGCCGCTGGTGTCGGGCGGGCTGCCACTACTCGGTCATGCCTCGGAGTTCCTGCGCGATCCACTCGCGGTGCTCGAACGTGGCCGTGCCGAGCACGGACCGATCTTCTCGCTGGGGCTGGCTGGTCGTCCCGCGGTTGCCCTGCTTGGCTCGGCGTACAGCAAATTCTTCTTTGCCGAGACGGACGCCCGGCTGTCCATCCGCGGCGCACTGCCGTTCTTCACGCGCATGTTCGATCCCGGCTTCTACGTGTTCGCGGAGACAGAGGAGTACCTGCGTCAACGCCAGCTGGTGTTGCCGCGCTTCCGGGGGCACCAGATGCAGGCGTACATCCAGGTGATGGAGGCGGAGACCGCCCGTTTGATCGACCGGCTCGGCGACCGTGGCGAGTTCGACCTGGTCGGTACGCTCGGGCCGCTGGTGATGCACATCGCCGCGCACGCCTTCCTCGGCGCGGACTTCAGCGACCGGTTGCGGGACGGGTTCTTCGACCAGTTCCGTCGCTTCTCCGAAGGAATGGACCCGGTGTGGCCCGGCTGGCTGCCGCTACCGCACCTGGTACGGAGTCGCCGGGCCCGCAACCGGCTGCGCATCGTGCTCGGCGGTCTCCTCGAGACGCGGCGCCGACTGCCGATCGACCCGCCTGACTTCCTGCAGACACTGGCGCAGGCCCGCTTCGCCGACGGCGAACCGGTGCCCGACGCCGTCCTGATCAACCTGATCCTTCTGCTCACCTGGGCTGGCCACGAGACCACCACGGGCCACATCAGCTGGGCAGTCATCGACCTGCTGCGGCACCCGCACGAGTTGGACCGGGTACGGCACGAACAGCACGAGATCCTCGACGGCGAGCGGCCGCTGACCATGCAGCAGATCCACCGCCTGCAACACCTCAGCCGGGCGCTGCATGAAACCGAGCGGCTGCACCCGGTGGCGTTCGTGATGGCGAGGCGCGCGACCGAGGAGATCGACCTCGACGGGTACCTGATTCCGAAGGACGCGATGGTCCTGATCTCCCCATGGCTCACCCACCGCGCCACCGAGCTGTACCCGGATCCCGACGCGTACCGGCCCGGACGCTACGCCGACGACCCGCGTGCCATGCAGGAACTGATCGGGTTCGGCGCCGGCGTACACCGCTGCCTGGGCGTGCACTTCGCGTACCTGGAGATTACGGTGGTGCTCACCCGGCTGCTGCAACGGTACGACCTGGAGCTGATCGACCCCGATCCACAGCCGGTGCCGGGGATGAAGACGAAGTGGCCGGACAGTCCCTGCCGGGTGCGGTACCGCGCGCGGCGTGCCCCGTCCACAGTGGACGCCTAGTTCGGCTGGCCGGGCTGGCCACCTCGTGGCGCGCCCACATCGCCGCGAAGTCCGGGCCCGCCGGCGGCGATCGACGCCACCCCGGCCCTCGTCGCGGCCGGCATAACCCTCGGGCAACCACGCCGCGCCCAGCTGAGGCTCGCTCGTCGGGCAGATCGAGGACGCGCAGCAGCGCGCTGAGAAACTACTGCCCTGCGGGCTTGACCTTGACGCTGCGTCAACCCTCCATGCTGCTGTCATGAGCATCGCGCCAACAACCGATCAGGTCGAGCAGCCCGCGATACACGTGCAGGGCCTGGAGAAGTCGTACAAGGAGCTGCGTGTGCTGCGGGGCGTGGACTTCGACGTGGCGCGGGGCAGCATCTTCGCTCTGCTCGGCTCCAACGGGGCGGGCAAGACCACGGTGGTGAAGATCCTGTCCACGCTGCTCAAAGCCGACGCAGGGACTGCCCGAGTCAACGGCTTCCATGTCACGACACAGGGCGCCGACGTACGCGAGTCCATCAGTCTCACCGGGCAGTTCGCGGCGGTCGACGAGATCCTCAGCGGGCGGGAGAACCTCGTCCTGGTCGCCAGGCTGAGGCGCCTCAAGGACCCGGGCAAGATCGCGGATGACCTACTGAGGCGCTTCTCGCTGACCGAGGCGGGCACCCGGAGGGTAGCGACGTACTCCGGTGGCATGCGCCGCCGTCTGGACATCGCGATGAGTCTCATCGGGAGTCCGCCGGTGATCTTCCTGGACGAGCCGACGGCCGGGCTGGACCCGGAGGCGCGCATCGAGGTGTGGCAGGCCGTCAAGGAGCTCGCCGCGGGCGGCACGACCGTGCTGCTCACGACTCAGTACCTCGATGAGGCAGAGCAGCTCGCCGACCGGATCGCGATCCTCCACGAGGGCCGGATCATCGTGAACGGCACGCTCAATGAGCTCAAGCAGCTCCTGCCACCCGCCGAGGTCGAATACGTCGAGAAGCAGCCGACCCTCGAGGACGTCTTCCTCACCCTCGTCGGCGCCCGAACGGACAAGGAACAACGATGACCAAGCACTTCCTCCGCGACACCGCCGTCCTCCTGGGACGGTCCCTGCGCCACATCACCCGCAGCCCGGACACCATCATGACGACCGCGATCATGCCGATCGCCATCATGCTGATGCTCGTCTACGTGTTCGGCGGCGCGATCGAGACCGGGTCCGATTCGTACGTGAACTACCTGCTGCCCGGCATCCTGCTCATCACGATCGCCTCGGGCATCTCCTACACCGCCTACCGGCTATTCCTGGACTTGCAGGGCGGCATCTTCGAACGGTTCCAGTCGATGCCGATCGCACGATCCTCCGTGCTGTGGGCGCACGTGCTGACCTCGCTGGTCGCCAACCTGATCTCGCTCGTGGTCGTCGTCGGCGTCGCCCTCCTCATGGGCTTCCGCACGGGGGCGGGAATGCTGGCCTGGCTCGCGGTCGCCGGCATCCTGCTCCTGTTCACCCTGGCGCTGACCTGGATCGCGGTGATCCCCGGCCTCACCGCGAAGTCGGTGGACGGCGCGGGCGCGTTCGCCTACGCGCTCATCTTCCTGCCGTTCATCAGCTCGGCCTTCGTACCCACCGACACCATGCCCGGCCCGGTGCGCGCCTTTGCCGAGAACCAGCCGGTGACCTCCATCGTCAACACGATCCGCGACCTGTTCACCCAGCACCCGGTCGGCACCGCCATCTGGACCGCCCTCGCCTGGTGCGTCGGCATCCTCGTCGTCGCCTACATCTTCGCCAACATCTCCTACCGTCGCAGGATCTCCTGAACCGGCCTCGACCGGGTCCGGGCAGTTCAGGGCAGGATCAGAGCATGCTGACAATCAGTCAACTGGCGGCGTACGCCGGCGTGACGGTGCGGGCGGTGCGGCACTATCACCAGATCGGACTACTGCCCGAGCCGGAGCGGGATGCTTCGGGTTACCGGCGGTATGGCGCAAAGGCAGCCGTGTCCCTCATCAAGATCCGCACCCTCGCCAACGCTGGCGTGCCGCTGTCTCGGATCGGTCAGATGCTCGACGCCGACGCGTCGACCTTTGCCGAAGCGGTCGAAAGGATCGACAGCCACCTGCGCGACGAGATCGAACGGCTTGAGACCAGCCGCAAGCAGATCGCGCAGCTCACTGCCGGGGACAGTCTGGCGCTCCCACCGGAGGTGATCTCCTATCTCGATCGGCTTCGGGAGATCGGGGTGTCAGAGCGGGTGGTGGAGGGTGAGCGGGACGGGTGGATCCTGCTTGCGGCCCGCTGGCCCGAACACATCCGCGAGATCATGTCCGCAAAATTCGCGCAGCTCGATGACCCGCAACTCGTTCGGCTCTACCGGATCCTGTCAGAGATCGGCGAAAGCGACGTAGGCGACGACGACCCGCGTCTGCAGGTAGCCGCCGACATCATGGCCGGCCTGGCCGAACAGGCATACACCTCCGGCGAGCTGAACCTCGACGCCATGGCGCACGACGACCTGGCGGTCGGCCTTCTGGACGCACTTCCCGTCGAGTCCGACCCGCGGATGGAGCGGCTGCTGGACCTGATGCGCGAGCGTGGCTGGTCCGGTTGGACCCGGATGGAGCGGCTGGCGCAGCCGCCCGACTAACAAAGACGCTGTCCGTTGTCCCAGCAGACCGCGCGTAGCCAGTCGTCGCCCAACTCGAGGCGGGCCAGCGCCTGGAGCTGGTGGGCGTACGGGTACGGGATGTTCGGGAAGTCGCTGCCCAGCATGACCTTGCCGGCCAGGCCCAGGTCGCGCAGCCGGCCGCGTAACGCCCGTGGGAACGGCGCGGCCGGCCCGATGAAGTCGACCAGCTCGACGAAGTCGGTGAACGCCATCGTGGTGTCCAGGGCTACCCGCTGGTACCGCTCGGCCAGGTCGAGGAACTCGGCATACTCGGGCATGCCCAGGTGGGCGATCACCACGGCCAGCCGCGGATGGCGGGCCAGGACCGCGCCGATCGGACCCGGCCCGGTGTGCTCGGCCGGTACCGGGCCGGAGCCGGCGTGCACGACGATCGGTGTACCCCGGTCGGCGAGCAGGGCCCAGACCTCGTCCAGCCGGGGATCGAGCGGGTCGAACGCGCCGACCTGCAGGTGCAGCTTGAAGATCCGGGCGCCCCGGTCCAGCGCGTGCCGCACATACCCCAGGACGCCGGGCTCCGGGTAGAACGTCGCCGAGGGCAGGCAGCCGGGCGTGCGTGCCGCGAAGTCCAGCGTCCAGTCGTTGAGGTCGGCCGCCATCCGCGACTGATGTGCATAGGCCAGCGCGGTGAAGCGGCGCACGCCGAGCTGCTCAAGGTGCGCCACCCGCTCGGCCTCGCTCCACCGGTACGCGATCGGCCACGACCGGCCGACCAGCGGCCCGGCCAGGTCGAAGCGGGCCCACACCCGGCGCTGCATGCGCTCGGGCAGGAAGTGGACGTGGACGTCGACCAGGCCGGGCAGCCCGAGCTGGCGCCAGAAGGTGGGTACCTCGCCGTCGGTGCCGGGAGCCGCGCTCACACCCTGATATTGAACCGGGTCAGCACGGTCAGCGCGAGTGGGCCGGCCGCCCCGGCAGCAAGACCGCGGAACACGGTACCCCGGCGACTTCAGCCAGTCGGGGATTGAGCGTGCGGTCATGGCAGGGTGAGGCGGGCCGTGCGCCGCAGGTACCGGGCGTAGCGTCTGGCGGCCTGGTCGAGGGCTTCGATCTGTACGGGTGTGAGGGCCCGGTACGGCTGCAGGTCGAACTGCACGTGGTCGTGGGCGACGGTGCGCCGCATGGCGGCGAGGAGTTGCGCGTCGACCAGGGCCATCCCGGCGGCGGTCTCCCGCGTGCGTGGCACGTCGGCGGCGGCGTCGAGCACCCAACGGGAGTCCTGATAGCCGCGGTACGTCTCGTCGAGGATCTGCAGGAGGTGGCCTTCGGGCTGCTGCGGTCCACCGGGGGCATCGGCGGGGGCGTGCCAGAAGGTGCGCCCGTCGTGCTGGAACGAGTCGAGCCGATCACGCACCTGCTGCAGGCCGGCGCGCACGTCGGTGAGGGTGAGCGTCGCCCAGTAGGCGAGGTCGCGTTCGGTCGCCGGGCCGTGCCCGGTGAAATAGCGCAGGGCGAGCTCGGCCAGGGCCTCGGTCCGGCCGAGCCGACGTGGTGTCGGTACGCGCTGGTCCATGAGTGCGTAGGTGTGCTCGCCGTCGACGGTTCCGCCGCTGCAGATCAGCCCGCCCAGCTCGGCATGGGCCAGCAGAATCATCACCATCTGCCCGCTGCCCCGGATACCGCGCTCGCGCAACTCGTCAGCCAGCTGGACGCGAGTGAGCTGTCCCCGGCTCGCCAATGCCTGCGTGACGGCGGCGACCGCCTGCTCGATGGAACGCTCGTCGAGGCCGTGGGCGTTGCGTAGCTGCTGCCCGGTGACCCGCTGAATGCGGGGACCGGTCAGGTCGAGCAGCCAGCTGACGTCCTCGGCCCGCACGAAGTGCCACGTCGGCCGCAGCACGTGGGTGCGCAGAACGGCGCCGTAGTCGAGGAGCGTCGCCAGATCGGCCTGATCCGGGTTCTGGGTACGTGCGGCCACCGCCCACGCGGCCTGCCCGGGGTTTTCTGCCTGGACGGCCAGCAGCGAACCGACGGCCTCGCGTGCCGACCCGGCGTGGGGCCACACCAGGTGCTGACTACGCAACCGCCACCGGGCAATGTCGAGGTCCTGCACCATGCCGCCACTCTCCCGGACCCGAGCCGGAACAGCCTAGCGAGGCGCGCTGATCCGGGCATCAAGGCCAGGACCGCCACGGAGGTCCGCCTAGTCGCGGACCCGATCGAAGAACAGGCACATGGCACCGGTCTCGCTGGTCAGGATGTCTCCGGCGGCCCGCCAGGACGACGACGGCAGGCCGTCCTCGAACAGGCGGCGGCCGCCGCCGACCAGCTCGGGGCAGAGGGTAACGCTGAGCCGGTCGAGCTCGTCCGCCTTCAGCAGGTTCTGGATGACACTGATGCTGGACAGGACCACGATGTCGCCGCCACCCTCTTCCTGGCGCAGATCGTTGACCACGTCAGCCGGGTCCGCGTCGACGACGCGGGTGTTGGCCCACTCCGGCTCCTTGACCGTGGTGGAGAACACCACCTTCTCGACCGCGTCGAGCCACTGGGCGAAGGCCCGGTCCCGCGGGTCGGCCGTCTCGTCCTTGGCGACCGGCGGCCAGTAGCCGCCAAACCCCTGATAGTTCTTGCGACCGAGCAGAACCGTGGTGGCCGGCTGGTAGAGCCGGGTCAGGTGGTCCCGGGCGGCGTCGCTGATCGCATGGGGCACGATCCACCCCATGTCGTACTCGCCGCCCAGGCCGGACACGCGTCCGTCGAGGGACAGCGCGACGCTGCCGACGACCGTACGGTCGGTGCGCTTCGGTGCCATGAGTGTTTCCTCCGTGTTCGTACCGAGCTGTGGCTGATAGCGGAAATCCTCCGACCGGTAGGGGCCGGTAACATCGGCCAGGTGGGCGACCCGGCAGCCGTGGGGGTGGCCAGTTCTGGTCACGTCCCCGTGGAGCGTCACGTCCCCGCGGAGCCCTGGACCGGCAGCCTGCCGACCGAGTTGACCTCGTTCGTCGGTCGCCGCGCCGAGCTCCACTCGATCCGCAGCACGCTGAGCGCCGCGAGGGTGGTTACGCTCACCGGCCCGGGAGGCTGTGGGAAGTCACGGCTGGCCGGACGGACGGCGCGGCAGCAGGAAGACCAGTGGCGTGACGGGGCCTGGTGGGTCGACCTGTCGTACGAGACGGACCCGGCCGGCCTGCCCGGCCGGCTCGCCTCGGTGGTCGGGGCGCTGCTGATCTCCGAGGCCGACGCGATGCCGTCGCTGGTTCGCCAGCTCGCCGACCGTCACCTCCTGGTGGTCCTGGACAACTGCGAGCACCTGCTGCCGGCGGCCGCCGACCTGGTGGGCGCGCTGCTGCGCGGCTGCCCGCACGCCACCGTGCTCGCGACGAGCCGGGAGCCGCTCGGCGTGCCCGGCGAGGTGGTCTGGCGCGTACCGCCGCTGGACAGTCACGACGCGGTGACACTCTTCACCGACCGCGGTGAGAGTCTGCCGGCCACCGACGACGCTGCGGTGGCGGTACGCCGGATCTGCGACCGGCTGGACCGGATGCCGCTGGCCCTGGAGCTCGCCGCGGCGTGGACCGGGACATTGTCTCCGCAGGAGATCGTCGCCGAGCTGGACGACCGGTTCGGCATGCTGGTCACCGGCCCACGGAGTGCCCCGCCGCGGCACCGGACGCTGGAGGCGTCGATGGCCTGGAGCCATGGTCTCCTGCTGGAGCCCGACCGGATCCTGTTCCGCCGGCTGAGCGTGTTCCAGGCCGGGTTCACCCGCCAGGCCGCCCAGGGCGTGTGCGCCTTCGGCGGCCTCGACAACGCCGCGATCCTGACCGGCCTGCGCCGGCTCATCGACAAGTCGATGCTGATCGCCGAGACCCGCGACGGCTTGGCGCGCTACCGGATGCTGGAGTCGGTCCGCCACTACGCCGCGGACCGGCTGGCCGACGCGGGCGAGCGCGCGGCCGTCCAGCGCCGGCACCTGACCACCTACCTCGCCCTTGCCGAAGCGGCCGCGCCGCTGCTGGACACCGACAAGGACGCCTGGCGGGCGACGATCCACGCGGACTACGCCAACATCCGCGCGGCGATCGAGTGGGGCCTCTCGGTCGATGACCCGGACCCGGGACGGCGGTTGGCGGCCTCGCTGGTCTGGCTGTGGCACCTGGAGGGGCGGCGGGCGGAAGGGCTGGGCCTGTTATGCCTCGCCGCCGAGCGGGGCGACGGTGAGCACAGCGCGCTCCAGGCGCGGGTACTCACCGGTCTCGCACTGGTCGCGGACACGTCACACCCCACCGGGTACGAGTTCGACGCGGCCGAAACGGCCCTCGACATGGCCCTCGCCCACGGCGACCGGCGGACCGCTCGCCTGGCGGGCCAGCTGGTCACCATCGGGCTGCTCGGCCGGGACCTGGACGCGGTGTACACGGAGTCGGCCCGGTCCCACGAGGAGGCGGTTGAGGCGGGCGACAGCCTGGTCGCCGACGGGGCGCACGTCCTCATGGGGCTGGTGTGCCACCTTCGTGACGAGCACCGGAAAGCGCTTTCGTTGCTGGCCCCGGCAACCGTCGGGCTGACCCGGCGGGGCGACCGCGGGATCGCGTCCATGGCGCTGTGGTTGATGGCGCTCAGCACCGCGTACGGCGGGGATCTGCGGCGAGCCCGCGAGCTGGCCGAGGAAGCGGTCAAAATGGCGGTACCCCTCGCCGACTACCACCGCGTTGGGTCGGCCCGCAGCGTCCTCGCGGTCGTCTGCGCGCTGCAGGGTGAGGTGGAGCAGGCGCGGGATGCCCTCGACCCGGTCGTCCGGCTGGTCGACCAGGCCGGGCCGCTGCCCTTCATCCCGGGCCTCGCCCGCACGCTCGGGCAGCTTCACATGCGGGACGGGCGGCCCGATCTCGCCATCCGGTGGTACCGCCGCGAAGCGTCCTGGTCGGGCGAAGCGCGGTCGGACGACAGCCTCGCCCCGGAGACCCGCGTCGCCCTGGCGGCCGCTCTCCGGGCAACCGGCGACGTGGCCGCGGCCGACCGCGTCGGTACCGCCGCGCTCACCACGGCTCGCGCGTTGCGGATGCCCCGGCTTATCGCCGATGCGCTGGAACAGGAAGCCTTCCTGGTTGACGACGCGGACGCCGACCGCGCCGCCGCGCTGCACCACGAAGCCCTGCGGTTGCGGACCGAGCACGGGTTACGGCTGGCCTGCCTGGACAGCCTGGACGTCCTCGCGGCGTCCGGCGCAGGTCGGGGATCACCCCTGACGGCGGCTCGGCTACTCGGCGCCGGCGACCGCGCACGCGAGGAGACGGGGTACCCACGCGCCCAGCCGGACCTCGCCCTGCGCGCCGAACTCGCCGAGTTCCTGGGCCCGGCCGGAAGCGATGACGCCATCGCCGAGGGCCGCCGGATGAGCCTCGACGAGGCCGTCGCCCTCGCGCGCCGGGCCAGGGCCCCTCGACGCCGTCCGGTCCACGGATGGGCCAGCCTCACCTCCACCGAGCGGGAGGTCGTCCGGCTGGCCGTGGCTGGGCTGACCAATCCCGAGATCGGCAAGCGGCTCTTCATGAGTCGCAGCACGGTCAAGACGCATCTGGCTCATGTGTACGCCAAGCTCGGCGTCGCGAACCGTACCGAGCTGGCCACGTCGGCGGCGGGAGAGAACGCGGACGGGTAACCAGGCGAAGCACATCCATGGGCGGATGCATCGTGGGCTTGCGGCTGGTCCGTACATTGACGGCGTGACCGCTGCGTTCGGGTTCCGTCTAGGTGTCGACTTTGGTACCACGCACACCGTCGCGTCGCTCGTGCGTCCCGACGGGCGGGTGCAGCCGCTGCTCTTCGCGTCCAGCCCACTGCTGCCCTCCGCTGTTTTCGCCGAGCCCGACGGGCAGCCGCTGACCGGCCAGGACGCGGTGCGCAGCGCCCGGCTGGACCCGACCCGCTACGAGCCCAACGTCAAGCGCCGCATCGACGAGGGCACGGTCCTGCTGGGGACCACCGAGTATCCGGTGGCCGACCTGATCGCGGCGGTGCTGCGGCGGGTCTATGACGAGGCGGTCCGCGTGTGCGGCGGCCTGCCCGCGCAGACCGTGCTGACCTACCCGGCGGGCTGGGCCGAGACCCGGCGCGGCGTGCTGCTCGACGCGGCCACCCGGGCCGGGATGGGCACGGTTTCGCTGGTACCCGAGCCGCTGGCCGCCGCGGCGTACTTCTCCGGGGCGTACGCCCAACCGGTACCGGCCGGCTCGGCCCTGGTGGTGTACGACTTCGGCGCCGGCACCCTGGACGTGAGCGTGATCGGTCGGCGGTCCGACGGCGGCTGGCACGTGATCGCCAACGAGGGGCTCGACGACGTCGGCGGTCTGGACCTCGACGCCGCAATCGTCGACCACATTCGGGCCCGGCTCGGTGCGAGCGACCCGGCGCGGTGGCAACGGCTGGTCGACCCGGCGACCCCCGACGGGCGGCGCGGTCAGTGGTTGCTGCTCGACGAGGCCCGGGCGGCCAAGGAGCAGTTGTCACGTACCAGCCTGGCCGCTGTGCGGGTACCGGGCTTCGAGACCGACGTGCATGTCACCCGGGAGGAGTTCGAGACGCTGGCCCGGCCGTGGGTGGAGCGCACCGTGTCGCTGACCGCCGCCACGCTGTTCCGCACCGGGCTCCGCCGCGACCAGGTGGCCGCCGTGCTGCTGGTCGGCGGATCCAGCCGCATCCCGCTGGTGGCCACCATGCTGCACCAGCGGCTGGGCATCGCGCCGACGGTACTGGACCAGCCCGAGCTGGTGGTCGCCGAGGGCAGCCTGGCCGCCGCCCTGACTGACATCCCAGCCACTCCGCAGCCGATTTCCGGCCCGCCGCAGTACCTGTCCACGACCGCCGTACCGCGGCCGCTGCCGGTGTCCGCGCCGCCCCCGCAGCCGGCCGGGGTGGTGTGGCCGACGCCGGCACCGGTCGTCGCGCCGCCCGCGCCGGTTCGCCGCGGCGGGCGGTTGTGGACCTGGACGCTCGTCGCTGCCGCCATGGTCATCGCGCTCACCGCCGGTACCGTCGCCTGGATCAACACCGCCAGCTCACACCGGAACAACGCCGGCAGCGGCAACGCCAGCGGCATCACCGCCAACCTGCCCCGGGACAACCCGCCGACCGCTACCCGAACGACACCGGCGGGTAGCCCGACCCCGAGTTCGGCGCCGAGCACCACGAGCAGTGCTCCCGGCGGCGGCCCCCATGTCATCTACGAGGTCATCCCCAGCGGGTCCAACAACATCGGCGCCATCACCTACCTCGACCAGGACAACCAGCAGATACGCCGAAGCGGCATTCCACTGCCCTGGCGGATCGAGTTCACCAACACCCAGCGCAACCCGGTCTACATCATCGAGGCCCAACGCAAGAGCGGCGGCGACAACGGCCCGGTGCTGTGCCGCATCACCGTCGACGGCAAGGTCCTGGACGAAACCACCAGCACCGGGCAGTATGCCGCAGTGAACTGCGTCGGATAGTGGCCGGCCGCCAGGGCGTGGCTCCCGGTGGCTGATCGCGCCGCGCGGCATGATCCTACGTGGGCGCCCGGTCCGACAGCGGCGCCATCTGGGCGGCGCGTCCGTTGGGCTGACCGACCATGGTGCAGCGATCCTTGCCGTCGCGCTTCGCCAGGTACATGGCCGCGTCCGCCTCGCGCAGCAACTGGTGGACGTCGCACCGGCCACCGCGGTCGTACGTACCGGAGTTTCTTCATGACTCCGCCGCGCCACCGCCCACCGTGGCGAGCGGTGGTGCGTAGCTGCTCGCCACGTACGTGCTGCCCGGACGGCGGCTGCGCTGGTAGGTGGTACCGGTGCAGGTGCTTTTCACCCAGGTACCGCCGGCGTAGGTGGTCCCGTGCCGGTGGTGCGCGCACGGTACGGCCGGCCGGGCGGGTACCACCGCCGCCGCCCGTACCCGGCTGGCCGGAGCGGCCACCAGTACGGTCGGGCGGGACCGGCGCCCGGGCATCCACCAGTTCCACCGCGCCATCAGGCGCATCGATGCCGGTACCACCAGCAACCGCAGCACCGTCGCGTCGAGCGTGATGGCCACCGCCATGCCCAGCCCGAGCTGCTGGATCGGCAGGATGCTGGTGAAGGTGAACGCCGCGAACACGGCCACCATCAGCACGGCCGCACCGGAGATCAGCGGTGCGGTACGGGCCAGTCCGGTCGCCACGCTCCCCACGTTGTCGCCGGTGGCCAGGTACTCCTCGCGTACCCGGCTGAGCAGGAACACCTCGTAGTCGGTGCTGAGGCTGAACAGCAGGGTCACCAGCACGATCGGGACGAAGTTGGTGAGGTTGCCGCCGCTGTCAAAGCCGAGCACGCCGGCCAGCCACCCGTCCTGGAAGCAGACGACGAGTACGCCGTAGGTCGCGCCGACCGACAGCAGGTTCGACACGATCGCCTTCAGCGGCAGGAACAACGACCGGAAGGTGACCAGCAGGACCAGGTAGATGGCCACCAGCATGATGGCGACGACCAGCGGCAGCTGATCCTCGATCACCTGGTTGGCGTCGACGCCCTCGGCGGTCTCCCCGCCGACGACCACCCGCCAGCCGGCTGTCCGCGCGCCGGCGGTCTGTTTCCGTACCTCGTCGACCAGGTCCCGCACCTGGGTGCTGGACGCGTACCCGTCCGGTACGAGTTCCAGGACGGTCACCCGGTTGTCGGTGCGGACGAAGTGCCGCACGGTGGCCTTGACGTCGGGCGGTAACTGGTCGAACGTCGCGGGCGCCAGGGCGGCATACGGCTGCGCCGGGTTGACCTGCTTCAGTGCGTCGAGGGCGGAGTTGACCCGGACCACGCCGTGCAGGTGGGCCAGCCGGTTGTGCAGGTCGAGCAGAGCCGCGTCGTCCCGGGTGTCCAGCGGGGTCGACGACTCGACCACCACCTGGATCGGTGAGGTCTGGCCGATACCGAACTGGTCGCGTACGGCGTCGTAGCCGGCGCGCACCGGCGAGGAGGTCGGGACGATGCGCACGTCCGGGGTGAAGGTGGAGATCCGCAGCGCCGGTGCCCCGAGCACGAGCAGGCCGACGAGGCTGATCACCAGGAAGAGGACCGGCCGGCGCATCACCAACCGGGCCAGCGCCGCCCACCGCCGCCCGGACTCTTCGCCCGAGCGGAGCGAGCGCCAAGATTTCCGCACCATCCGGCGGCCGAGCAGGTGCAGGAAGGCCGGCAGGATCACCACGCTGGCCAGGATCGCGAATCCGACCACCACGACCGCACCGAGCGCCAGCGACTGGATCACATTGAGGCGGACCAGGAAGAGCGCCGACATCGCCATCGCGATGGTGATGCCCGAGGCGACCACGGTCTCACCGGAGGTACGCAGCGTCCGGGCCACCGCCTGCTCGACGGTACAGCCGGTACGCAGCTCCCGGGTGAACCTGCTGATCATGAAGAGCGAGTAGTCGACCCCGACCCCGAGGCCGAGCATCGTGGCCGAGTTCTGCACGAACAGCGACAGCTCGTACCGCCGGGCGACCAGCGCGAGCAGGCCGAGGGTCACCACCACGGCGGTCGCGCCGACCACCAGCGACACCAGGGCGGCCACGATATTGCGGTACAGCAGCAGGAGGATCACCAGGATCAGCGGGAAGGTGATCAGCTCGGCGATCGCCAGTCCCTGCTCGCTCAGCGCGTTGACCTCGCCGAACAGGGACGCCTGGCTGACCAGCGACACCCGCAGGCCGGCCGGCTCGTACCGCCTGGTCAGCTCGGCCTGCACCGCGGGCAGCACCCGTCGGGCGGTACCGTCGTCCAGGCGCAGCCCGACGAACTCGATCGCGGTACGCCGGTCGGCGCCGAGGAAGCTCGCGTTGGCCGGTGCGCCCAGGGTGGACCAGCCGTACTCGCTGGCGACCTTCAGCGCCGGGTGCCGGCGTACCGTCTGCGCCACCTCGTTGACGCGCGCGGTGAAGTCCGGATCGTCGGCGACGTGCCGGGTGTCCCGGACGACCAGCGTCACCGTGGTCGCGCCCCGCCCGGTGAAGCCGTCGCGAAGCTGGCTGGCGGCCGCCGCGGACTCGCTGCCCGGCACCCACCAGCCGCCGCCGCTGAGCGAGTCGCGCAGGGAGAGCGCCTGCGAGCCGGCGGCCGCCAGCGCGACCAGCCAGAGGGCAACCACCAGCCAGCGGTACCGGCGGGTGAAGGAGGCGACCGCGTCGGACACGGTGGTCCGGCCCGGATCGCGCATCGCCCGCAGGTCCCGCCTGGACACGACCGTCCGGCCCGGCTCCGACACCCTGGGCATGGCCGTCAGGCCCGGATGGTGATGCCGTGGTCGCGGTCGTCGGTCAGGATCTCGAACAGCGCCCGGTGCCGGGTACGCAGCGTGTCCCGGGTACCGGTCACCGCATCGGTCAGGGTCAGCTCACACGCGCCGATCTTCGTGTTGAGGCAGTGCTTGATCCCGCCGGGCGGGTTGTAGTAGTTGAGGCCGACGAACGCTGATGCCGGTGCGGTGATCCGCCCGGTGATCCATACCGGACCGGACCCGGTGGCGAAGTCCCAGTCGAAGTACCCGAACTTCGCCTTCGCGGCGAACGCCCGGCGCAGCGATACCAGCGAGTACTCCCGGCCCTTGTGCCGCAGCACCAGGAAGGTCAGGAACGGGGTGGTGACCGGGCCGAGCCTGGCCTGGGCGGTGACCACCTCCAGGAAACTGTCCGGCGCGTCATCGAAGCCGGCGACCTGGCCGAAGGCGTAGTGGTCGGTGTGCCGGCTGCCCCAGTTGTGGTTCTGGCTGCCCACCCAACCGTCCACCGCGACGGTGCGTCCGTTGACCGTCAGCTCACCCTGGTACCGGGCCAACGGCAGGCCGACCAGGCTCTTGGCCTTCGGGATGCCACCGTCGTACATGTTGCGGGGCAGCAGGAACAGCGGCTCCTGGTCGCCGGAGTAGGACAGGTCCCAGGAGATCTCGTCGCCCGAGCTGGCCGCGGTGCCGTTGAGCTTGCCGGGGCCGAGGGTACGGTCGGCGACCCGGGCACCGAATGCCGTGGTGTCGAAGGCGCACCGGGCGATCGGGTACTCCTCCTTCGCGACGACGTGCTCGCCGGTGGTGCCGTCGAAGAAGACCGCCCACAGCTCGCCGATCGCCGCCTCTGGCCGACCGGCCGGGCTGAAGATGGTGTACCGGATCCAGAACGCTTTCGGCTCGGTCGGGTGGTTGGCGCGCTGGTAGAAGCTCTCGTAGTGACCGGCCCGCTGGCCCGGTACGAACCGGGTCCGGTTGAGCTGGTCGGACTGGACGGTCACTAGGGCACCATCCTTCCGACGGAGCTTTCTGAGAGAGTCTCTGTTGGAACTCGGCGGGGGCCGGGAGATGGCTTGGTGCGGTCGCCCTTCGAGGGCCAGCATGACACCGCCACTCCTGGTCCTTGCCGGGGCCCGTAGAGCGCCAGTTAGTGACCACCCGGCAGCCAGCCCCGCTCGTCGAGTCACATCGCTGCCAAGCTGAGGAGAAGTGTTGTCGCTCAACGTTGTTGGAGCTGTGTTCTTCGTCGGGATCGACTGGGCCTCGGCCATCCACGCGGTCTGCGTCCAGGACGCCGCCGGGCGGCGGGTCGCCGCGTTCACCGTGGAACACTCGGCCGCCGGCCTGGCCGGCCTGATGCGCCGGCTGGCCCGCCTCGGCGACCCCGACACCATGCCGGTCGGGATCGAACGACCCGACGGGCGTCTGGTCGACGCCCTCCTCGAAGCTGGACACCCGGTGGTGCCGGTCAAACCCAACGCGATCAAGACCTGGCGCGACGGGGAAGTGCTCTCCGGCGCCAAGTCCGACGCCGGCGACGCGGAGGTCATCGCCGAGTATCTGCGGCTGCGTCACCACCGGCTGCAGCTGGCCACCCCGTACACGCCGGAAACGAAGGCGCTGCGCACCGTGACACGGGCCCGCGGCGACCTGGTCGACATGCGCGTCGCGACCACCAACCAGCTCACCGCACTGCTCGACCTGCACTGGCCCGGCGCAAAAGCCGTCTTCGCCGACGTCGAGTCGCCGATCGCGCTGGAGTTCCTGACCCGCTACCCGACCGCCCGCCACGCCCAGCACCTGGGCGCCAAACGCCTCACCGCGTTCTGCGTCAAACACGGCTACTCCGGCCGGCGCACCGGCGAGCAGCTCCTCACTCGGCTGCGCGCCGCCCCGGCCGGCACCTTGGACGACACCCTCTGCGAGGCCGTCCGCGACGCGGTGACCGCATTGGTCGCCGTCCTGCGGGCCGTCGGCGCCGCGCTGAAGGACCTCAGCCGCAGCGTCGTCGCCCACCTCGGGGAGCATCCGGACGGCGAGATCTTCACATCGCTGCCAAGGTCTGGTCAGATCAACGCCGCCCAGATACTCGCCGAGTGGGGCGACTGCCGCCAAGCCTACGACGGACCCGACTCCATCGCCGCGCTCGCGGGTGTCACACCCGTGACCAAGGAATCCGGCAAACACCGGGCCGTGCACTTCCGCTGGGCGTGCAACAAGCGTTTCCGGGTAGCGATCACCACGTTCGCCGACAACAGCCGCCACGACAGCGCCTGGGCCGCCAAGGTCTACACCGACGCCTGCGCCCGCGGTCTGGACCACCCACACGCCATCCGGGTGCTTGCACGCGCGTGGATCCGCGTCATCTGGACAAACCGAATTGATTGCTGTCTGAGGTTGACACAGGGAGTGTCATGCGCCCACCGCCCGCAGCCGGCCGGGAGCGAGGCAGCGCAGCGACCGAGTCGGACGGTCGGCTACCGGGCGGCCCAGGGGCGCATGGCCCGCGCGAGCGCAGCGAGCGCCAGCCAGCCCGGTCATGCGATCGCCGCCCGCAGCCGGCCGGGAGCGAGGGAGCGCCAGCGACCGAGTCGGACGGTCGGCTACCGGGTGGCCCAGGGGCGCATGACCCGCGCGAGCGCAGCGAGCGCCAGCTAGCCCGGTCACGTGTCCTTCACCCGCTTCAGGTAGGCGACGAGTTGCTCCGGGTTGGGACCGGGCACCACGGCGATCAGCTCCCAACCGTCGTCACCCCAGTTGTCGAGGATCTGCTTGGTCGCGTGGACCAGCAGCGGGACGGTTGCGTACTCCCAACGGACGCGCTGACTTGGCTGCATTCCGGCACCCTAGCGTGCCCCACCGACGATGACCTTCGCGACTACCCTTGGCTGGACCGAGTGAATCGCCGGCTGACAGGTGGACGATGACGCAACCTCCATACGGTGACCCGGGCGGCCCCTGGCAGGCGCCGCCGACCTGGGTACCGCCGAGCCACCCGCCACAGCCCGCCGCCGGAGAGCCGGCGAGCGCGCCGCCCGGACCGGGCTACCCGAACGGTGCCCCACCCGCTCCCGCATATCCGGCCAGCGCCCCACCTGGATACCCGGCCAGCGCCCCACCCGGATACCCGACGAGCGTCCCGCCTGGATACCCGACGAGCGCGCCGCCGACCGCGGGCTGGCCGCCCGGCCCGTCGCCGTACCCGCCCTATTACCCGACGCCCCCGAAGAGCCGGCGCGGGCTGATCATCGTCTCCATCGTCCTGGTCCTGTTCGTGCTGCTCGGCGGGGGCGGCGCGACGGTCGCCTACTTCCTCACCCGGGACCGGGGCGGGGTGGGCCAGGTGACCCCGCAGGCCGCCGTCGAACACTTCCTGCAGGCCGTCTACGTCGACCAGAACCCGACCAAGGCGGCCGCGGTGATCTGCCAGCCGGCCCGCGACCCGAAGAAGATCACCGCCAAGATCGACGAGATCAAGCAGCAGAACAAGCAGTACGACACCCCGCGATACAGCTGGGGCACGCCCAGCACGGACCAGTCCGGCAAGGACCGGGCGGTCCTGTCCACCACCGTCAAGCTGGATACCGCCAACCTCCAGCAGGCCACCCAGAAGCTGCGGTTCACGGTGGTACACGGCAACGGCTGGTTCGTCTGCGACGTCGAGCGGACTGGATAGGCTCGCCGGGTGCGCACAAGCGACGGTTGGCCGGCCCGGCTGCACGTGGTGACCGGCAAGGGCGGCACCGGTAAGACCACGGTCGCCGCCGCGCTGGCGCTCGCCCTGGCCGAGGGTGGCCGGCGCAGCCTGCTGGTCGAGGTGGAGGGGCGGCAGGGCATCGCGCCGCTGTTCGACACCGGACCGCTGCCCTACCAGGAGCTGGCGGTGGCCACCCGGCCGGGCGGCGGGGAGGTCCGGGCGCTGGCCGTCGACCCGCAGGAGGCGCTCCTGGAATACCTGGACATGTTCTACAAGCTCGGCATGGCCGGCCGAGCGCTGCAGAAGTTCGGCGCGATCGACTTCGCCACCACCATCGCCCCGGGCCTGCGCGACGTCCTGCTCACCGGCAAGGTCAAGG
>WNGE01001349.1_pt1 | contig 37682 bp, 43 predicted proteins | sample 5400651 | NCBI WGS metagenome assembly WNGE01 (sample SAMN13153370, study PRJNA577476) | soil metagenome | isolation source: 60 cm soil or saprolite under grassland replicate 2 | place: USA:California | collected 2016-06-15
TCGCCGGCCTCAAGACCGGCAGCACGCAGGCCGCCGGCGGATGCGTCCTCATCGCGGCCTGGCACCAGGCGAGCGGGCACGGGACCCTGATCGTCGCCGCAACGTTCGGCCAGCCCGGCACCGCGCAGACCATCCTGCCAAACGCATTGGACGCTGGTCACATGCTCGTGCTCGCCCTGGATCGTTCCCTCGGCCATAGCAGGCGCTAACGCGCACCAGGCCGGAAAGCTAGTTGTTCTGCGGGCTGGTGTACCTGGTTTGCGCGAGTTCGGTCAGGTACTGCATGTTCTGCGCTTCGCAGACGGTGCGCCGGGCGAGTCCGCTGGCAAGATAGCGGCATGGAACGTGTGCTTGGAATCGGCGGGTACTTCATGCGGGCCGCTGACCCGGTGGCCCTGAGCGCGTGGTATCGCGATTGCCTGGGCCTGGACGCCGATGAGAACGGCCTGTGGCGTCAGGGAACCGGGCCGACGGTATTCGCGACGTTCGAATCCGGGACTGACTACTTCGGGTCCCGCGCCCAGCAGACCATGCTCAACTTCCGGGTCGGCGACCTGGATGCGATGCTCGCGCAATTGCGCGCCAAGGGAGCGGACGTGGCCAGCCAAACGCAGGACATGGAGGGTGTCGGCCGGTTCGGCTGGGTCACCGATCCTGAGGGCAACCGGGTCGAGCTATGGCAGCCCGCCTGACCGCGTCTTCACGCAGGCGGTGTCGCCTCAAGGCCAGCAGCACCTGGGAGGCTCAACCGTTGGTGAGGCTGGCCTCGAGGAGGTTGAGGGCATCGGGCATGTTGGCCCGGCCGAAGCCGATGCGGACATGGCCCGGCTGGTCGTAGACCGAGCCGGGGAGGAGCAGGACGCCGGCCGCGGCGAGCTGTTCGCAGAACCGGGTGAGGTCACCGAGCCCGGTGACGCGGGGAAAGCCGATCGGGCCTGCCGTCGGGCGGATCCACGCGAAGGTTCCGGCGTGCCGCTCGAAGAAGCCGTCCAGGAGCGGCAGGTTGCGCCGCACGATCGCGAGGTTGCGGTCGAGGAGGACCTGGCGGTGGCGCAGCGCCAGCGCGGTCAGGAACTCACTCGGCGCGCTCGCGCAGATGGTCGTGTAGTCCTTCAGCGTCAGGACGGCGTCCCGCAGGCCGGCATCGCGAGTGGCGATCCAGCCGGTCCGCAGCCCCGGCAGGCCGTAGCTCTTGGAGATGCTGCCGAGCGAAACGGCCCGCTCGTACTCATCGCACGCGGCCGGCAGCCGGCCTGCCCGATCGTGCTCGAGTTCCCGGTAGACCTCGTCGCTGAACACCACCAGCCCGTGTGCGCGGGCGAGCCCGATGACCTGCTCGAACACCGGCCGCGCCAGCAGTGTGCCGGTGGGATTGTGCGGCTGGTTGAGGTAGAGCAGGCGTGTCGCCGGGCGGATCAGGCCGGCCAGCGCGTTCAGATCATGCGCCCAGCCGTCTTCGTACCGGCGCCTCCACTGGCTCACCTCAGCGCCGGTGCTGCGCGCGACCTGCAGGGCCGACTCATAGCAGGGCGTCTCGACGATCACGTGATCGCCGGGCCGCAGCACGGCGTGGTAGAGCAGGAAGATGCCCTCCTCGGCGCATGAGGTGGCGACCACCTCCTCCGCGCTGGTCCGCTCATACCGTGCGTAGAAGCGCTCAATACGGAACGGGCTCAATTCCACGTCGTCCAGTATCGCGCTCGCATGTCCCGGCGGCGCAGTGGACACGTTATGGCTCGGTACTCATTGACGCTGAACATCTGCTCTCCTAGCGTGGCAGATACCTAGCGTTGCCTGCCTGGGAGAATGCCGGCCGCGACCCTAAGGAGCAGCACGTGAACGGAGTACATGACCTCGGCGGGACGGATGGCCTCGGCCCCGTCGTGGTCCCGGACCGCGAGCCGGTCTTCACGGCAGAATGGGAGAAGGCGGCCTTCGCCATGTTCTCCATGTGCTTCCGGGCGGGATTCTTCGGCGTCGACGAGTTCCGGTACGGCATCGAGCAGATGCACCCAGCGGTCTACCTGCTCTCCCCGTACTACGAGCACTGGATCCATACCGTGGAGCACTACGGAAAGGCCAAGGGGCTGCTGGACCTGGACGAGGTCGACCGCCGGACGCAGTACTACCTCGAGCACCCCGACGCCCCGCTTCCGCAGCGGGAGGACCCCGGCCTGGTCGCGTTCATCGAGGCCGTGGTCCCGGCCGGCGCGCCCGCCAAGCGCGAGTCCGACAAGGCCCCGCAGTTCAAGGTGGGCGACACGGTGACCGTCCGCGCCGATAGCCCGATCGGTCACACTCGCCGCGCCCGCTACATTCGCGGCCGCACCGGCGAGATCGTGCTCGCGCACGGCACCTTCATCTACCCGGACAGCGCGGGCAACGGCGGCGGGGACGCACCGGAGCATGTCTACACGGTGAAGTTCACCAACACCGAACTCTGGGGCCCCGACACCGCCGAACCGAACGGCGTCGTCTACTTCGACGTCTGGGAGCCGTACATCGTCCCCGCTCACACGACCGGAGCAGCAGCATGAGCACGCACGTCCGCAGCCAGGAAGAGATTGCCGCGCGGGTCAAGGCGCTCGAGTCGATCCTGATAGAGAAGGGCATCATGACGACCGCGGCGGTCGACCGGCTGGTGGAGATCTACGAGAACGAGGTCGGCCCCCAACTGGGCGCGAAGGTCGTGGCCCGGGCCTGGACCGATCCCGGATTCAAGCAGCGACTACTCGCCGACGCCACGAAGGCCTGCGCTGACTTTGGCATCGGCGGCCTGCAGGGCGAGGACATGGTCGTCGTGGAGAACACCGCCGACATACATAACGTGATCGTCTGCACGCTGTGCTCGTGTTACCCGTGGCCGGTACTCGGCCTGCCACCGAACTGGTACAAGGAGCCGGCCTACCGCTCGCGGATCGTCAAGGAGCCCCGCAAGGTGCTGCGCGAGGACTTCGGCTACGAGCTGCCCGACTCGGTCGAGGTCCGGGTCTGGGACTCCAGCTCGGAAATGCGCTACTGGGTGCTGCCCACGCGCCCGGCGGGGACCGACGCGCTCAGCGAGGCCGAACTGGCCGGCCTCGTGACCCGCGACTCGATGATCGGCGTCGGTCCCGCGGCGTCCCCCGTCTCGTGAGCACCGCGTCGTGAGCGCCGGGATGCGCCCGGACGCGACCGAGCTCGGCGAGGCACGGCGGCGCGTCGAGGCGCTCGTGGCCGAACTGCCTGCGGGGCGCCCAGGCGAGCACGCCTTCAACGAGCCATGGGAGATCCGGGCCTTCGCGATGGCCGTGGCGGCGTACCACAACGGGCAGTACGAGTGGTCTGAGTTCCAGCTGTCCCTGATCGAGTCGATCCGGCAGTGGGAGCGCAGCGGCTCCGATCCGGAGGACGAGCCCTGGAGCTACTACGAGCACTGGCTCACCGCCCTGGAGACCGTCCTGGCCGGCAGCGGGCTACTGTCGGAATCAATGCTGGACGAGCGGACGAAAGCGGTGCTGGCCACCCCGCGGAACGCCAACCACCAGCACGCCCACCACGAGCCTGTCGCAGTCGACCCGCCGGTTCACTGACGCCACCGCGGCTCAACCCCGCGCTGGTCCGGAATGCCCTGGGTCACCGGCGCTGGCGGGCTTCGCCTGTGCCGCATCCGTGCCGGGCAGCTGCCCGACGAGCAGCTGGCGCACCTGCGCCAGGTGGCCGACGATGCTGTCCTGCTGCCTGGTGAGGTCATCGACCTCGCGGCGCCCAGCAGCTCTGCGGCGCTCGGCATCGGTCTTGACCTCGGTGAGGAGCTGCTCGGCCTGGGCCTTGGCCTGCGACACGATCTGGTCGGCGTTCTTCGTGGCGTTGCTCACCAGTTGCCGGGCGTGCTGGTCGGCGTCCCGGCGGGTCTGGTCGCCCTGCACGCTGGCCTTGGCCGCGCGCTGCTCCGCGGCTGAAGCGCGCTGCTCGGTTTCGGATACGAGTTTCTGCGTCGTGGACTGGGCGGCGGCCAGCCGCTCGGCTTCCTGGCGCCCGGCTTCTTCCTGGCGCGCCGCGACCTGGACCTCGAACTCGGCCTCGGACTGGGCCCGCTGCGCCTCGCTCTCCTCCAGGATCCGCTGCGCCCGGCTGCGCATCTCGTCGGCCTGCCGCTTGGAAGTGGTGAGGATCTCGTCCCGCTCCCGCTTGGCGGTCGCCTTCAGCTGGGCCACCTCGCGCTCGGTGCTCGTCCGCAGCTTGGCGATGTCACGCTCGGCCCCGGCCCGCTTGTCCGCGACCTCATGGCCGGCCGTGGCGCGGAGCTTGGCCACCTCGCGCTCGGCGGTCGAGGTCAGCTCGTCGGCCTCGCGCCGGGCCGTGGTCCGGATCGAGTCCGCTTCGCGCTCGGCCGCATCGCACAGATCGTCGGTCTCGCGCTTGGCGTTCGCGCGCAACTCGGCGGCCTCGTTCTCGGCGCCAGCTCGCAGCTCAGCCGCATCAGCCCTGGTCGCGGCCTTGATCTCGTTGGCTTCCGATCCAGCCGCCTGGACCAGCTCGGTGGCCTGCTCTTCGGCCAGCCGCAGCAGCTGCTCGATCCTGGTGCCGAGGCCGGAATAGGTGGGGCGCTCCTGCTCATGGAGCTGGCGGTGGGCTTCGGACAGCTCCCGCTGCATGGCCTGGGCTTGCTCGCGGTGCTGCCGCGCTTCGGCTTCGATCTGCCTGATGTGCTCGTCAACCTGCTGACGGTCATAGCCCCGCATCGCCGTCACGAAGTCACGCGGCGGGGCTTCCTCGAACGAATTAGTCGGCTGAGCGTCAATATCCGATTGCATACGGCCCGATCCTGGTTAGACGTGACGACGGAGTGTTCACGGGTTTGCGCCGGGTGATCGGGCCCGCCATTCGCACCGCGAGCCTCAGACTGCCATCCAGTGACACGCACACTACTCCTACTGACCACAGCGGGCTCACTGGCCATACGATCGCGTTGATAAGGGCTTGAAGAAAACCGCCGGGCCGTGCCCGGAGAGGCGGGAGGACCCGGTGGAGGCAGAGCCGGAGCGTCAACTGGCTGACCCGCCGGCTACCTGGCAGGAACACTGGTTCGACCACCGCCAGCTGCTCCGGCTCTACCACAACGACGAGCACTGCGCGATCTACACCGACCCCGACGTGCGCCGGACCGAAGTCCGGTGGCTGCCCCGGTTCATCAACGTGACCTGGCAGTACTCCAAGGCAACGTACGGCGACGCGTTCGGGCCCGACCCGCGCATCTACTCCATCCACCACGCCGGGCGGCACGGCGGCGGCCACGCGGGCTACTACGTCAGCCCGGTCCACGACTACCACAACGTCAGCGACTGCGGGCTGGATACCTGGCGGGAAGGCAACACCCTCGCTCGCGAGCTGCCCGCTCATGAGATCGGGCATTCCGTGGAGAGCGCCAACAACGGCGTCCACGGCTCACCGGCGTATGAGATCTGGGGCGACAGCAAGTGGGCCGAGTTCTACATCTATGACCTCTACACGGCGCTGGGCATGGACCGCGAGGCCAAGGGCGTCTACCGCCGGTTCACCGGCAACACCGACGATTTCCCTCGCCGGGGGACCCGCTGGTTTCGCGACTGGTTCTACCCGCTATGGCGGGACTGCGGGCGGGCAGAGGTCATGAACAGGTTCTTCCGGGAGCTGGCCCGGCACTTCCCGCGCGACTCCGGCGGGACCTACACGCGGCGGATGAACTGGGGCGAGTACGTCCACTTCACCAGCGGTGCCGCGGCCGCCGACATGAGCGGCCAGGCCGCCCGCGCGTTCGGCTGGCCCCGCGAACGGGCCGACCAGCTTGAGCACGCCCGCGCGCAGTTCCCCGGCATCACGTACTGAAAACCGGAGCCTACTCGCCAGCGTGCGGCGGACATCATTTCCGGCGCGGAGCCTCGGTTAGGCGCCCGCCGCACGTCATCCCGAAGTGATGGTGAGGTCGTTCGCCTGGAGGCTGTCCGAGGCCACGAGGAAGTCGTCCGTGGTCACGTTGGTCATCGTGACCGGGACCAGGGGCGTGAGGGAGTTCAGCAGCTTGAGTAGCACGGTGACCACGTTCCCCGGGGTGAGCGTGATCGGGATGCCGAGCAGGCTGCCGGACAGTTCGGTCGCGTAGAGAACTACGCCGCCGCTGAAGTCCAGGGACGAGTCATTGGTCACGGTGGTCTGGCCGTTCTGCGTGACCGTGGCCCTGACTCCACCGGTCAGCGTGAGCAAGGACATGGTGAACTTCATCATGGTCACGGTGCCGCTGGCCGTGGGTACCTGGGTCGTGCCCCGGTACGACATGCCGTCCAGCGTGGCGGAGCCCGCGACGATAACCGACGTCGCGGTGGATGCTTCGACGCCGGGTGTGCCAGCGGCGGTCTTGGACTTGGACTGGCTACCCGAGGTTGACCCGGCGGACGTGCTCGGCTGTGGTGTGCGGCCCGGGCTGGGCGAGGCCGGCCGGGTGGCGGCGGGCGCGGGGCTCGGGGCCTGGCTCGGCGCCGGCGAGGGCAAGCACAGAATCCCCAGGATGCAGTCCTGCTGTTGCCGGGAGATCGCATCGTGCGCCGCGTTCTGGCCAGCGAGAGTGGTGCTCGCAAGCAGCAGCGGCAGGACGGCGGCCGCCATCACCCGCCCGCCATGCCGTGGCGGATCCAGCGGCTGGCGGGCGGGCTGGTCCGCGGACGGAGTCCAGCCGAAGCCCATCGAGCCGCCGATGATGCCGAGCAGCATGCCGATGAAGAAGCCACCGAAGTTCGAGGCGATGAACGACAGCACCGCGAGCAGCACGCCGGCTATCGCGTAGAACGTTCGGTGCGCCGGGTTGAGCCACAGCAGCAGGCCGCAGGCGATCAGCAGCACGCCGAGTAGCACGCCGAACACGCCGCCAATGCCGATGTAGACGACCAGCTTGACCGCGCCGTGGATGAAGATGCCGCTCAGCGGGATGAGCAGCAGTTCGATCCCCGCCAGCAGCAGCAGGAACCCGCCCCAGAACGGACAGGCCCGCCGCCACCGGCGGAAGGCCGCCCGGCGGGAGGCGACGGCCGCCCCGAATCCGGCGTTGCCCGAAACCGCCACCGCTAGCAGCCGGACCGGCTGAAGCTGAGGCTGAGGCCGGGCAGAGTGAACGTGCCCGCTGTGGTCAGCCAGGTATGCTGCCGCAGGTTGGCAATGACGATGGTGTCCGCCTGCTCGCCGAATCCGCCCGAACGATCGGCGGTGCCCGGTACCTCGGTGAGGGTGCCGGCGTCCTGGCCGATCGCGATGTTGGTAAAGGTCGCGTTGCCGCTGAGCTGGTCGGCGTCCACCACGAGGTTGTCGGCGGATACCGGGGTCGATCCGGCGCCAGCGCGCAGGACCAGCGTGAACGGGCCGACCGCGACGCTCTGGCACAGGCTCTGCAGGGTAGCTTTCCTGATCACCGAGACGGCCACCGGGTGCTGGGTCCCGTTGGCCTGGTTGGCGATGCTGCCGAACTGCTCGAACCCGGTGCCGCGCAACTGAGTCGAGGTGACCTCGAAGGCGTTGCCCGACACCGAGATCGACGCGGCGATCGATCCCGTCGCGGTCAGCCCGACCAGCACCGCAGCGACCGCAGCGGACGGGATCATCAGGATCGCGAAACGGCGCCACCGCACCTTCCCGGCGGTCGCGGCCCGGGCAGGCTGGGCTGGGGGTGTCGCGGGAGTTTCCGGCGACGGGTTTTCTACGGACATGACGCCACCTGCCACACTCGTTGCGGATCTCAGAGAATCTTCGGTTTTCGTGTTCAGCGCCCGTTCGGCCACCGGTGTTACTCATCCCCTCACTGTCCAGGGCGACCGCTGCAGTTGACGGTCGCTGGCGATCGCACCACGATTGTGACTGTCACCGAGCAGGAGGGGACCCCCATGATCCTGATCAACATCAAGATGCAGATCCGGCCCGAGAAGATGGACGAGTGGCTGGCGCTGGCCGACTCCTACGCCAAGGACGTCAACTCCGAGGACGGCTGCTTGTTCTTCCAGTTCGCCCGGAGTCTTACCAACGACAACGAGTTCGTCTGCATCGAGGGCTTCACCGATGCCGAGGCGGGCGCCACGCACGTCAAGCAGCCCCACGTGAAGAAGTTCTTCGACACCGCACCCGGCTTGGTGGCCACGCAGCCGCAGATTATCTACATCGACACCCCGCACGACGGCTTCGGCCCGATGGGTGAGATCCAGCCTCGCTGACCGGCTGAGCACGCCCGCCGCGCCTCAGGGTGTCCCGGTCCGCTCGAAGCGCGGTCGAGGTTGTCCAGGGGTGGGTATTGTTCTGCAGGTGCCTATCGAGCGGCGGGAATTCTTGCTGCTCGCCGGCCTAGCCGCCACCGGAGCCGGGCTGGCCGGCTGCACCAGCGCGCGCCAGGCCGGCAAGCCGCCCGGCGGCAACGGTCCTGGGTCATCCGCCGCCGTGCCGTCGCCGTCGGCGAGCCCGCGCGGTAGCGCGAGCAGCCAGCCAAGTAAGCAGCCGGGTCAGCGGCTCGGCCCGCAGGTCGTGCACGGCCCGCGAGACCGGTCCCAGGTGGCGCTCACCTTCCATGGTCAGGGACCGGTGTCGATGGCCGAGGCGCTGCTCGCCGAGGCGGAGCGGGCGGGAGCGCGGGTCTCGGTGCTCGCCGTCGGGACCTGGCTCGAGCAGTACCCGCAGATCGCGCGGCGGATCCTGGGCGGGGGCCACGATCTGGGCAATCACACCATGCATCACCTGGACATCGCGGCCATGGACGCCGCTGAGGCCTACGCGGAGATCGCCGGGTGCGCGCGGCGGCTGCGCGCCCTGACCGGATCGGCCGGCCGCTGGTTCCGGCCCTCGCAGACGCAGTACTCGACCCCGCTGATCGAGCGGGAGGCTCGCAAGGCCGGCTACCGGACCTGCGTGTCCTACGACGTGGACTCGCTCGACTACACCGATCCCGGGCCGGACGCGATCGTATCCACCGTGCTCGGCAAGACGCGGCCAGGGTCGATAGTAAGCCTGCATCTCGGGCATTCCGGCACCGTGACGGCGCTGCCCGCGATCCTGCGCGGCCTGGCCAGGCGGAGGCTGCGCCCCGTTACCCTGACCGGCCTGCTGTCCCCGTGACCGGCCGGGCTGTGCTGCGACGACCAGGGACGCTCACCGGGTGATCCCGGTGTGGCCCAGGGAGTAGCGGCCCGGCTGGGGCCAGACGCACAGCCCGTGCGGTTGCAGCCCCACCGGGATCTTCGCCAGCAGGCGGCCGGTCGCGGTGGAGATGGCGTAGACGACGTTGTTGTAGCGCCCGGACACCCAGAACACCGTGCCGTCCGGGGACAGGTTGCCCATGTCCGGGCTGCCTCCGCCCGGGATCCGCCAGGTGGTGACGATCTTGGAGGTCGCGAAGCTGATCACGGTGATCGAGCCGTTGCCGCGGTTGGTCACGTAGAGCAGGCGGGCGTCGCGGCTCGGGTACAGGCCGTGCGCGTCCGGGCCGGTGGGGATGAACCCGGCCAGCCGGAAGGTCGCGGCGTCGACCAGCCAGACTCCGCCGCGGTTCTTGTCGGCCACGTAGAAGATGCGCCCGGCCGGGTCGAGCTTGATGTCCTGCGGCGCGGAGCCGGGCAGGTTCAGGTAGCCGGCCACCTGCAGCGTGTGCAGGTCGACCCGGACCAGCCGACCGCCGAACTCGCACGTGGCGATCAGGTAGGCGCCGGTGACCGCGAAGTCGATGTGATCCACGCCCGCGCAATCGACGTGGACCCGGTGCCTGAGGGCGAAGGTGTGCGGGTCGCGGAAGTCCAGGTTCTGGCGGCTCTCCGCCACCACGATGGCATACCGTCCCTCGGGGGTGAAGTACATGTTGTACGGGTCGTCCACCACGATGTTCGGGCCGGCTGGCCGGCCGGTCCGGGGATTGATCGGGGTCAGGCTGTTGCCCAGGTCGTTGGTCACGTACAGCGTGCGCAGGTCGTAGCCGGGCACGACGTGCTGGGGGTTGAGCCCGCTGCGGTAGGTCCCGATCACCCGGAGGGTAGCCGGGTTGATGACGGTCACCGTGGAGCCGCCGCTGTCCGGCACGTAGATGCGGTACGGCAGGCCGCGCACGGCCGGGCTGAGCATGTCCGCCCCGGCATCGGCGTAGATGTTCGCCGGGTCCGCGACCGGGGGCATCCCCGGCAGCGGTTCCGACAGGTCCGCGACCGGGCCCGCCACCGGCCAGGTCACGGTCGTACTCGACGCCGAACGGGCGGGCGAGGCGCGCACCGAACTCGGATGGGGTGTCCGGGCCGGCGCGGATGCCGGGGTGTGCGAGGCCGGCCGGAAGATCATCACGCCCACGGCTACCACGGCTACGGACACGCCGCAGAACCACACCAGGCGCCTCGCCTGCCGGCCTGCCGGCCAGCCAAGCTTGCTCATCCCGATCCTCCCTGCACGGTCCCGGGTCCGCTCCCCGGTCCGCCCGTGGTTACACCGGTGCCAGGGCAGTAAACCACGGCCCGTTAGGCTCAAATTGTCGGGCATGACCCGCCCGGGCCGCAGACCGTTAGCCGGCGGAACCAGCCGACTAGCTAGCTCGAACGCCGTGAAACCTGGTTCGAGTGCGTAGTAACGCACTGGAAGTCCGGTTTCATAGAGTTCCGGCCGGCGCTGCCGCCCGGGCCCCGGCCTCGCCAGTTTTGCATCACGCCCCGGGACGACGGGATCGCGGCATTCACGCCGAACGATCCGGTGCTGGCGGGGTGGGCGTGGTGAGCGTGCGGATGGTGCGAGCTTGATCGTTCCGGGCCGTGCGCCGTCAGTCGAAGGACACGGGTCCGTGCACCCTGGCGCCATTCTGGGCGGTCCAGTCGATGAAGCCATGCTCGAAGTCGCTGCGCCGCCCGCCGGGTGCCGACGAGTCGTGCTCGTCGCTTCTCGGATAGCCGACCGGACCGCGCTCGAAGCCGTTCAGCGCCCAGGCATCACGGATGGCGCCGTGTACCTCGTGTGCTGCCGTCGTCGGCGTCCAGTAGATCGACGCCACCGGATCGCCGACCAGCTGCATGGCACGGAAGTGGTTGAAGCGGCCGCGCCCATCCGGGCAGCCGGTCTCGTCGGTGACCGGATAACCGAACCGCTCACGGCCCAGGGCCAGCCACTTGGCCGCGATCAAGCCGTGGAGCTCGAAGGCACCGAGCTCGGGATGCCAGACGATGAACTTGCCGCCCGCGAACGGCTGCGCCCGGCCCACACCGTCGAACGTGGGCCGTTCGATGTCTTCCGGTTGGCCGAATCCCCCGGCTCCGCCCAGCGCGTTCCACTTCTGCGCGATCGCGCCGATTACATCGGTCATGATCGTTCCTCCCCCCACCCGGGGCTCCAGGCCAGCGGAGTGCCGCCGGGCCCGCGAGTGATCTGTTGTTACTACGGAGCGCGAGAGGGAGAAACTAATACAGTCAGAGCGGTCAGTGGGGATACGAGTACCTCGAAACATATTACGGTCAACTATACTTCGGTCATGCATACTCCGCCGGATGGGGGAACGTCTAAGCCGGACCGCCTGTTCGACCGTGACACTGAGTGGAAAGGGCTGGTCTCGTTCGCTGCCGATGAGCGTCCTGGCGCCACGCTGGGCGTCGTAAGCGGGCGGCGACGGCAGGGCAAGAGTTACCTGCTCCAGGCGCTGGCGACTGCCCTGGACGGGATCTACTTCCCGGCTCTGCAACTGACCGAGGCGGTTACGCTTCGGCTGTTCGCCGATGAGCTCATCCGCTTCAGCGGATCGCCGGTCCCGCCGTTCCGGGACTGGCTTGATGCCGTGCCCTACCTGTTCAGGCTGACCGGGGACCGCAGCATTCCGGTGGTGATCGATGAGTTCCCGTTCCTGGTCAAGGCATCACCCGCCCTGCCGTCAATCATCCAGCGCGAGCTTGGCCCGGGGGGAAGCGGGTCAGCGAGCAGGGCACGGCTGCTCCTCTGCGGCTCCGCCATGTCGGTAATGGGCGGCCTGCTTTCCGGATCGGCGCCGTTGCGCGGGCGGGCAGGTCTTGAGCTGGTCGTCCATCCCTTCGGCTACCGGGATGCCGCACGGTTCTGGGGGATCTCCGACCCGAAGCTGGCCGTGCTCGTGCATTCGCTGGTGGGCGGAACGCCCGCGTACCGTCGGGAACTCGTACGGGAAGACACCCCCGCGGACCTTGACGACTTTGACGGGTGGGTGGTCCGGACCGTACTGAATCCGCAGACCCCGCTCTTCCGGGAAGCCCGTTACCTGCTGGCCGAGGAGACCGAGATACGCGACCCGTCGCTGTACCATTCGGTGCTGGCCGCCGTCGCCGGGGGAAACAACACCTCTGGCGGGATCGCCAGCTATATTGGCCGGAAATCCAACGAGGTAGCGCATCCGCTCCGTGTGCTCGAGGATTGCCGGCTGCTGGTAAAAGAGCCCGACCTGTTCCGGTCGGGGCGGGCTAGGTACCGCATAGCCGAGCCGCTCGTAACCTTCTATCAGGCCATCATGAGCCGGGAATGGGCGCGCCTCGAACTCGGTGACGCGCCAGCGGTCTGGCCCGGAGCCCGGGCGCGTTTCCTGTCGCAGGTGGCAGGACCGCATTTCGACGCGATCTGCCGCGCTTACGCGATCACGGCCGATCCCGGCGTTTTCGGTGGCCTGCCGGGCGAAGTGGGATCCGGGGTCATTCCGGACCCTGCGAACCGTACCCAGATCGAGGTTGACGTCGTGGTGCTCGCTCCGGCCGAGCCTGGGCACCCGCGCAAGGTCCTCTCCCTGGGGGAGGCTAAGTGGGACCGGACCATGGACCTCCGCGACGTCGAACGCCTGCGCCGGGCGCGGGACTTGCTCGCCGTCAAGGGATTCGACACCAGGGACGCGCTGATCAGTTGCTATTCCGGTGCAGGCTTCAGTGACGGACTGCGAGCGGCCCAAGACCACGACATCCGCCTGGTCGGCCTCGATCAGCTCTACGCGGCCTAGCGCCATAAGACCCGTCGCGAGGTGGCCACCGCGACAAGTGCCATCATCGGGGTGGTGGAGATGACACTGCGGTTCGAGATCTTTCCGGATGATCTCGACGCCACCATTGATTTCTATACGCGCGTCCTGCGTTTCCGCCTGATCGCCGATCGGCGTGACGAGCCCAGCGCATACGTCTCGCTGCAGCGGGGCAGCGTGCGGGTCGGAGCCGCCAGGAGGGCGGTGCCAGATGCCCGTGCCGCGCGGCTGCCACCTGCCGGAGTGGAACTGGTGCTTGAAGTCGACGATGTCGTGGCCGAGCGCGACCAGATCAAAGCGGCGGGATGGCCGATGGCCGAGGATCTCCGCGACCGCCCGTGGGGCCTGAGGGATTTCCGGGTTCTCGACCCGGCCGGGTACTACCTGCGGATCACGGGCCGGGCCCGGTAGGCGCGCCGAGCTTGCACTAAACGAGACGGGCGAGTGTCCGGTTTGCGGGGTGCCGCCGGTACCGAGGATCTAGCCTGGCGACTGTCACCGGGAAAGCAGGGGAGAGGAAGGGGCATGACTGTCAAGCTGCCCGATGTTAGCGAGTTTCAGTCGCCGGCCAGCGGCAACGCCCCCGACTGGGCGGGAATTAAGTCCCAGAACGGCGGGGCGGCGATCATTAGAGTCGGGTACGGGAATTCTCACCTTGATGGAATGCTCGGGTCGAACCGGGCGAGAATCAAATCGCTAAAGTTCGGGTTCTGTGGCTTGTATCAATACCTGCGAGCGGGTCAGGATGTACGCTCGCAAGCCAATGCGTTCATCAACTGGATTGGCCCGAACCTTAACGAGGGCGAGATTCCCATACTCGATCTGGAAGAGGGGTCGGGAAACCAGTTGGGCCGGGCTAACCAGTGGTTCGGCATAATTGATGACGCGTACAACCTCGTATCGTTGCCGCTCAGCCAGCGTTCGTGGTTGTACAGCGGCCAGTTTTTCGCGGTCGACGCCGGGCTCGCGCCCATCTTCCACTCAGCCCGCCGTACCTGGATAGCGGCGTACCAGGCTTCCGAGGCCGGACTGCTGCCGCACACCCTGTGGCAGAGCACCAACGGCCAGACCGGTGCGAACCGGACGAACTGGAGCGGCTGCGGTTTCTGTGATACGTCCATCTACCACGGCACTCTCGCCAGCCTGTCAGATCTGGGCTGGCATCCCCCGACTCAAAAGAGCCTGCTTCTCGCGGAGGAAGAAATGCAGATCCAGAACGACAAGAAGTACGGTGCCGTTGCCTTCGGTGGGGGCCAATTCAGGTGGATCTCCTTTTTCTGCGACCCCGGCGGCGAAGGCAAGACCCCGAACCGGCTGCGGGTGGCTCCGTTCTCCAACGACACCCAAGAGTTCGCCAATATCACGATCGTGACCGTCGGCCCGGCTACCCAGAAGGTCACCGTCAGCCTGCCGAAAGGCTGCAGCGGCATCTCGTTCCAGCGGCAGGACGACCCGAGCAACTGGGCCACGATCGCCTACAACCTGGGCACCTGATTACGCCGTCGCGCTGGGCCGGTCACCTTCGGCTGAGCAACGGCTTCAGGAGGACTTCGATGGATCACGAAACCGTGGTGGCCTACCTGGACCGCGTCGGCGTCACCGCGCCAGCCGTCAGTGACGCGGCGGGCCTGCGCACGCTGCACCGGGCGCACCAGCTGACGGTGCCGTTCGAGAACCTGAGCATTCACCTGGCCGAACCGATCTCGCTGGACGAGCCCGACCTGATCGACAAGATCGTGCACCGTCGCCGCGGCGGCTTCTGCTACGAGCTCAACGGGGCCTTCGCGCTGCTGCTCGAGGCGCTCGGCGCGCAGGTGAGCCGGGTCGGCGCCCGGGTATACGGAGAGGCCGGCCTCAGCCCGCCCTTCGATCACCTGGCGCTCATCGTGCGCCCCGCCGACGGCACCGGGCCCTGGCTCGCCGACGTCGGCTTCGGCAGTCACAGCGACTACCCGCTGCTGCTGGACACAAGGGATGACCAGGACGATCCGGCCGGCCGGTTCCGGCTCGCCGACGCCGAAGAAGGAGACATCGACGTTCTGAAGGACGGCAAGCCCCAGTACCGTCTCGAAACGCGCGAGCGGTCGCTCGCGGACTGCGTCCCGACGTGCTGGTGGCAGCAGACCTCGCCGCTGTCGCACTTCACCCAGAGCACGATCTGCTCCAGGCTGACTCCGGACGGCCGGGTGTCCATCAGCGGCCGGATGCTCATCCAGACCCAGCACGGGACCCGGACCGAACAGCAGCTGGATACAGACGACGCGCTGCTGGCAGCGTACCGGGACCACTTCGGCATCGCGCTGAGCCGGGTGCCAGACGACCGGAGGTAACGGGTCCGCCCCGGCTGCCCGGGGTCAGGTGACGGCGATAATCGCGGTGATCCCGCCGACATACAAACCAGCTGACCAGCCCACGAACGGCGCTGACCAACCGCGGGCGCGCAGCACGGCGATCAGGCTGAGCGCCACGCCGGCGAGCGCGGCGAGCATGGCCGCCAGCGCGGGAGAGGTCAGCTGCCAGCTGGTGAATACCATGCCGAAGGCGACGAGCGGCATGGACTGGAGGACCAGGGCGCCGGTGATATTGCCCAGGGCAAGGGTGTCCTTGCCCTGGCGGACCCAGATCACGCTGTTGAGCGTCTCCGGGAGCTCGGTGGCCAGCGGCGCGATCACCAGCGTCAGTATCAGCGGATCGACCCCGAGCCCGTGCGCCAGCTGCTCGATGCTGCTCACGAACAGCTCCGCCCCGCCGATGAGCATGCCGATGCTGACCAGGACCTGCGCCACAATCTGGAAATTGTTCGGCGGATCGTTCTTCGTGGTGTCGAAGTACAAGCTGCCCGGCTCCTCGGCCCCGCCCTCCTGCCTGCCCTGCACGATCGTCTTCCAGGTGAGAACCGCGTACGTGGCTACCAGCACCGCCGCGCCGGCCAGGCGCAGCGGGCGCGAGCCCACGAGCCCGACGCTGATGGCAAGTAGCAGGGCACCCAGAACGACGTACAGGTCCCTGGCTATAGCGTTGCGGTCCGGCTGCAGCCGCGCACTTGTCCGGCGGGCCCGGTAGATGAGCGCGGAGACACCACACACCGCCATGGCCAGCGTGGCGAGCAGGAACGGCGCCCCGACGATGGCGCCGATCGCGATCGGGCCTGCCTGCTTGCCCTCGGTGATGATGGCGATGACCGGGATCAGCGATTCCGGCATCGCGGTGGCCACGGCCGCCAGCACGCTGCCCACCGCTCCGTGGCCGAGGCCAAGGCGCAGGCCGGCCCACTCGACGGCGTTGGTGAACACCGCCGCGCCGGCCACCATCACGGCGAAGCTGACCACGAGCAGCGCACCGGCCATACGGCACAGACTAGCGGGCAGGGCAGGCGGGAAAACCCGGGTCGTTCGGTATGAAGATCTTGATTGATCCCGAACGGACTGGCTTCTCGCGTCCGCTCAACCTTATTCTCGACCCGATGGCTGAGCTGATCGTGGACGATGCGGACCTGGTAGTCCATCTCACCCTGGGCGAGAAGATCTGGGGCTTCCACGGTGACATCCGGGTCCCCCTCTCCTTCATCTTCGCGGTGGCGCCCGATCCCAAGCCGTGGCTGGCCCTGCGGGGATGGCGGATGGCGGGGGTCAGCTTTCCCGGGCACGCTGCGGTGGGCACCCGCCGGCACGGTGATGGCTACGATTTCTGCGTCCTGCACCGCGACTGGCCGGCGGTCCGGGTGGACCTGAGGCGGGGACGTTTCAGCCGCTTCGTCATCAACGTGCCCGAGGGCGGCGACCCCCAGACGGAGGCGGCGAGGATCGCTGCGGCGGCGGGGATCGCCCCCTCGGCACCGGCCAGCTAGCCGCGGACGGCGGATCACCGGGTGCCGAAATACCCCCATGAGGGGTAAAGCGACCCACGATCGCCACCGAACGGCCAGGTCCAGGACATCCGGGCCGGGCAGACTAGGGTACCGGCCAGGGTTATCACCGGCTCGATGGCACGGGCCTGGGGGCGATCGTGGATGACACGAGCGATGCATCGTCCCGGCGGGCACCCTGTGCCCGCATCCGCGCACTGCAGGTTAGGAGAGGAAATGCCTGAAGACGACACCATCCGCCCGTTCACGGTCGGTTTTCCTGAGCCGGAACTCACCGATCTGCGCAGCCGCGTGAACGCGACCAGGTGGCCCGAGCTCGAGACGGTCACCGACGACTCGCAGGGCGTTCCGCTCGCGATGATGCAGGATCTCGCGCGGTACTGGGCGACCGGCTACGACTGGCGCAGGTGCGAGGCGAAGCTGAACGACCTGCCGCACTTCATAACCGAGATCGACGGGCTCGACATCCATTTCATTCACGTCCGCTCCCAGCACACCGATGCACTACCGCTGATCGTCACGCACGGATGGCCCGGCTCGGTCATCGAGCAGCTGAAGATCATCGAGCCGCTTACCAATCCCGGGGCGCACGGCGGGAGCGGCGCGGAAGCCTTCCATCTGGTGATTCCCTCGCTGCCGGGTCACGGATTCTCCGCCAAGCCGACCGCCACCGGGTGGGATCCCGCCCGCATCGCACGGGCCTGGGTGGTGCTGATGAAGCGCCTCGGCTACACCCGGTTCGTGGCGCAGGGCGGCGACTGGGGCGCGGCCGTCACGCAGGCGATGGGGATACAGGCAGCGCCGGAGTTGCTCGGCATTCACTCCAACATGCCGGGCACCGCTCCAGCCGATATCAATAAGGCGGTCCAGCGCGGCGACCCGCCGCCGCCGGATCTCCCGGACGAGGAAGGACGCGCGTTCGAGCAGCTGAGCATCTTCTTTGCCAGGCACCTGGCCTACGCGCAGATCATGTCGACGCGCCCGCAGACGCTGTACGGGCTGGCGGACTCCCCCGTCGACCTGGCCGCGTTCATGCTCGACCACGGCGACGGCACCGGCCAGCCCGGGCTCGTGGAAAAAGCCCTGAAGGGTCAGCTGCACAGCGCCCTGTCCCGGGACGACATCCTCGACAACATCACGCTGTACTGGCTGACGAACACCGGGGTTTCCGCGGCCCGCCTGTACTGGGAGAACAAGGCGGACTTCTTCGACGCCAAGCCCATCACGATTCCGTACGCCATCAGCGTGTTCCCCGACGAGCTCTATCAAGCCCCGCGGAGCTGGGCCGAGCGCGCGTATCCCGGCAACCTCATCCATTACAACAAGCTCGACCGAGGCGGCCATTTCGCGGCGTGGGAACAGCCGGACCTGTTCACCGCCGAAATGCGGGCCGCGTTCCGGTCACTGCGCTAGGGGCCGCGCTGGAGGGGGCGGTCAGGCCGGCCGATTGAACGGCACGGTTACCGTGATGGTGTCGGGGAACCAGTGGGCTCCGCCCGTGTGCCGCGGCGCCCCGCACACCGTCTGCAGGTACCTCATCGGCGGCCCGAAGCCGTCCAGCGTGTCGCCGACCGGGAACCCGTAGCTGTCCCGGATGACGTACGAGAGGGTTCCGGCGTACTGTCCGTTCTCGCGGCTGCCGCGCCCGGTTACGGTCAAGCCCTGCGTGCCGCGAAATCCCCAGTACAGGTCGCTGCTCGTAGATTCGAATGCCACCGCCGGCAGCTGCGCGGCGGACAGCCGCACCCGGGTCCTGCCCGCCTTCAGCTGGCCGAGGACCGCTTTGGTTACTTCGGCGTTCAGCGCCCGGAAGGCCCCGCTGACCAGCGCCTTCTTCGCGATCGGCGACCCGGCCCGGTAATTGACCTCGGTGCCCTTGCCGGTGAGGAAGTGCGCCAGGAGATCAGCCGACGCGGGGAAACCGGCTAGCGCGAACGCCCTGGCCACCCTGGCGCCCAGGTCCTTGTCGGCGGCGAGCGTGGCGCTGTCGCACCGTGCGTTCGGCGTTTGCGTGTCCTGGCTTCCGCTGCGCAGCACCGGCTGGTTCCCCATCACGGTGAAGGCAAACGCAGGCTTGCCGGGGTGAGCCGTGGGGTGAGCGGTGGAGTGAACTGTGGTGGGCACGGGTGACCCAGCGGCCGGCGACGACCCAACCGACGACCCCGACGCCGAGCACCCTGGCAGCGCCGCGGCTACGTACAGGGACGCGGCGGCGATGACCGCCCCCTTCGCCAGTATCCGATGGCGACGCCCCATACTTGAGCATCCCACGGCTGTCCGCGTGCTGATCATGCTCGGGTACCGTCGGGTCATGGAGCTCCACGTCGGATGCGCGATGTGGACGTACGCACCCTGGCAAGGCCGGTATCTGCCTGCTTCGCTGTCCCCGCGGGAACGCCTGCGCGCGTACGCGACGTGGTGCAATGCCGTGGAGGGCAATACGACGTTCTACGCGACGCCCGCCCTGGACACGGTGAGATCGTGGGCCGCGCAGACCGCGCCCGGCTTCCGGTTCGTCCTCAAGCTGCCCAGGACGGTTACCCATGAGCGCCGGCTCGCCGAGGCCGACGAGCCGCTCCACGCGTTCCTGGCCGCGATCGAACCCCTCGGGCCGCGGGCCCACGCGCTGTGGATTCAGCTGCCGCCGTCGTTCAGCCCCGCCGACCTCGGCGCCCTGGTCCGTTTCCTGCGCCGTCTCCCGCCCGGGCACCGGTACTGCGTCGAGGTCCGGCACCGCGCGTTCTTCGCGGACCCGCGATCGGAACACCAGCTCGAGCGGGCGCTCGAGCAGGCCGGCGCCGAATGGGTGACCTTCGATACCACCGTCCTGTTCGGCAGCCCTCCGGCCAGCGACGCCGAACGGGAAGCCTGGCGGAACAAGCCACGGGTGCCCCGCCGGTCACGGGCCCTGACGTCGCATCCGGTCGTCCGCTACATCGGCCGGGACGACGCGGCCCGCACCGTCGCGGGATGGCAGCCCTGGCTCGGTACCGTGGCCGGCTGGCTGCGCGAGGGGCGTTCCCCGACCGTGTTCATCCATACGCCCGACAACGTCGCCGCGCTCGAGCTGGCCCGCCGGTTCCACGACGAGGTGCGAGCCAAGGTGCCCGAGGTCGAGCCGCTCCCGGAGCCGGTTCCCGCCGGACCGCCGACCCTGTTCTGAGCCCGGACCGGGCGGCCTGCCGTTCGGCTGACACGAACTACGGATCTGCCGACAGGACCCGGCGGGGGTGCCGGCCGTCGACGTACCCCACGAACGGCGGGTAGATGTTGTAGCCGAGCAGTTCCTGCAGTCGTTCCGGCAGGTCGCGGACGATGTGTCGGGGAACGGCCAGGCAGTGATTCTCCTGGGGCCGCAGCCAGCCGGCCGCGTACTCCAGGATCACGCCGAGCCGCGGGCTCGCGGTGGAGTTCGCGCCGCCCCCGTGCCACAGGCTGCCCAAGTAGAACAGGGCCGAACCGGGTGGCATCACGGCCGTCTCCACCGGATCGTCCGGGCCCGGGGACCGGCCCGGCTCCCACCGGTGGCTGCCGGGGATGAACCTGGTGGCCCCGTTCTGCTCGGTGAACTCATCGAGCGGCCACATCGTGTTGACGACCAGCGGCGGATGCGGCTCGGGCACCGGGTAGATGGCGTCGTCCCGGTGCAGGATCTGCGCCTTCTCACCGGGCCCGATGCAGATGCCGACCGGGGCGCTGAGCTGGTAATGGCCCAGGACCTGGTCCAGGACGCCGAGCAGCAGCGGGTCGGTGGCCAGCGCGTCGAACACCCGGGTCTTGGCGAACAGCGCGTAGATCCGCTGCGTGTCGAAGCCCTCGAAGGAGTTCCGCCCGGTACGCGTGGTCCGCAGCACCCGGTCCAGGTCGGCGCGGGCGTTCTGCACGCCGTCCGGGGTCATCATGCCGGTCACGACCACGTAGCCGTCGTCCGTCAGCCGCCGGGCCACGTCCTGGCTGGTCGAGGTGGCGGGCATCGTCGCCATCACCAGCCCGAGACTAGGCCCCCGGCCACCCCGCGTCCAGCGCTCCCCGGGCGGGCGCAGCGTGGATGTATCACGTGTCACGACAGTGTGTGTCAGGAGCGCAGCAGCACCACCGACGGACCCCGGCGGGATCTCTTCGGCGATCTTCCGACACGCCCCGAGGAACCAATGGCGCAATATCGGTCAGCTGACGGATGTTTCGGACATGCAAGTTGCAGAAATATTTTTAGTGCAACAGGCATCGGGTGGTTGGTATCGCGCCCGGGGCCTTGCCCGGGGAGCAGCCCGTCGAGGTGACCATTGCCGCCCCGGGAGTCAGTTCATTCCGGCCAGCTGGGGAACTTGATGAACATGATGGCGCCGTGCCGCCGCGACGACGACCTGCACGACATGAGCGAGGACCTGATGACCCGCGGACAGGTGGCGTTGATGTTCCGGGTGACCTCGGCGGCGGTGGCGTCGTGGGCACGTCGCGGGCGGCTGCCGGAGGTCAGGAACGAGGCCGGGAGGCCGCGGTACCGGCGGGCGGACGTCGAGGCGCTGTTCCGCAGCGGCATGAGGTGGAGGACACGATGACCGGCGTTCCCGATTCAGCATTCGCAGGGGAAGGACAGGAGGCCGTACCGGCCGAACCGCCAGAGCGGCGGTGCGCACGGTGCGGCGCGGTGGGCACGCACTACCTGACCTGCCCGGGCCTGCGGCTGCCGACGGGGTACCGGCTCTTCGACGCCCCCGGACCCGAAACAGAGCACTGAACCGATCGTAACTACTTGTCGTTATACGACTACGTAACGTGTTTAACCCTGGAGCGCTGAAGCGAGAAAGGACCGCGATGCGCGACACCTGGACCTGACGGCCCCGCGGCCGGGGCGGCCCAGCGAGCGGACTCAGCGAGCGGACTCAGCGAGGCGGGTCCTCGATGGGGCACACCCCCGCCAGGCCGCTGACCTCCAGGACCAGGCGAACCTGCCGCGTCGGCGAGCGCAGCGTCAGCGGGCACCGCGGCGTGAGCGTCCGACGGGCCCGGGCGATGACCCGCAGGCTGGCCGCGTCGAGGAAACTCGTCCGGCCCAGGTCGACGGTGAGATGCTCGGGTTGCCGGCCCGCCACCTCGTCCAGCTGCTGCGCCAGGATGCCTGCCGTGGCGAAGTCGACCTCCCCGCGGACGACCACCGTGGCCCGGCGGTCTTCCCAGCGGCACTCCACCAACAGCGGCGGGTCATGCCTGCCTAACACCGCACCCCCCTCCCCTCCACCACGGGCCTCCACCACGGGCCTCCACCACGGGCCTGGCGCAAACCACCTGGATCAGCATAGAACAGGAGTAGCGCTGAGAGTCTCAATGATCACATCATGTAACAGCCGTAAACGGGCGTCACAGGATTGCTGTCAGCCGGGTACCGGCACGCCCAGCCGCCTGAGAACCGCGTGGTCCAGGCTGGTCAGCGACTCCAGGACCAGGTCCGCCTCGCGGTAGCGGGGATCGGCCGCGAGCAGCGGGTCGGGGACGGCGACGCAGCGCATGCCCGCCGACCTGGCCGAAGCGATCCCGGCCGGGGAGTCTTCCAGCGCCAGGCAGCTCGCCGCGGCGACGCCGAGCCTGCGGGCCGCGGTGAGGTACACGTCCGGCGCCGGCTTGCCCCTGGCCTCGTCCATGGCGGAGCAGCGCACCTCGATGCGGGTCAGGCCGAGCCGGTCGCAGACGGCGTCGATCAGCCGGAGCGGCGACGACGACGCGATCGCGAGCCGGAGCCCGCACCGTTCGAACAGCGCGATCGCCGCGGTAACCCCCGGCATCGGCTGTCCCTCGGCCGCGACGTGCGCGATGACCCGGTCAATGATCAGGTCGGCGATCTCGGTGTCAGTGAGCTTAGTGCCGACCGGGTCTGGCGCCACCGGCCGTCGCCGCCACACCGGTATCAGCTCCTCGATCGGCTGCCCGGTCGAATCGAGCAGGTCGCTCTCGCTGAGCGCCACCCCCAACCCGGCGAAGACGGCGGACTGGGCGGCACGCCAGACCGGTTCGGTGTCGATGAGCAGGCCGTCCATGTCGAGGACGACGGCCTCCGCGGGAGGCCAGGTCAACTGGCCACAGCAGGGGCCGAACGGGCCTGGCGGGCCGTTTCCATGAACCGCCGGGCCCGGGCCGGGTCGACGGGATTCCAGGTGATGCCGTCGACCTTGAGGCTGGTGCCCACGATCACCCCGTCGGCGACGGCGAAGGTCTCGGCCAGCCGGTCGGCGGTCACGCCGGTGTTCGCCAGCACCGGGGTCTGCGGCGCGGCCTGCTTGGCCGCGCGCAGGTCGCTCATGGCGAACGGGACGCCCGCCTCGGGGCCGCTGATGAGGATCACGTCGAGGCCGAGGAAGCTCGCGCTGCGGGCGCGCTCGGCGACGGTGCGGGTGCCGAGCGTGGAGCTGAACTCCGGCGTGATGTTGCCGAACAGGGCCACGTCCGACGCGCCGATCGCGTCGCGGTAGGCCGCCAGGTCACCGAGCGACGGCGCGATCAGGCCCATGTCGCTCTCGTAGACGCCGGTCAGGACCTCCCGGATGAAGACCGCGCCGGTGGCCCGGGCGACAGCGAGGCTGGCCCGCGGGTCCCACAGGACGTTGACCCCGAACGGGACCCGGATCGACGGGTGCAGTTCGCCGATCACGGCCGCCATCGCGGCCGGGACCTCCGGGCCCACCGTCAGCTGGTAGGGAATGTCGGCCTCGTTGCAGAACAGCACGGCGTCGACGCCGGCCTCCTGCAGCACCTCCAGGTCCCGCCCGACCACGTCGAGCAGCCGGTTTCGCCCGGCGTCGCGGTCGTGCCGCGGCCGTCCCGGCAAGCCGGGGAAGTGCACCATCGCGATCACGGGCTTGGCGGTGCCGAACCTCTCCTCGAGCGACATAGCCGACCTTTCTGTGTTCTGCCTGGTCACAACGTGCCGTGGCGGCGGACGAAATCGATGACGGCCGTGTTCCACGGCCCCGGGTTCTCCCAGAAGGCGGCGTGGCCGCCGGGTACGACCGTCCAGGTGCCGACGCCAGGGCCGAGCGCGTCGAACAGGCGCCGCGACAGTTCCGGCCGGATGATGATGTCGTCGCTGGCGGCGAGCACCAGCGTCGGCACGCTCACCGCGCCGATCCGGCTGGCGCAGTCGTGGCCGGTCAGCGCGGCCATCTGCGCCGCGAACGCCGCGGCCGGCTGCGTGCTCGTCTCCGCCGCCGCGATCAGCTCGGTCACCCGGTCCGGGTACTGCTGGTAGAACCCGGGGCTGAAGATCCACGGCGCCTGCTGCCGCATCATGACCGGCATGCCCGCGGCCTCGGCGACCGTGGCCCACGTCTCGAACGCGGCCCGGGTGAACGGATCGGCCACGGCGAAGGTGTTCGCGAGCACGAGCGAGAGCAGGTCACCGGGGTGCGCCACCGCGTACTCCTGGGCGATGGCGCCGCCCATCGACACGCCGGCCAGGTGGAAGGGCGGCAGCCCGAGCCCGGCGACGAGCGCCTTGAGGTCCGCGGCCATCTCGGCGCTGGTGTAGGGGCCCGGCGGCTGGCCGGACCGGCCGGCCCCGCGATTGTCGAAGCTGACCACGCGCAGGCCCGCGCGCACGAAGTCGTCCACCTGGTTGGCCCAGCCGTCCAGGTCGTCGCCCACGCCGTTGATCAGGACCAGCGTCTGCTGGCCGGCCCCGGCGATCCGGTAGTGGATGCCGATCCCGTTGCTGTCTACGAAACCGCTGGTCATCGCGCCCTTCGCTCGGTCAGTGCGGCCTGCCATAGCTCGGCCGAGGCCCGCAGGTCCGCCAGCGCCTCGGCGTCGTCCTGCTCGAACGCCGGGATCACTTCCAGCACCAGGAGAACGTCCTGCGCGCCGGCCTCGGCCAGTGTGTCAAGCACGCGGCCGGGGTCGATGCGGCCGGCCTGGTTCCGCTCGGCGGTGAACGGCCAGTGGTGGTCGGCGAGGCCGTCGGACTGCTGCAGCTGGACCTCGGCGAGCCGGCCGCCGAAGTGCGTGAGCCACGCGTACGGATCCCGGTCGGGCCCGGTGGTGCCGGGTACGCACTGGTGCCCGACGTCCAGGCAGAGCCGAATCGGCGCGTGCGCGGCGTCGCCGTCGGTGAGCAGGGTCTCCAGGCCGGCCATGGTCGACGGCTCGCGGTGACAGGCGAGGTTTTCCACCAGCAGGTAGTCGAGTCCCGCCGAGCGGGCCGCGGCCGCGATCGCGGCGAGCGAGTGCTGCAGCCCGGCCCAGCGCTCGGCCCGGCGCGCCTCGTCGGCCCAGTCGGGCACGCTCATCGTGCCGACGTGACCGCCCGCCCCGCGCGCCCCCATCCGCGCCGCCAGGTCGACGACGCTCAGATACCAGTCGGTGGCCGCGCGCCGCCGCTCCTCGCCGGGGTGCATCAGCAGGTTGAGCGAGTAGGCGGCCAGGCCGGTGAACACGGTTTCCGCCCGTAGCCCGTATTCATCGAGGGCCGAACGGACCTGGTTAACCGCTCCCCCGCCGAAGTCCTCGATCAGGTCGAGGGAAAGCTCCACGACCTCGAGGCCGAGCTCGTCGCGCACGATCCGGGCCCAGTCCTCCGGCCGCGGCCAGCGTTTGACCGCGAAGCAGGTGTTGATGCCCAGGCGCGCTCTCACCTGACCACCCGCGATCCGAGCAGGGCCTGGTAGCGCTCGTACAAGTCGTCGTACAGGGTGCGGTGATCGGGGTCGGGTTCGGCCCGGCCGAGCGGGCGGTAGCCGGCCGAGACCGCCTCGGCGGCGTCACGGTAGACCCCGGCGCCCAGGCCCGCGAGCATCGCGGCGCCCGCCGCGGTGGAGTCACCCGCGACCCGCACGACCGGGATCCCGGTGACGTCCGCCTTGATCTGGTTCCAGACCGCCAGGCCCGCGCCCCCGCCGGACACCCGCAGTTCGGTGGCCGGCGCGGACGTCCGGCCCAGGGTATGGAGCCGGGCCCGGACACCGCAGGCGATCCCCTCCAGCGCGGCGCGGGCCACGGCGCCGCGATCGTGCCGCAGGGACAGCCCGGTGACCGCGCCGCGCAGCGCCGGGTCGTCCCGCTCGCCGTCGCCGAGCACGGGCGCGAAGACCAGGCCGCCCGCCCCAGGCGGGGATCCGGCCACGGCCTGCTCCAGCCGTGTGTAACCGGCCCGGCGGACCCCGCCGTAGAACAGCCCGACGAGCCAGTCGACCGCCTCGCCGGTGGTGTTGATGCCCACCTCGGTGACGTAGCCGCTGGGACCGGTGATGCTCGGGTAGTGGGTGACGTCCCGGTCCGGCAGCGGCTCGGCCACCACTGAGTTGAAGCAGCTCGAGCTGCCGGCCATCTCGCTGACCGGGCCGGCCCCGGTCACCCCGGCGCCGAGCGCGCAGGCGATGCTGTCGCCCGCGCCCGCCACGACCGGGACGCCGGCCGGAAGCCCGAGGCGGCGCGCGAGCTTCGGGCGGATCTCCCCCGCGACGCTCCAGGAGGGAACGACGGCGGGCAGCATGGCCTCGTCCAGGCCCAGGGCGGCGAGCAGCTCCGGCGCCCAGCGGCGGGCGCGCAGATCCAGCAGGGCGGTCGCGGCCGCCATCGACCAGTCGGTCGTCGCGTGGCCGGTCAGCCCGAGCGCGACGTAGTCGGTCGGCTGGACGAAACGCCGCGTCGCGGCGAACACGCCGGGCTGGTGCGCCCGCAGCCAGGCGATCTTCGCCGCGACGTGGAAGGCGGCCGGCACGTGGCCGGTCAGCTCGTGCAGCTCCCGGTCGCCGAACTTCTCCCGCATCCAGTCCGCTTCGGCCGTGGCCCGGTTGTCGCGGTAGATAATGCCGGGACCGAGCGGCAGGTCGCGCCGGTCCAGCGGGACCACGCTCGGGCACTGCCCGGTGACGGCGACCGCGCGGACCCGGGCGCGCGGCCCCAGCGACCGCACCAGCGCGCCGAGGGCCGACAGCGCGGCGGACTGCCAGCGCCGGGCATCCTGCTCGGCCCAGCCCTCGGCCGGCAGGTAGGTCGGATAGGGACGCCGGACCTCGTCCAGCGGCGCGCCCGACACGTCGAACCCGGACGCGCGGGCGCCCGACGTGCCCACGTCGACGGCGATCAGCACGTCCGCGCCCTGCATATGCGCGCCCTGCATATCCGCGCCTAACCGCGGACCAGCTGGGCGTCGGCACGGTCCTTGTGCAGGCTGACCAGGGCCCCGTTGAGCGCGCCGGTCGAGTAGTCGCTGCCCGGGTTGAGGATCACGCCCCGGCGCTTGCCCAGGCGGCGGATGCCGGAGGACTCGTGGATGTGGCCGTGCAGCCCGGCCAGCGGCTGGCGTTCGGCCTCGATGTCGCGCACCGCGGTGCTGCCGACCGCCTGGTACTGGACCTGGCCCAGCACCGCCTGGACCCGCAGGTCGTCGTCGAGGGCGGGCGCGTCGTCCAGCTGGGTCGCATACGGCGGCGGGTGCAGGTTGAACACGGCGCGTTCGGGGCGTTCGAGCTGGTCCGCCAGGCCGGCGTACGCGGCGGCCAGCTGCTGCTCGTCCTGCTCGCGGTAGGTGTGCCAGGGTGTCGGGTTGGCATAGCCCCAGCTGATCATCTCGTGCTCGTCGTCCAGCTGCACCACCTTGCCCTCGGCGTGGACGCCCCACGGCGCCCGGTCCAGCATCTCGGCGAGCTCCGGCGGGTCGTCGTTGCCCAGCATCAGGTAGAGCGGCACGCCCTGCGGCCGCAGCCGGGTGTCGGCGATGTCCAGCCACTGCGCGAGCCGGTCGCGCATGAGCCGGAAGAACAGGTCGCCGAGGGTTCCGTCGGCCTCCATGGCCTCCAGCTCGCCGGGCTCGGCGCGGTAGGGGTAGTAGCCGTGGTCGGCGATGAGCCATTCCAGCTCGGTGAGCTCGGAGCCCTCGGTCAGCTCGTAGCGGGTGCCGACGAAGGTGCAGTGCCACCGCCCGTTCGGCCCCTTGACGATCGACTGGATCGCCTTGCCCGCCACGTCCCCGCCGAGCACGAGCACGGTGGGTTTGTACACACCGGTGGCGTTGACGAACTTCCGGAAGCAGAGGCTGGATCCGTGCAGGTCGCTGGCGAAGTACAGCAGGGTGCCCTTGGCCATTACGTGTTCACCGCGCTCTTCGCCTTGTCGGGTTCCACCAGAATCACCTCGACGCCCTCGCCGGCGATGCGCTCGACCTCGACCGGATCGGCGCCGGTATCGGTGACGATCACCGAGACGCGGTTGATCGGCACCACCGTGCTCAGCGCGACGTCCCCGAACTTGGAGCCGTCGGCCAGGACGATGATCCGCTCGGTCTTCTCCAGCGCGGCGCGGATGACGCCGGCCTCCTGGTCATCGAGGTCCGTGATGCCGCGGCGCACCGACACCCCGGCCGCGCCGATGACGGCGACGTCGGTGTTGTAGCGCTGGACGCACTCCACCGCGGCCGGGCCGACGCAGCTGAGCTCGTCCTGGCGGACCATCCCGCCGGCCATGATCACCCTGACCTGCCGGGTGCCGAGCAGGCTCGCGATGACGAGGGACTGGGTGATGACGAGCAGGCCGTCCCGGGGCGCGGCCAGCCGGGCGAACTGCTCCACGGTGGAGCCAACACCAATGAACATCACCCGCGCATCGGCGGTCAGGTCGGCGGCCCGCAGCGCGATCTGGCGCTTTTCCCGGGCGTGGTGCAGCGTGCGTGCGTTCTGCGTCGCCTCGAAGCCCCCGGCAGAACGGATCACCCGCGTGGTGGCGCCCCCGTAGGTCCGGCGCACGAAACCGTCCCGGTCCAGGCGGCGCAGGTCCCGGCGGATGGTCATCTCGGAGACGCCGAACTCGCGCGCCAGGCTGCTCACCTCGACCGCCTGGTCCGCCGCGATCCGCTCCAGCACCTTGAAGCGCCGCTCGACCGCCAGCACCAGCTCTCCCCTCACGAGTGGTGTTCGTTCCTGATATTCGTCCTGATCGTTGATGTCATAACGATTGACAGTTGTTGCTGATTATGTGCGACTTTAGCCAGCCTCACTAGCAGGGTCAACGGGGGCAACCGGCGGGGGCCTGGGCAGTCAGGAGGAGCTCATGGCCACAACGGGCCGATCAGAGAGCCGGCTGTTCGTCCGCAACAGCACCGGGCTCGTGCGTTCCGCGTCGGCCGTCGACGCGACGATCTTCAACGCGGTCATTTCCGCGCCGATCGGCTCGACGCTGGCCTGGTCGATCTTCTTCGCCCTGGTGGCCTTCCCGGGCGCCGACCCGGTCGGGGTGCTGATCATCGCGGCGATCATCAACATCCCGGTGCTGATCATGTTCGCGCTGCTGGGCGCCAGCATGCCGCGGGTGGGCGGCGACTACGTGTGGGTGAGCCGGATCCTGAGCCCGCCGCTCGCGCTGATCTCGAACCTGTGCATGATCGTGGGCGGCCTGCTCGGCGCCGCCTACTTCGCCAAGTTCTTCTCGGTCTTCGCGCTCGGCCCGGCGCTGGTCGCGGGCGGGAGCCTGGCCCACAACAACACGCTGATCAGCTGGGGCAACTCGTTCCAGACCGACAAGGCCTGGATCCTGGCCGGGGCGCTGGTCATGGTCGCGCTGCAGACCTACATCCTGATCCGCGGCACGAAGTCGACGTTCCGCTGGCAGAACGGGGCGTTCCTGATCGCGATGTTCGGGATGGTGGTCGCGTTCATCGTCCTGGCCTTCGCCAGCAAGGGCGGATTCGTCTCCAACTTCAACACCTTGAACAAGAGCTTCGGCGGCGGGACCGCGCAGAACGTGATCGCGGCCGGGGGCGGCGCCCACGCCGCGCCCGACCTCGGCAACATGAGCGCGACGCTGCCCACCCTGTTCTCCATTCAGGGCTTCATGATGTGGAACTTCTGGTCGGTCTACATGTCGGGCGAGCTGAAGAGCGCGTCCAACCGGCGCCGCCAGCTGTGGATCATGTTCGGCGCGCTGGCCTTCGACACGGTGCTGCTGGTCATCGGCGCGCTGCTGCTCTTCCACGTGACCGGGTACGACTTCATGTACGCGGCGAACGTGGCGCCGAACAAGGCGTACGCGATCCCGTCCGGGCCGTTCTACCAGTTCCTGGCCGCGGTGTCGGTCAACGTCCCGTTCCTCACCGTGATCATCCTGGGCTGCTTCCTGTTCTGGTCGCTGCCGTCCATGATCGCCAACACGTTCATGCCGATCCGGTCGTTCTTCGCCTGGTCGTTCGACCGGCTCATGCCGGAGAAGCTCGCGGACGTGAACGACCGCACGCACTCGCCTGTCATCGCGATCGTGGTGGTGAACGTGATCATCGCCGCGCTGGTGATCTGGAGCGTCACCTCCAACGTGTTCCAGCTCGTGCTCGGGCTGATCGTGCTGGCCGGGTGCCTCGGCGTGGTGATCATCGCCATCGCCGCGATCGCGCTGCCGCTGCGCCGGCCGGAGCTCTACCGGGCCTCGCCCGCCAACGTGAAGTTCCTCGGGATCCCGGTGCTGTTCATCGTCGCGCCGCTGTCCATCGCCATCTTCGTCGCGCTGGCCGTGGTCTCGACCCAGTACCCTGCGCTGGTCATGCAGGGGAACAGCGCTAACTTCTGGTGGATCCCGGCCTGGTTCGCCGGCCTGATCGTGGCCGGCGCGCTGCTGTACTACATCCCGCGCTACATCCGGGCCCGCCGCGGCATCAACGTCAGCTTCGTCTACAAGGAGCTGCCGCCCGAGTAAGGCCGGCGTGGTGGCAGGATCGCCGCATGGGCTACCTGCCGGAAGCGTGGCACGACTTCGGGGTCGCGGTGGCCGGGCTGGCCGGGGCGCTCACCGGGCTGCTGTTCGTCGCCGTATCCATCAAGAGCGACGTCCTGGGCGGATCGCGCAGCCTGGCTTCCCGCGCCGCCCAGACGCTGGTGCTGTTCATCACGCCGGCGATCAGCGCGGTCCTGATCGTGGCGCCGCAGCCCGTATCGGCGCTGGGCGCGGAGCTGCTGGCGGTGGCTGCGGTCTCGGCGGCGGCGCTGCTGGTCCTGGACCGGCGGGCCGGGCACGATGCGACCAGCGGCGTGGCCAGGTACATCGAGCGGGCGTCGCCGAACACGGTGACCGCCGCGCTGGTCGGCGTGGCCGGCCTCACGCTCCTGCTGAAGGCGGGCGGCGGCCTGTACTGGATGATCCCGGCGGTGCTGGCCGGCCTGGTCGGCGGCGTGATCAACGCGTGGCTGTTCCTGGTCCGGGTGCCCGCCTCAGCCGAAGGGAACGGTGCGGACGCCAGCCCTTAGGCGGATGTGATGCATGGCTACTCCCACACCCACGGACACCGTCGTACTGGTACACGGACTCTGGATGACCCCGCGTAGCTGGGAGCACTGGGTTCCGTACTACGAAGCCAAGGGCTACCGGGTCATCACTCCCGCCTACCCGGGGTTCGACATCGAGGTCGAAGCGCTGCGCCAGAACCCTGACATCATTGCCAACCTGACCGTCCCGGAGACCGTCGATCACCTGGCCAGCGTCATCGAGGCGCTCGACACGCCGCCGTTCATCATCGGCCACTCGTTCGGCGGCACCGTCACCCAGCTCCTCCTGGCCCGCGGCCTGGGTTCCGCCGGGGTCGTCATCGACTCGGCCCCGACCGAAGGAGTCCACGTCACTCCGCTGTCACAGGTCCGGTCCTTTTTCCCGGCCCTGAAGAACCCCGCCAACATCCACAAAGCGGTCGCCTTCACCGCCGAGGAGTTCCACTACGCCTTCGCCAACACGTTGAGCGCCGAGGACTCCAACGCGGCGTGGCAGCGATACGCCATCGCCGCGCCGGGCAACTGGGTCTGGGTCTATGGCCTGATCGCGAACCTCAAGCCGGGCCACCAGGAGACATGGGTCGACTACGACCAGGACCGTGCTCCGCTGCTGTTCATCGCCGGCGAGAAGGACCACATCATGCCGCCGTCGGTCAACAAGTCCAATGCCAGGCACTACGAGAACTCGCCCGCGCTCACCGAGTACTTCGAGTTCGAGGGCCGAGACCACTGGACCTGCGCCGCTCCCGGCTGGGAGGCCGTCGCGGACCACGCGCTCGAGTGGGCCGCGAAGCACGCGCGTACGTCGACTCCCACCTGACGGCCTGAGGACGCAGGACCGGGCGGCCGCACTCGACGCCCCCCGCGGGCCGCTAGTGTAGACCCGGCGGATGGGAGGCAGCGATGGCGCGGAACATCGACCGGGACGAGGTCCGGCGGCTGATGGCGCAGGGCGCCCAGATCGTCGACGTGCTGCCGGCCCGGGAGTACGGCGAGGACCACCTGCCCGGCGCGGTCAACCTTCCGCTGCGCAAGATCGAGGCCGAGGCGCTGCGCGTGCTCGACCCCAGCCGCCCGGTCGTGGTGTACTGCGCGGACCCTGGTTGAGACCTCAGCCCGCGAGCCGCGTGCCGGCTCGAGACTCTCGGGTTCACCGAGGTGTACGACTACCGGACCGGAATCCTGGACTGGAAGACGGCGGGCCTGCCGGTGGAGGGCACGAACGCGCAGCAGCCGCGGCTGGTCGATGTGGTCCGGCGGGACGTGCCGACGTGCTCGCTGGGCGAGCGGCTCGGTGACGTGAGGGACCGGGCCGTGGCCGCCGGATGGGACGCTTGCGTTGTCGTCAGCGGCACGCGCGTCGTGCTGGGGCTGCTCCGGGCCGCCGAACTCCAGGGAGATCCGGCGTTGCCCGTCGACCACGTCATGCGGCCAGGACCCAGCACGTACCGGCCGTTCGTCCCCGTGGCGGAGCTGCGCGGCATCATGAGCGACCGCAACCTGGAGAGCTCGCCGGTCACCACCTCGGACGGCAGGCTCGTCGGTCTGGTCCGCAGGCAGGACGTCGGTCTCGGTAGCATCGACCCGTGAGCGACACAGAAGCGTGGAAGCCGGGGCAGGACACCCAGGCGGTGGCGACGGCACGGCTGCAGGGACAGGACGCGGACAAGATCCACTGCCCAGTCTGGGGAGTGATCGGCAACCTCGGCGACAGCATCTGCTACGCCGGGGTCCCGGCGAAGGTCGAGGCGGTCCAGGACGAACTGCGCCGCCGGGTCTCCGTCGCCGACCTGCCGGTGCGGGTCATCGCGCCGAACTTCGCGGGCGGGATCTCCGACGGGCAGCGCAACGGCACCCCCGAGATGCGCTACTCGCTGATCGGCCGGGAGACCACCAACGACGGCGTCTGCCTGCACCTGGAGGGCAGCGACGTCCGCGGGGTGGTCGCCGTGGTCGCCTGCGACAAGCCGCCGGTCGGGACGCTCGCCGCGATCCTGGAGCACAACGTCCCCGCGGTGATCATGTCCGACGGGTCGATCCGTCCCGGCATCGACTCCCTGACCGGGGAGCCGATCGATATCGTGTCCTGCTTCCAGGCGGCGGCGGAGTCCCCGGCCGAGCGGCGCCGGATGGCGCTGGAGGGCTCGCCGGGCCACGGCAGCTGCGGCGGGATGTTCACCTACAACACCATGCAGTCGTTCATCGCGAGCTGCGGCATGGAGCCGCTGCACATGGTGAGCCCGGCGTCGGAGGACGGCCGCCGTCTCAAGGAATTCCCCGGCCAGCTGCTCGACGCGCTGGAGGTGCTGTCCGGGCGCGGCATCCGGCCCCGTGACATCGTCACCCCGGCGTCGCTGCGCAACGCGACCCTGGTAACGATCGCCATGGGCGGCTCCACCAACGTCGTGCTGCACGCGCCCGAACTGGCCCGCGCCGCCGGTCTCGACTTCTGGCGCGAGGTAATCACGCAGGAGGAATTCAACCGGGTTTCGCGCTCGCTTCCGGTGCTGGTGAATGCCCGCCCGTTCGGCCGTTATTCGATGGTTGACATCGACGCCAAGGGCGGCCTGCCGGTGATCGTCCGCGAGCTGCTCGACGCCGGGCTCCTCGACGGCGACTGCGTCACCTGCACCGGGGAGACGCTGGCCGGGCAGGTCGCCCGGCTGGCCCCGCCCGCGCCTGACGGCGAGGTGATCCACCCGCTGACCGCGCCGTTCAAGCCTACCGGAGGGCTGCGGCTGCTCCACGGCAACCTCGCCCCCGAGGGCGGCGCGGTGATCAAGCTGGCCGGCGTCGAGGGCGGCATGGCCGGCGGCCGGTTCACCGGGCGCGCCCGCGTCTTCGACAGCGAGGCGGCGCTGATCCAGGCGCTGGCGTCCGACCCGGACCGGTTCGCGGACCGCGACATGGTGGTGATCCGCTACGAGGGCCCGCGCGGCGCGCCCGGGATGCCGGAGCTGCTCGACCCGACCTCGCGGATCACCGCGCTGTGCCGCCGCCGCGGCATCACAATCGCGCTGATGACCGACGCCCGCTTCTCCGGCGGGTCGGTGGGGCTGGTCATCGGGCATACCTCACCCGAGGCGGCGCTGGGCGGCCCGATCGCGCTGATCGAGGACGGCGACACGATCGTCGTGGACGTCAACGACGACACCCTCGACTGCGCCGAACTGGACGACGCGGCCACGCTCGCGGACCGGCTGGCGCGGTGGCAAGCCGAGGCCGAGCGCAACGGCGGCACCCACCCGCTGGTCCGGGCCGCCGACACCCGGCTGCTGCGGCGAATGCGTGCCCGCGCGCTGCCCCCGCTGCGGGGCGCCGGCCTGTCGGAGGCCTAGACCAGCTGCCCCTGCGAACCCAGCCCGCGAACGTCACCAGGCCGAGCACGAACGCCAGCTCGACAGCCGCCATGGCCACCAGCGCGACGATGGCCAGCGTCGGCACGACGCCGATGGTCCGCAGGTTCGGTTCCGGCTGGCTTCTGGGGCTGGCTTCTGGGGCTGGCTTCCGGGGATCTGGTTTAGCGGCCAGCCAGGCAGGTAAGCACGACAGGGTCTCAGCCAAACGCCGGGATCTGCTCCCGGACGAGAACGAGAGGGAACTCATGCTGGTACTGACCGAAGCAGCCGCCGAGGTCGTCAAGGCCATTTCATCTACCCCGCAGGCACCTGAAGGGTCCGGCCTGCGGATCGCGTCCCCCCCGGGGTCGGACCCGGGTGCGCTGCAAGTCACGGCCACGCCGGGACCTAACGAGGACGACCAGGTCGTCGAAGCCGCCGGCGCGCACGTCTACCTCGAGCCGCAGGCCGCCGCCTACCTCGAGGATAAGGTGCTCGACGCCGAAGTCGACAGCGAGGGCAAGGCCCATTTCTCCCTGGGCATGCAGGGCACCGACCAGCTCTGATACCACCCGGCGCCGCGGTGGTCGCGGCCATCCCAGGCCCGTTCATCAGCGGGCCGTTGATCGGCCGCGACCACCGCGTTGAGTCGGTGTGCGCACAGGCAACCCGATGTACTACATCCCCTGACCCGCACCGTGGCCCATCCCCTGTCCGCCAAGACCGGCGGACAGAGGAGCAGCCGCGCTACGCTTCACCTGCATTGTGCGAGTGGGGGTGCCGGCGATGACAGGACCGCAAGACCTGGCAGCGGCGGGCGGTGACCGGCTCAGGGCGGGCCATGCCGACCGCGAGCAGGTCATCGAGGCGCTGAAGGACGCGTTCGTGCAGGGCCGGCTGACCAGGGACGAGCTTGCCACGCGGGCGGGCCGGGCGCTTGCCGCGCGGACCTTCGCCGAACTGGCCACGCTCACCGCCGACATCCCCGCCGCAGCCGGGCCTGCGCGGCCGCCTGCCCCGGCGTGCCGCCGTCGGCCGGCCCGGGCGCGCCGCCGGCCGCTGGCCAGGAAGGCCGTCGGGGCGGGCAGTTGCCTGGTCATCGCGGCCGTCGCCGCGCGGGTGGCCGGCCTCGTCGATCCGGGCCCACCCGCCCCCAGCCCTTATCATTCCTGGGCTCCGTTGTGCCTGTTCGTGGCCTTTGCCGCTGTAGTCGCGGCGCTGCTCATCTTGGTGCTCGGAGTGGACACCTCATCGGAGGAGACAGCATCCATCCAGCGCGGTTGACCCGCTCACGACAGCCCGGTCCGCGGTAGCTGCCCGCCCTGCGCCGTGGCTTCGGCCTTCTGAGGCTGATGCCTGATCTCCGGGCCCTGTCATCACGGCTCCTCCCCACCAGCGTGATGCAGGGAAGCGTAACGCCGTCGCCTTTTTGCTGACTATCCCCGCGGCGGCTAGATGGGGTAACGGGTCGGCTCGGTGGTGTAGGTGCGGCCGGCTGGGGTGGTCCATCTGAATGTGCCGTCGGGGAGCTGGTCGACGGTCCACTTGGGGTGCTGCTTGAGGCGGTGGTCGTGCCGGCATTTGGGCCCGGTGTTGCAGCGGCAGGTCCGGCCGCCTGCCTCGTACGGGGTGTTGTGCTCCAGGTCGCACTGGGCGGCGGGCCGGCGGCAGATGGGGCTGGTGCAGGTGGCGTGCCGGACCTGGGACAGGTGCCTTAGCTTGACGCCGGGGTCGTGGCGGCTGGTTTCGTGCCGGTGGTCGCAGGGGTCGGTGGTCAGGGACTCCAGGGTGATGATCAGGTCCGGCCCGGGTCCGGGGGTGCGCAGCCGCCAGGTACCGTGGCCGCCGGGCGGGCCGTCCCGGCTGGCCGGGGTGAAGGAGAACCCGGTGCCGCCCGGCGGGCCGGGGCCGGCGCGGTGCCGGCGGGTCCTGGGTTCGGGCCGGGCGCAGCCGTGCCCGACCGCGTGGCCGTGCTGGTCGGTGACGGTCACGCACCAGGTGGTCTTCGGGTTCTGCGCGGCGGCGGTGGCCAGGTCCCGGGTCAGCCAGGGGTCGACCGGGCCGAGTCGCGTCCCGGCGCGGACGGGAGTCCTTGCCCAGCAGCAAGTCCAGGAAAGCCCGGGCGCGCAGCACGTCCATGCCGCCGTCCAGCCCGGCCTTCTTCAGCTCCCTGGCCCAGGCGGTGATCCGCTGGTCCGCGGCCAGCACCTCATCCGGGGGCAGCTCGCAGCCCATCAGCGCGGCGTTGCCGGAGTCCTCGGCCCACCGCTCCACCCGGGCGTCCTTCGCCGCCGCCTCCCGCCGTTCCTTCGCCGTCTCCGGGGCGACCTCCATCACCGCGCGGGCGATCGCGGCGCGCAGCCCGCCCGGGGTCAGCCGGGCCGCCCGGTCCAGCACCTTGTCCTCGGCGGCGCGGGCCCCGGCCTCGTCGAGCAGGGCGGTGGCGCGGGCGATGATCTCGGCCTTGTACCGGGTGATGGTGCCGTCGTCCAGCGCGGCGGCGGTGCCGGGCAGCCGGGCCTGCAGGGTCTGGGCCAGGTCGACCAGGTCCCCGGCCGGGCCGCGGGACTCACCCAGCGCGTACGCGACCTGGTCCGCGGTGAACTCGGCGTCCTCGGGGGCGGGGTTGCGGCGGGCCAGCTCAGCGGCCGCGGCGAGCTTGCGGGCGCCGGCGTGGGCCTCGACCCGGTCCCACGCGCACACCACGCCGATCAGCTCGGCCTCGGATACCCCGGCGAACCGGTCGTCCTCGCCGGCCGCGGCGTCCGCGGCGACCGCCAGGGCCGCGCAGCCGGGCAGCACGTCCAGCGGCATCCCGGGCCCGAACCCGGCGGCCGGGCTGGACGACTGGCCGGGGAAGACCCGCGCGGAGCCGGGCTGGCCCGGGCCCCGCCGCCCGGTCGTGGCCGCCTCCACCGCCAGCAGCTCATCGGCGGCGGCGTGGCGTATCTCGGCGAGTTCCTCCGCAGTGAAGGGCTCGACGTCCCCGTACTCGTCCGCCTCGTCCTCGCGGTAGCCCTCGTCCTGCTCGCAGAGCCGGTCTAGTGATGCCTGGCGTTCCGCAGCGGTCATCGGATCGCGGTCCGGCCAGGCGAGGTCGTCGTCTCGCCCGGGGTCCGCGGGGGCCGGCGACGCGGGCATGGACCACCACCCGTTCGGGGATGAGAGGGGTTTACTTCACCAAACATAATAGCGAATTTCGTTCATGATCACCAGTGTATTGGCAGATTAGGTACGTGGCTCGAATAAAGAGGCGAACGGGGATCGTGTGACTC
>WNGE01003071.1_pt1 | contig 37594 bp, 34 predicted proteins | sample 5400651 | NCBI WGS metagenome assembly WNGE01 (sample SAMN13153370, study PRJNA577476) | soil metagenome | isolation source: 60 cm soil or saprolite under grassland replicate 2 | place: USA:California | collected 2016-06-15
GGCATCATCTGCGTCACTGGGCGCACGGCGGTCCGACAACGCTCTCGAACCTCGCGCTCCTCTGCCGCCGGCATCACCGGGCCGTGCACGAGGAGGGTTACCAGGTCGCGCGCGCGCCTGACGGGACGCTGCGATTCCGGCGGCCGGATGGCCGGCCTTTGCCTGAGGTGCCGTCACCTGCTTCAGTGCCGGAGAAGCCCGTCGAGGCCCTCCGGCTGGCGCATGAATCGCAAGGCCTTCGCCTCAACGCTCGGACGGCGTGCGCTGGCTGGCTCGGGGAGCGCCTGGATGTGGGCTGGGCAATCGACGTTCTGCACCCGCGCGCCCTGCGATCGCAACCGTCTCCGTCATCTTAAACAGGGACGGCGGGTGCCGCCCCTTTCGGTGCTGACGGTCCCGCGCAACTTGCTCGCGGGTGTGACGGGGCGCTACACGAAGTGGAAGGGGCCATCAGAACCGAGGGCTAGCTGCTCCACATTCATCATGTGGCCAGCCATCGCATCTCTCCTTCCGTCTGTTCGAGCCAGAAAGTCACGCTCATCTCGCGGAACATCCTCTTGGCAGGTTCCAGGCGCTCCCTGGCCCCCGGGCGCTTCCCCACGCGCGCGTTGAGACTGCCAAGACCACTGGTGGCACTGGGCCACAAGAATGCGCCGGCCGGGTGGCTCAGCGAGAGCCAATGCTTCGCGAGCAACCGCGAAGTGATCAGGAACCGACAGGAGATGGAATCAGATTGAGCGGAGCTTCGTTCCGCGCGACCCGCCCGATGTTCTCCGCGATGAGCCGTGCCCGCGCATCCAGTGTGCCCTCGGTCCAGCCCGCGACGTGGGGCGTCATGAGCACATTGGACAGCTCATGAAAGGGACGGTTCGAAGGCATCATCGGGCCGGGCGCGGTGGGATACCGGTACCAGACATCGAGCGCCGCGCCGGCTATGGTCCCGCGGGAAAGCGCATGGTAGAGCGCGTCCTCGTCGATGATCTCGGCGCGCGCGACATTGAGGAGGATTGCCGTGGGCTTCATGAGCCGGAGCTCGCGCTCGCCTAAGAGGCCGCGAGTGGCCGGCGTGAGCGGCAGCGTGACCACGAGGTAGTCCGCGGACCGCAAGACCTCATCGATCGAATCGGCGCCGCCGAGAAACGCGAGCGCGGAGCCGTCGTGTTCTGTCAGGTTCTGTCGTATGGCCCGGACGGTCATGTCGAAGGCGAGAGCCAGCCGCGCCACGCGCCGGCCGATTCGTCCGTAGCCGAGGATGCCGAGCGTCTGCCCCGCCAGCTCCGGCCATACGGGCGGCGCGGGCACCCCGACCGCCCACTGGCTTTCCCAGGTACCGCGTCGGAGCGCGGCATCGAGGGCGCGGAAGCTCCGCCGCAGCGAGAGCATCGCGCCCAGCACGTACTCCGCGATGCCCGTCTCGTGACCGTAGGCGTTCGCGAGCGAGGCTCCCTCCGGCATCGCCGACCGGTCTATCCGATCGAGGCCAGCGCCGGGCACCTGCACGAGCTTGAGCCGGTGGGCCGCCATCCCCATCTGCCGTGTGAAGGCGAGCGTCACCACCGCGTCCACCTCGCCGATCTGGGAAACGATCGCGGCCTCGTCGGCCAGGATGACGTCGCAGGGAAGGGTCAGGTGGACCTTCACCCGGTCCGCGAGCCGGACGGCGAAGGCGCCTACGAAGGCAACCTTCACGCGAGGACCATCTGGGTCTGGGTGGTCAGCGACAGCATGCGGCCGCTCTCGTCGGTCACCTTGGTCTGCCAGACCATGGTCCGCTTGCCGCGGTGGAGCGGTGTGCTCTCGGCGCGGACCACGCCGGTTCGCCCCGCCGCGAAGAAGTTCGTCTTCGACTCGAGCGTGGTCGTGCCCGCGCCCGGCGGCAGGTTGAGCACCGTGGCGACGGCACCCACGGTATCGGCGAAGGCCATCAGGGTGCCGCCGTGGAGCGCGCCGCCGACCGTGCGGAGCTCATCGCGGATGGTGAGCCTGGCCACGACCCGTTCCGGGCTCGTTTCCTCGAACTCTACCCCGAGGTGCTCGCCCAGCGTTCCCCTCCATCGCTCCGTCATGGCGCGTGGATCCATCGTGCCCTCGCTCATCGGCGCTACCTCCTTGCCTGCGTGGTTGGCCACGGTCTCATGGTCGGTGGCGGGGGCCGGCATGGCAATTACCCGCGAGGTAATGTCTCATGTCCGGCGGAAGTTGTAGACTCCCGGCATGGCGCAGAAGGTTCTCGCGCGAGGCAAGAAGAAGCCGGCCGCGGTCAGCCCGGTGGGCGGGCTGATCCGCCAGTGGCGCGAGCGCCGTCGGCTGAGCCAGCTCACCCTCGCCCTCGACGCCGGGATCTCCTCCCGGCACCTGAGCTTTCTCGAGACGGGCCGCGCCAATCCGAGCCGCGACATGATCCTGCTCCTCGCTCGTGTGCTCGAGGTGCCGCCCCGCGGTCGCAACGAGCTGCTCCTCGCCGCGGGCTACGCGCCCGTCTACCACGAGCGTGGGCTCGACGCCCCGGAGATGGCCCAGGTGCGGCGTGCCCTCGAGTTCACCCTGCGTCAGCAGGAGCCCTATCCCGCCCTCGTGGTGGACGGTCGCTGGAACATCCTCATGAGCAATGCGGGCTCGGGGCGCCTCATGGGCCTTTTCCTCGATCCGGCGGAGATCGCGGCGCTCGGGCCCCCGAACGCCATGCGGCTCTTCTATCATCCCCGGGGCATGCGGCCCTTCATCGTCAACTGGAAGGCCACCGCGGGCGCCCTCATCCAGTGGCTGCACCGGGACATGCTGCGCGGGCACCCGGAGACGGCCCGGCTGCTCGAGGAGTTGCTCTCGTATCCGGACGTGCCGCGGGAGTGGCGAACGCTCGATCTCGACGCGCCGGCCGCGCCCTTTCTCGCCGTCGAGCTCGCCAGGGACGATATCCACCTCGGTTTCTTCTCCACCCTGACCAGTCTCGGGGTGCCTTACGACATCACCCTCGACGAGCTCCGCGTGGAGTGCTTCTTCCCTGCCGACGAGGGCAGCGAAGCGCTCATGCGACGCCTCGCCCGTAAATCGCCCGCCCCAGCGGACGGTGCCTGAGCGGGCCTTGCCGCGCTGGCTATACTGAAGGCATGTTCCATCCCGTGGTGGAGGCGTGGTTCGGCCGGCGCTTCGCCGAGCCCACGCCCGTCCAGGCCCGGGGCTGGCCTGTCATCGCGGGCGGCCACGACGTGCTTCTCACCGCGCCCACCGGCTCGGGCAAGACCCTCGCCGCCTTCCTCCATTGCCTGGACGCCCTCGTGCGCAAGGCCGCGGACGGCACGCTGGAAGACCGCACCGAAGTTGTCTATGTCTCTCCGCTTCGGGCGCTCTCCAACGACATCCGCCGGAACCTCGAGGAGCCGCTGGGCGAGCTCCGTGCCCTGGCGAGCGAGAGGGGCGTCCGCGCCCTCGACATCCGCACCGCCGTCCGTACCGGAGACACCTCGGCGGCGGAGCGGCGCCAGGGCGCCAAGCGTCCGCCCCACGTGCTCGTCACCACCCCCGAGTCGCTGTACATCCTCTTGACCTCCGAGTCGGGCCGCCGGGGACTGTCCGGCGTGCGCACGGTGATCGTGGACGAGATCCACGCGGTGGCCGGCGACAAGCGCGGCGCCCATCTCTCCCTCTCGCTCGAGCGCCTCGACGCGCTGGTGACCCAGGCGGGGGGCGTGGCGCCTCAGCGCATCGGGCTTTCCGCCACGGTGAGGCCCGTGGAGACGGCGGCGCGGCTTTTGGTCGGAGCGGCGCGTCCCCTGCCCGCCATCGTCAACGTGGGCCAGCGGCGCGATCTGGACCTGGCGGTGGAGATGCTCCGGGACGAGCTGGGCGCGGTGTGCACCCACGAGCAGTGGGCCGAGATCTACGATCGCGTCGCCGACCTCGCGCGCGCCCACCGGTCGACCCTGGTCTTCGTGAACACGCGGCGGCTCGTGGAGCGCGTGACCCTGCACCTGGCGGAGCGCCTGGGCCAGGGCGCGGTGGCCGCGCATCACAGCAGCCTGAGCCGGCAGCGGCGCTTCGCCGCCGAGCAGCGGCTCAAGTCCGGCGAGCTGTCCGTGGTGGTGGCCACGGCGTCGCTCGAGCTCGGCATCGACGTGGGCGCGGTGGATCTCACCTGCCTCCTGGGCTCTCCGCGTTCCATCGCCACCGGGCTCCAGCGCATCGGCCGCTCCGGCCACGCCCTGGGCGCGGTGCCCAAGGGCCGGCTCTTCCCCCTCACCCGCGACCAGCTCATCGAGTGTGCGGCCCTCGTGCGGGCGGCGCGCCGCGGCGAGATCGACCGCATCGCCATGCGCGTGGCCCCCCTGGACGTCCTTTCCCAGCAGATCGTCGCGGCCTGCGCCGCCCAGGAATGGGACGAGGATGAGCTCTTCGCGCTCTGTCGTCGGGCCGCGCCGTATGCGGAGATGCAGCGCGCGGACTTCGACGCGGTGGTGGACATGCTGTCCGAGGGCATCGCCACGCGCCGGGGCCGCGCGGGCACGCGCCTGCATCGTGACGCGGTCAACCGACGTCTCAAGGGCCGCCGCGGGGCCAGGATCACCGCCCTCACCTCCGGCGGGGCCATTCCCGACAACGCCAACTACGACGTCGTGCTCGAGCCCGACGAGACCTTGATCGGCTCGGTGGACGAGGACTTCGCCGTCGAGTCCATGGCGGGCGACGTGATGCTGCTGGGCAATACCTCCTGGCGCATCCGGCGGGTGGAGAGCGGCAAAGTCCGCGTCGAGGACGCGGGCGGGGCGGCGCCCACCATTCCGTTCTGGCTGGGCGAGGGCCCCGCGCGCACGCTCGAGCTGTCGGCGGAGGTGGCGACGCTTCGTGACGAGGTGACGCGGCGGCTCGACGCGCCGGACAGCGCCACGCGATGGCTCATGGACGAGTGCGCCCTCGACGAGCGCGGAGCGGCGCTCGCGCGTGACTACATGGCCGCGGGGTACGCGGCGCTGGGGGCCATGCCCACGCGCGACACCATCGTGGCCGAGCGCTTCTTCGACGAGGCGGGCGGCCAGCAGCTCGTGATCCACGCGCCGTTCGGCGGCCGGATCAATCGCGCCTGGGGCATGGCCCTGCGCAAGCGCATCTGCCAGAGCTTCGACTTCGAGCTGCAGGCCGCCGCCACCGACGACGGCGTCCTCCTCTCCCTCGGTCCCCAGCACAGCTTTCCCCTCGAGAGCGTCTTCCAGATGGTGCACCCGAGTGGCGTCGAGCAGCTGCTGACCGATGCCGCGCTCCAGGCACCCATGTTCGCCACGCGCTGGCGCTGGAACGCCACCCGCTCGCTGGCCCTCGTGCGCTGGCAGGGCGGGCGACGCGTGCCGCCGTATCTCCTGCGCATGCGCGCGGAGGATCTCCTCGCCTCCGTCTTTCCCGCTCAGCTCGGGTGCCAGGACAACGCCGTGGGGCCGATCGAGATCCCGGATCACCCGTTGGTGAACGAGACCTTGCGCGACTGCCTCATCGAGGCCATGGACGCCAAAGGACTCAAGGAGCGGCTCCAGGCGCTCTTCAAGGGCGAGATCCGGGCCGTGGCGCGTGAGACGCCGGAGCCATCCGTCTTCGCCCACGAGATCCTGAACGCCAACCCCTACGCCTATCTCGACGATGCGCCCCTCGAGGAGCGGCGCGCTCGGGCCGTCTCCCTCAGGCGCGGGCTGCCCGCCGAGATCGCCAACGACGTGGGCAAGCTCGACGCCGAGGCCATCGAGGCCGTCGTGGAGGAGGCGCGGCCCGACCTGCGCAATACCGACGAGCTGCACGATCTCCTGCTCGACCTGGGCGCGCTGCCCGAGGCGGAGGCCGGCGCGTGGGCGGGCTGGCTCGACGAGCTGATCGCCGCCGGGCGTGCGACGCGCCTCCGCGCGGGCCGCCATATCCTGTGGGTGGCCACCGAGCGGCGCTCGCTCGCGGGCACCATCTGGCCCGAGGCGACCTTCGAGCCCGACGTGGCCGAGCCGCCCGCGCGACGGGCGCCCGCGTGGACGGACCGCGAAGGCGCCCTCGTCGAAGTGATCCGCGCGCGGCTCGGCCTCGTCGGACCGACGCCGGCGGGAGCGCTCGCGGGGCCGCTCGACCTGACCGAGCCCGAGGTCAATTCGGCGCTCGCGCGCGTGGAGGGGGAAGGCAATGTTCTGAGGGGTCGCTTCACGCCCGGGGCGCCCGTCGACATCACGGAGTGGTGCGACCGCCGGCTCCTCGCCCGCATACATCGACGGACCCTCGACCGCCTGCGGCGCGACATCCAGCCCGTGAGCGCGGCCGATCTGATGCGCTTCCTCTTCGCCTGGCAGCACGTGAGCCCGGGGCTGCGTCTGCATGGCCGCGAAGGTCTCTCCCGCATCATCGAGCAGCTCGAGGGCTTCGAGCTGGCCGCGGCGGGCTGGGAGCGCGAGGTGCTGCCCGTGCGCGTGGGGCGCTACGAGCCCGCCTGGCTCGACGAGCTGTGCCTCTCGGGCGACGTGGCGTGGGGCCGGCGGCGCCGCCATGAAAGCACCCGTCACGCGGGACGACGCCTGTCCGGGTCGGTGCCCATCACGCTCCTGCGCCGCCAGAATCTCGGCTGGCTGCTCGAGCCACGCGATCTCACCGATGAGACGACGCTGTCCGGCCCCGCGCGAGACGTGCTCGCCCGCCTGCGCGACGCCGGCGCATCGTTCGTGGACGACATGGCCGCGCGCGTGCGACGCCTGCGCGTCGAGGTCGAGGAGGCGCTCTGCGAGCTCGTCTCGGCCGGTCTCGTCACGGGCGACGGCTTCGCCGGGCTCCGGAGCCTACTGCACTCGGAGAAGCGCCGGCGTCAGCGTCGAGGACGCGGGCGGCCACTCCACGCGCCCATCGGCACCGGGCGGTGGGCTCTGCTCGACGCGCCCGCACCTCCCCCGGCCGACGAGGTCATCGAGGCACGAGCGCGCCAGTATGTCCGCCGCTACGGCGTGGTCTTCCGCGACCTGATCGCGCGCGAGCCCGAAGCCCCCGCGTGGCGGGATCTGCTGCGGGTGTACCGGCGGCTCGAGATGCGCGGCGAGCTTCGAGGCGGGCGCATTGTGGGCGCCTTCGTGGGCGAGCAGTTCGCGGCGCCCGAAGCGCTGGAGGCGCTGCGGGCGATCCGGCGCGTGGCACCGAATAGGCAAACGGTGCGGCTGTCCGCCTGCGACCCGCTCAACCTGACCGGCATCATCACGCCCGGGGCGCGGGTTCCCGCGATGCTCGGCCGATGGGTTTCGTATCGAGACGGCGTGCCGCTAGCCGATGTCGGGGAGTCCGAGGCACGGGACGCTGCTGACGCTTTGCTTTTGCCGAGCTAGACGCAGGAAAACAAGAGCCCGGAGGCGGCACCGGTAGCCGCCGTCCGGGCTATGTTTCATCAGGGCGCCGGGTCCTCGGACCCGGGCATCGCCCAGCGGATAGGCCGGGCGCTCAGTGTTTCGGCGTTGCCTTCTTCTCGTGCGCCATCAGGATGAAGCCGCACCCGATGGCGCTGCCAGGTAGCCGGGTGGAGTCGCCTCCATTGTCACCTCCCTGGGGTTGACGGCACGACAGAAGCCGGCGCCTCAACTTCCGTCCCCTTAAGCAGAACGCCGGAGCCTCTTCATGTCAAGTCTTATCTCCCAAAAGTCGACCCCCGCCCGACCGGCTGCGCTAGACTTGCTGGAATGACTGTATCCGGGGCCGAGCTCGCCGCGCTTCTCGAGCGGCGCGGATTCGATTTCTTCGCCGGGGTGCCCTGCTCGCTGATCGAGGACCTGATCGCGACCCTCGAGAGCCATCCTCGCCTGCCGTATATTCCGGCGCCGCGCGAAGACGTCGCGGTCGGACTGGCCGCGGGCGCCTGGTTCGCAGGGCGGCGACCGGCCGTGCTGATGCAGAACTCCGGGCTCGGAACCAGCCTCAATGCGCTCGCCTCGCTCGCGCTCATGTATGGCCTCCCCTCCCTGCTCCTCGTGACCTGGCGTGGTCATCGTGGCAAGGACGCGCCGGAGCACATCCTGACCGGCGAGATCTCGCCGCGCCTGCTCGAGCTGCTCAAGATCCCCCACCGCGTGCTCGCCGCCGACACGCTCGAGGCCGATCTCGCTTGGGCGGTAGAGACGATGGATCGCGCGATGCAGCCGATCGCCCTGCTCGTGCCGCCCGGTGTCGTCGAGGTCGGCAAAGCGGGGCACTCCGTGGCGAGCAAGCCCAAGCCTTCGGCCGACGCCCGGCCTGCCGCTATGCCGCGACCCCTCACCCCCCGCCTCTCGAGGCTGGACGCCATCGCCGCCGCGCGGAAGGCTCTCGGGCGCGAGCCCGTGATCCACGCCAACGGCTATATGTGCCGCGAGTCCTTCTCGCTCGGCGACCGGCCGGAAAACTTCTACATGATCGGCTCCATGGGGCTGGCCTCGGCGATCGGCCTCGGGTTCTCGCTGACGAACCGCGACACGCCGACCGTCGTGCTCGACGGTGACGGCAATCTCCTCATGAATCTCGGCATCCTCCCCCTCGCCGCCGCACTGCACGCGCGGCGCTTCGTCCACATCGTGTTCGACAATGAGGTCTACGGGTCCACGGGCAGCCAGCGATCGATCACCACCGAAATTCGCCTCGACCGTCTGGCCGAAGCGGCCGGCTATCGGACGGTGGCCGCCCTGACCGACGCCGACGACATCACCCAGGCGGTGCGGACGGCCCTCGACAGCGACGGCCCGCATTTCGTCCTCGCCAAGGTGACGGCCGAGGAAGCGGAAGTCCCCCGCATTCCCTACACGCCGCACCAGCTTCGGGATCGCTTCCGCGCGAGCGTTCGCGCCTAACGGAGGGCAATCGACCCATGCGCACGACCACCCGGCTCCGGCACCTCGTGGCCCGCCCTGAGATCGTCTTCATGATGGAGGCCCATGACGGGCTCTCCGCCCGCATCGTCGAGGAAGCCGGCTTCGAGGGAATCTGGGCGAGTGGGCTCACCCTGTCCGCCTCCTTCGGCGTCCGTGACAACAACGAGCTGAGCTGGACGCAGGTGGTCGATCATGTGGCCTTCATGGCCGAGGCGGCGACGGTGCCCGTGCTGCTCGACGGCGACACCGGCTACGGCAACTTCAACAATATGCGGCGCCTCGTCCGGAAACTGGAGCAGGTGGGCGTGGGCGGCGTGGTGATCGAGGACAAGCTGTTCCCGAAGACCAACTCGTTCCTGCGCTCAGAGCTCCAGCCGCTGGCCGACATCGCGGAGTTCTCCGGCAAGATCAAGGCGGGCAAGGACAGCCAGCAGGACGCGGACTTCGTGCTGGTCGCCCGCGTAGAGGCGCTCATCGCGGGCTGGGGTCTCTCGGAAGCGCTCAAGCGCGCGGAGGCCTACCACGCGGCCGGCGCCGACGCGATCCTCATCCACTCGAAGCAGTCGAGCCCGGCCGAGATCTTTGCCTTCCTCGCAGAGTGGGGCAATCGCTCGCCGGTGGTGCTCGTCCCCACCACGTACTGGCGCACCTCGACCGAGGACTTCCGCGCGCGACAGGTCAGCATGGTCATCTGGGCGAATCACCTGCTGAGGTCCTCCATCGGCGCCATGCAGGAGACGGCGCGCCGGCTCCGCGCGGACGATTCGCTGCTCGCCGTCGAGCCGCAGGTGGCTCCGCTCCACGAGGTCTTCCGCCTCCAGGGCGACGCGGAGCTGGCGGAGGCGGAGCGGCGCTACCTGCCCGCGCTGGAATCCCTCTCCGCCGTGATCCTGGCCGCCGGCGAAGGCACGGACTTCGGCGGCCTGACCGCGCACGTGCCGAAGGCGATGCTCCGGGTGCAGGGCCGGCCCATCCTCGCCCGGCTCCTCGACGATTTCGCCGCGTTCGGCGGCCGGAGCGCCGTCGTGGTGCGCGGCCACCGGGCGGAGGCCATCGACGTGACCGGCGCGCGCTTCGTGGACAATCCCGACTTCGCGTCGACCAGCGAAGCGTATTCGCTGTCCCTGGCCGAGGGCGACCTCGGTCCCAACGCGCTCGTCGCGTTCGGCGACATCGTGCTGAAGCGCCACCTCATCCAGGCCCTGCTGGAGGAGGCGGGAGAGGGGATCACTCTCGCCGTGGACAGCGCGCTCGCCGGCACCGCCGACACCGACCGCATCATCGCCGACCGTGCCGACAGCGGTCGCTTCAGCTTCGATGAGGTCCAGCTCCGCGCCATCGGGGCCACGGTGTCGCCGTCCGAAGGCCACGGCGTGTGGATCGGCCTCATGCACTTGGGCCGCGACGGCGCCGGGTGGCTGGTGGAAGCCCTCCGCGAGGCGCGCGCCGACGGCAGCCTCCGCACCGCGCGCCTCCGCGATCTCCTCGTCCGCGTGCTCGCCGCCGGCCACGCCGTGCGGGTGGTCTATGGCCGCGGCGGCTGGGTCAACGTCAACGACGTGGCGGGCCTGGTCGATGCCTCGGGCCTCTGAGGCCTGACACGGGAGGAGGCGACGCATGGCCGGTTTCTACCGCGAGAGCCATCGACAGCTTCAGGACCGCTTCGACACGCGCCGCCTCGCCGACCGACTCGACGAGCGCATCGTGCACGACCGGCTCACCGACAAGGAGCGCGCCTTCATCGAGGGGCAGGACATGTTCTTCCTCGCCACCGCCGACGCCGAGGGGCGGCCCAACTGCTCCTACAAGGGGGGCGATCCCGGATTTGTCCGGGTGGTGGACGAGCGCACCGTGGCCTTCCCCAACTGGGACGGCAACGGCATGTATCTCTCCGCGGGCAATTTGCTCGAGAACCCGAACGTGGGCATCCTCTTCATCGACTTCGAGCGTCAGAACCGGATGCGTCTCAACGGCGTGGCCAGCATCGACGACCACGATCCCCTGCTCGCCGAGTATCCAGGCGCGCAGCTGATCGTCCGCGTGCGCCTCCGCGAGGTCTTCCCCAACTGCCCGCGCTACATCCACAAGCTCCAGCGCGTCGAGGCCTCTCCTTATGTGCCACGACCCGGCTGCACCCCGCCCGTTCCCGACTGGAAGCGCAGCGACCTCGCTCGCGACGTCCTGCCGGCGAACGATCCCGCAAACGAGTAAGCGCTCGGCACGTCCGGGAGGGGGCGGGGGTGCGCTCCCGGGAGCACGCTGAGTCGCATTGCCCGTGGGCACTCACGCCCGCCACGAGATTTTGGTTTTACGCTTCGGAGAATCTCCCCAGAAGATACGGCTCCCGGGAGCGCACCCCCGCCCCCTCCCGGCCTCTGTCTGCGTATACCTCCTGGGCCTACGAAGCCGACGCTTTCCCCGGATAGCCCGAATGCTTGAGGGCTGCCGTGATCTCATCGAGGATGACGGGATCGTCGATGGTGGCGGGCAGCGTGTATTCGGTGCCGTCGGCTATCTTCTTCATGGTGCCGCGCAGGATCTTGCCCGAGCGCGTCTTGGGCAGACGCTTGACCACGATGGCGAGCTTGAAGGCGGCCACGGGTCCGATGTGCTCGCGCACCCGCTCCACGAGCTGGCGAGAGAGCTCCGCGTCGGATCGCTCCACGCCCGCCTTGGTGACCACGAAGCCCACGGGCACTTCCCCCTTGAGCGCGTCGGCCACACCCACCACCGCGCACTCGGCGACATCGGGATGCCCCGACAGCACCTCTTCCATCCCGCCCGTGGAGAGGCGGTGGCCGGCCACGTTGATGATGTCGTCCACGCGGCTCATGATGTAGATGTATCCGTCCTCGTCCTTGAACCCCGCGTCTCCGGTCAGGTAGTGTCCGGGGTGCCGTTCGAGGTAGGACGTCTCGTAGCCCGCGTCATTGTGCCAGAGGGTAGGCAGGCAGCCGGGCGGCATGGGCAGACGAATCGCGATGGAGCCGATCTCCCCCGCGGGCACTTCCTGGTTCGCCTCGTCGAGCACGCGCACGTCGTAGCCCGGCATGGCCTTGGTGGGCGAGCCCGGCTTCACGGGCAGGGCGCCCAGCCCGACGGGGTTGGCGGCAATGGGCCAGGCTGTCTCCGTCTGCCACCAGTGATCGATCACGGGCACCTGGAGCTTCTCCTCGGCCCAGTGGAGCGTGTCGGGATCGCAGCGCTCGCCGGCCAGGAACAGCGTGCGGAAGCGCGAGAGGTCGTACTTCCCGATATGCGTTCCCTGCGGGTCCTCCTTCTTGATGGCGCGGAAGGCCGTAGGCGCGGTGAAGAGCGCGTTGACGCCGTGCTGGGAGCAGACCCGCCAGAAGGCGCCCGGATCGGGCGTGCCGACCGGCTTGCCCTCGTAGAGGATGGTCGTGCAGCCCTTGAGGAGCGGCGCGTAAACGATGTAGGAATGCCCGACGACCCAGCCGATATCCGACGCGGCCCAGTACACTTCGCCCGCGCCCATGCCGTAGATATTGCTCATGGACCACTTGAGCGCCACCGCGTGCCCACCGTTGTCGCGAACCACGCCCTTGGGCACTCCCGTCGTCCCGGACGTGTAGAGGATGTAGAGCGGGTCCGTGGCCGCCAGCGGCACGCATTCGACGGCGGGAGCGCCGGCGAGGAAATCCCCCCAATCGAGGTCCCGCCCCTTGGCGAGCGGCGCCTTCTCCTGTGGGCGCTGGAGTACCACGCAGCGCTCGGGCTTGTGGCGCGACAACTCGATGGCCTGGTCGAGCAGCGGCTTGTAGGGCACCACTCGCCCCACTTCGATGCCGCAGGAAGCCGAGAGGATCATCTTCGGCGTGGCGTCGTCGATGCGCTTGGCCAGCTCGTGGGAGGCGAAGCCACCGAACACCACGGAGTGAATGGCGCCGATGCGCGCACAGGCCAGCATGGCCATGATCGCCTCGGGCACCATGGGCATGTAGATGATGACGCGGTCGCCGGCCCCGACGCCCTGGCGCCGCAGGGCGCCGGCCGTCCGGGCCACCTCGTCGCGGAGCGCGTCGAAGGTGTAGGCGCGCACAGTTCCCGTCACGGGGCTGTCGTAGATCAGGGCGAGCTGCTTGCCGCGCCCGCGCTCGATGTGGACATCGAGCGCGTTGAAGCACGTGTTCAGCCGGCCGCCCACGAACCAGCGATAGTAAGGCGGACGCGAGTCGTCGAAGACTTTGTCCCAGCGCCGATCCCAGTAGATGTCCTCGGCGGCGGAGGCCCAGAACCCTTCGGGATCGCGCATGGACCGCTGGTAGACCGGCGCATAGAGACTGGCCATCGGGTCATCCTCCTCGAGCGCCCCCCTTACCCTGCCCTCTCCCCCCTCCGGGGGGCGAGGGAACTAGGTGGCGCTGAGCTAGCGTTTCGTTGTCGAAGCCTGCCTTGGCCGACTCACCCAGATGAGGCCGGCCACGGCGAACAGGATACCGGCCAAGCTCGCGATCTGGGCGACTCGATACGAGCCTGCCCAGAAGCTGTCGACTCGCAGCGACTCGATGCACAACCGCCCCACCGAATACAAGCCGATGTACCAGAAGAACAGCCCGCCCGGCCGGTCGTGCCATCGTGGCCGGAGCCCGGAGACGAGCAGGGCGAAAACTACGAGGTCCCACAAGGATTCATAGAGGAAAGCGGGGTGAAAGCGCTCGGCGCTTCGGAACTCGAGAGGCCGGCGCGCCGGTGAGATGTAGAGCCCCCACGGGAGATCCGTGGGCCGGCCGAACGCCTCCTCGTTGAAAAAATTCCCCCAGCGCCCGATGGCCTGCGCCATGGCGCCGGCCGGCCCCACGAGATCGAATGTTCGCAGGACGGGCAGGCCGCGACGCGCGGCGACCACGGCACCCACGATGCCTCCCACGATGAGGCCGCCGTGAATGGCGAGACCCCCTTCCCACACCGCGGGAATCTTGTCCCAGTGTCGGCCGTAGTAGTCCCAGTTGAATGCGACCTCGTACAATCGCGCGCCGATATAGCCGGTCACGGCCGCCCACGCCGCGCTCCCGATGACGTCGTCCGGGGGAAGCCCTTCGACACGGGCCTGGCGGTCGAGAAGCCAGAGGGCGACCACGAGGGCGATTGCGGTGATGAGTCCATACCAGCGCACGGAAAATGGGCCGAGCTGGACGAGGATGGGGCCGGGCGAGGCGAACATGTCTCCGTAGCCTACATCATCGTCGAGCGTAGAGGGTCAGCGCCCACGGAGCCGGCGACCTTCCTGGTAGGGGAAGATGTCGACGATCTCGCCCGCGCGGTGCAGAGCCTGCATGCGATTCCAGAAGTCCGCGTCGAAGAGGTCACGGTGGGCCTCGAGAAAGATCTCGCGCAGCTCGCCGTGGAGACCAATGAAGGGCAGGAACTCCTCCGGGAACATGTCGTGTGGTCCCACATAGAACCACGGCTCGGCCGACATCTCCTCTTCGTGGGTGCGCGCCTCGGGCAGGCGCCGAAAGTTGCAGTCGGTGAGGGGGGCCAGCTCGTCGTAGTCGTAGAAGATGACTCGCCCGTGACGGGTGACACCGAAGTTCTTCAGCAGCACGTCCCCGGGAAAGATATTGGTGGCGGCGAGGTCCTTGATGGTCTGGCCGAAGTCGAGGACGGCCGCCCGCCCCGCGGCCCGCTCGGCCTCGCGGAGATAGAGATTCAGCGGACGCACTCGCCGCTCGACGTAGAGGTGCCGAATCACCACGCGATCGTCGTCGACGGTCACGGTGTCGGCGGTCTCGTCGCGCAGCTCGGCGAGCAGCTCCTCGCCGAAGCGGTCGCGCGGAAAGGTCAGGTGCTCGAACCGCTGGGCGTCGACCAGCCGTCCCGCCCGGTCGTGCCGGAACACCAGCTCGTAGCGGTCGAGCACTTGACGCCTGGTTGTTTGCTTCGGGGGGGCGAAGCGGTCGCGGATGACTTTGAAGACCACATCGTACGAGGGCAGGGTGAAGACCACCATGACCATGCCGCGGTCGCCCTCCGCGAACTCGAATCGGTCCGTGGAGGCGGCGAGATGACGGCTCAGGTCGCGAAAGAACTCGGCCTTGCCATGGCGATCGTAGCCCAAGGCGATGTAGAGCTCGGCCACGCGCTTGGCCGGCATGATCGACTTGAGGAAACTGATGGCGTGGTGGGGGGCCTCCACGTCGACGTGGAAGTAGGAGCGCGTGAAGCTGAACACGATGCTCGCCTCGTCTTCGGACAGGAGCACGGCATCGACCACCACGCGATCGCCGTCGCTCACGAGGGCGATCACGAGCGGCAAGAGACGCCCGCCCCCGCGGATGCGGCCGATGAGATAGGCGCCCTTGTTCCGGTAGAAGACGGGGTCGAGGAGGTCCACGCCTTCGATGGGCTGGGCGCCCCAGGCCCCTGCGCGATGTCGGTCAATGGCGTGCGCGATCACCGCCGCGTCAAAGGCGATCGGCTGGTTCGACACGCGCCGGCGCCCCAGCAGGCTCGTGACGAGGGCGACGGTACTCTCGCGCGGTGGATAGGACGTGAAGGCCGGCGGCGCCGCCGGTCCGCGCGGCCGGTCGTATTCCGCATCCACGAACTCCACCGCGGGGTCGACGCCGACGGTGCCGAAGAGGCGCCGGGTCACCGAGTTGAAGAAGGTCTGGGCGAGCTCGTGGTCGGCGCGATCCCCGACCGCCTCGAGATAGACGCGCTTGGCCTCGGTCCAGACAGGCCGGCCGGCCGCGCGCAGGCCCAGTTCGTCGCGCAGCTCGGCGATCGCACTGGTGACGAATCGACCGTGAAGGTCGAGCCGATCCCGGGCGTCCTGTTGTATGCCTTGCCACTCGCGGCGCTCGTGGCGCAGGGCGGCGCGGTGCGTGATCTCCCGGAACTCGCGAAGGTAGGCCTCGTAGGCGCGCTCGATCACCACCGCGCCGCGGGAGGCCACCCGCGAGGGCTCAGCCCTCACCGTCGCGCGACGAGCCGTGGCGACGGCTGGCCCACGTGGATATGGGCGCCCGAGGTCTGGCCAGGCACCGTCCCCCAGGCCGCGATGAAGGGAATCCCGCTCGTCCGGAGGTAGGTCATGAGGGCGCGCCCTTCCGGGCTGTCGGGATGGAGCGCCACGTCCAGGGCATTGCGATGGTCGAAGCCCATCCGGTCGTGGAGGGCGGTCTGGCCGAATGCGCTGATGGGGAGGACCCGCCCGAAGGTGCTCTGGAAGAAGCGCTGGACCTTCGGAGTGTCGACGGCCAGCGACCACTCCGCCAAGCCGGCGAAGCGAACGAGGCCCGCGATCTCCTCGTACTGTCCCCGGGCGAGGGGTCGCGCGATCGCCACACCGGCCATGCGCGCCTCGCCCATCATGCGATCGGCCGCGGCCATGTCTCGCCGCGTGTCGTCCACGTCCTTCTGGGCAGCAGCCACCGCCCGCTTCCCTGCCCGCACCTCGCTTTCCGAAAGGGCGCCGCGCTCATAGAGATCCTGCCGCGCCGCCGCCAGCTCCGTCTGCCGCTCGAGCTCCCGCTCGAACATGGCGAGCACGGGGGGAAGGGTGGCCCGATACTTCGCGATGTCCCGCTTGGCAGCGGCGGCGAGCTTGTCGAGCTGGCCAGAATCGGACCGCGTGGTAGCGGAAGATCGCGAGGTCTGAGCGAACGATACGGACGCGCCGACGAGCAGGAGAACGGCGGCGATCACGACCCGGATCACCAAACGAGGAGCCCGCCGCTTCAGCATCGGATCCGGTCGACGGGCCAACGAGGCGACGCGACCACTACGAGGACTGCTTGCTCCTGATCTGGGCTATCTTGCGGTCCCGCTCGCCCGTCAGCCGCTCTTTGTCGCGGCGGAGATTGTCGTTCAGCCGCTCGATCTCCTCGTGGGACACGGCGCCGGCGAGGGCGGCCTGGTGCAGGATGTCCAGCTCGGCAACCTTCGCGGTGTGGAACTGGCGGGCATCGGCGATGGCGGCCTTCTGCTCCTCGGTGAGCGGGCGTTCGTCGACGCTCGCCTCTTTGTCCTTCTGCCGGAGGCGCTCCATCGCCAGCTCGAACGAGCTCTTCGGTCCCTCGTTGGCCATGCACTCTAGTGTAGCAGAAGCCCCGCCCAGTTTATCCTTGCTCCCGCCGAGGCGGATGGCTACACTCGCCCCATCCCATGAACGGGCTCGCTCCCACCAAGGCGCTGGCGTTCGCTCTGGCGCTCGCAAGTCTCTTCTTCATTCCCCCCGCTCACGCGCAGACGAAGCTCCGCGTGGGGATCTGCGCGCGCACCGTGTCCATGGGCGTGGGCTCTCCCTTCGCCATCGCCACAAAGATGGGATGGTTCAAGCAGGAAGGTCTGGACGTCGAGATCGTGCCCCTGCCCGGCTCCACCGACTGCGTGAAGAGCGTGGCCACCGGCCAGCTTCTCATCACGCTGCCGAGCGTCGAGCCGCTGGCCATCGTGCGTCCGCAGGGCATCAAGGCCAAGGTCTTCTACACCGCCTATCAGACGAACGCCTATGGCTTGGCCGTTCCCGCCGACAGCCCTATCCAGAAGGCGGCGGATCTCAAGGGCAAGAATATTGGGGTGATCAGCCTCGCCTCGGCCGGCGTGGTGGTGGCTCGCGCTCAGGTGGCGGCGGCGGGCCTCGATCCTGACCGGGACGTGAATATCGTGGTGGCCGGCGAGGGCGCGCAACCCGCCGCCTTGATCAGAAGCCGTCAGATCGACGCCCTGAGCCAGTTCGACACGCAGTACGCCCTCATCGCCAATGCCGGCGTCCCCATGCGCTACCTCGACCGGAGCCAGATCGAGCGCTTCCCGGGCAACGGTTTCCTCGCCCTCGAAGAATCGTTCAAGACGCGCCGCAAGGAGCTGGTGGGGCTGGGGCGGGCCTATGCCAAGGGCACTGGCTTCTACGAGTTCGAGGAGACCCATGGCTCCGCTCCCATGTCGCCCACGCTTTACGAGGACATCGACGCTCTCGTGGCCACGGCGTACGTCGAAAAGGCGTGGACGCCGAAGCTCTCGGCGTCAATCCTCCGCCTGTCCGACACGGGATGGGCGTTGGCCGAAGATCTCCGGCGCAAGGTCAAGAATGACGCGCTCTCGGGTCTCGAGGACGCCGTGGCCTGGGTCAAGGAGCAGAGCTACCTCGAGCTGATGCACAAGACGTCGACGATCCGCGTTATCGGCTGAGCGGCTCGACGAGCTCCGGCCCCTCGTGGCCGGGCGATGACACGAGGGCAGACACGGGATACGTCTCCATGCGCTCGGCGGGCAGCGGGCGCAAACAGGCCAGCAGGTCCCCGGTATCCGTCACGCGCGGGTCAAGCCAGCGGTCTTCGTCGGAGCGCTCCAGTATGGCGGGCATCCGGTTGTGGATCTCCGCGAGCAGGGCGTTCGGCACGGTGGTAATGATGGTGCAGGTGGGCGGAAGGCCGGCGCCCGCCGAGGGCGTCCAGAGGCCGGCGAACGCGAAGAGGCCGTCCCTGACCTTCACGTAGTAGGGCTGCTTGCGCTTCTGTCCCGTCACGGCCTTCCACTCGTAGAAGCCATCGGCGGGCACGAGGCAGCGGCCGCGCTTGAGCGAGTCCTGGAACATCCGGCTCGTCGCGAGGGTCTCCGCCTTGGCATTGATGGGCGCCGGCGTGCCTCCCTTCATCCAGGCGGGGCGGAAACCCCAGCGGGCCATGACGAGGCGGCGGCGGCCCGCGGTGGCGACCACCACGGGCACCCGGAGCGACGGCGCCGTGTTGTAGCGCGGGGTCAGGTCTTCGCGATCGTCGTCCTCGACGGTGATTCCGAATCGCAGGGCGAGCTCGTCGAAGGCCGAGGTTTGCGTATAGCGCCCGCACATCGCGGAGGCGGGCTAGCTCTGCCTGAGAGCGAGTCGCACCCGCGGCAACACGTCGCGCGCCACGCGCGCCATGTAGCCGCGTTCCGGATCGTCGGGCGAGGGTGGATTGGGGATCGGATGCAGGACCACGTAGTCGAACTCCGTGGGGGCCCCGCGAAGCGTGTCGATGAGCTGTTCCGCGACCTCGGCCGGTCTGCCCCGCAGGCTGAACGCGTCGGCCGCGCTCGTGGGCAGGAAGTCCACGACGCGGCCACTCGCCTCGAGATCCGGCGCGTGATGAAAATCCGGGAAGATCTGCCCCTCCCGCTTCAGCGTCTCCGGGTCGGGGCCCGTCCACTCGAGGCGCGGCGGATCGAAGAGGGCGGGCGAGTACTCGTAGTATCCGGCGGCCATGGACTTGGCCATGATGAGGGCGGACCCGGGCTCGTCCACGAGCACGGTGTGGAACACCGCCCCCAGCCGGACCGACGCCGGATCGCGTCCCGCCTCCGTGGCGCCGGCCCGGATCGCCTCTACGGCCGTGGCGATATTCGCCGGATGCGTCCCCACGCGGACGAACACTCCGTCGGCGACTCCCCCGGCCATGCGGAGCGTCCGCGGACCGCCCGCGGCGATCCAGATCGGCACGGGCCGGTGATGGGGCAGGCTCGCCGGCCGCTCGGCGCCCACCTCAACTGATTCTCCATCGAGCAGGGCGCGCATCAGTCGCGTGCCCGCCTCCAGCTCCTTCACGCGGGCGGGCCGCAACCCCGCCAGCCTCACCGCCGTGTCGCCCACGCCCCAGCCGATGATGGTGCGGCCGGGGGCCAGCTCGTCGATGGTGGCGATGGAAGACGCGGTAACGGATGGATGCCGGTTGACGGGATTCGCGAGGAGCGGCCCCAGCGTGATGCGCTCGGTCGCCTTGGCGGCGGCGGCCAGCAGCACATAGGTGTCGCGGCGCCGGAGCTGCGAATCCGGCTGCAGCGCCGCGTCCCAACCCAGGACCTCCGCGCGCCGGACATCCGCCGCGAAGAGATCCACCGAACGGGAATCGAAACGGTTCAGTCCGAATCGCGGAACGTTCATGACTGCCTCCCTCGTGCTGGCCCCGGCAAGCTCACTGCGCGCGCTCGTAGATGACCTGCCCGCCCCGTATCGTGTAGCGGACGCGGGCGAGCGCCCGTATCTCCGCCGCGGGATCACCGTCGAGGACGACCAGATCGGCGGGGCTCCCGCCCGCGATCACTCCCGCGCCGGCTCCCCCGTGGAAGGTGGTGAGAATCGCGGCGAATCCGAGGCCCGCGCGCTGGAGCAAGACATACTCGTCGGTCGGATCGTAGTCGGTCACGTAGCCGACGTCGGTGCCGAAAATGAGCTGACCGCCCGCCTCCACGAATGCGCGCACCTGCGCCTCGGCATTGGCCTGCGTTCTCTGGATGGCCTCCGCGGGCACGCCGTACCGTCCCAGCTCCCACGGCCAGAGCTTGAGGGTCGGTACCATGGCCATGTTCGCCTCGCTCATGCGACGCGGCAGCGCACGGTCCCACGCTGGTCCCGAGGGGAAGGTGTGGGCGAGCACGTCCACCCCGCCCTCGAGCGCGGCGAGCGCGCCGGCATTGTTGGAGGGATGAGCGAATACCGGCTTCCCGCGACGGTGCGCCGCTTCCACGGCCGCCCGCACGACATCGGTGGACATCACGACAATGGAGTCCTTCGTCGCCCAGGAACCGGTGAAGAGCTTGACCCCGTCGATGCCGGGGTTGTCGAGGAGCCGCTCCACGAGGGCGGTGGCACGCTCGGGATTGGCGAGCTCGGGCAGGCGCGCGGGCAGTACATAGAAGGGGCTGCCGCCCACGGGCACGAAGCCTCCTCCCATGATCATGATCCGTGGTCCCGGTATCTCTCCCTCCTCGATCCGGCGCCGCAGCGCGAGCGTGTTCTCCGGCCGGGATCCCGTGTCCACGGCGTTGGCGACACCCCAGCGAGTCAGCATGGCCCGCAGGCTCGCGGTGAGCTCCGCCACGGGCCGGGAGGCGGCCGCTTCGAACCGCGCGTCGGTGAAATGCACGTGAGCGTTCCAGAATCCCGCGGTCACGGTGAGCCCGGTGCCGTCGAGGACGGTGGCGTGGCTCGGCACACGCACCTGATCGCGCCGTCCCACCGCGCTGATGGTGGCGCCGGTCATGACCACCACGCCGTCCGTGATGGGCGGATCGGTGGGCGCGGTGTAGATCCGGGCCCCCACGATGGCGAGCGTCTTGCCCGCGGCGGTCGAGCGCTGATCGGCCGGACCGGAGCCGCCCGCGCCCGGAGTGCGACAGCCTGCCAGACCGAGGGCAAGACACATTGTGGCGAGCATTTTCACTCCAGCGAGGCGTGGCACGGCGGAAGTATACGATGGCGCGTGAAGGCACGCCACGACGGACAGGCTAGCGTCGCACGTTCAGGTTCAGCACCGTGCCGCGGCAGCCGGCGTGGGGCCCCTCGCTGACGCTGATCACGTAGTGCTTGTCCCATTCTCCGTGGTCCACGATGACGACCTTTGCGCCCGTCTCGGCGATGCAGCTCACGAGCGGATACACTTCGATGGCGGGCGCGTTGGCGCGGGCGAGGGCGATGCCGTCCTGCATCGCCTCGGGGGTGCGCCACACGATGATGGCCGTCATGGTGCCGAAGGGCACGAGGGTGGCCGCGCCCCCGATCTCTGCGCGATCGGGCGGGCTGGCGGCTTGGGCGTATTGCCGCAGCGCCCCCCAGGACGGCGAGCCCTCGTCCGCCGACGCGGGACTAAGCCCCCCCAGTAAGGCGAACATTGGCAGGCACGCCACGAGCGACCACGCGACAGGTGTCCTCACCCTTCCAGTCTAGGCGATGAGGCCGGAACCCGCCTAAGGGTACCCCCGCGGGAAATTGGCGTATGATTCAGCTCTCTTGAGCGAAGTCGAGTCGAGACACCAGACCCAGCGGGGGACGCATGAGTGACGACGCCGCCTATCAAAGCCTCCGGGGCTTTATTTCGCTCCTGGACCGCACGCATCCCGGTGAGGTCGTGCGCATCGCCGAGCCGGTGGACCTCGCCTATCAGATGCAGGCCCTCGCCCTCGAGCTCGAGCGACGGCGGCGCTTTCCCGTGCTCCTCTTCGAGCAGGTCCGCGGTCACTCCATTCCCGTGATCTCGAACGTCATGGCGAGCCGGCAGGGGCTGGCCACCGCCTTGGGCGTCGGCGAGGCGGAGCTGCCCGAGAGCTATGCCGCTCGCCTCAAGGAGCCGGTGAAGCCTGTGGTGCTCGCGCGCGCGCCCTTCCCGGTCGACGTGCGACGCGGCGAGGCGGCCGATCTCGCGGCCCTGCCCATCCCGACCTACTTCCCCGGAGACGGCGGGCCCTATCTGACGGCCGGGCTTCTCATCGCCCGCGACCCGGCCACCGGAGTGTCCACCGCGGGCTTTCACCGCTTCCAGGTCAAGGGCGGGAACCGTCTCGGCGTGAGCCTCCACTCGCGGCGGCGCATGTTCGAGTTCCAGCAGCGGGCGGAGAAGGCGGGACAGAGCCTCCCCTGCGCCATCGCCCTGGGCCTCCACCCCGCCGTGGGCATGGGATCGCTCTCCTATCCCGCGCCCGAGATCTCGAAGTTCGAGGTGGTGGGCGGGCTCTTCGGCGAGCCGATGCAGCTGCGGCGCGCGGAGACGCTAGACCTCGACGTTCCCGCTTGGGCGGAGATCATCATCGAGGGGGAGATCGTGGCCGGCGAGCGCGAGCCCGAGGGCCCCTTCGGGGAGTTCACCGGCTACTTCTCGCGACGCAGCACGGACAATGTCTTCGTGGCCCGTGCGATGGTGGTGCGGGAAGGCGCGTGGTTTCACTCCATCGCCTCCGGCCGCGCCCCCGATCACATCCTGCCCCTGGGTGTCCTGCGCGAGGCGGAGATTCGCAACGCGCTTCGTCGCGTGGTCCCCGGCGTGCGCGCGGTGCACGTGCCCACCTCGGGGGGCGCGTCCTTCACCGCCTACGTGTCGATCAAGCAGACGCGGCCGGGGGAGGCCAAGCACGCCATCTCGGTGGTGCTGGGAGTGGATCACTACCTCAAGCTGGTGGTTATCGTGGACGACGACATCGACGTCTTCGACGAGTCGGACGTGCTGTGGGCCATGGCCACCCGCATGCAGGCCGATCGCGATCTGCTCGTGATCGGGGGGAGCCTGGGCGCCATCCTGGATCCCTCCGCGAGCCCGGACGGGCTCACGGCCAAGCTGGGCATCGACGCCACCCGCGGCTTCGGCCAGACGTCGGCGGAGAAGCTCGTCATGTCCGACCCGCCCATGGAATGGGCGCGAGAGCTCGCCGACCGGATCAGTCGCTCCTGAACCGGCCGCCCCTACCTGTCGCCGACGACCAGCTTCTCGTGGAGCGCGCTCAAGATCTCGGCGGCGGCCGCGGAGGCCCAGACATCGAAGAAGGGTGAGGCCTGCAGCGCCCCGAACTCGCGCATGGCGCGTTCTTTCGTCTGCTCCGCGCTCTCGCCGGGCCGCGCCGCCTGCTGGCGGCCACGGATGCCGTCCTTGTTGTAGATGGCGGGGTACTCGAGGTAGCGATGGAGCTCCTGGAAGTCCTTGGTATAGAAGACGGCCACCGGCACCGACGCCCACTCCCCGCCGTTTTTCTTGTTCAAGAACTCGAGCATGAGATCGTGGTTGGCGTCAGGGGCAACGGCCGGATCGGGCGTTCTCGTTCCCAGGATCTTCTTGCCGTCGCGGTTGAAGATGCGCTCGAGCCCACCCGCCTCGGCCAGACGCGCGAAGACCGGCACGTCACGACGGCAATCCGACGACCAGTCCTCCGAGATCACGAGGATCTTCGCGGGGCCGCCCGGTTGCGCGGCCAGCCACTTGATGGCGGCCGTCTGGTCGTCGCTGAGCCGCGTCCTCGCGTAACGGTCGCGGAAAACCGCGCTGTTGTCCTTGCGGGGGGCACTGAACGATCCGCCGTCGGGGAAATAGCCGCCGAAGGCCTCGCGGGCGAGGTTCTCCCCGCTGCCTGTGAACGTCACGTACCCGTCGAAGGTCATGCCCTTGGCGAACCGCTCGGGTGTGACGACGCTCTGGGCCACGGTGTCCCTCCCTAGCCTTTGTAGTTCTCGTTCGGTCGCTTCATCTCGAAAATGTCGTGGATGTGCGAATACTGGTTCCCGGCGAGGCGGCCCACCGGCTGGAGCCGGCGGATGTCGATGCGGCCCGTCTTGACGTCGTAGACGTCGTCGCGCACGTGGAAGTAGACGATCTCGCCAAACACCACGCTGTGCGGGCCGCGCCCCGCGGGTACGATCTGGACGACCTTGCACTCCATGCTGATGGGCGCGCTGAGGAGCCGCGGCGAGCGCACCATGGCCCCCGGCGCCATCTCGAGCCCGGTCAGGGCGAACTCGTCGATCTCTGGAGGGTACTCGCCCGACGTGGCGTTCATGGCCTCGGCATGGTCATCGTCGACCACGTTCACCACGAAGTCGCCGGTATGCTCGAGGTTGTGCACGGTGTCTTTCTTCCCGTTCTCGCGCCGGCCCGACGAGAACGCGATGGTGGGCGGGTCGTTGCACACGCCCATGAAGAAGCTGAAAGGAGCCAGGTTGGCCACGCCGTCGGCGGCGATGGTCGACACCCAGGCGATGGGACGCGGGACGACGCAGCCGATGAGCAGCTTGTACGACGCGGTGATGCCGATGGCCTGAGGATCGAGTTCCATAGGGAAGTCTCCGTTCGGCGGCGGGAAAGGTTACTTGGCGAAGTGATCCCGCGCCAGGGGCGGGCGCACGTCGGATCCCGAGAAGAGCAGCTGGACGATGATCTCGACCGACGCGTTACCGCCGAGCCCGCGGCAGCCGATGGCCGCGCGGGTCGGCTTGCCCCGATCGCCGTAGATCTCCACGAGCAGGTCGGCGGCGCCGTTGATCACCCGCGGCTGATCGTTGAAGCCGGGCGCCGAGTTCACGAAGCCCGTGAGGTGGACGATCTGCTGTACGCGATCGAGATCGTCCAGCGCGTACTTCACGGCGGCCAGGGTGGTGAGCGTGGAATAGCGGGCGGCCTCGTACCCCTGCTCGAGGGTGAGGTTCTCCCCGACCACCCCGGGGAGATAGAGCCTGCCGTCCTTGATTGCCACGGTGCCGGAGAGGTGGAGCATGTTCTGCACGGCAAAATGCGAGATGTAGTGGGCGCCCGAGGCATTGGTCCGGTACAAATCCTCGAGGTCCGGCACGGCCAGCCCCAGCCCCTTCAGCTTCTCCTCGACCGTCATATCGTCCTCCGGGATTACGATGAGCTCCCGATCTCCGCGCCGATCCTGCCAGATCGCCGGGAGCAGGTCAAACGCGCATCTGGATCGAACGACGCTCCGCCGTCGTGAATGCCGGAGTGGTTTGTGTCCGGCCCGACGGCCTCAACCTGTACGCCGGGGAGGCCCTCATCCCCGACCGCGCCACCACACCACCTTGATCAGCGGAGGCCAGGCCGACCGCGATGAAGCCATGTCACGCCAGGGTCGCCTCGCCCGCCGGCGACAGAATGTAGCGGGTGATACGCTACTACGCATGGCGAAGCCAACCATACCCATCGAGCTGCCCGGCCCGCCGACAGTATCGCGATCGAGCGCGAGCTCAGGAGGCGGGGTGATGCGGTTCATCAGGAATCTCGGGGTGACTCTGGCGGTGGTGCTCCTCGCCGCGACCGGCGTGCGGGCGCAGGATATGACCCTGTCGGTCGCGGTCAGCCTGAAGGACGTGACGGAGGAGCTTGGACGCACCTTCATGGCCGCGCACCCGGGAGTGACGCTGCACTACAACTTCGGCGCCTCCGGCGATCTCCAGAAACAGATCGAGGCGGGCGCTCCCATCGATGTTTTCCTCTCGGCCGCGCAGCGGCAGGTGGACGAGCTGGAAAAGCAGGGCCTCATCGTCGTGGCCACCCGGCGAGCGTTTGCCCGCAATCTGCTCACCGTGATCAAGCCGTCGGACTCGAAGGTCGACATGGCGAGGGCGGCCGATCTGCTCGAGGCGCGCGTGAGCCGGGTGGCCATCGGCAATCCCAGGACCGTGCCGGCCGGACAGTACGCGGAGGAAAGCCTGCGGGCGCTCGGCCTCTGGGAGCGTCTGCAGCCGAAGCTCGTGTTCGCGGAGAACGTGCGGCAGGTGCTCGACTATGTCGCGCGTGGCGAGGTCGAGGCCGGCTTCGTCTACACCACGGATGCTGTCACACGCGCCCAGGGGGTGAAGGAGACCTTCCGTCCATCCGAGGACAGCTATCGCCCGATCGTGTATCCCGGAGCGGTGGTGGCGGCGTCCAAGCAGCCGGCACTCGGACGAGCCTTCCTCGATCTCCTCAGCGGTCCGCAGGGCCGGGCGGCGCTGGGTCGCTTCGGCTTCCAGCCGCCTCCGGCGGGCGCGCGCTGACCCCCGCCGGGCGTCTGCCCTGAGCGCCGAGTCACCGATCGCCCAAGGCTCCGGTGTCCGATGGACCGGCGGCCAACGGGACGTCCTCAGTGGTGACACGGAGCGCTCGAGGACGGCCGGACCTCCGGTCACCTCGAGACGATCCGGCTGGCCCAGGGGCGCGGATCGCGGTGCCCGCGCCTGGCCGGTGTCGACGTGGGGGGCGGCACCGCCGGCAAGGAGATGTGGCGGTGTTCCATGCGGAAGCAATGACCCGGTAGAAACGGGCTGTGCGCTCAGGTCCTTCGTTTCACTCCCCTTCTCAGTCGACCCGATTTTCAGTTCACTTACTCATCTTCTGCTCTCCCCACTTCGGTGGCATGAGGAATGCTCGATCTCCGCCCAGGAGGAAGTCAATCATGTCCTTTCAGGCTTGGCGGATCAGCGCATCCTGGATTGTAGTTCTCGCCCTCATGGTCGGTCTCCTCGGAGCCTGCACCACGTCTCAGGAGGGCGGGGTCGTGACGGGCACGAGTCCGGCGTCTCAGACCGTGTCGTATTCAAATGGACAGTACCGGCTCTACGGGAACGGAACGACCGCCGCGCCCTATTTTTGGGTGTGGGTACCGACGGGAGTGACGGCACCGGCGCCACCCCCGGATACTTCAAATTCCACGGTGGCCTTTCAAGGGGGACGTTATCAGCTTCGCGGGAACGGTACGATCGCATCTCCCTACTACTGGGTGTGGGTACCCACGGGAGCCAACGTAGAAGCCACCATGCCGCCCCCGCCGTCGCTTCCTGTGAGCAGCGCGAGCGTGGTTCAGCCGGGCGGCCAGTACCAGCTCTACGGTAACGGTACAGCCGCGTCTCCGTACTACTGGGTGTGGGTGCCCAGTGGCGCCTACATTCCGCCGCCTCCCCTGCCACCTCGATAGAGCCGAGCGAGTCAACGGCCACGCTTGAGTGGGAATGGCGCGCAGGGGTGGTGAGCCCTGCGCGCCACGACCGGGACCCGGGAGGGCTCGGCTCAGGGCCATATGGCCTTGACGCCCGCCCCAGGCTTTGGATAGTATCTGCCCACGAGAGACATGGCCTTGAAGCCCTATCACCGGAGGTGGACGCCATGACCTGGGAAGCACCGGACTTCATCGAAGTGAAAATGGACGCCGAGATCAATTCCTACCAGGACGACTTCGACCGGGAACAGGACGACCGCTTCTAGCAAGCGGCCGCCCGATCAGACCTCGCAGCCCCTCGCCCGGCCACCGGCCGATCGAGGGGCTGTCGCGTCTACGGGGACTTCATCATCGTGCGCATCCGGGTGCTGGGTTCGGCGGCCGGCGGCGGCTTTCCGCAATGGAACTGTGGCTGCCCGAACTGTCGCGGGGTGCGCGCCGGCACCATTCGGGCCACGCCGCGCCGACAAGAATCCATCGCGATCAGCGCCGAAGGCAGCGGATGGTTCCTGCTGAACGCCTCCCCGGAAATCCGCGAGCAGATCGAAGGCTTTGCCGGCCTCCATCCGCAGGGGCCGCGGCACTCGCCCATTCACGCCATCGTCCTCACCAACGGCGATCTCGATCACACCCTCGGCCTGCTGTCGTTGCGCGAATCCTACCCGCTCGTGGTCTATGCCACCGAGCGCGTGCGCCGGGGATTCACCGAGGGCAATGTCCTCTACCGCACGCTTCGACGATTCCCCGCCCAGGTCACGTGGCGCCCGCTCACCCTCGGATCTGAGAGCGAGCTCGCGGGCACCGACGGAAGCGTCAGCGGGCTCTGGATCGAGGCTGTGCCGGTGCCGGGAAAGCTCCCCATTCATCTCGAGAGCCAGGGCGCAGGCGACCCCGAAGACAATATCGGCCTCCGGATACGCGAGGCATCCAGTGGTCGCCGCCTCGCCTACTTCCCTGCCGCGGGTGGCCTAACACCCATCGTGGGCAAGGCCATTGAAGATGCCGACTGTGTGTTCTTCGACGGAACATTCTGGTCGGGCGACGAGCTTCCTGCCCAGGGGCTCGGCACGAAGCGCGCCGACGACATGGCGCACCTGCCCGTGGGCGGCGACGGAGGAAGCCTGGCCGGACTGCACGGCCTCCGCGCCGCGCGCCGCATCTACATCCACATCAACAACACGAATCCGCTTCTGCGCGAGGACTCCGCGGAGAGGAAAGAAGCCGAGGCCGCGGGCTGGGAGATAGCCTGGGACGGCATGGCGGTGAGCCTGTGACCATCGCTCCGCCTCGACCTTCCCTCTCCCGAGACGAGCTCATCGCGTGGGTGCGGCGCGAGGGCGAGGCACGCTACCACGACCACCACCGCTACCACGCCCTGATGCACGAGGGGAAGCTCACGCGCACCCAGCTCCAGCAGTGGGTGCTGAACCGCTACTACTACCAGACGCGCATCCCCATCAAGGACGCCATCATTCTCTCGAAGTCGGAAGATCCCGCGTTCCGCCGCATGTGGATCCGCCGCATCCGCGATCATGACGGCGACGAAGCGGGCGAGGCGGGGCTCGATCTCTGGCTCCGCCTGGCCGACGGCGTCGGTCTCGACCGGCAAGAGGTGGAGAGCTGCCGTTCGGTGCTCCCCGGCGTGCGCTTCGCCTGTGATGCCTACGTGGAGCTGGTGCGCGAGCGCACGCTCGTGGAGGCGGTGGCGTCGTCCCTCACGGAGTTCTTCGCCCCGGATCTCATGTCCAAGCGCGTGCTCGCCTGGGAGAAGCACTACCCGTGGGTCAGCCCGGAGATGCTGGCCTACTTCCGCTCGCGGGTGCCGCGCGCCCGGCGCGACTCGCAAGAGGCCATCGACTTCGTCATCGAGCACGCCACCACCTACGAGATGCAGGAGCGCTGCGTGGCCGCTCTCATCCGCAAGACGGAGATCCTGTGGCACCTCCTCGACTGCGCCTACGCCGCCTACATCGAGCCGGGATGGGGTCCGGGCGGAGCGCGGGCCAGTTGATCTCCACGGAGAGCCGGCCCCGACTCGCCGTCAAGGCCCGCCTCCGGTTCGACCGCAAGGCCTCGCGCTACATGCTGCTCTATCCCGAGCGCGGCCTCGTGCTCAATCCCACCGCCGCCGACGTGCTCCAGCGCTGCGACGGCCTCCGCACCGTGGGCTCCATCGTGGAGGAGCTGGCGCAGCAGTACGGCCACGAGGTTCCCGCGGTCGAGCGCGAGGTGATGACGTTTCTTCAGACCATGACCGACCGCGGCCTCGTCCACGCCGAGGTATGAGCGAGCCCGCACGGCCGTATACGCTGGTGGCCGAGCTGACCTACCGCTGTCCCCTCCGCTGCGTCTACTGCTCGAACCCCCTCGACTACGGGCGCCACCGCGACGAGCTCGACACGGAGACATGGCTCCGTGTCCTCGGCGAGGCGGAGGACCTGGGCGTGGTCCAGCTCAATCTCACCGGGGGCGAGCCCCTCGTACGTGACGATCTCGAGGCCATCATCGCGGAGGCGCGACGCCTCGATCTCTACACGAACCTCATCACCAGCGGCATTCCCCTGCGCCGCGAGCGGCTCGCGCGATTCCGCGAGCTCGGCCTCGATAATGTCCAGATCTCCATACAGGACACGGAGGCCGCGGGCTCGGATCGCATCGCGGGACGGCGGTCCTTCGATCGCAAGCTGGTGATCGCGGGCTGGGTGAAGGAGCTGGGCTTTCCCCTCACCCTCAACACCGTGCTCCATCGGGAGAACCTCGACCACGTCGCGGACATCGTCGCGCTCGCCGAGCAACTCGGCGCCGATCGCCTCGAGCTGGCCAATACCCAGTATCTTGGCTGGGCCCTCCCCAATCGCGCCGCCCTCCTCCCCACCCAACCGCAGCTCGCGCGGGCCCGCGAGGTCGCGGCCGAGGCGCGGCGCAGACTACGCGGCCGGATGGAGGTGCTCTTCGTCACGCCCGACTACTACACCGATCTGCCCAAGGCCTGCATGGACGGCTGGGGCCGGCGCTTCATCGTGCTGAGTCCCCACGGGCTGGTCTTGCCCTGTCACGCGGCGCATACCTTGCCCGGAGTCCACTTCGACTCGGTGAGAGACAGGCCGCTCGCCGGGATCTGGATCGACTCCACGGGCTTCAACGCTTTCCGGGGCGAGGACTGGATGCCCGAGCCGTGTCGGAGCTGCGATCGGCGCGCGACCGACTTCGGCGGCTGCCGCTGCCAGGCCTTTCATCTCACCGGCGATGCCGCCGCCACCGATCCCACCTGCCACCTCTCGCCCGACCACGGACTCATCGAGACGGCGCGACTCACGGCGGCCGCGGCACCCCCGGCGCCATTCATCTACCGGACGGCACGACGCGCGGGTTGACAAGAGCGAAGGGCCGGACGTATCGTCCTGCCCGCGGAGAGGCGACGCCCCGCGGCTCGCGCCGATCCGGGCCCAGTCGATCCCTTATCGAACCTCACAGGGGAGGCTCATCATGCGGCGGAGAACGCTGACATCGCTCACGGTGGCATTCACGGTTGGATGCATGCTCGCCGCCCTGGCGTGGGCACAGCAGGCCGCGCCCCCGTCCTGGAAGCAGGGCCAGCCCTCCAGCATGGCCGACTCGACGCTCGCCCCCATTCCCCAGCCCCCCGCGCCCAAGGCCGCGGGGGAGATTCCCGTCGACAAGATCAAGGTGCCGCCCGGTTTCAAGGCCGAGCTGTGGGCCTCCGGGATCAACAATGCGCGCGCCATGACGTGGGGCGACAAGGGCACGCTGTTTGTCGGTAGCCGCGTGGCGGGCAACGTCTATGCGGTCGTGGACAAGGGCGGCCAGCGCGAGGTCAAGACCATCGCCACCGGCCTGAACCTGCCGAACGGCGTGGCCTTCAAGGACGGCACGCTCTACATCGCCGAGGTGTCGAAGATCAGCAAGATACCGGGCATCGAGGACAAGCTCGACAGTCCGCCCGCCATGGAACTGGTCTACGACACTCTGCCCAAGGATATGCCGCACGGCTGGAAGTACCTCGCCTTCGGCCCCGACGGCAAGCTCTACTTCAATATCGGCGCGCCCTGCAATATCTGTATGCCGCCGGACACCCACGCCAATCTCTCGCGGGTGAATCCCGACGGCACGGGCTTCGAGTACGTCGTCCACGGCGTCCGCAACAGCGTGGGCTTCGACTGGCATCCGGTGACCAAGCAGCTCTACTTCGCCACCCACGGCCGGGACTGGCTGGGCGACAACGAGCCGAGCGACAAGTTCGACGTGGTGACGAAGAAGGGACAGCACTTCGGCTTCCCCTACTGCCATCAGGGTGACGTCCTCGATCCCGAGTTCGGCAAAGGACGCTCCTGCAAGGAGTTCGTGCCCCCGCTCATCAAGACGGGTCCCCACGTGGCGGGCAACGGGGTCGAGTTCTACACGGGCTCGATGTTCCCGCCCGAGTACAAGAATCGCGCCTTCCTCGCCCAGCGCGGATCCTGGAACCGCTCGGAGAAGGTCGGCTTCCGGGTGATGATGGTCACGCTCCTCCCCGGCGCCGCGCCGAAGTACGAGATCTTCGCCCAGGGATGGCTGCAGGGACAGGAGATCTGGGGGCGCCCCGTCTACACGAAGCAGATGAAGGACGGCTCGCTCCTCATCGCCGACGACTACGCGGGAGCGATCTACCGGATCAGCTACCAGCGCTGAGCCACATGCGGCTGTTTGCCGGCGCCTCGATCGCTCTCGCCTTGCTGGCGACGGGCGGGGCGCCGGCGCATGCCGCCGACGTCGAAGCGGGCAAGCGCAAGGCCGAAGCGTGCGGCGCCTGCCACGGCGCCGACGGCAACGCCACCATACCCGGGACGCCCTCCCTCGCCGGACAGCCCGTCTACTTCACCCACTGGCAGCTCATCAAGTATCGCGACGGGCGACGCAAGGATCCGCAGATGTCGCCGCTCGCCAAGAACCTCACCGATACCGACATGGCGGACCTCGCCGCTTATTTCGCGGCTCAGCGGGCGCTCCCCCGCCCCGCGACGACGGACCCCGCCAAGGTCGCCGAGGGCAAGCGTCTGGCCACGCTTCACCACTGCGCCTCCTGCCACCGCCCCGATCTGTCCGGGCAGCAGCAAGTCCCCCGCCTCGCCGGCCAGGACTACGACTACCTCCTCCGTCTCCTCCGCGGCTTCAAAGCCAAGACCGCCTCGGACCTCGACGGCACCATGACCATGGCCGTCCAGCCCCTCCGCGGCGACGACATCGAAAACCTCGTCCACTACATCGCCAGCCTCGGCGCCTCGCCCTAGCTTCTCCGCCCTAGCTTCTCCGCCCTAGCTTCTCGCCCTAGCTTCTCCGCCCTAGCTTCTCCGCCCTAGCTTCTCCGCCCTAGCTCCTCCGCCCTAGCCCCCCTCACCCTGCCCTCTCCCCCTATGGGGGCGAGGGACGCACTGTTCGCAAACTAGAGCCGGGTGGGGTGGGGGGGATGCCCTCCCGGGACCCGTATCTTCTGCGTGTGGTCGAAGCCACAGACCTCAATATCGTGTCGGGCGAGAGTGGCCCAGCGGATGGCAACTCAGCGTGGTCCCGGGAGGGCATCCCCCCACCCCGTCCGGCGGTAAAAGGCAGCCCTAGCGCGGAGCTGAACGGAGAGCGGTCCAGATCCGAGCAGGCGTCAGCGGCATATCGAGATGCCTGATGCCGAATGGCGAGAGCGCGTCCACGGCCGCGTTGACGACAGCCGGCGGCATCCCGATGCAGCCTGCCTCCCCCACCCCCTTGGCCCCCAGCGGATTCCGCGGGGACGGCGTGCAGGTTTTCTCGATGACGACGTGCGGCACCTCGTCGGCGCGCGGCAGCGCATAGTCCATGAGGGTCCCCGTCACGAGCTGGCCGTCGCGGTCGTAGACGATGGCCTCCTGGAGCGCCTGCCCCAGTCCTTGGGCGAGACTGCCGTGGAGCTGGCCCTCGGCGAGGAGCGGATTGATCACGGTGCCCGCGTCGTCCACCCACACCAGCCGCTCGATGACGAGCCGGCCCGTCTCGGCCTCGATGCGAAGCGCGCAGACGATGGCGCCGAAGGTCCACACCTCGGTGTCGGGCTGGAAGTACACGCTCGCTTCAAGGCCGGGCGTGTCGCCCACGGGCAGGGCCTGGCCACCCGCATAGGCGGTGGCCGCCACCTCGCGCCATTTCACCTGCCGCTGCGGCACGCCCGTGACCTGAAACCCACCGGGGACGGTGATCACGTCCGCCACCGCCGCCTCGAGCATCCGCGCCGCGATACGGCGGCCCTTCTCGCGGACATCCACCGCCACACGCTGCAGCGCGCTCCCGCCCAAGGCCACGCTGCGGCTGCCGAAGGTGCCGAACCCCTCGGGTCCCGACCGCGTGTCGCCGTGGACAACCTCCACATCGTCCGGGGTAACCCCGAGATGGTCGGCCACGATCTGGGCGAAGGTCGTCTCGTGCCCTTGCCCGTGCGCGCTCGAGCCGGTGATGGCCGTCACGCGCCCCGATCGCTCGACTTTGACGCTGCCACTCTCCCAGCCGAGCGCGCACGGCTCGACATAGGAGGCGAGGCCGATGCCCACGATCTCCCCTCGCCCCCGGCGCTCCGCCTGCTCGCGCCGCAGGCCCTCGTAGTCCGCGGTGGCGAGAGCGCGCTCGAGGGCAAGGTGATAGTCGCCGGAGTCGTAGACCTGGCCGGTGGCCGTCTTGAACGGAAAGGCATCGGCCGCGATGAAATTTCTACGCCGGATCTCCGCGGGATCGAGACCGGTGGCGCGCGCCGCGGTGTCCATGAGCCGCTCGATGACGAAGCAGGCCTCGGGCCGCCCCGCCCCGCGATAGGCCGACACGGGTACGGTGGTGGTGAGGGCGCCGGTGACGGTGATGTCGCAGGTGGGGACGACATAGCAGCCGGGGAGGAGGCGCGCGTGATTCCACGGTGAGCCGGCGGCGGCGTTCATCAACGCGGCTCCGAGGGGAGCGGTGATCTGCGCGCGAAGCGCCGTGATGCGGCCGTGCGCATCGACGGCGAGCTCGCCCTCGCACACGGAACCGCGGGAATGATTGGTGGTGATCTGGTCCTCCGCGCGAGTGGCGATCCACTTCACGGGCCGGCCGAGGCGACGCGTGAGCCAGGCCAGCAGCACCTCCTCGCGGTACGGGCCCGTCTTGACACCGAAGCCGCCGCCCACGTCGGGCGCGATCACGCGCACCCGCGACTCGGGCATGTCGAGGATGCGCGCCACTTCCGCCCGGATCCGGAAGGGCGCCTGGCAGGAGACCCAGAGCGTCAGATCTTCCGTCGACGGATCGAAGGCAGCGAGGACGGAGCGCGGCTCCATCGCCACCGCGGCCAGCAACTGCTGGGCGACGCGAAGCGAGACCACGTGCGCCGAGCCCGCCACGGCCCGCCCCGCGTCGCCTTCGCGCAGCGTGCGGGTGAAGCACCGGTTCTTGTCGATCTGGGGATAGAGGGTCGGCGCACCCTCGGCCACCGCGCCCTCGGGTCCGGGGAGGGCGGGAAGCGGCTCGTAGCTGATCTCGATCAGATCGAGAGCGTCGCGCGCGGCGTAGATCGTCTCCGCCGCCACCGCGGCCACCGGCGTTCCCGCCGCGTGCACGATCCCGTCGGCGATGATGGGATGAGGCGGCACGCGCATGTCCGGGATCACCCGATTGACGGGGAGCGCCGCCAGATGAGTGAGCTCGGCGCCGGTCACCACGGCGAGAACGCCGGGAGCGCGGCGCGCGGGCTCGACGTTCAGGACAGCGACGCGCGCATGCGCGTACGGGGAGCGGAGCAGGGCCACGTGGGCGCACGCGACGGGACGGATATCGTCGACGTAACGTCCGGAGCCTATGAGCAGGCGGTGGTCTTCACGTCGCTTGAGGGGGCGGCCTATCCAGGCGCCGTCCGCGGGCCCCTCGCCGTGGCTCACGGCCGCATGGTGTGCGTCGAGGCTCCGGGCTGGCGCCGCGGGGCCGCGAGCTCCGCGAACTCGCAGAGGAGCGGTCGCGTGTCGCGCGGGTCGACGATCTCCTCGATCCAGAACGTCTCCGAGGACCGGAAGGGCGAGCGGAGCTTGTTCAGACGCACCTCGATCTCTTCGAGCTTGGCCTGGGGATCGGGGGCGGCGTCGATGTCGGCGCGATAGGCCGCCTCGATCCCGCCCTCGAGAGGGAGGGAGCCCCAGCGGCCCGACGGCCACGCATAGCGCGTACAGAAGCGCCCCCCGTTCTTGTGGGCGGCCCCCGCCACGCCGAAACAGTTGCGCACGATCACCGAGCACCACGGCACCGTGGTCTGCCATATCGCCGACATGGCGCGCACGCCCTGCTTGATGGTGCCCGTGCGCTCCGCCTCGAGGCCAATGAGGAAGCCGGGGCAGTCGACAAGATACACCACGGGCAGGTGGAAGGTCTGGGCGAGATCGACGAAGCGCTCGACCTTCTGGCAGGTGTCGGCCCCCCATGCCCCGCCGTAGAAGTACGGATCGCTGGCGAGGACGGCCACCGGCCAGCCGTCGAGACGGGCGAGGCCCGTGATGATCGAGCGACCGTAGAGCTGGCTGATCTCGAAGAACGAGCCCTTGTCGACCACCGCCTCCACGATGCCGCGCATCTTGTACGGCTTGCGGATGTCGCGGGGAATGGCCTCGATCAGCGAGGGCTCCCGGCGCGCGGGCGGATCGGCACGCGCGCCGCGCGGGGGCACGTCGTCGATCGACGAGGGCAGGTAGGAAGATGGGCCGCCCCGAGCCCCGCCACCGAACCGAGACCGAGAGCCACGCGGGGGACGGTGCCGATGTTGTCGACCACCAGCTCCCAGCCACTCACGCCCGGAACATTGGCGCGCCCCGTGGTCTCGATGGTCTTCACCGAGCCGCCGCCGCCCGAGCCTTCCACGAGGCGAATCAAGGGCAGGCGCATCTCGTTGGCCATCTGCTCGCACATGAGGTGCTTGCCCTTGATGGTCGCGTCGGCGGAGCCCCCGCGTACCGTGAAGTCGTCGCCGCCCACCACCACCGGCCGGCCGTCCACCTTGGCCCGCCCGAAGACGAAGTTGGAGGGCGTGAGGCTCGCGAGCTCATTGGCCTTGTCGTAGGCGGCCATGCCCGCGATCTTGCCCAGCTCGTGGAATGAGCCGGGATCCACGAGCTTCTCCACCCGCTCCCGAATCGTCAGGCGTCCGCCGTCGTGCTGCCGTCGCACGCGCTCAGGGCCACCCAACTCCTCGGCGAGCGCCTCGCGCCGCCTGAGCTCGTCGAGCTCGGGCTCCCAGCCCTTGGACCCTCCCGGAGTCTCGGCCATGCTCTAGGCGAACGCCTTCCGCAGCGATCCCGCCACCTCGTCCGCGGCGCCCCGCGCCTTGTCGAGGAAACGCGTCATGCGGATGAAGCCGTGAAACATGCCCTCGTAGCGGGTGAGGGTCACGGGCACGCCGGCGTCGCGGAGACGGGCGGCATAGGCCTCGCCCTCGTCGCGGAGCGGATCGCAAGCGGCCGTGATCACGAGCGCGGGAGGCAGCCCGGCCAGGCTCGGCGCGAGGAGCGGCGAGGCGAGCGGGTCCCTCCCCTGCTCTTCGCGCTCCAAATAGTGGCGCCAGAACCACCGCATGGCCTCGCGCGTGAGCACATAGCCCGTGGCGTTTTCGTGGTACGAGGGCGTGTCGAGACTGGAGTTGGTCACCGGGTAGATGAGCGCCTGGTAGACGAGCGCCGGACCCTTGCGGTCGCGCGCCATGAGCGCCACCACCGCGGAGAGATTGCCCCCCGCGCTGTCGCCGCCCACCGCCACCCGGCGCGCATCGATGTCGAGCCGCGCAGCATTGGCAACGATCCACTCGAGGGCCACGTACGAATCCTCGACGGCCACCGGATACTTCGCCTCGGGCGCCAATCGATAGTCCACGCTCGCCACCGCGCAGCCGGCGGCATTGGTGAGCGAGCGGCAGATGCCGTCGTGCGTGTAGAGATCGCCGATGACCCACCCCCCGCCGTGATAGAAGACGAGCGCGGGATGGGGACCCGCCCCGCCCGGCTTGTACAGCCGCACGGTGATCTCGCCGCCCTTCACGGGCACGCGATGCTCGATCACCGCGGCGACCTCGTCGAAGGGGCCCAGGCCCGCGGTGCGGGCACGCATGGATTCGCGCGCCTCCTCCGGCGTCGAATCCTCGATAGGCTTGAGGTTGAGCTTGGCCATCGCGTCGACGAGACTCTGCGCCTGCGGATCAAGCGGCATGTTTTCCCTCCTTGATGATTCGTTCACGCTCAGCCACCCGGACACCGGAGCATAGGTCTCCGTGCGACGTCGGCCCCTATCATACGCGACCGCTCGATTGCGTGACCGGCCACCAGCAAGCCGCCGGCGCGGCCGTGGCCTCACACACCCCGGGCTCCGGAGAAGGACTCCGGAGCCCGGGGCCGCGCTCATTCGAGACCGCCCGCCGGTCTACTGCTGTTCGCGCTGTGGCGGCTTGGCCTCGGCGCGGCTCGGCGCGAGGCGATTGGCCGGCTCCCCCGGGAGTCGAGGCGCCGGCTGGCCCGACCCTTCGGGCCGGATATCCTGAGGCGGGGCCGCGCGACGAGTAGCCGGCT
>WNGE01000953.1_pt1 | contig 37580 bp, 44 predicted proteins | sample 5400651 | NCBI WGS metagenome assembly WNGE01 (sample SAMN13153370, study PRJNA577476) | soil metagenome | isolation source: 60 cm soil or saprolite under grassland replicate 2 | place: USA:California | collected 2016-06-15
TGGGATGGCCTGGCGCCGCCGTAACGGCTGGATGCGCGAGTCACCGGCGCGGCAGCTGACCGAGGCCGACCTCGGCCAGCCGCTTGGCGACCGGGCTACCCTGCTCCAGTTCTCCTCCGCCTTCTGCGCTCCGTGCCGCGCGACGAGGCAACTGCTTTCGGACGTGGCCGGCCGCACCGATGGCGTGGCGCACGTCGAGATCGATGTGGCCACGCGCACGGACCTGGCCCGGCAGCTCGATGTCCGGCGGACCCCGACCGTGTTCGTGCTCGGCCCGGGCGGGCAGATCGCACGCCGGGCCAGCGGGCTGCCGCGCCGCACCGAGGTCGTCGACGCCGTCGCCCTGGCCGCAGCGGAGGGAGCGCCGTGATCTGTCAGCCCAGGCATGAGCAAACCGGCCGGTGCCTGCTAGCGTGGGCCAGCCAAGAGCTACCGGATGGACGGAAAGTGACTTCTGGCGTGGGCACACATAGCATCAGGCCTATGCCCATCGCCGCCACCGCTGGCAGGCCGCCAGTCTGGGCGACGCCAGCTTGGCGTGCGCCAGCGCCGCTGACCAGGCGGCGCACCGTTGATTACTGCCGCGTGGCGACGGCGCTGTGTCCCGGGGCGCCGCGCCGGCGCCAGGCTGCCTGATCGCCGGTCACCTGGCCGGGCCGGCCCGGCGCAGATCCGGGGAGTCGGGCCGGTGAGGTCTGAGTAAGGGCCAGATCCTGCCGGGCAGAGGCCGTGAGTGCTCCCTGAGGCCGGGCAGATGGCCGGGCGCGGACAATTACCCCAGACCGGGATTGCAGGAAGAGGTGGCTGCGGGCATGAGGATCGATCCACGGGGGCAGCGCTTCAATGCGGCGGTGTCCGCTGTCGTCCTCGCGGCGGTCCTCGTCACGGGCAGCGCGTGGCTGCTGGCAGCGCAGGCAGTCGTGTTCGGGGTGGGCACTGTGCTTGGTATGTCATACGCGCCGTACGGTCTGATCTACCGCTGGCTGGTCAGGCCGCGGCTGGGCCCGCCACGGGAAATGGAGGACGCGGCCGGGCCGCGCTTCTCCCAGGGCGTCGGCCTGGTCGTCAGCATCGTCGGGGTGACCGGGTATGCGACCGGTCTCACCCCGCTCGGCATGGCCGCTGCCGCGGCAGCGTTCGCCGCCGCGTTCCTCAACGCGGCCTTCGGCTTGTGCCTGGGCTGCGAGATGTATGTGATTATTCGCCGAATCTGGCCGCGCCAGCAGAGGGCAGCGACGCCAGAGCCTGACAAGGAGGTAGCCGCATGAGCCGCTCTGACGTCCTGGTGGACGCCGACTGGGTAGAAAACCACCTCGACGACCCGGGCGTGGTCCTGGTCGAAGTGGACGAGGACACCACCGCCTACGGCAAGGGGCACATCCGCAACGCCATCAAGCTGGACTGGAAGCAGGATCTGCAGGACCCGGTGCGCCGGGACTTCGTCAACAAGTCGCAGTTCGAGGCGCTGCTGTCGGCGCGTGGCGTGGCCGACGACGACACCGTGGTGCTGTACGGCGGCAACAACAACTGGTTCGCGGCATACGCGTACTGGTACTTCAAGCTGTACGGGCACCGCGACGTCAAGCTGCTCGACGGCGGGCGCAAGAAGTGGGAGCTGGACAACCGTACCCTCGTCAAGGACCCGGTCTCCCGGCCCGCCACCAGCTACACCGCGCAGGCGCAGGACCGCTCGATCCGGGCCTTCCGCGACGAGGTGGTGGCCGCGATCGGCACCCAGAACCTGGTCGACGTACGCTCGCCCGACGAGTACGCCGGCCGGCTGCTGGCCCCCGCCCACCTGCCGCAGGAGCAGGCGCAGCGGGCCGGGCACATCCCGACCGCGATCAGCGTGCCGTGGAGCAAGGCCGCCAACGAGGACGGCACCTTCAAGTCCGACGAGCAGCTGCGCGAGCTGTACGGGGCGGCCGGGCTCGACGAGAGCCGGGACACCATTGCATACTGCCGGATCGGCGAGCGCTCCTCGCACACCTGGTTCGCCCTGCACGAGCTGCTCGGGCAGGTAAATGTCAAGAACTACGACGGTTCCTGGACCGAGTACGGGTCGCTGGTCGGCGTCCCGGTCGCGCTCGGTGACCAGCCGGGTGAGGCGTGAGAGATGAGTAGTGACATCACCGGTTGCGGCGCGCCGGAGCAGTCCGCGCCGATTCCCGCCGGCGTCGATCTGGAGAAGGAGACGGTGATCACCGGCGTGGTCTGCGTCGGTGACGTCCCGGTACCCGGCGCCTACGTCCGGCTGCTGGACGCCACCGGCGAGTTCACCGCCGAGGTGGTCACCTCGGCCGCCGGACACTTCCGGTTCTTCGCGGCGCCCGGACAGTGGACGCTGCGGGCGCTGTCCCGCTCCGGCAACGGCGACGCCACGGTGTCCGCCGACCGGGGCATCAACGAGGTCGCGGTCAACGTCGCGGCCTGAAACCTGTCGCGCACTGAACGGTCCAGCCCGTCGGGCCCCCGGCCGCAACGCCGGGGGCCCGACGCTGTCACGATGGACAGCGTGACCACCCCAGACGCGGCGCCGCCGGTCTACCTGCCGTATCCGCCCCCGCCGTCGAACCCTCGGGTACGCCGGGCACTGATCGCGGTGGCGGCCGCGTGGGGGCTGCTGCTCGCGGTCAGCGGGATCTGGTACTCGTGGCACGGCCGGCCGACCGATCGGGACCAGACCACCGTCGCCCGCGCCGAGCCCGTGGTGGCCCAGGCCATTGCCGACGTGGTACGGGCAGCCGGCGGGTCGGTGGTGCCCGCGCTCTCCGGTTTCGAGAAGACCGGCGACTGCTCGGTGACGCCGGTACGCGATGGCGCGGAGTACCAGCGGGTGGTCCGGCTCTACACCCCGGCGGGTGGCGAGCCGGCCGTGCTGGACCGGATCGCCCGTGGCCTGCCGGCCCGGTACCGCGCGGTGGCCCGCCACTCCGCCGGTGGCGCGGTGCACACGTTCTCCGCCGACGCCGGGTACTACGTGGCGGTGACCGGCACGGTCGAGCGGGCCGGCCTGGTCGCGGTACAGGCGCGGACCGGCTGCCGGCCGCTGGGCCAGCGGCCGGCCGCCGACCCGGGCGCCAGCCCGGGCGAGAACCCGTTGGGCGTCAACGGTTCCTGGCAGCTGCACGCCCTGCCGTGCGGGCTGCGTACCCTCGCGGTCACCGGTCCGGCGAGCCGGACGTTGAGCACACTGCCGGAGACCGGAGCGGTGGTGCATACCGCCGACGTGTGGGCCGCACCGGACGGCCGGGCGGCCCGCTTCGACGCCGGTACCGTCACCTGGACCATGACCTCCGGCAGCTGTTAGCCGGGGGTGGCGACCGGCTCCGGTTCGCTGGCCACCCGCTCGCGGGTCCGCCGGGTGGCCAGCACCGAGCCGGTCAGGACCAACGCGAAGCCGACCGCGATGCCGAGCGTGAACCGCTCGTGCAGCAGCAGTACGCCCAGGGTCACCGCCACGGCCGGGTTGATGTACGTGATGACCGTCGCCCGTACCGGTCCGACCTCGGCGATCAGCGCGAAGAACAGCAGGAACGCGGCTGCCGTACAGACCAGCGCGAGAACGAGCACCGCACCGGTGACCGAGGGTGCCGGTAGGTGCGCGGGCAGCTGGGTGAGGGCGATCGGGAGATACACGAGCGCGGTCACGGCCAGCGAGGTGGCGATCACGCCGAGTCCGGGGAGCCCGGACAGGTACCGGGAGAGGATGAACGGACCGACCGCGTACCCGACCGCGACTCCGGCGATCTCGACCAGCGCCCAGAGGTCCCCGACGTGCAGATCCAGGCCGACCAGCGCGGCCACCCCGATGAGCCCGACGAGCAGGCCGAGCAGCCGCTGTGGGCCGAGTCGTTCGCCGCCGGTGGCCCAGCCGAGCAGCGCGCCGACCAGCGGTACCCCGGCGATCAGCAGCCCGGCGAGCGAGCTGCTCAGCCGCTGCTCGGCGGTGTTCAGCAGCAGCCACGGAATGGCCACCTCGACCGCCGCGAAGGCGAGCAGCGGTCGCCAGTGTCGCAGCAGCGGGCGCAGCTGGCCACGTGCGGCGGCAACCGGCAGCAGCAGCAGGCAGGCCAGCGCGGTGCGGAAGAAGACCAGCGACGCCGGGTGCAGGCCGCCCACCGCAACCTTGATCAGCAGGTACGGGATACCCCAGATCACGCCCATCGTCGCGAACAGCAGCCAGCCCCGCCGTGACATCGTGGTGCTCCCCTCGTCAGGAGCGATTCTGCCCAGCGGTCCTTTCCGCGACTAGCGATTTCCGGTCATCGAGTTGGGATATCCGGTCACGCGGGCGTGAGCACCACCACAGGAATGTCCCGGCTGGTACGCGTCTGGTAAACGTCGTAGTCGGGCCAGATCGCGGTCATCACCGGCCAGAGCCGGGCCTTCTCCTCCCCGGACGCGGTATGCGCGACGGCGTCGAACCGCTGCGCCCCGACCTGGAGCCGTACCCGTGAGTCAGCGCTCAAGTTGCGGTACCACAGCGGAGGCTCGTCGGAACCGCCCTTGGACGCGACGACCAGGTACCGGTCGCCGTCCCGCCCGTAGATCAGCGGCGTGCGGCGGGCCTTGCCGGAACGCCGGCCGATCGTGGTGAGCAGCAGCGTCGGTACCCCGTCCCGCCACTGGTGCCCGTCGGTACCGTCGCTCGCGATGTACCGTGCCACGTGGTCACGCTGCCATCCCGGTGGCGGATCGATCGGATCGTCCAGATCAGTCATCCGTCCAGCCTTACACACCAGTCATGCTCAGGCTCAGTACACCAGCGCCTGTACCCCGTCGGCGGTTACCTCTTCGACGAACGTGGCCGCGCCGGCGAGGCGTACCCCCGGAATGGTGTCTTCGGCGGCTATGGCGCGGCGGGCCGCGCACTGGGTGCAGAGGGTGACCTGCCCTCCGGCCAGGACGGCGGCGAGCAGGCCGGCGAGCGGCGCCGCGTGCGGCAGCTCGAACTCCGCCGCCCGGCCGGGCAGCGCGAACCAGGCGGACTCGCCGGTCAGCCAGAGCGACACCGACACGCCCGAGGCGACCGCGGTCGCGGCCACCGTGAACGCTTGCGAGCAACGCTCCGGAGCATCCATACCAGCGGTTACCTTGACGACGAGGGTGCGTGCCATGCCGCCCAGCATAGGATCGGGAGTCGTGGTAACTGAGATCGGCTTCGTGAGCCTGCTGGTCGCCGGGTTCGGCGCGCTCGCCGGGTGCCTGGCCTACCTGGCCGTACGGGTGTCGAGGGGACGATGGTGAGCGAGAATCCGATGGCGCCGCCGTGGTTGAGCGCCCCACCGGTCGCCGAATATCCCTACCAGGAGTCGCACGACCTGCGTACCGGGCCGGATCTGCACCCGGCGCTGCTGGGCCTGCTGCCGTTCGTCGGGGTGTGGCGGGGCCGGGGCGGTGGCGACTACCCGACGATCGAGAGTTTCGGCTATGCCCAGCAGATCCGGTTCAGCCACGACGGGCGGCCGTTCCTGTTCTACGAGTCGCGGGCGTGGCTGCTGGCCGACGACGGTACCCCGATCCGGCCATCGCACCGGGAGGTCGGCTGGTGGCGTCCGGTACTCGTGGACGGCAAGGCCACCGACGAGCTGGAAGTGTTGCTGACCAACCCGACCGGGGTGATGGAGTTGTACGTCGGCCGGATCGGGCCGATGCGGGTGGAGCTGGTGACCGACGCGGTCGTCCGCACCGTGACCGCCAAAGAGGTCAGCGCCGGGCAGCGGCTCTACGGCATCGTCGACGGTGCCCTGCTGTACGCCCACGAGATGGCCGCGGTCGGCCAGCCGATGGGCCCGCACCTGTCCGCCAAGCTCAACCGGGTCGCCGGCTGACGCCGCCGCTAGGTCGGGAAGCCGAGCAGGGACAGCAGCCGCGGGGTGTCGTCGGCTGGCTTGCGGGTCACGCCGTCAAGGCTGCGTACCTCCGCGATCCCCCGCACCGAGGAGACCAGCCAGATCCCGCCGGCGGAGGTGAGTTCGGCCGGGCGGACCAGCTTCTCGCCGGCCCGCAGGTCCAGCTGGCTGGCGTGGTCGAGCAGCCATCGGGCGGTGGTACCGGGCAGGATGCCGGTCTGCTCCGGCGGCACCGTCCACAGCGTGCCCTGCTCCAGCCAGACCAGCGTGGCGGTGGGCGCTTCCAGGGCGTACCCCTCGGTGGAGACCCAGAGCACGTCGTCGGCGCCCTGCTGTTCGGCCCAGCGCAGCGATGCCATGTTCACCGCGTAGGACAGCGTCTTCGCGCCGCCGAGCAGCCAGGGCGCGGCCGGCCGGGCGTGCACCGGGAAGCCGAGCGACGCGGTCAGCACCGCGATGCCCTCGCGGCGGGCGCGGAGCGTACCGGCACCGACCGGGGCGACCGTGGCGAAAATGGTGACCTGTCCGGTGCCCTCCGGGCCGCGGGTGCAGACCAGCCGCAGCACGCCCTCGCTGCGCGCATCCCAGGCGCCGACCGCCTGGTCGGCCAGCTCGACCAGGGCCGCGGGTGGCGGCAGGGGCAGCTCCAGCCGGGCCGCCGACCGGGCCAGCCGGGCCAGGTGCTGGTCGAGCAGCCAGGGCCGGCCGTCGCGGACATGCAGGCTCTCGAAGATGCCGTCGCCGCGGAGCGCCCCGAGATCATCGGCGCGCAGGATGCGGGTACCGGCGGGGACGACACCGCGGCCGAGCACGGCAACGACACGGTCAGGCACGCCGCGAGGCTATCCCACCCACGCGGGTACGCTCGACAGCGTGTCCGATGTGTCACTCGCAGATGTGCTCCGTGCCAAGGGACTGCGGCTGACCGCGCAGCGCCAGCTCGTCCTCGACGCGGTGCACCAGCTCGGCCACGCCACGCCGGACCAGGTACACGCCAAGGTGTCCGAGGTGGCCGCCGGGGTCAACATCACCACCGTGTACCGGACCCTGGAGCTGCTGGAGGAGCTGGGTCTGGTGACCCACGCACACCTGTCGCACGGCGCGCCGACCTACCACACCGTCGGCGAGGCGCAGCACATCCACCTGGTGTGCCGGAGCTGTGGCGGGCTCAGCGAGATCCCGGCGACCGTGCTCACCCCGCTCGTCCGGGTCCTGGACGACGAGCGCGGCTTCCTGCTGGATGTCGGGCACGTCGCGCTGTTCGGGGTATGCGCGGATTGCGGGGGAACAGAATGAGCGAGCGTCAGCGAAGCGGAGCGGGCTTGTGAGCGAAGTGCTGGTGGCCGAGGTCGAGCCGAAGTCGGTGGATGCCGGTGCGGTCGCGCACTACGGCGACCCGGCGCGTGAGCAGCGTACCCTCGCCACCGCCGCCGGCCTGGTCGACCGCTCGCACCGGGGCGTGCTCGCGGTCCCCGGTCCGGACCGGCTGTCCTGGCTGGACAGCCTGACCACGCAGCAGCTGACCGAGCTGGCCCCGTGGCAGGGCACCGAACTTCTCGTGCTCTCCCCGCACGGACACGTCGAGCAGCACGCGGTGGTCACCGACGACGGGACCACCACCTGGCTGGACACCGAGCCCGGGCAGGCCGGGCCGCTGCTGGAGTTCCTCACCCGGATGCGCTTCCTGACCCGGGTCGAGCCGGCCGACGTGACCGCCGGCTGGGCGCTGCTCTCCCTGGTCGGGCCGGCCGCCGCGATTCCGGAGGTCGAGCTCGCGCCGCCGGAGGTCGCACCGGTGCCGGGTCCGAAGTTCGCCTCCGCCGACGTGCCGCGCGGTCCGACCACCCGCTACGCGGTCGCCGCATTGCCCGACGGCGGCTGGGTGCGCCGGTTGGGGTACGGGTACGACCTGCTCGTTCCGCGCGCTTCGGGGCCGGAATGGGCCGACCGGCTCGGTGTACCGTGGGTCGGGGTGTGGGCGTTCGAGGCGCTGCGGGTGGCGGGGCGGCGTCCCCGGCTGGGGCTGGAGACCGACCACCGGACCATCCCGGCCGAGGTGGGCTGGCTGGCCGACGCGGTACACCTGGACAAGGGCTGCTATCGCGGGCAGGAGACGGTGGCCCGGGTACACAACCTGGGCCGGCCGCCGCGCCGGCTGGTGCTGCTGCACCTGGACGGGGTATCCACCGACGAGCTGCCCACCCCGGGTACCGCTGTGTCCACAGTGGACGGACGTGAGGTCGGCTTCGTCGGAACCGCCGTCCGGCACTACGAGTTGGGCATGGTCGCGCTGGCCGTGGTGAAGCGCTCGGTGCCGGACACCGAACCGTTGCGGGTCGGCGTCTCCGCGGCCGCGATCGATCCGGGCTGACCGCTCAGGGAGCGACCGCGGCGTAGCTGGTACCGAGCTGCGCGTGGTTGAGATAGGCCACGGCGTGTCCGGTGTGGTTGGCCCCGGAGCGGTAGATGCCCCATTTGACGTTGTCGTGGGTGCCCCACAGCGTGGTGGCCGGGTAGCGGGTGGTGCCGTTGGTGAACCGCTGCTGCCCGCCGTTGTACCAGAACTCGACCCAGCCGTCCCCGTGCCGGGACAGCTTGAACCCGATCACGAAGCTGTCCCAGCTGTTCACCCGGAGCGGTCCGGTCCAGATGTGCCGGTCCGACCCGTCCGGCGCGATGAGCTGGAAGTGCAGCTGCCCGTCGCCGAGGGTACGCAGCACGAACGGCCCGACGCTGGGGGCGCCCCCGCCGACCCCGTCCACGTGCATCTGGAACAGCGCCAGCCAGGCCCCGGTCTGGGTCGGCAGCGGGTTCCACAGCGACCGCCAGCCGAGGTAGAACGTCTGCCCCTCCTGGGCGGAGCCGAGCGTGAGCACCGTACCGTCCGGCTTGCGCATGCCCCGGCTCTCGCACCTGGCCTTGGTACCGTCCGGGTTCTGCCAGGTCTCGAAGCGGAACGACGGACCGTACCGGCCCTGCGGGTCGGCCGCGACGCTGACCTCGCCGGGCGACTTCTCCACGCCCTCGAAGGCCCGGGCTCCCTTTCCGGTGTCCGCCGCCCACAGTACGGCGCCCGGGCGCGCCTTCGAGTGGGACGGCGACGGCCTGGTTGAGGTGGCGTCGTCGGACGGCGACTCGTCATCGGGTGGTACGTCGAGGTCGGCATCGGCGTCGGCGTCGGACGAGGCGCCGGCGGCCGGGGCGTGTGGTGCCGGCGCGGTGATGTAGAGCAGTCCGGCCGTACCGACGGCGACGAGAACGAGGAAAGGTACCACCGTCCACAGTGGACGGAAGCGGCTCCACCGGTGCTGGGTCACCCGCCCAGCTAAGGGCAGGCATCCATCCCCGTCAACGCCTAACGAGTCGTGATCAGGCCAACAGGGCCGCGAGTGTGGGTTGGAACCGGGCCAGGCTCGCGGTGTCCTCCAAGGACGGTTCACCCGAGCGGGTACTGGCGGCGACCAGGACCGCGCAGAGTCGTCCCGCTGCCACGCCCAGCTCCACCGAGCCCGGCCGCCCGCCGTGGGTGGCGCCCTCGGCGATGGCCGCGGCGTCCTCGGTGGTCGCCGCCTCGGCGAGGTAGACCAGCAGGAAGTGGTCCGGAGCGCCCCGGTCCGGGCCGGCCAGCGGGTACCCGTGGATCGACGCGCACCCGGTGAGACCGTCGATCGCCGCGGCGATCCGCTTGTCCGTGTTGGCGGAGACCCAGATCGGTGGCAGGTCCTCGCCGATGCTCAACCCATCGACGTGGTACGTGCGATCGTCCTCGATCGCGGCGGCCAGGCCCAGCGCGACCGGTACCAGATCCCGGTCCGGTTGGTAGAACTCGAGGCCGTCTTCGAACAGTGCCGGGCCATCGGGCGTGGTCACCACCCGGTAGCCACACGACCCGGCGAGGTCGATGTCGTCCTTCTCGGCGGCTTCGGCGATGATCTCGCTCACCCGCGGCTCGGCCCGGCCGACCGCCCCGGCGGCCGCCTCGGTCGCCGGTAGGCCCGTCCGGGGTGCGGCATACCCGGCGAGCATCGCGGTGACCACCACATCGCGCCAGTCCACCCGTTCGATATCAATGGCCGACAAGGCGTCGAAGGCCTGCCTGGCCGCGCGCTGGTCACCGGTCCGGATGGCGGCGAGCGCACACCGCTTGGCAAAGAGCAGCAGGGTGTACAGGTCGTCCATGGTCAGGTTGGCCCGCGTCACGGTCTGGTCCGGCCGGTCGGTCGCCACGTAGGTAGCCAGGAACGCGGCGAGCGCGCCGTCCTCCGGCCGGTCGACCCAGCGCCACAGGTCGGCTGACCCTTCCGGGTAGGCGACACCGGCGATCGGCGACGGACCCGGCGGTACGTGACGCCGCTGCGCCGCCGTCGCGGCGGCCAACTCCGTGCCCAGCACCACGACGTTGTCGGAGTCGTCGGCGAATCCCTCGTCCTGAGCCATGCGTTGAGGGTAGCGGCGGGCATCGGGGGATCTTCGCGGGCTGGATAGGGGACCACCCTCGTCCTACCCCTCTCATCCGGCCAACCGTGTTACCGGCCGGCGCCGACTCTGATAGGCAGATGTCAATGCGTTGGACGAAGAAGGTGGTGTACCCATGCAGAGATTGGTGCGTACGGCGGCCGTCCTTCTGCCCGCCGCCGTGGCCGCGGTGTTGTTCACCGCCGCCAACGCGTACGCCAATGTCGCGCTCACCCAGGTCAGCTCGGATCCCTACGCCGACACGCAGGCGCAGCACCGCACCGAGGTGGAGCCGGACACGTTCAGCTTCGGTAGCACGATCGTCTCCGCGTTCCAGGTCGGCCGGGTCTTCGGCGGCGGCGCCTCCAACATCGGCTTCGCCACCTCCTCGGACGGCGGTACGACCTGGACCCGCGGCTTCCTGCCCGGCATCACGACCGTCGGTGGCGGGGTGTACACGCGGGCCAGCGACGCCGCGGTCGCGTTCGACGCCCGGCACAACGTCTGGCTGATCTCCTCGCTGGCCATCCGGAGCTCCTCGGTCGACGTGCTCACCAGCCGGTCCACCGACGGCGGGCACACCTGGTCCAGGCCGGTCACCACGGCAACCGGCTCCCTGGACAAGAACTGGATCGTCTGCGACAACACCTCGACCAGCCCGTTCTACGGCCACTGCTACACCGAGTACGACGTCACCAGCTCCAGCGATGCCCTGCGGATGCGGACCTCGTCGGACGGCGGGGCGACCTGGGGGCCGGCGCGCGCGACCGGCGACGGGGCGCACGGGCTGGGCGGCCAGCCGGTGGTACGGCCGAACGGTACGGTGCTCGTGCCCTACCTGTCGACGAATGACCAGATCCGCTCGTTCCGGTCGGTCGACGGCGGCGCGAGCTGGCGCTCCACCGTACTCGTCTCGCCGGTCAGCCACCACGAGGCGGCCGGCGGGCTGCGCGAGGGTGGCCTGCCCACCGCCGAGATCGACGCGGCCGGTACGGCCTACGTGGCGTGGTCGGACTGCCGGTTCCGCTCCGGCTGCCCGAGCAACGACATCGTGCTGGCCAGGTCCACCAGCGAAACCACGTGGGCCGCGCCGGTACGGGTACCGATCGACGCCACCAGCAGTACGGTCGACCACCTCGTCCCCGGCCTCGGCGTGGACCGGGCCAGCTCGGGGAGTACCGCCCGGATCGGGTTGACGTACTACTTCTACCCCGCCGCCAACTGCACGGCGTCCACCTGCCAGCTCGACGTCGGGTTCGTCTCCTCGACCAACGGCGGCACCAGCTGGAGCGCACCGACCCAGGTCGCCGGCCCGATGAGCCTGTCCTGGCTGCCCAACACCAGCCAGGGACGGATGTTCGGCGACTACATCTCCACGTCGGTACGGTCCGGTGGCCGGGCGTACCCGATCGTCGCGGTCGCGCAGGCGCCGAGCGGGTCCACGTTCAACCTGGCCATGTACGTGCCCACCGGCGGGCTGCCGATCACCGGCGGTACCGTCCGGGCCACCACGAGCGCGCCAGGCACGACGCAGGTACCCGAGTCGCCGCCGGCCACCCGGATGACCGCGCGTTAGCCCGGGGTGTCGCGGGTCTGTAACTCGCCGACGAGCCGCGCGGTGACCGGTGTGTCGATGCCGTGTCGCCGCGCGGCGCGCAGGACCGCACCGCCGATCGCGTCCAGCTCGGTCGGCCGATGTGCCTCGACATCGCGCTGCATCGACGACTTCATGCCGGCCGGTGCCTGACCGAGCATGGCCAGGATCGTCCCGGCATGCACCGGTGCGCCGACCGCGGCCGCCACGGCGGCGACCTCGGTGACGACCGCTTCCAGGTCGGCCCACCGCTGCTCGCGAACCACTCCGAGCGGCGCGCCGGCATGCGTGGTGAGCAACGCCAGCGGCCCCAACAGGGCGAGCTTGTCCCACAGCAGGGCCGTCTCGTCCGCGCGAACGGTCACCTCGAATCCGGCCTGGCGCAACTGGCCGGCCAACGCCTCGACCCGATCGCCGGGTGCGGTGTCGCTGGCCACCTCGATCCAGGAGAACGGGCTGGTGTGCTCGATGCGCCCGGGCACCACCCGGGTCGACTCCACCCGGATCGCCCCGGCCACCACCTGCTCGGCCGGGAAACGCTTACGCAACGCAGCCATGTGCTCGACGCCGTTGAGCAGTGGCAGCACCAGACCCTCGCCCAGCGCCTGTGCCGGTACGCCGTCCAGGGCCACGTCCAGGCTCGTCGCCTTGACCGCCACCAGGCACACGTCGACCGGCTCCGCCAACCGCGGTACCGCCGTGGCGGGCACCTGGAACTCGCCGAACTCGACACTGCGTACGCTGATGCCATCGGAGTTCAGTACCGACACCGTGTCCGGCTTCGCCACGTATACCACCCGGTGGCCGGCCCGGGCCAGCACCGCGCCGAGCAGACCGCCGACGCCACCGGGTCCCACCACCGCCGCGCTCCACCGCGACACCGGCGCTCACCTCCAGCGAGTTCGGCAGGGTTACGCCGGTACCGTGGCCAGTCGGATCGATACCTCGTCGATCAGTGACTGCAGGGCGACCGCGGCCTCGGGAACGGCGTGCAGGAGGTCCTCCAGGCGGACCCGCCACATGCCGATCTCGGCCATCAGGCCGTCGGGTCGTTCGGCGCGTTGGAGCCGGGCGTGGGTGTCCGCGACGGCTTGGCGGTAGGCCATCCCGAACGTCCGGCCGAGTTGGTCGGCGAGCCAGCCGCACCAGTCGTCGGACGCGGCTGCGCGGGCGAACACCCCGGCGCCCTCCCAGCACAGTCGAGGCTGGTTGACCATCTCGCCTCCCGGATTGACGCGGACCACGGTCCCATCGTCTGCCGCCAGGGGCGGCCCGACAAGAAGGTAATCGGGGCCTGGTCCAGCCAGGCCCCGATCAGAGCTGACGCCGAACGGCTCACCTCAGCCGGTGTACCGGGCGAAGATCTTGCTGAAATCGTACGGCTTCTGGGTCACGTTGGTGCACTTGTACAGCGCACCGTGGCAGGCGTTGCGATCCCGGGTGACCTCCCAGAACGCCAGCTCGCCGACGTGGTTCGCCTTCGCGTAGCTGACCAGCGAGGAGGCGGCGGCCAGACTGAAGATCCGGCCGTCGTCGTTCTGGCCGAGCATCGGGGTGACCCCGACCATCCGGTAGGCGGCCGCGTCGGACAGGCCGAAGACGCTCTTGAGCTGGTTGTGCGTGGCCGTCGCGGCGTTCTTGGCGAGGGTGCCGTAGTCGCCGGGGAAGCCGCTGCCGTAGTCCATCGCCATCACGTTCACCACGTCGAGCTTCAGGCCGTTGGCCTTCGCCGACCGCACCACGGCCAGGCCGTTCTGGTCCAGGCCGGACGGGAGCACCGGCAGGGTCAGGGACACCTTGAGGCCGGGGTTGGCGGCGGCCAGCTTCTTGATCGCCTTGGACCGCCGGTCGATGGATGCCGGGTCGGCCACCGCGAAGCCCTCGATGTCGAAGTCGATGTACCTCAGGCGGTACGTGGTGACCACCGCCTGGTATTCGGCGGTCAGCCTGGCCACGTCAGTACACGCCTGGGCCAGTTCCTCGCCGTTCGCCCCGCCGAAGGAGATCTTCACGTCACCGCCGGCTGCCCGGATCTTCCTGATCTCGTCGAGCTGCCACGCCGTGCGCGGGTCGTACGCGTTGAACCAGCTCGCCTTGCACTGGTTGCCACCGGCGATGATGAACGCCAGCGTGAAGCTCTTCACCGTGCTCGCCTTGGCGATGGTGCTGAGCACCGGGGTCGGGTATGCGCCCATGTCGAGGTACGGCGCCACGCGCAGGGTGGCACCGCCGCCCCCGCCGCTCCCGGCCGAGGTCTTGGCGGAGACCGCGGCGCTCGCCGCCGACAGGTTACCGGCCGCGTCGGTCGCCTTGACGGTGAACGAGTACGTGGTGCTCGGGTCCAGCCCGTCGACCGTGGCGCTGGTCCCGGTGGCCTCGATCGCGAAGGCGCCGTTCACGAACACGTGATACCCGGTGACCTTGACGTTATCAATGGCGGCGGTCCAGGCCAGGCTGACCGAGCCGGACGTGGTACCGGTGACGTGCGGGTTGGTCGGCGGCTTCGGCGGGGTCACGTCGACCGGACCGCCGGCGCAGGAGCCGCCGTTGACGGTGCACCTCTGCGGGGTACCGGTGCCGTTGACCAGGAAGCCGAAGGTGGTGCTCTGCCCCTTGGCGAGGGTGGCGTTCCAGCCCGCGTCCTTGGCCGTGACGCGCTGGCCGCTCGTGGTGAGGCTGGCCGACCACCAGTTGGCCAGGCTGCTCCCGGCCGGCAGGTCGAACGCCACCGTCCAGCCGGTGACCGTACCGGCGGTGCCGTTGGTGACCGTGTAGCTGCCCTGGTACGCGCCGTTCCAGGTGGAGTCGACGTGGAAGGTCGCGGTCAGTCCGGTCGCGGCCTCGGCGGCCGGTGCGACGGCGAGGAAACCGGCGACCAGCGCGGCACCTGCCGCACCGGCGAGTAGGGCTAGCAACCGGGTCCGGGCCACCGGACACCCCCAATCAGACGACATACTTAAATAGGTCGATGCGAGAAAGGTAAAGACAGTTATCTGTTTGCGCAACCGGTTGGCCGGCTGAAACGCCGCCATGCGAGGATCCGGCCATGACAACGACGACGTTGGTCACGGTTGCCCCGACCGGGGCGGAGTCGGCCAAAGCCGACGTACCCGCCCTCCCGGTCACCCTCGACGAGCTGGTCACCACCGCCCGGGAGTGCGAGGGGCTGGGCGCCAGCGTGATCCACGTCCACATCCGCGACGACGCCACGGAGCCGACCCTCGACCTGGGCCGGCTGCGGGACACCGTCGGCGCGCTGCGGGAGGCGACCGACCTCATCGTCCAGCTGTCCACCGGCGGCGCGGTCACCGACCCGGAGGCGGACCGGCTGCGGGTACTCGACGCCGAGCCGGACATGGCCTCCTGCACCATGGGTACCGTCAACTTCGGTGACGCGGTATTCCTCAACCGCTGGGAGTTCATCGTCGAGTTGCACAGCCGCATGCAGGAGCGCGGGATCGTCCCGGAGTACGAGATCTTCGACCTCGGTCAGCTCACCACCCTGCACCGCCTGCTCGACCGGTACGGGCTGCCGGCCGGTGGACACGTCCACGTCGACCTCGTCATGGGCGTACCCGGGGGCATGCCCGGTACCGTCGAAGCGCTCGTCGCCAGCCTGCGCGACCTGCCCGAGGGTGCCACCTTCTCGGCCACCGGCATCGGCCGCTCGACCCTGCCGGTCATGCTCGCCAGCCTGTCCGCCGGCGGCCACCTGCGGGTGGGCATGGAGGACACGCTGACCTACGCCAAGGGCCAGCCGGTCGAGTCCAACATGCAGCTGGTCGCCCGCGCGGTCAGCTTCGCCCACCTGGCCCAGCGCCCGCCGGCCACCCCGGACCAGGCGCGCGAGCTGCTGGGGGTCAAGCGGCATGGCTGACAAGCGCCGCCCTGCTGATCCAGCCCAAGTGCTGGCTCACGACCAGCGCCGCCTTGCTGATCCAGCCCAGGTGCTGGCTCACGACCAGCGCCGCCTTGCTGATCCAGCCCAAGTGCTGGCTCACGACAGCTACGTCGGCGGCGAGCTGCTCGCCGAGGTGGTCAGATCGGGCTTTGTCGAGGGATACCACCGGGGCTCGGTCATCGTGCTCGACGCGGCGGGCAAGCCGGCCGCGGCGGCCGGGGACGTGCTCGGCCCGGTCTTCCCGCGGTCGGCCAACAAGCCGATGCAGGCGGTGGGCATGGTGCGGGCCGGCCTGGTCCTCGCGGAGCCCGCCGACCTCGCCCTCGCGGCCGCGAGTCACCGCGGCGAGCCGATGCACATCCAGCGGGTACGCGCGATGTTGCGCGCCGCCGGCCTGTCCGAGGACGCCCTGGCCTGCCCGCCCGACCTGCCGCTGTCCCAGTCCGCCCGCCGGGATGTCCTCGCCGCGGGTGGGCAACCCGAACCGGTTCTGATGAACTGCTCCGGCAAGCACGCCGCGATGCTGCTCACCTGCCTCGGGGCGGGCTGGCCGGCGGCCGGGTACCGCTCACCGGGGCACCCGCTCCAGCTCGCCCTGCGCGCGACCGTCGAGGAGCTGGCTGGCGAGCCGGTCACCGCGACCGGCGTGGACGGCTGCGGCGCTCCCGTCTTCGCGCTCTCCCTGGCCGGGCTGGCCGGGGCATACCTGCGCCTGACCGGCGCGCCGGAGGGGACGCCGGAGCGTACCGTCGCCGACGCGATCCGGGCCTACCCCGAGCTGGTCTCCGGTACCGGTGCCGACGACGCGCTGCTCATGCGCGGGCTGCCCGGCGCGCTGGCCAAGGGCGGTGCGGAAGGCGTGCTCGCGGTCGCCGTACCGGGGGTGGGTGCGGTGGCCATCAAGGTGGACGACGGGGCGATGCGGCCGCGGATGCCGGTACTGGCCAGTGCGCTGCACCGGCTCGGGCTCACCGCTCCCGTGCTGGACCAGCTCGCGGCGCACGCCGACGGGGTGGAGCAGCGCGGCGGCGGCGAGGTCGTCGGTACCGTCCGGGCACTGTGGTAGAGGACACGCTAGCTGGGATTAGCAATCGCTTGCTGGAGTTAGCACCGCCGGGTAGCGTCGGATGCGTGGCCAAGCCCCAGAACCTCTCCCGCGACATCGGCGGATTCATCCGCGACCTGCGCCACAACGCGCGCATCTCGCTGCGCCAACTCGCCGAGCAGGCCGGGGTCAGCAACCCCTACCTCAGCCAGATCGAGCGCGGCCTGCGCCGGCCCAGCGCCGAGGTCCTCCAGCAGCTCGCCAACGCCCTGCGGGTCTCCACCCCGGTGATGTACCTGCGGGCCGGGCTGCTCGATGCCCTCGACGCCAAGGAGGGGCAGGGCACCCTCGCCGCCATCGCGGCCGACCCCGAGCTGACCGCCGCGCAGAAGCAGTCGCTCATCCAGATATACGAGACGTTCCGGCGGGAGAACGCCCGGGAGGAGTCCGAACCGTCGGACGCCACCGAATCCGCGCCGGAAGCACCAACCGCCACCCCGGAAGAGTTCCCGAAGAAACCAGCGAAGCGGGCGGCCCGATCGGTCGCCTCGCAGCAGGAGGAGACCAAATGACCACCAACCAGACCACCAGGAAGTACCCGGCTCCGCTCTACGCGGCCGCGGGCGCGGGTGACCTCGCGTACCAGACCCTCAAGACCATCCCGGCGCGGGTGATCGAGCTGCGCGGCAAGACCGCGGTGCCGGAGCTCGACGTCGATCGGCTGCGCGGTGTGGCGCGGCGTAACGCGGCCGCGTTCGTGGCCGGGGTCGAGGCGGCCCAGGAGAAGGCGGTAGCCATCTACACCGACCTGGTCGCCCGTGGCGAGCAGGTCGTGCTCGGCAGCGCCAAGGCCACCCGGGCCGCGGTTGGCGAGATCGTCGCGGACGTGCGGACGGACGCGGCGACCACCGCCAAGGCCGCCGACAAGCCGGTCGCCGTCAAGGCGGCCCCCGTCAAGGCGACCAAGCAGACCCGCCCGGCCGCCAAGTAACCCGTACGCCTACCCGGGCGGGCCCGAGTGATCGGGTACCCGCCCGGGTAGTCTTGGCTTATGCTGCTCGCCGCCCAAGGCCCCAACTTCGTGGGACCCGTCCTGAACTGGGTCCAGGGCATCCTGGTGCTGGTCGTGCTGGTCGTCGAGATCGTCGCGTTCGTCAACTGCCTCACCCAGAAGGCCGAGGCGTTCCCCGTGGTCGGCTCGATCTCCAAAGGCGGCTGGCTGGGCATCACCGGCGCCTCGGTGTTCTTCACCCTGATCCTCGGACCCGCCCTGATCACCGGCATATTCGCCATCTTCGGCATGATCGCGGTGGCTGCCGCCCTGGTCTACCTGCTCGACGTACGGCCCGCGTTGCGTGACGCGGTGGACGGGCACGGTTCCTGGTAGGCGCGCTCAACCTCTTGGCGCTCGCCTCCGCTCCCGCGGGGCCCGTGGCCGGTAGGGCATAAGCTCACCCCGTGACCTCCCCCGCCCGCCCGTCCCGCCCCACGGATTTCTTCACCGGTGTCGGCCTGCTCGGTAAGGGCCTGGCGATGTACACCCGCAGCCCCCGGCTGCTCGTCCTGGGCATCCTCCCGGCCTTCATCGCGTTCGTGCTGCTGTTCACCGGCTTCGTGGCGGTGCTCTACTTCATCGGTCCGGAGTCCCGCGCGGTGACCTGGTTCGCCGCCAACTGGGACAAGGGCGTACGGGACGCGATGCGGATACTCGCCGGGGTGGCCATCGTCGTCGGCTTCACCTTCCTGGCGATCATCTCGTACACCGCGCTCGCCCTGGCCATCGGCGACCCGTTCTACGAGCGCATCTCCCAACGGGTCGAAGCCCGGTACGGCGACTCCGGTAGCACCGCCAACCTGCCCTGGTGGAAGGAGTTGGCCCGCAGCGTCGGCGAGGCGGTACGGCTGCTGACCTTCTCGGTGCTGGTCGCGGTGCTCGTGTTCCTCGTCGGGCTGATCCCGGTGGTCGGGCAGGTGGCCGCGCCGGTCATCGGCGGGGTGGTCGGCGGCTGGGCGCTGGCCCTGGAGCTGACCGGGATCCCGTTCGCCCGACGGGGCCTGCGACTACGCCAGCGTCGCCGGATGCTGCGCCGCTACGGCTGGCTGTCGATGGGCTTCGGCGTCGCGGTGTTCGTCTGCTTCCTGATCCCGTTCGGGGCGGTGCTCGTGATGCCGGCCGCGGTCGCCGGCGGCACCCTGCTGACCCGCCACGTACACGGGCAACCCGTCTAACGGCAAGCCGCGGGCCGGCTCGGCCGGCGCTTGCCGCGAAGGCGGGCGCCAAGAACTCAACCTACCCGGAGGCACTCCAGCAGGGCCTGCTCGCCGGTCAGCCGCAGGACGTCGAAGCCCACCCGGCCCCACAGCGCCAGTTGCAGGTCGCTCGCGTGGCCGGCCGCGACCGCGCGCTCGTGCAGGTCGTCGTCGTCGAGGATGGTGTCGGTGTCCAGCAGGGCGACGCCGCCGCTCTCTCGTAGCCGGACGTGCCAGGTGTGGTCGAGGTCGGTCGCGGTCAGCGCGACCATGCCGTGCCGGTCGGCCGGGCACCGGCCGCGGCCGGCGGGCAGGATGGTGTCGAGCACCTCGCTCACCCCGTCCGCGGCGAGCTTGGCCTCCAGCGGCTCGGTCAGCCCATGCGTGGCCATCTGTGCGTCCCACCGGTGCAGCGCGGTGTCGTGCGCTACCCGCCGCTGCCAGAACGCCACCCGCTTGGCCTGCGGGGCCCAGTTCCACGCGGGCATCTCCGGGTCGAGCCCGTCGAAGCGGGTGAGCAGGTCGGCGAACGCCTCGTCGAACTCGGCGAGAGTGGCGGTGTCCGGACCCGGCGGGTGCGGGTCTTCAGGCGGGGTGGTGACGCCGCGCGCGACATGGCGGGCGACCCACTCGTACTGTCCGGTCAGGTGCCCGATCAACTGACCGACCGTCCACTCGGGACAGGACGGTACCGGTGCGGCAGGGTCGGCCTCGGCGACCGCGGACCGGAAGGCGGGCACCTCGGACCGCAGCGCGCCGAGCCAGAACTCCTTGCTCCCGTGGGCCCTCATTCGCAATCTCCCCCCAGCGCTGGGTGGTACTCAGGGTAAAGCCTAGGGTGAGCGGGTGCACGATGGCAGCCGCGACCTGGCATCCAAGACCACCCTGCGGCTCGGCGGCCCGGCGGAGAAGCTGGTCACTGCCACCGTTACCGACGAAATACCCCAGATGGTACGGGGAGCCGGGCGGCTGGTGATCCTCGCCGGAGGCAGCAACGTGGTGGTCTCCGACGCGGGGTACCCGGGCACCGTGCTGTTGCTGCGCAACCGGGGCGTGCACGTGCGGCGGGACGGCGACGCGGTCACCGTGACCGTGGCCGCCGGTGAACCGTGGGACGAGGTGGTCGCCCGTACGGTGGCCGAGGGCTGGTCGGGCATCGAGTGCCTGTCCGGCATTCCGGGTTCGGCCGGCGCCACCCCGATCCAGAACGTCGGCGCGTACGGGCAGGAGGTCGCCGAGACGATCGTCGCGGTACGCGTCTACGACCGTACCCGTGACGTGGTCTCGTCGGTGCCGCCCGCCGGGTGCGGCTTCGGGTACCGGACCAGCGTGTTCAAGCATTCAGACCGGTGGATCGTGCTGGACCTGACCCTGCGCCTCACGCAGAGCCCCAGGTCCACCCCGGTGCGTTACCCGGAGCTGGCTCGGGTACTGGGCATCGGGGTCGGCGAGCAGGCCGGGCTGGACGAGGTCCGGGCCGCCGTACTCAAGCTGCGCGCCGGCAAGGGCATGGTGCTCGACACGGACGACCCGGACACGTACTCGGTCGGATCGTTCTTCACCAACCCGGTGCTGCCCGCCGCCGAGTTCGCCGGCCTGGCCGCCCGGGCGCCGGATGCGCCCGCCTGGCCGGGGGAGGACGGCGCGGTGAAGACCAGCGCCGCCTGGCTGATCGAGCACGCCGGCTTCACCAAGGGGTACGGCCGGGACGGGGTGTCCATCTCCACCAAGCACACCCTCGCGCTGACCAACCGGGGTGGTGGTACCACGGCCGCGCTGCTCGACCTGGCCCGGGAGATCCGGGCCGGGGTGCGGCAGCGCTTCGGAGTGACCCTGGTACCCGAGCCGGTCCTGGTGAACTGCGTGCTCTGACGGGTCGTGCCCGCTAGCGCAGCGCTGTCCAGGCGACGGTGATCTCGCCCAGCCGCCACCGGCCGGGCCGGTCGAGGATCGGCCAGCCGCGCTCGTGCAAGGCCGCCACGGTGTGCGTCCAGCGTTGCCGGGCGCCGAAGCTCCGGTACGGCGCGGCGGCCCGCCAGGCAGCGTCGAGTGCTTCGACGAACTCGTGTACCGGCTGTCCCGGCACGTTCCGGTGGATCAGCGCCTTGGGAAGCCGTTCCGCCAGGGTGGCCGGAGTGTCCAATGTGGACAGTTTGGCGGCCAGGGTCAGGGAGACCGGTCCCGCCTCGTCCAGCCGGATCCACGTGGCGAGCCGGCCCAGCTCGTCGCAGGTACCCTCGACGAGCGCACCGCCCGGCGCCAGCCGGGCGGTCATCGCGCTCCAGGCGTCCGCCGCCTCGGCGGCGTCGTACTGGCGCAGCACGTTCATCGCGCGTACCAGCACCGGACGCAGCCCGGCCAGCTCGAAGCCGCCCAGCTTGAAGGTGAGCCCGGGCGGATACGCGAAGGGTCGCGCATCGGCCACCCGTACCGGATCGATCTCCAGCCCGACCACCCGCACGTCCGGGCGTACCCGGGCCAGCCGGCCGTGCAGTTCGACCGCGGTGACCGGAGTCGCGCCATACCCGAGGTCCACCACCACGGGGTCATCGGCCGCGCGCAATACGCCGCCGAAGGTGGCCGCGATCCAGGCGTCCACCCGACGCAACCGGTTCGGGTTGGTCGTGCCCCGGGTAGCGGCGCCGAACGGCTTCGGCGCTGCCGGTCCGGCTGCCCCCGGCGGCTTCACCGCACCCGGTGCACCTTGTGCTGGGCGGCCTGGGCGAGTGGCCGGACCACCAGCCGGTCGACGTTCACGTGCTGCGGCCGGGTGGCACACCAGGCGATGCAGTCGGCGATGTCCTCGGCGGTCAACGGCTGGGCCACCCCGGCATAGACCGCGGCCGCTCTTTCCGCGTCGCCGTCGTACCGGTTGAGCGCGAACTCGTCGGTCTTCACCATGCCGGGATCGATCTCGATGACCCGGATCGGCCGGCCGTTGAGCTCCAGTCGCAGCGTCTCGGCGACCGCGGTCTGGGCGTGCTTGGCGGCCGCGTAGCCGCCGCCCCCCTCGTACACGATGAGACCGGCGGTGGAGCTGAGCACCAGGACGGTACCGGCGCCGGAGCGCTCCAGTGCGGGCAGTAGCGCCTGGGTCACCCGTACCGTACCGAGCACGTTGACCTCGTACATCCACTGCCAGTCGGCGATGTCGGCGGTCTCCACCGGGTCGCTGCCGCGCGCCCCGCCGGCATTGTTGACCAGCAGCGTGAGGTCCCCGTCGAGCGCGTCGACGGTGGCCGCCAGCGCGTCGACGTCGGCGGTGCGGGTCACGTCGCCGACGACCGCGGTCGCCTGCCCACCACCCCCGGTGATCTCCTTGACCAGGCTGTCCAGCCGGTCGGCCCGGCGGGCCGCGGCGACCACGTGGAAGCCTTCGGTGGCCAGCCGGCGGGCGGTGGCCGCGCCGATCCCGCTGGAGGCTCCGGTGACGACGGCGATCGGCATGTGCTTATCTTCGACCATGCCGGGCAGACCGGGCTACCGGACCAGCCACCCCACGAGCCATAATCCGACCGCCTCAGATGATTGCTGTCCAGCGGAAGTGATAGTGGGATCCGTCGATTAAGATGGATAAGATCACGTAGCATTTTTGCAACCTAGGAGCCCACACGTTGTCCGGCCGGCATCGACTCCGTTTCGCGGCGCCGCGCGGCCTGCGGCCGTTGACGGTGGTTGCCCTGTGCAGTGTGGTCGCGGTGCTGGCGGTGCTGGCGACCGAGACCACCCATCCATACAACGGCGGCGGCGGGGGCACCTCGAGCGCCGCCATCGATCCCGGCGACGGATCCGACTCGGACTCCAGCGGCCCGCCGAACGACGGCACCGACGACTCCACCCAGGATCCGGACGTTGACGCCACCGACGCCACCACCGCGCCGCCGACCCCGGGGGCGACCACCGGCCAACCCGCGCCCCAGCCGGCGCCCATCGCACCCGCGATCCCCGACAACCCGCAGCCGGTACCGGCGCCCGCGCCGAACCCGCCGGGCAGCCCGTCGACCTCGCCGACCCCGCCGCCCGGCCCGGTCTACATCGAGGCCGAGTCGTCGGCCAACACCCTGACCAACACCCGGATCTACAGCTGCACCCCGTGCTCGTCCGGCAAGAAGGTCGGCAACGTCGGTGACGTCGGCTCGACCACCGGCACCATGCAGTTCAACAACATACGCTGGGGCAGCGGCGGCCAGGTCCTCCTGGTGATCTCCTACGTCAACGGCGACCTCACCTCCCGTACCGCCCGGTTCAGCCTCAACGGTGGCGGCACGACCACGCTCACCTTCTCGCCGACCGGCAACTGGAACACGGTCCGCACCCTGAGCCTGCGGGTCACCCTGGCGTCCGGCAGCAACACGATCAAGTTCACCAACCCAACGAAGCCGGCGCCCGACTTCGACATGATCACGGTTCGGGCCCCATGATCCTGCTCACTTGACCGGGTGACCCGGACGCCCGCGCGGGAAGATGCCGGGGGTGCATCGGGTTGAGCCGGTTGGTACCCAGGCACCTGGTAACGCTGGGTGAGGTCAAGGAGCCGAATCGTGACGCGGGTGAGCAGGCTGCGCGGAACGTCACCGCGCCGGGTCGCCGTACTCTCGGTGCACACCTCGCCCTTGGACCAACCCGGTACCGGCGACGCCGGCGGGATGAACGTCTATATCGTCGAGGTGGCCAAACGGTTGGCCCAGGCCGGGGTCGAGGTCGAGGTGTTCACCCGGGCCACCGGTGGCGACCTGCCCCCGGTGGTCGAGATGGCGCCCGGCGTCCTGGTCCGGCACGTCACCGCCGGACCGCTGGAGGGGCTGGCCAAGGAGGACCTGCCGGCCGAGCTGTGCGACTTCACGCACGGCGTGCTGCGGGCCGAGGCGGCCCGCTCGCCCGGCTGGTACGACCTGATCCACTCGCACTACTGGCTGTCCGGGCAGGTGGGCTGGCTGGCCAAGGAGCGCTGGGGGGTACCACTGGTGCACACCGCGCACACCCTGGCCAAGGTGAAGAACCGCCAACTCGCCGCCGGGGACCACCCCGAGCCCCTCGCCCGGGTACTCGGGGAGGATCTGGTGGTCAGCGAGGCCGACCGGCTGGTGGCCAACACCCCGACCGAGGCCGGCGAGCTGATCGACCTGTACGGCGCCCCGCTACCCCGGGTCGCCGTGGTGGAGCCCGGCGTCGACCTGGACCGGTTCACCCCGCCCTGCGTCGGCCGGGAGACGGTGGTACGCACCGGGGCCCGGCGCCGTCTCGGCCTGCCCGAACACGGACAGGTGATCGCGTTCGTCGGGCGGATCCAGCCGCTCAAAGCACCGGACGTACTGCTGCGTGCGGTCGCCCAGCTCCCGCCCAGCGTCACCGGGCAGCTCACCATCGCGATCGTCGGCGGTAACAGCGGCCCCGGCCTGGACCTGGCCGGGCTGGCCGGTTCGCTGGGCATCGCCGGGCGGGTACGGTTCCTGCCGCCGCAGAGCCGCGAGACCCTGCCCGACCTGTTCCGGGCCGCCGACCTCGTTGCGGTACCGAGTTACAACGAGTCGTTCGGGCTGGTCGCGCTGGAAGCGCAGGCATGCGGTACCCCCGTCGTCGCGGCCGCCGTCGGCGGCCTGGTCACCGCGGTGCGCGACGGGATCTCCGGAGTCCTCGTCGACGGGCACTCCCCGGCGACCTGGGCTCCGGTGCTCGGTGGCCTGCTGGCCGACCCGGGCCGGCGGGCCCGGTTGAGCCGCGGCGCTATCGCACACGCCCAGCACTTCTCCTGGAACCACACGGCGGCCCGGCTGCTCGCCGTCTATCGTGATGCGATGGCTGAGCACCGCCGGCGGATCGCCATCGAACTGGCCGCCGTATGAGTGTCGCGGAGCTGATCGAGCAGACGCTCACCGAGCGGGAGCTGGCCTGGGAGCGCACCGGTGAGCGCTCGTTCGCGGTGACCCTGCCCGGCACCCACAAGCTGAAGACGGTGTGCCACCTGATCGTCGGCGGGCACGCGCTGCGGGTCGAGGCGTTCGTCATGCGCCAGCCCGACGAGCACCGCGAGGAGCTGTGGGCGTGGCTGCTGCAACGCAACGCGCGCATGTACGGCGTCGCGTTCTCCATCGACAGGGCCGGCGACGTGTACCTGACCGGGCGGGTCGGGCTGGCCGCGGTGACCGCCGACGAGTTGGACCGGTTGCTCGGCTCCGTGCTGACCTACGCCGACGAAAGCTTCGACACCATGTTGGAGATCGGTTTCGGCAGCGCGATCCGCCGGGAGTGGGCATGGCGGGTCAAGCGCGGCGAGCCGGTGGACAATTTGCGGGCATTTATACATCTGATTGAGCCGACCGCGCAGCCAACCGGACCGGAGCCGTGAGCTTCGTGACAGTTGAAACGGCTTGAGCCGGGTCGCTTGTGCCGCGTAACTTGATCGGCGAGACCGGTGCGCGCCGGGGTTCCTGGGTGGGGACGTGGGGGGTGCGGCGAGCGCGGGTCGATGGTGGCGCGCGTTGGGGGACGGAGCCACCGGACGGCGGACGTGGCCGGCGCGGACCTGCTCCGCGCGGGCCCGCCGCCGTCCTTTCACCGGGCCGTTTGGCAGGATGACGACATGACGATCGGTACCCTCGTGCTGCTCCGCCACGGCGAGAGCGAGTGGAACGCGAAGAACCTGTTCACCGGTTGGGTCGACGTGGACCTGTCGGCGCAGGGCGAGGACGAGGCGCGCCGCGGTGGCGAGCTGCTGCGGGCGAAGGGCCTGCTGCCTGACGTGGTACACACCTCGGTGCTGCGCCGGGCGATCCGCACCGCCGAGCTCTCCCTGCACGCGGCCGACCGGCACTGGATTCCGGTGCGGCGCAGCTGGCGGCTCAATGAGCGGCACTACGGCGCGCTGCAGGGCAAGAACAAGAAGCAGACCCTGGAGGCGTACGGCGAGGAGCAGTTCATGCTCTGGCGCCGCTCCTACGACACGCCACCCCCGCCGATCGCCGAGGACGACGAGTTCTCCCAGTTCGCTGACCCGCGGTACGCCACCCTGCCGCCGGACGCCCGGCCGCCTACCGAGTGCCTGAAGGACGTACTGAACCGTGCGCTGCCGTACTGGTACGACGCGATCGTGCCCGACCTGCTCGTCGGGCAGACCGTGCTGGTGGCGGCGCATGGCAACTCGCTGCGGGCGCTCGTCAAGCACCTGGACGGGATCTCCGACGAGGCGATCGCCAAGCTGAACATCCCGACCGGGATCCCGCTGCGGTACGACCTCGACCCGACCACCCTGCGCCCGCTCACGCCGGGCGGCGAGTACCTCGACCCGGAAGCGGCCGTCGCGGCCGTCGCCGCCGTCGCGAACCAGGGCCGCTGACGATAACGCACCGAGGCGGGCGGCGTCTGGACTGAGGAGCGCGGCGACGAGGGAAGACGTCGCCTGGTGAGCCTCGGTGCCGCGCGAGCGCAGGCGAGCGCCAACGTATCAAGGTGCCGGGGCGAAGTTCCCGGTGATGAAGTAGACGACCCGCCGTCCCGCATTGACCGCGTGGTCGGCAAAGCGCTCGTACCACCGCCCGAGCTGCGCGCCGTCGACGGCCGGCCCTACCCCGTGCCGCCACGCCGTACCCAACAGCAGCCCGAAGAGCTGCTGCTGCAACTCGTCGATCTCGTCGTCGTCGCGATCCAGCTCGGCCGCCCGCTCGGCGTCGGCGGTCTGGAGCACTCCGGTGATCTTCTCGGCCATCCGGTCAGCGGCCTGCGCCATGTCCTGGATCACCGGCCGCAGCTCCTCCGGTACGGCAACGTCCGGGATCCGCCGCAGGGCCGTCTTCGCCACGTGGTCGGCCAGGTCGCCCATCCGTTCCAGGTCGCCGCTGATGTGTAGCGCGGTCACCAGCAGCCGCATGTCCGAGGCGACCGGCGCCTGGCGGGCCAGCAGCCCGCAGACCTTGTCCTCGACCTGCTGGTAGAGCACATCGATCTCGGCGTCGGCCCGGACCACCTCCTCAGCTTCGGTCTGGTCGGCACCCAGCAGGGCCGCGGTAGCCCGTCGCATCGCGGTGCGGACCCGGATCGACATCTCGACCAGGACCCGGTTCACGTCGGCGAGTTCGGCTTGGTACTCCTGACGCATCTTCGCTCCCATGGCGTGGATATTGCGGACGCTAGGTGGAGGGGGCATCGCACCGGTGAACGCCGGTGAACGGGGCCAGGCTCAGTGGTGAATATTCTCTGACGCGTGCCTGATTTGTCCAGTACCACGAATTCCTAAGGTTAACAATCGCCCTACGATCGGCGTGTGGGACTACGTCGTCGCGCCGCCCGCGGTGAGGAGAGCCCGGAGCCACCGCCCGACGCGGCCGGCTCCGGGCACAGCGACGACCGCGAGCTGCCCGAGCTCAGCCAGCGGGTCGGGGTACGCGGCCTCGGCCGGCGCAGCCTGGACGCCCTGCGGGTCGGTGTGCTGGTGCTCGACGCGGACGACCGGCCGGTGCTGGCCAACCCGTCCGCGCGGGAGATGGGGCTGCTGCGCGCCGGGACGACCGTGGGAGGCTCGCCGATCGCCCACACCGTCGTGCGTACCCTTGCCGGACAGGCCCGGCGCACGGGTACCCGCCGGGAGGTGGAGCTGGACCTGCCCCGGGGCAACGGACGGGACCCGCTCGGGGTACACATCCGGGCGGTCGCGCTCGGCGACGGGTACGTGACGGTCGAGGCGGCCGACGTGACCGAGGCGCACCGGGTCGCCCGGGTACGCCGGGACTTCGTCGCCAACGTCAGCCACGAGCTGAAGACCCCGGTCGGTGCACTGCAACTGCTCGCCGAGGCGTTGCTGGACGCGACCGACGTGGCCGCCGACTCGACCGACGAGGAACTGCGCCAGACCGACTTCCGGCAGGACCTCGCCGCGGCCCGCCGGTTCGCGGAGCGGATCCAGCACGAGTCCACCCGGCTCGGCCGCCTGGTCAGCGAGTTGCTCGACCTGACCCGGCTGCAGGGCGGCGAGCCGCTGCCCGATCCCGCGCCGGTCTCGGTGGACCGGATCGTCGCCGAGGTGATCGACCGGACCCGTACCCCCGCTTCGGTCAAGGGTCTGGAGGTCGGCTTCGTCGGCATGCGCGGCCTGACCGTCTACGGCAGCGAGAGCCAGCTGATGACCGCGGTGGCCAACCTCGCGGAGAACGCGGTGGCCTACTCGCCGGACGCCGAGGAGGGCAAGCCCGCACCCCGGGTCACCATCACCGCGCGAGGCGACGACGAGGTGGTCGAGATCACCGTCATCGACCAGGGCATCGGCATCGAACCCAAGGACCTCGACCGGATCTTCGAGCGCTTCTACCGGGCCGACAAGGCGCGCTCGCGCGCCACCGGGGGTACCGGCCTGGGTCTGGCCATCGTCAAGCACATCGCGACCAACCATGGCGGGCAGGTCGAGGTCGTCAGTACCGTCGGGGTGGGATCGACGTTCACCTTGCGGCTGCCCGCCCGACCGCCGGATGCCGCGCTGCCGCTACCACCGTCCATTGAGATCGCGGCAGAAACCGCGGGAGTGAAGGGAAGCGCCTAGTGGCCCGGGTGCTGGTCGTGGAAGACGAGGAGTCGTTCTCCGACGCCTTGTCCTACATGCTGCGTAAAGAGGGCTTCGAGGTGTCGGTCGCGGCGACCGGGACCTCGGCGCTCACCGAGTTCGACCGCACCGGCGCGGATATCGTGCTCCTGGATCTGATGCTGCCGGAGATGTCCGGCACCGAGGTCTGCCGCCAGTTGCGGTCCCGCTCGCACGTGCCGATCATCATGGTCACCGCGCGGGACTCCGAGATCGACAAGGTGGTCGGGCTGGAGATCGGCGCCGACGACTACGTGACCAAGCCGTACTCGCCACGGGAGCTGGTCGCGCGGATCCGGGCCGTACTCCGCCGCAACGCCGGCGAGGTCACCGAGCTGAGCCCGCCGACCCTGTCCGCCGGCCCGGTACGGATGGACGTCGAGCGGCACGTGGTGACCGTCTCGGGCGGCGCCGTACCGCTGCCGCTCAAGGAGTTCGAGCTGCTGGAGATGCTGCTGCGCAACGCCGGCCGGGTGCTCACCCGGGGGCAGCTCATCGACCGCGTCTGGGGCGCGGACTACGTCGGCGACACCAAGACGCTCGACGTACACGTGAAGCGGCTGCGCTCGAAGATCGAGCCGGAGCCGTCCGCGCCGCGCTACATCGTCACGGTGCGCGGCCTGGGCTACAAGTTCGAGCCGTAGGCGCGCGAACGGTCAGGCGAGGCGCGCCGAACGGTCAGGAGCGTTGGGCGGGCGGGGACTCCGGGTCCGCCGGGTGGCGGGCCACCAGACCGTGTGCGGCGCGCGCGGCGCACAGCTCGTACAGCTTCTCGTAGGCGGCCTTGCCGATCAGCGCGGTGAGCTCCGGGCCGTACGAGACGTAGAGCGGTTCGCCACCGACGTGGGCCTCGGGCGAGGAGGTGCACCACCAGTCCAGGTCGTGGCCACCCTCGCCCCAGCCGCGCCGGTCGAACTCGGTGATCGTGGAGACCAGTACCCTCGTGCCGTCAGGTCGCTTGGTCCACTCCTGGTCCCGGCGGATCGGCAGTTGCCAGCACACGTCCGGCTTGTACTCCAGCGGGTGTACCCCGTCGCGCACCGCCTGGGCGTGCAGCGCGCAGCCGGCTCCGCCCGGGAAGTTGGCGTCGTTGAGGAACACGCAGGGGCCGCCTTCACGGGTGGCGGTACGCCGCGCCGGAGTGGCGCCGTCAACCGTGTCCATCTCGGTGTAGTTCTTGAAGCCGCGCCGGTAGTGCTGCCAGGTCTGCGGGGTGAGCTTCCTGGCCGCCGCGCGTACCCGCTTCTCGTCGTCGGAGTCGGTGAAGAACGCGCCGTGCGAGCAGCAACCGTCGCCGGCCCGGCCTTTGATGATGCCGTGGCAGGTCTTGCCGAACACGCACGTCCAGCGGGACAGCAGCCAGGTCAGGTCGGCCCGGACCAGGTGCACCGGGTCGGCCGGGTCGACGAACTCGATCCATTCCCGGGCGAAGTCGAGCCCGACCTCCAGATCACGCGGATCGGACAGCTCAACAGCGACGCGGATGCCCATCCGGATAGCGTAAGTCCTATGCGACTCGGTGTCCTTGACGTGGGGTCCAACACCGTCCACCTCCTTGTGGTGGACGCACACCTCGGTGCCCATCCCTGGCCGGCCTATTCGGAGAAGTCCGTCCTGCGTCTGGCCGAACAGATCCAGCCGGACGGGCGGCTGTCCAGGGTGGGCGCCGACGCGCTGGTGGCGGCGGTCCGGTCGGCCCGCAAGTCGGCACAGAAGCTGGAGACCGACGACCTGCTGGCGTTCGCCACCTCGGCGGTACGCGAAGCGACGAACGCGCCGGAGGTGCTCGGCCGGGTACGCCAGGAGGCCGGCGTCGAGCTGCGGGTGCTCTCCGGTGAGGGTGAGGCGCGGATGACGTTCCTCGCGGTACGCCGTTGGTTCGGCTGGTCGGCCGGGCGGCTGCTGGTGCTCGACATCGGCGGCGGCTCACTGGAGCTGGCGGCCGGGATCGACGAGGAGCCGGACACCGCGCTGTCGGCCCCGCTGGGGGCCGGTCGGCTGACCCGGGAGCGGCTGCACGCCGACCCGCCGAAGGCGGCCGATGTCGAGGCGCTCATCGAGTATGTGGACAAGAACCTGGACAAGCCGGCGAAGACCCTGATGAACGGCGGCTGGGACCGGCCGGTGGCCACCTCGAAGACGTTCCGTACCCTGGCCCGGCTGGCCGGTGCCGCACCCTCCAGCGAAGGCCCGCTGGTCCGCCGTACCCTCACCCTCACCGGGCTGCACCAGGTGCGCAGCTTCATCCAGTACATCCCGTCGAGCAAGCTGGCCGAGATGGACGGGGTGAGCGCCAGCCGGGCGCACCAGCTGCTCGCCGGGGCGGTCGTCGCGGAGGCGACGATGCGCCGGTTGGGTATCGACGCCGTGGAGATGTGTCCCTGGGCGTTAAGGGAAGGTGTCATCCTCCGTCGATTGGACATCCTGGAGAGTTAATCCGGTTTGTCGCGCCCGCCCGGGGTCCGGCCGGCGGCCCCGGGCTACCCTGACGCTGTGATACCTGTGCTCCTGTCCACGTCGTCGGTGTTCCCGGAGCCGACTTCGGCGGCGTTCGCGACCGCGGCGGCGCTCGGCTACGACGGTGTCGAGGTGATGGTCTGGACCGACGCGGTCAGCCAGGACGCCGGGGCGCTGCGCGGCCTGTCCGAGCACTACCGGATGCCGATCGGGTCGGTACACGCGCCCTGCCTGCTGGTCACCCAGCGGGTGTGGAGCCCGGACCCGTGGGAGCGGTTGCGCCGGGCGGCGGCGCTGGCCGACACGGTGGGCGCGCCGATCGTGGTGGTACACCCGCCGTTCTCGTGGCAGCGGGACTACGCGCGTACCTTCGAGTCCGGGCTCGCCGCCCTACGCCAGGGCTACCCGGCGGTGCGGTTCGCGGTGGAGAACATGTTCCCGGTACGGATGGCGGGGCGGGAGTTCATCCCGTACTCGCCGGGCTGGGACCCTACCAGGGTCGGCTTCGAGGCGTACACCCTCGATCTGTCGCACTGCGCGGCGGCGCGCAACGACGCCCTGGCCATGGCCGACGAGATGGGTCCGGCCATGGTGCACGTACACCTGGGCGACGGCACCGGGGAGGGGCGCGACGAGCACCTGGTCCCGGGCCGGGGCAACCAGCCGTGCGGGCAGTTGCTGGCGTCGCTGGCCGGGCGCGGGTTCACCGGCGCGATCGCGGTGGAGGTGTCCACCCGACGGGCGGCCAGCCGGGCCGAGCGGGAGGCCGACCTGGCCGAGGCGCTGGAGTTCGCCCGTGCACACCTGGCCACCGCACCGTCCAAAGTGGACGCTTGACAAACGGCACGGACGCCGCGGGCTACACCGGGGCGAGCGCGCGCTTCCGGGCCCGGTGCGCCGCGACGTGCGAGCGGGTCGCGCAGCGTTCCGAACAGAACCGCCGGCAGCAGTTGGACGAGGTGTCCAGGTAGACGTTGCCGCAGCGCTCGTCCGCGCAGACGCCGAACCGGGCGCTGCCGTACTCGCACAGCCACACCGCGAGGCCCCAGATCGCCCCGGCCAGGTATTCCGCGGCGACCGAAGCACCCCGGCTGGTCACGTGCATGTGCCAGTCGTCGGTGTCGTGGCCGGAGATGCGCGGCTGCATCGGGTTTGCTTCCAGCAACGCGTTGAGTGCCTGGACGGCTTCCTGGTCGTGGCCGCCGGCGCCGAGTTCGAAGACCTCGCGCAACCGCTTCTGCGACCGGCGGAAGCTGGCGATGTCCCGGTCGGTGGCCTCCTCGCACATCCAGCTCTCGTCCCGGACCAGCATCTTCAGGTCGTCGAGACCGGCCATTCGCGCGTTGACCAGATCAACGGCGCGGTGTGCGTACGCGTCGAAGTTCACCCGACAAACGGTAGACGCAAACTCATCTGGACACCACGTGCGGTACGAACCGGGCGTACCCCGCCATAGTCGGTCCGACCGACTCGCGGAAACCGGCCCCGGCCGCCCGCCCCTTCCCGTCCAGGTCGGTGACCACCCAGCTGGTCAGCGCGACGTGCTGGCCGTCGAACTGGGGCAACGGGTTGGTGGCCCGGTAGCAGTAGCCGGACGTGCCGGCCAGCGCCACGGCGTCGTAGTCGGTGAGGTCGTGCGGGCTGTCCAGGAAGGCGGGCAGCAGGTTGGGGTGGCCCGGGTAGAGCTCCCAGAGCAGCGCATGCAGGGCCGGGCTGGCCAGCAGCAGCTTCCAGGCCGGTTCGAGCCAGGTGATCTGGGTGGCATCGGCGAGCGCGTACTGGCCGTAGGGTTCGCGGATCATCCAGGTCCACGGGTAGAGCTTGAAGCAGGTGGCGATCGGCTCGCCCTGGTGGTCGACGAACCGCTCGCCGTCCCAGCCGATCGAGCGCATCGGCAGGGGTATCGTGGCCAGCCCGGCCTGCCGGGCCGTCTCCGCAAGATATCCGACGGTCATCCGGTCGGTCCCCACCGTGTCCAGATCGGACCATCCAAAGTGGACGGTCTTGTCGGTGAGCCGGGGCGCGAGCGCCTGCCAGCCGGTGACCAACCGCTCGTGCAGCTGATTCCACTGGTCCTGCTCCGGGCTCACCTGATCCAGCCAGTACCACTGCACGATCGCGGTCTCGACCAGGCCGGGCAGGCTGTCCGGGTGGTATTCCAGGAGCTTGGGCTGGGAGGTGCCGTCATACCAGAGGTCCAGGCAGCCGTACAGGCTGGGCGCCTGGGCGGCCACCGAGCGGCGCAGGCCCGGGGCGGCCCAGGCGGGGATGCCGAACTCGGTGTACCGGCTGTTCGTCACCACGTGCCGGGCCGCCGCGAGGCACATCGCGTGCAGCTCCTCGGTGATCGCCTCGAGCCGCAGCACCTCGCGCAGACTCAGCACGTAGCAGGCGGCCTCGTCCCACTTGCCGAGCGCCTCGGGTGCGTCCGTGCCGGCGAACTCGGACGCCTGCTCGCGCACGATGTCCTGCCAGCCTGCCCTCGGGGCGCTGCTGATCCGGTGCATCGTGGCCAGCCTTCCGACGGGATCGGTTCGCTCGCGAGCGTACCTAGCCGGAGCACGTTCTGGTTGCCGGGCTCGCCCCGGGTGTCGGCGATACCCTCAGCTCATGCTGCGAAGTGCCATCCTTGCCGCGTCCCGGTCAACCCGGGTGGAGCGGCTGGTCGAGACGGTCCCGGTGAGCCGGGACGTGGTACGGCGGTTCGTCGCCGGTAACGGTACCGACGACGCGCTGCGCGTGACCCGCGAGCTCGCCGGTCAGGGCCTGCAGGTCACCCTGGACCACCTGGGCGAGGACACCCGCACGCCGGAGCAGGCGGCGGCCATCAAGGACGAGTACCTGCGCCTGCTCAAGGCGCTCGCCGAGGCCAGGCTGACGGACAAGGCAGAGGTAAGCCTGAAGCTGTCCGCCCTCGGCCAGAGCCTGGACGAGGAGCTGGCCGACGAGCACGCGCACGCGGTCTGCGCGGCCGCCTCGGCCGCCGGTACCACGGTCACCCTCGACATGGAGGACCACGAGACCACCGACCAGACCCTGGACGCGCTGGCCCGGCTGCGGGTCGACTTCCCGACCACCGGCGCGGTGCTCCAGGCCTACCTGCGCCGGACCGAAGGGGACTGCCGCGAGCTGAGCACCGCCGGTTCGCGGGTACGGCTGTGCAAGGGCGCCTACGCCGAGCCGGAGACGGTGGCCTTCCAGTCCGCGGTCGAGGTTGACCGCTCCTACGTGCGCTGCCTGAACATTCTGATGTCGGGGAGTGGCTACCCGATGGTCGCCACGCACGACCCCCGGCTGATCGCGATCGCCGAGGACCGGGCCCGGTGGTTCGGCCGGGCGCCGGAGGACTTCGAGTTCCAGATGCTCTACGGGGTACGCCCGGAGGAGCAGCTGCGCCTGGTCCGGGCCGGCTACCAGGTGTGCGTCTACGTGCCCTACGGGACGCAGTGGTACGCGTACCTCATGCGTCGCCTCGCCGAGCGCCCGGCCAACCTGGGCTTCTTCCTGCGGGCGCTGATGTCAAGGAAGTAGCGCGGCGTGTCGCGACTGATTCCGGCAAAGGATCGCGCGATTCACTCACGTACCGGTACGGTTCTAGTTACACGCGCGTACCCAGCGCGCGGCGAAGGGACCGGGGTGAGCCATGACTGGATCACCGCACTCCGACGACAGGCTGGCGGACGTTAAGTTCCTGACCGTCGGCGAGGTGGCGGGGCTGATGCGGGTGTCCAAGATGACCGTGTACCGGTTGGTGCACTCGGGCGAGCTGACCGCCGTCAGAGTGGGCCGGTCGTTCCGGGTGCCGGAGCGTGCCGTGCAGACTTACCTGCGCGAGGCTTTCCAGGAGACCGCGTAGCCCGATTTCCGCTGACCGCCGGCCGGCGGCTAGGCTGGACCCCTAATCAGGCAGGCAACGCGGATAGACGCACGTTCGAGGGGACTGGCCATATGGGCTCCGTGGTCAAGAAGCGCCGCAAGCGCATGGCGAAGAAGAAGCACCGCAAGCTGCTGCGCAAGACCAGGGTCCAGCGTCGTCGTCTCGGCAAGTGACCACCGGCCCGGCGCCTGACGCCCACCCGCCACGGGTGGTGCTGGTGACCGGTGTCTCCAGATATCTCGGCGCGCAGGTCGCCGCCCGGCTGGCCGCCGATCCCCGCGTCGAGCGGGTGATCGGCCTGGACGACGTCGAGCCGGCCGGGGTACAGGCGGACCTGCTCGGCGACACCGTCGAGTTCGTGCCCGCCGACATCTGCACCGCCGAGCCGGGCCCGATCATCGCGGCCAACCGGGTCGAGGCCGTGGTGCATCTCGACATCGCGTCGGTCGCCAAGGGACACACCGGCGGCCGGGCCGCGATGAAGGAGCAGAACGTCATCGGCACGATGCAGCTGCTCGCCGCCTGCCAGCAGTCCCCGGACCTGCGCAAGGTCGTGATGCGCTCCTCGACGGCGGCATACGGCGCGTCGTTCCGCGACCCGGCGGTGTTCACCGAGGACACCGAGCCGCGCGAGGTGCCGCGCGGCGGATTCGCCCGGGACGTGCTTGACATCGAGGGATACCTGCGCGGGTTCCGCCGGCGCCGGCCGGACGTGGCCGCCACGGTGCTCCGGTTCGCGCCGCTGATCGGGCTGCACGCCAACACCAGCCTCACCCGCTATTTCAGCAACCCGGTGGTACCCACGGTCCTGGGGCGGGATCCGCGGCTGCAGTTCGTGCACGTGGACGACGCGCTGGAGATCCTGCACCGGTCGGTGCTGGAACACCATCCCGGCACCTTCAATGTCGCCGGTGCCGGCGTGATCATGCTGTCCCAGGCGGTCCGCCGGGCCGGGCGGATCGCCGTACCGGTCCTGGAGCGGGGACTGTCCGCGCTCGGCCGCTCCGGTGGCAGCCTCGGCACCAACTTCAGCCTCGACCAGCTCGACCTGTTCGTACACGGCCGGGTGGTGGACACCACCCGGCTGATCGACGAGTTCGGGTACACCCCGCGCCCCACCCCGGTCGCCTTCGCCGATTTCCTCGCCGGCATGGGGGCCGTGCTGCCCAGTGACGCGATCCGGGCGCTTGAGCGCAACATTCTCGCCGGGATCCGGGGCAGCCGGGCGGCGCTCGGAGGTGAGCGCGGATGACCGAGGAAGCCTTTCCGGACGTCTGGGACCGGCGGGTGGCCAACACCCTGGCCTTCCTGCGCCGCCGGATCACCGGCGAGTACGAGGTCGACGAGTTCGGCTTCGACCCGGAGCTGACCGAGGGGGTCATCAACCCGCTGCTCCGCCCGCTCTACCGGGACTGGTTCCGGGTCGAGGTACGCGGCATCGAGCGGGTACCGGCCAAAGGCGCGGCCCTGGTGGTAGCCAACCACTCCGGCACCATCGCGCTGGACGCGCTGATGCTCGCCCTGGCCGTACACGATGAGCACCCCGACCGGCGCCACCTACGGCTGCTCGGTGCCGACCTGGTGTTCCGGATGCCGTTCGTCTCCGAACTGGCCCGAAAGCACGGCAGCACGCTGGCCTGCAACCCGGACGCCGAGCGGCTGCTCGGCAAGGGCGAGCTGGTCGGCGTGTTCCCCGAGGGGTTCAAGGGGATCGGCAAGCTCTACCGGGACCGGTACCGGTTGCAGCGCTTCGGTCGCGGCGGGTTCGTGTCCGCCGCCCTGCGTACCGGTGCGCCGATCATCCCGGTGTCGATCGTCGGCGCCGAGGAGACCTACCCGATGCTCGGCAACCTCAAGCCGCTGGCCCGGCTGCTCGGCACCCCGTACTTCCCGGTCACCCCGACCTTCCCGTGGCTCGGCCCGCTCGGACTGATCCCGCTGCCGTCCAAGTGGTACATCGAGTTCGGCAAGCCGATCCACGCCGACCACGGCGCCGACCAGGCGGACGATCCGCTGGTCGTGTTCAACCTCGCTGACCAGGTCCGGGAAACCATCCAGCAGACCCTGTACGAACTGCTGGAAGTGCGCGCCGAAGAGGCCGAGGGATAGCACACCGAGGCCCGCCTCGGTGTCGCGCGAGCGAAGGCGAGCGCCAGCTAGCTCCGCCCGCGCCGGCGCGCGGCAGCGGTCGCGAGTACCGCGCCGATGACGAGCCCGGCGCCGACCGCTGCCGGTACCGCCATCTTGGCCGCCTTGCGTCCGGTGCGGAAGTCGCGCACCTCCCAGTTGCGCCGGCGGGCCTCGCGCAGCAGCCTGGCGTCGGGGTTGACCGCGACCGCGTGCCCGACCAGGGAGAGCATCGGCAGGTCGTTGGCGGAGTCGCTGTAGGCGGTGCACCGGGACAGGTCCAGGTGCTCCTGCTGGGCCAGCGCGCGGATCGCGTCCGCCTTGGCCGGCCCGTGCAGCAGGTCGCCGACGAGGCGGCCGGTGTAGGCGTCGTCCTCCACCTCGGCTACCGTGCCGAGCGCGCCGGTCAGCCCGAGCCGGGCGGCGATCACCCGACCCAGCTCCACCGGGGCCG